>JAAUXU010111491.1_pt1 | contig 24403 bp, 20 predicted proteins | sample 7278151 | NCBI WGS metagenome assembly JAAUXU01 (sample SAMN14350113, study PRJNA611818) | marine sediment metagenome | isolation source: surface marine sediment (1.8m) | place: French Polynesia: Moorea | collected 2018-08 | reverse complement strand
GCAGAGAGGAACTTCAGAGGCAGAGAGGAACTTCAGAGGCAGAGAGGAACTTCAGAGGCAGAGAGGAACTTCAGAGGCAGAGAGGAACTTCAGAGGCAGAGAGGAACTTCATCACCAAGCTGAGGACTAGACTGAATGGTGATACGATTGATGCACTGTTTTTCCTCCCCTTGCTTGCTCCTGGATGAGACTAAGTAAAGGGCTGAACTCATGCGCATTTTAGTTGAAATTAACTGATTAATTGGTCAAAAAAGAGGTAAAATAATCAAGTTTAGTTGGTCCTCCAGATTACTCAAAACTCGAACATTAACCTGGACGTTCTCGCGGCGTCAAACATCTTCCTTTTTGCGTCACGCATGGCCACTTGATCTGGCCGTCCCCAGGCGGGAGCTTCGCAATCTTCGTAGCCACAGACAGGTCTGGCGTGGTCCAGGCGGTGTCTCCGCTGGACACCAAGCGGCCGGTGATGTGAAGCCACTTGGCGGGAACGCTGGCCATGACGCAGGGTTCCGAAAGTTGAACAGGCCAAACGGATTCAATTTTGTTTCTGTTATGGTCGTGGTCACAGAGCCATGACTGTTGCGTCCCCCTCACTATGGGCCAAGGTTGCATAACAGAGGTGTTGCTCGGTACACTTTCCCTCCGCAACAAAGACTTCTTCCTTTATTCCTCTCACACCCCCGTCACTTTTATGGCTGTGATCATCCTCCCCTTAACAATCATCCCTGATGGACCATAGCTACATATGTACGAAAGGTAGGGCTTTTTGTCCCGCATTTGCAGGGGAGATCCCGACGGCCAGCTTGGCTAAGGCCTCTGGAAATCAAGCTGTCCGAGGGTCCAAGGTACTGTACTAGAGCACCCAACAAGAGTAGTGGAGATTGCACTACAGTAGCGATATTAGAAAAGATGAATTCTTTGTCAGGTCAGACGCTTTTTGACTCGAGCTCTGAAAAAGTCCATCCGGCTGTCCGTCCGTCCGTCCGTCCGTCCATCCCAATCTGCATAGGCAAGCGCAGCTGGAGGAGCCCAGGGCAAGGCCCGCTCATGTGGCACAGGCTGTGGAAGATGTTGCATGTGCATGACCTCAGGCTCGACTTTACCTACATACATACATCTAGTGAGTTCAGAAGCTTAGACAGTCAGATTTTACCGTCGGTTCCAGTTGGAATTTTGGAGTCGGGTTCCACCCGAGGACAAACTCGAGCTTTGAGTCATCCCTACCTCGGATCAAGTCATGAAGGAAGAAGTCTTCTCTGTCTACGGATCAAGTGGAATCTCTGCACTCAGACCAGTAAGTCTGTCAATATCAGTAGAACACTGATTTCGTAGTTCGAGGCGTCATAAAAACAAGCCGCCCTTGAAGTCAAGCCGCACCAAAGATGAGCCGAGCCTAACACAAGCCGCCGCGGCTTAAATTTTGCAGCCATACGTTTTTGCAAAATGTTTCTGCAACCTGGCTGTTAGTGTTCTATGCTGCACTGAATTGCACTGAGTAGCATACAGAAATTCAGTCGTAACAATTCAAATCACCAACACAGTCGGCTTGCGAACCGAGTCCTCGTGTAAGCAAATCGGTGAGTCGAGCCAACTCGTTGGCATCACTACTCTAAGCGTCATTCTGGAAGTTTGGAAGTCGAACTTGGCGGAACGAAAAAAGTCCCAACTGTCCGAAGAGGTGTTTCTCGATCACGAGGCGCTTCTGCGCGAGCTCCTTGGACGGACAAGAGTCGGACGTGCCGTTGGCTTGCAGCGTGCACCTCGCCACTCACCATGGACACCCTACGGGACATCATTTTTCGGGATGTGGGTACCTTGTTGCTGATAGAAATGTATGAGACATCCCTTGAGCTCTTTGAGCCCCTTCTGCTCCGAGACCGTCGATGGACGGACAGCCGATATATGTTCAAGAAGAAGACGTCGGTGATCTGGCAGCGCCACCCGAAGAGCCTGGCTTTTGGTGCCCAGAAGCACGCTTGCATCACGCGCTTGGATGAGGACTTTCGAAAGCTCGTTGTGGAGAACTTCATGGCCACCCCAGAGAATTGCTACCAGGATGTTGTGAACCTTCCTGGGAAGGCTGGGAAGAGAAGAGGGAAGAAGCGGGCTGGAGAGCTCCACCAAATTGACGGACAAGTCCCTGTTGAAGCCAGAGGCGCACGGTTACGGCGTGGATGGCCTTGACGAGTGGAAGAGCTGCAGCCTGAAGCCCATCATGGCCCGAGACATGACGCTGGACACAATACATCGTGGAAAAGTGTTTGGCGGGCGCATTTGTGGCACAAGTGCTAAATTGCTGGTGACTAGTGCTGGACCTGCAATCGTCATGCTGGTGGAAGACCTGTGCGGAGACATCGTGTCGGTAGCTGTCTACAACGTGCCGCAGGATATGACGGACGCTTCAAAGATGTTCCCGGAGGGGCTGGAGGTTGAAGTGAAGGAGCCCTTCTATCTGGCGTTCAGTGATGGCAGTTTAGGCATTCGCATTGAGGAGCCGGAGGAGATTCGTGTGCCGAGAGACGCGCCGATTTTTCCCGACAAAGATGAGTATGAATATTGGAGGACCCGGGGCAAAGATGTGTTCGCCAGCGCAGCTTCCAAGTTTGGCTACATTGCAGCCCTCTCATGCTATGACCGTGCTTTGGAAGCACCCGACTGCGGCGTTGGAAGTGATGTCGAGGAAGCCCACTGCAGGGTCCAGAGCAAGAAGGGGAAGTCAGGCAAAAAGAAAAAGGGTGGCAAGAATAAGGCGGGCAAGAAGAAAAAGGCCCAAGGTACTGCTGGAATGCTTGGACTGCCTCTCGAGGAAGGACAGACAGCGACTGGTTTCATGGCAATGTTGCTGAATGATGTGTCCTTATGTCTGCTTCGACTGGGCGAGCCGGACAAAGCTGCTCCCTTTGCTGCGGTGGCATCCGTTCTGGACGAGAAGATGAAAGAGGCCCAGCACCGTCTGCTCGTTGTTATGACAGAGCTGCAGAAGGATGTGGCTAACGCAAAGATCAGTCGCTAGTGTCTCCGCTGCATTGGCGTAACGGCAGAAAACGCAGTTGCCACTCTCCAGGAGCACGGAGTACTTTGTACCAAAGAACTTGGGGATGTGGGACGACGGGCCGAGCAACAGCTGCGGAAAACTCTGCGTGGACGACCTGATGCATGGGACGAAAACCTAGCAAAGTTGGGGATCGGCGCCTGGGCAGCCTTGCTGCTCACCTATGACTTGGAGAAGGACCATCCTCTGTCCTCGCTGGGGAAAATCGCTGAAGACTATGTGAGTCCGGAAGACCCTTTTGGGACACGAGCCGCATTCCTTCGTGCTCTGAGACGGATGGGCTGGATGATGCTTGAGGCGGAAGATTATGAGGGTGCCCTGACTGCATTCATACACATTTTTTGGTCCCCCCCGGCTCAGGACTTCTGTGAAAAGGCCTCGGTGATTTGCGCCGACCGTGGTGAAGTCCATCGGCAACGTGGCGACATTGGTCGGGCTCTGACCAATGCGGCAGCATCCATCTTGCTCTCCCACAATGGCCATGCTAAGGCATGAAGCGAAGGCGTGCATGAAAAATCTCAACGTTTTCCTTACGTGTGTGTTCTTACCATGCCCCAATATTTTAAAAAGTTCTCATGGCAAAAGGTACATTGAAGGTAGCAGCACAAGCAGCTACAGATTGCAGGCGCCTCCAAATCACCTCAAATTGGTGTATGTTAAATGTCTCGTGTACTAGTTTTGGACTTGAAAGCAAAATCCAAGTGAAGAAGCTCAATGTGTGTGAGAGGTGTAAGCTTTTACTATGCGTTAATATTGTGACAAGCTGTTGTGTCGAGAAGGTACAAAGATGTGTGTGAAGCAAGAGTTGGAATACATTATTTGACAGGGCGAGACCATAGCTATGTATGTGATCCCCACGAGGGCTTGGGATATTCAATCAAGTCACAAACTTCTTTAATGACGTACAAGGAATAAGAGAGATGTACGTACTAAGTAGGATAGGTAGAGACGCATCATGGTATTTCAAATCTAAATGCCCCCTTAAAATCCTCGCATGGTGACCTCTGTAACATACTGTAATCTTATCGAACTAATATTACTCTAAATTTACTTGGAGTGCAGTACCAATGTTTGCTGTGCAATATCGTCACTCAGTTTACAGGTAATCTCTCAATATGGGGAAAGGTGGGGGTGATATTTGTTGAACAGTAAATTTTCTTTTACTGTCCAGGAGACTAGCAAGGACGTTAGGTTAGGTTTTAGTGACCAACCATGCACCCCGGCTGAACTGCTGAGCCAAACCTCGTAGTCTTTCAACCCAAGTGCCTGAGTGCCCAAGTTCCCCAATTGTACTAGTACCTGGAAGTTGGTTCCCATTGTGCCTCGAATTCCTCTTGGCTCCTCAAAAATTAGGTTTGCTCAAAAAAGGCTCCTCAAAAAAAAATTTGGCACAAACCTGGTTCGACCAATCACTATTAGCTTTCGTTAGGTTAGGCTCAGCTAGAGGGATAAATTAATCGGTGCAGTAAAATTTCATGGTGTGCAGTCCCAGTGCTTGCACTGCACTAAAATTGCTCACTCTGCAGGTGATCTTCTCACTGTACAGTAAAAGATGGGGATGATACTCATTGCACAGTAAATTTTCTTACCGTGCGGAAACTCTTTGTAGTATGGGAGGGAAGATCAGGATCTATGTTGGCATGAAGGGACAAGAAAGCTTCCACCAATGAGCAATGCCTTTGAAATCATCAATTCCATCCTCAGGAGTCACTACTCTTTCTGTAATTTTTTGCTTATATAGGAGTTCTTCTGCTCCTCCATGGTGCCGACGACTGGGCTTGTGAGAGAGTGGCCTTAATCGAGATCTCTGAGGCCTTCTGTGAGTATGCCATTCTTTACACAAAACTCTGGACTGATACTCTGGAGTGGGTCCATCAGAATGTACCTGTTTGTTCTCGGACAAAGATGAGCCACAATGTATGAGTGCCAAGTCAAGGAAACCTATGCTTGATGGCCTTTCTGTCACTGAAGCTCTGAATGCCTTCGGCAGCCTTCAAGGGGGCCTTAAGTAGAATGACTGGGAATAGTTTTGTCAATGGAGTCAGCAGTTTTGGGTGGTAAAGGTTGGGGAGCCCTGAACAGAGACAACCTGTATAAGTTGTGTCTACCTAAAAGAAAAAAAGTCTGCCATCACTCCATTGGGTTGTGCAATGTGCATCCCCTGTGGACTTTTTCTGCGCCATCATCAGCCAAAGCCAAGACTTTTGGAGTGAAAAGACAGTCAGGTTATCCTGCCAAAGCTTGTCTTACCTTCATTGTTCCATGGATATGTAGGTAAGGTCAGCACATGTTTTGTGGTGTATTATACTCTGAGTAAATGTTTTGTGTTGTAGGAAATTTTGCTGTGCACGTAGCACCATCACCGATAGGTATTTAACTTCTTTTTATCTTAAAGCACAGCCAATCGAACCAGCTGATTTAGACAAATCATTCCCTTCATCTTTCTGCATTGTTTTTTCACCAGTAGGTTTTCTGTCACTGGCTTGCCAAGTCATGTCCCAAAGAGGCCCCCTAAATATGCCTCACAAAAAGAATCAGAGAGAAGTTTCTGTTGCCAAGCTTGCTGTTGTTAAGAGCTTGCGGAATGGAGAAAGTCTTCGCCACCTTGAGAGAGAGAGAAAGAGAGAGAGAGAGAGAGAGAAAGGGAGAGGCTTCCACAGGGTCCAGATCAAGAACTAGGCCAAAAGAGAAGATGCATATCCAGCCATGAGTAGACAACAGGTGAGAAAAAGATTGAGTGGAGAAGGCCGAAAGCCACCCTTTGAGGAAGTTAAGAGCACTTGATCATCTGTTTCCATCAAGAGCGCGAGAACAAGCATCAAGTGAACAACTTTCGTCTTCAGGAGAAAGCAAAGGAGAATTGGCCAAGAACTTAAAAGTTGATCCATTTCCTTGCTCCAACAAATGGGTTTTCAATTTCTATCGTCGAAATGGGTTGGGCCATCGATGAGTCACCTACAGAGATCCACAGGATAGCCCACCTGCTGTTGAGAGGCATAGAGTTGCTGTGGATTTTATTGTATATTGTGTTCAAAGCTGGATACACACTGAACCAAGTCCATTTTTTGGATGCAACACCCCGCTACTTCGGCATGGCTTCCGATCAAACATTGCATTTCAAGGGTGAAAAATTTTTGGATGGGAAAAACACAGGTCATCAAAAGTCTCGATTCATAGTTATCTTGCGCTGTTCTGCTGATGGTCGAATGGTGACGACCCTGGTTGTCTTCAAAGGTCTCAACAATGTCCCCAGGCTGAATCTTTCACCAAATATTGAGGTGTCTCTCAGCATGGGTAGATCCATGAATGTGGGATTGATGCTCTAGTGGACTCGGAGCTGCTTTTGGCAGCGAGGCCCTTTCCTCTCAACAACCTCATCGCTCCTCCTCATGGACAGCTTTGGATCTCACCCAAAAGAAGTGGTGAAGCAGGCTCGTTCGAGTCTCTGCAAGACAAGGGTACGATTTATCCCTCCAAAAATGACCACTGCTGTCCAGCCACTGGATGTCTCATTGGCATTGGGGAAAGGGAAGAGAAAGTCCCTGAATCTGAGCTGAACAGACGGCTGAAGAATCTTCTTGTGATTCCTCAGGAGGAACTGACAGAACTTTGCCCTGAGGCAGTGCCAGACCAACCACTTGGAGAGGCTGAGAGTAATCCAGAGGATCAAGAAGTTCTACAACTCACTGTTGCAGAAGTGCCTCCAATAACTGACGAGTTTCAGGAAGAAGAGTATGACAGTGATGAACAAGACTGAATAGTACGTAGCCTTGTAAGATGCAGTAGAACAGAATTACAGAATCATCGAGGAGTGCAGAATTAAAGAAGTTGGTTCGGTTTGAGTGGAATTCACTAAAAGCTGTAAAAACATCATTTGTGAAAAATGTGTGTAAGTAGATATTTTTTGGTGGCCCATTGTTGACTCAAGATGTCATTTTCCATACAGTACCAGGTATTTCATAAGGAAATCTCCGGGTATGAAACAATATAATTTAGCTCCGGCAAGGAGGGAAGCCTCCAGAAAACTTCAGCCCAGGTTGTTAATGGAAGTCCTGAGGTAAAATGATGTTCTTTGCGTCCAACTTCAGCAAGTCCTTACACTCGCCAACACCAGCCAGCGAGGTTCCCGACTCAACAGTTGCCGCAAACTGTGCGCAGAAGTGCTGTTTCCTGCTCCTTCCACCCAAGAACGTTGCTGCACATCTGTTGTCATGCCTCTTTCAGCACACAGTGACGTGGACGAAAAGTTGATCTGAGTCCGGAGTCCACGTTTACTTGCCTTTGTGCTGAGATGCATTTTCCAGTCATAGAGACTCTGCCACGTCCCTGTCAGGGTGAGAAAGCCAATGTGGCCTTGCCTGATGCAGACAGCGTTGTTGATGCCGCAGAGCTTAGGACCTGATTCGGGCAGCTCCCCTAGCGAGAGCCTCAGCTTCTCAGAGGAATAGACAACCTTTATTGCAGTGAAGTTTCTCTATTAGGGATAGGGATCATATAACTTTACAGAGAAAAGTTGGTGTCCATGGAGTCTTGCAGCCGTACACTTGACAAGAACACCCTTTTCTGTCTGCTGAAAGCTCACCAGCTCAACACAGTTCAAATGTGAGCTTTGCAACTTGAAAATTACTAATTCAGCATTGGGAAGGTCAGCAACAACCTGCAGTCGGTCAGGAAAGTCGTGCAATTTACAACTGATTGTTTACATCAGTGCAAAGCAGGGAGAGAGACACCCCCGTCCTCTGTGGGAGCTTCAGGGTCAGATGAGAATGGACTCGAAGCTTTCTACGTGTTTGAAACAGTCTCCCTCCCTTGTTGAAGTGGATGAATGCATCCCATCCAGGTTCCCCTTCGACTCCACTAGGGCTGATGTCCCCACCTGGTGGCCAATCGAGAGTCTCCAGGAGGGACATCGGCTGAGCAAAACAAGACCAAAAACAATCAGACACATCTGAGACAGCAAGTTTTTGAATCACATATTGTTTTGGCCTTAAGTTGGACGGACTTGGACAAAGAGGCCCTCCTCTAGTGTGGAATGAGACTGGCAAACAAGGTCACGAAGTTGGAATCAGAGGTTTTGTACGTAAAAGCTTTCTATACGTAGCTCTATGACCGTGTGATCGTTGGCCGGATAATCTAGCCATCTATCTCAGCTGGGGACTTTAGCGGCCCTCCGGGCACTCGATACTTGTTGCTTCCGACGCGTTCAACCGTTCAGACGTGTGCGACTTTCTGTGCTACGTCAAAGAGTGCCAGGGACCCGCTTGTGGACGACCCGGAGGACGCCAGCGTGTGCGTGACGGACCATAAGCGCTCAACGATCGGCATGAAGGTCAGGAGTCTCGTGCTTCAATCCAGTGCTGACTATTGCTTTAGAAGGTCAACTCTCCAATCGTGTACAGTGAAAGTGTCATTTGTCAAGCCAAGAATTATATTGTAAGCAACCCTCTATCCCCCTTTTGAGCTAAGGAGAATACATAAAGACAGTGCATTCGTCTCAGCCTCGGTTGCCAGGAAGCTTGGTCGGCCTCTGCTCGTTTAAGATCACTGATGGGCAACTTTCCTGAGAGGAAGATGTGACTAGCGAAGCTCATAGAGAAGCATCACTGCAACGAGAAGCTCGCAGTTTGCCCCGGACCCGACAGAACTCGTACTCATATCTCTGCTGGGAGGAAACAGCAAATATTGTGTTCCTGACTGACACGAAATATTGCTCCAGCTCCTCCCTGACTATGAAAACTATACATTGTAGCACTGCAAAGTAGGGCTTTATCATCCGTCTTTGCAGTGCCTTGAGCTAGAAACGTCAGGCACGGCAGCTGCCTGGGCAACGAGAGCCCCGAGGAGCCTTCTTGAGATTGTTCTCGAGTATATTTCGACTTCATGTCCAATATTGTATTTGTGTACTTCTATGCAGCATGACTGGACTCGAGGGGGCAATATTGTTCCTCCTCATGCATGCTTCATGTCCCGGGGGACGGAGCTGCTGAGTTATGTTCGAAACATCAGAATTGTGAATAAGGTTTAAACGCCAGCCTCATTAGTGCAAGTCATGGTCAGTGCACTTGTAGCAAAAGAGATGTGAACAACAACAACAGCGATGAATCATCCTCGAGGGTGACTCGAATCATCCTCGAGTCACACCTGGTGTCACTCAATGTGCATCCCTCGCAATTGAGCAGCTTTGGAGTCTTCACTCGACGCTTTTTCAACAGATTTCTGACACTTTCTCCAGAAGGATCATTGAGCAGCTTCAGTCACACTTTGCACAATCCGGAAAAAAGTGACACGGACTGAAGGACTTTGTTTTGAGGTGCTTTTTTTGCTAAGCTCTTCAACACCTGTTTAAATTTTCCACCAATCAAGTCATACATGAATCAACACCTCGAGCAGACTCATACAAGTGTCACCCTCTAAAAGTACGTTGTAATAGGTATTAAAGTCATCAATAGAAGGTGGCTTCTAAAGCTTCCACATTCGATTTTTTGCAAATTATGGTTTGCGGGGATGATATTGGCGTAGAAGAAGCAAAGTCTGCCAGCAAACAGGATGACCCCGTTCAGTGCTGAGAGGCTGAAAACCATTGAGGCTGAAAACCATTGAGGCTGAAAACCATTGAGGCTGATATTAGAATACCATGACAGCGAAAGTGTGACCGATGCTTCACCCATTGTACCGTATGTCCATGCAAAACAGAGACAGTCCCTAGTGGAGCATTAGAGTCCAATGCAGTGGAGCTCATTTCTGACCACTAGGTTAAAGAATGACAAGAATATCTTGACACCTCAGTCAGGTCGTTACTAAAGCACTTCATGCACACTGCCTGTGTCTCTCTTAAGAATAATTTCCACTTGTGTAATTTAACTGTGCCGACAAAAGTTCTGTTCTGCTGAGTAGAATGTAAACAAGCCAGAGCAGAGAAACTCTTCTCAGTCTCAGTTACTCAGGGACGACATTCAACACTGGTACCGACGCCTCAAGCCGAGTATTCCCATGAAGATGTGTGAAAAGTGCGCCCAACCCATCTATGGTCATGCTGTGGGCCCTGTCAACAGCCCACATCATGAGCGATGCCTGAGGTGCGCACAATGCAAGGAGATGATCCGAGGGAACTTTTACTCCCAGAGCGACGGGAAGATCCTGTGCGAGGCGGACCACAACAGGGCAATCGCACACGATGTCAGTGACGAGCCAATCAAGATCGAACTGGACATACCTATGTTATGAAGCTACGAGCAGTTTCCGACTAAGTACTCGTGAATTTGTGACGTCCTTCACACGAGATGAGTAATATACGACATGAATATGCCTCATATGTTGTCACTCATTACACCTGTCACAGGTAGTGAGGTCACCTATTTGTGCAGCAATTGGTCTCGCACGTGAAGTGTTTCGAGTGGAAGCAAATATACTTAGGGTGTGAAATACGTCCTTGACTTATCAAATTATTTCGTTTGATAAAGTGAGTCAACAGTCATTCTTGTGGAAAATGGGAAACATGGAAGGTTTTGTAGTGTCAAAGGGTTGGGGTCACTCGTGACAAGACTGCAGTCGTTGCACTGTGCATTCACACAAGTACATCTCTCTTTGTTGGGCTAAAAAATGACCGTGTTAGAAAGAATATTTAGACTTCTCTGTAGGGCTGTTGCTAAAACGTCTGATATACGTACTCTGGCTGTCTCTGTCTTTAGGGATCATTTGCACTTGTCTTATTCAAACATGCGGAGAAAAAATTCTGCTCTGCTGAGTTGAATTTAAAAGGGATGAGGAGAGAAACTTTTCTCAAGTTTTCGGCAGTCAGGGCCTGCATGAAGGTCAAATTACCCAAGTGAAAGCAACCTTTAAGGACTAATTTTGTACTGTATGGATGGAAGCTAGCGACCATGCTAATACCTAGATAATTGCAGCTCAGCCTCTGAAAAAGAATGCAGCTATGTGACGAAACGGGCTATTTGCAACCAATCGTGACAGAAACAAGCTTCAAAACCTTTGCTGGACAGCGCTTATGTCATAAGCATTGCAGGAATGTGAGCTAGATCAGTGCAGATCTAGGAATGACTCTCAGAGCTGAACAGCAAGGGTTGTCATACAACTGTGTCTGAACGCATCTCAACAGAAACACGTGCGAGGCCAGAAATTTGTATGTCATGAACTAGTGTGAACTAGTACTGAGATGTCCTTTGTTGTCCTTCTTGAGCGACAATGATCGGCGACGCCCTTGAATCTTGAATCGTGACGACAGATGGGAGAAGTGGTGCAGTCCAAGTACGTCTGGGACGGAGTCGAAGCGTCAGTCCAGTGTACGCAACAGGTCACACATCGGGTATCATGTCAGAGGGGGGCCCAGCTTCACGTGCAGGCCCACACATGGGCCTGCTTCGCAAACCAGCTTCATCGCATGAGTGGCCATGCTAGGCCCAGTCCCAGTCAGGCAGCCATTCCGGTTGCATTCTGCTTGCTTCGTGAGTGTCTCTCTGCAGACAAAAGCAGCAAAAATCAAGGCACGCCGAGCATGAGGTAAAAGGTGCCCAGGATGAGGGGCAACACGCCAAGCGGGGGCAAAAGCAGGCACAGCCTCCCCTGAAAGGCCTCTGACAAAGTACCAGGACAATGACTTTGTGACATACACGAAATAAAGCCAGTATGAGAAATGTGTCCTCTACTTTTTTGCACAAATGAGGCATAAGAGCTAATTTTTGGAGGATGTGGACGAAATTGAGAAATCAAGCCAACACCTGGAATAAAGAAAGGGTGGCTATGAGACAAAACAGCTTAGGCATACTAGGCCTAGTCTCTGCTGGGCAGCAATTTGGATCGCAATATGCTCGTTTGCCAAGTGTCTCTCTGCTGAATAGGAAAAAGCAGCAAGTATTGTCGTGGCATCTATGAAAGCTCGCCACCCCTGGCATACCCACATGGAATACCTTGTGTCAGGTCTGCCACTTGTCCTGCTTTCCAAAAGTAGCTCGCATGCTAACGCGTGTCACAGCAGCGTGCCAATGCTCGAGTGGATGCCAATATTTCGTCAAGTGATGAGCCAATTTTGCCAGTTCATCAGCCGGACTCCGCCACCGTAGGCATCATCACCTAATCGCAGAACCCGCCGGATGCGCCCCTAATCGCTGAGACACCGCCGGATGTTGCACCTGTCCCAAAGGGGCTGGGGATAAAAGGATAAAAAAGAGGTCACCCTTGGAACAAACACCAGTGTCTACCTGACCGTCATCGCCCTCACACACACCATTGCTGCTGGGACTATCTGAATAGCAGACGATTGCGCCACTCAGAGTACCTCCGTTGTTCCCGCCCATTCAGTACAATTATGGCGAGAAGATGGGGAATGTTCAAGTGCCACGTGTGTGATCTCGTCCGCGAGGGGGAAACCTTTCAGAGCACCGAGACCATTGGCAGGTACTCCATCAATGGGAAGTACAACTGCCAGACGCAGATGACTGTCTACTTGCAAAACATGTGCAACGCAGTAGGTGCTGCTGGTTCACTCACACTAACCTCTGGGTACAGCGGGGATGGCACTGGGGTACCGCTTGGCGGAGAGGATGCGGATTGAATGCACCTCAGAAGTACGACAGGGGTCCACTTTTCCAGCGGCGGGGACGAGGGCTGCTACAGGTCGGTGTAGGCCGAGTAATAACACTTTAAAAGTCCACAAACCTAGCATTTGTCAGATCATTGACCTGCGCAGTTCAGAAGACTCGTTGAACGACGTCTATCATGAGTGACACCGACGTCTCCTGCCAATTCTACAATGGAGGACATGCAAAAACTGCACCAAACTCATCCTGGCCAATCTGTGTGGCCTCTTCACCACTCATATCTTGGAGAGTCGTTTGAGTGTGCCAAGTGCAAGACTGCGATCGAAGGGAGCAATTACGTCGAGGCAGATGGGGGCATCCTTGCCAAGGAGAGCCTCGACAGCAGGGAGGGGATTGATCATAGGGAGCGAGAAAGCAGACTTGTTCAAGAACAGCAACGTGTCGAGCAACAGTTGCATGTAGAAACACTCCAAGCCATGGGTCAGGGGAGCAGACCAAGCCAAAGGAGACCGTGTTCGCTGCAGTAAGGAGAGACTTCATCACATTGAAGTCGTGACATCCTTCACACGAAATAAACCTGATATGAGAAATGTACCCTATATGTTGTTCCTCACTATACCTGTCCAAAGGAGTCAGGTCACCAATTTGCCCAGCAGTCTTGGATGTGAAGTGTTTATAGTGGGTACAACTGTATTTGGGGTGTAAAATACATCTTTTTCGACCAGGTTCTGACGAAGTCAAGGAACATTCATGCATTTTTAGTGGAGAATGCGAAAAATTGCAAGATCTTAAGAGTGTCAGTTGAAATCTTTTGGTGAGGAAACTGCATTCACTGCATCTCATTCAAGTGACTGTCACATAAGAACCCGAAGCTTGACTCTTCAATGACTAAAGTATCTGATGTCTCTCTCTAGAGAATTAGTATTCTATTTAAACATTCCCCAGAGACATTTTGCTGTGCTGAGTAAAATTAAAAAAAACCCTGAGTGGAACAACTCTTTTTTAACTTTGCAACTCACATTATGAGCGTCTAATGACGCAAGTGAAAAGCACCCGTAAGACCTTTTGTTGCTGTGTGGATAGAAGTAAGCAATTGTGTCAATACCTGGATAATTAGAGCTCTGCCTTTATAAAGAATTGCAGCTATGCGACAAAAGAACTTAAGCACACAAGGCCCAGGTTGGTTGGGCAGCAACTTGGATTGCAGTGGGCCTACTCTGGTCAAGCGTCTTTCTGCTGCATGAGCCTGAAAATGGGGCGTGTATAAATGCACTGACCCCAAGTGCCCAATGTGTGATCACGTCTTGGAGGGTGACACCTTCTGAAGCAAGAAGTGTGCGAGATGACCCGGCGGAACCGTTACTCCCGGACACTCCAAGGACCACAAACGCACGCATGCTGACCTGAAGCGCATGAGGCGAGAGCTGGCACGAGAACGCGGCCATGTGAAAGATCGCAGAGATCTCGTAGAAGACGTCCAGGCTTGAGGAGATGCCGGCCAAGCTCTAGAGGAAGGACTTGTCCAGGATGAGGTGCAACGCGCCGTGTGAGAGCAGCAGCGTCTCCGGCAGGAATGAAAGCACTGTCACATTGAGTTTGTGACATTCTCCACATGAAATAAACCCAAGTTTATTAAGCCTATAAGTGTTTACTCATTTCACCAGTCAGAAGTAGTCAGATCTGCAATTTGTGTAGCGATTAAGTCTTGCATATGATGTGAAACAAGTGTACTTTGGTTGTTTAATAGGTCCGTTCTGACTTATCCCGTCTGATAAACTGAGGCTGGGTGACACTCGTGGATTTTTAGTGGAAAAACGTGAAAAAGCAAATTTCAAAAAGTGTTAATTTTTGATTTTGGCAATAAGTTTCAATGGCGTTAGGGGTTCGAGTCAACCGTGACAATGCTGCAGTCGTTGCACTGTGCATTCACTTGACATCATTGCTGTTCGTTGGGTTACACAGTGGATGTTGTAAAAAGGTATATCTTGACTCCTCAGTTAGGCTGAAGTATTTGCTACACAAGCGCAGGCCAATTTTAGACTACAACTGTTCGTACTAAGCTTAATGCAGCGCATCCGGTATGACGAATCCTAGTTCTACTAGGATTTTTCACCTGAGTTTCTACCTATTTGACCTTAAAAGTCACCCATAGAAGCGCCTAAAGCCCGAATCGACTGCACCTAACATGTCGATAACGTGTGTATTTGTTGACTGTATCGTGTAATTATGTACTGTAAACAAGTGACTTGGCAGTTCTTGCACCAACGCTGCTTCGTCGCTTCTACACTAGATGACGCTGGTGTTCCCGGTGTATCTCTTTCTCGCTCCTGCTGCTGGGCTCGGTCCCCAGGCTGGAGGCGGAGGTGCTGTTGACTGCACTGGCGAGCTTGGCTTTGCCCGCTTTGCTGCTCCGTCAGATTCGTGAAAACATCAGCTAAGACAGCGCGAGGGGCGAGCAAGCAATCTGTGTTCCACGACTGCAGTCGCGGGCGGCCATGGAGGACAGCAAGGAACCCTCGTCTGCCCTCATGGAGGAGTGGTCGTCCACCGTGCAGCTCGACTCCCAGGAGGTCGAGTGGCTGGTGGAGGAGGATCAGGAGACGACGACGAGAGTGCAGACGACGGATCCGCCACCGGATCCATTCCTGTCAAGAGAGGCGTCGCAGTCGTCGGAGTGGCTGGCGCATAAGGTGCAGCTCAACGGAGACGAGGAGTGGCAACCGGACTTTCAGGAGCTACTCAACGAGGGAAATTCTGTCAGACCGACCGCGGAGGTCTTACCGGAGCAGTGCGCCGCGGGACGGGCGCTGGCCTCCGCCAAGGGTGACGACGGCTCCACCTTGCATCAGTTCGGTTGCTCTCTGGACCACGTGCCCGTGAGCTCGCTCAGTTCAGAAGGCAGCCTTCTAGTCTTAAAGCGTTGCGGAGTCCCAAACGAGGAGTTGGCCTCGAGCAGGAGGAGCTTCTCCGTCTGCTCCAGACACCGGGGGGAGCTCACCAGTCAGTTTTCGGAAGGTGGCAGTTGCCAACTATGCGGGTGCGCCGTGGAGAAGAAGAGCGCCAAGGTCATCTCTGCCTCGTTACAAGACGTCTTGCACAAATTCTACAGCAACTTCTTGATGGGCCGCCTTCTGTGCCTGCGGTGCTTCGCCCGAGTCGGTCGCGTCCTGGGGCGTCGTCTGTCCAAGACTCCGGCAGGATTTGCCAAGCTTCTGATGAACACTGGGATCGTCCATGACATCTCGCCGTTAGTTGGCAAGGATGACGACGTCGAAGAGATCCACCCCGGGCGGGTATGGGTGTCGCTCGACGATTCCAGCCTTATCAAGACGTCAACCTCAGAAGTGCCTCCCTTTAGGTAAAGACGAGTTGTTCGTTGATCACGCTGACCTTTTTCACCACTGTTGTTGCTGTCTCCTTAGCTTCTTGCAACGGGTGCTTGATGGAAAGCGGCTGACCGGCGAACCTGTGTCCTTGACCGTCAAGGAGTCCGTCGAGTTGCTGCTGTCATTGAAGAATGTGCGCAAGACGTTGGGCAGAAGAAAGCACGAGTTGATCGCGCTCAGGCTGGGGTCCAAGGCCACCTGCTGGGATGGCATCTACGAATTCCAGCGGCTGGCAGAGGCATTCCGTGATTTGGCTCGTCGGACTAGAGACCTGAGTGAAAGCATGAGCAGTGAGGATGAAGCAAGTGAACTTTTAAGGAAACTGCGTTTTCTATTCGATTTGGAGGCCAGCCAGATCATCTTGTTTCCCGACGAGGCAAAGTCTTTCCCCCTCGTGATCTACGAGGACGACTCCGGCACCGAGAGGCTCGTCTGCCTTTCCTGCACCAACTGGCATTGCGAGGGCTGCAGTCCAATGCCTGGCATTTCTAGTCCAGAGGAGTTGCGGCAAAGACACGGATCACTTCTCGGCATGACCTGCAGACTCTGCGGTGTCCTGGACAGAACCACCGAGTCTCACCGCTGCGGCAATTTCGGGTCCTGCGGCTCCGCCATTTGTAAGTATACCTATCAGGACAGGGTCAAGGACTTGTACAAGATGGACGTCCGCTTCGAGGACAACGACGTTTTTCCTGGCAAAGTGTAAGTTCCCTACTCCAGGCTGTCAGAATTCGGTGCACGTCCCCAGACCTCTGATTCCTTTTCAGATGCGGACCCTGCCGGGCACTCCTGACGAGCAACATTCCCAGGGGTCGTCTGCCACCGCCGGATTTCCCTCCACACGGCGAGGAAACTTGTCATTTCTGCGAGTTCGACAAGCCCCTCTTCTGCACGGGAAGGGTGACTGCAGGCGACAACGGCGTGTTCAAGCTGAACAAATGTGTGGGTGCTGTGCCTTCGCTCAGACTGTTGGCCACGATGCAGTCTGGGCCTGATGCTTGGTCTCTAGTCACTGTTAAAACCTGCATGGAGCTAGTCTGGACAATGATGGAATTGGACAAGACGTTGAGGTCGAACGACTCCTTTAGATTGTTGCGAAAGTTTCTCGAGATCGGTGCTCTCCTGGGCACCTCCCGACTAGCCTTTGAGACGAAAGTTCGTGCCTTCGGAGCTCTGATCAAGAACCTGGAAGATTCTGTTTCAGAAACTCATCGAGAACGCGTGGAGGAAGTGAACGAGAAGATAGAGGGCATTCTGCGACTGCACTTCTATGACTGCTCACCTTGGCGCAAGTCTGTCAACAATCGGTCGTGCATCCTCGTTATGGACAGAGAAGAGGGCGACTCCAGATTCGTCTGCTGCCACTGCCCGCAGTCCGACTGCGATGCGGAGTGCTTTCTCCGTGACGACTGCAGTGAGGGGGAGTCTGCCGTAGACGAAGTCGTCTCTGATCTGGATATCAGTGCGTCTCTCCTTGCAGCAGATGCCGACCGATTCGCCCCTCCGGACCTGTCAGCGCGTCCGAAGCGTGCTGGGTCTCCACCGGCGGTGGCGTCGACTCACTGCCTCGGCGTCGACACAAATTGCTCCTTCTACTCAATGACGTCACCCCATCTGGGTGGGAATGGGGGTCTAGTCACCTTCGACTTCATCTCCTCCGACTTTGAGGCCTCACTCAACCTGTTGTTAAGCCTCAATGATCCCGCCAACTGGACAGTCAAGAAGGAGAACAACGAGCTCAAGCTCTCCAAGAACGGTACTTCTGTAAAGGCTGCCGTGCACAAGAATAATGGAAGGGTCATGTGCAAGTTCGAAGGTCCCGGGTTGAGTCTCTTCTGTGAAGACATCTTGCCCGGCGTGCTCAAGCTCACGTCTTGCAAGCTCATTGAAGAAAAAGATGAGGTCTGCAAGGACGATGACGATCCCATCGCTCAAGTAAGAGTGGAGGACGTAGGTTCGGCTGAAATGGTTGCATTTGCTATTTCATCTTTCACCTCGTCTCCTGCGACGTCGGTCGATACAGACGAGATGGTCTTCGCTGAGGAGGCATCAACGCCCTCCTCCACCGACGCCAAGGTGTTATCGGGCACTGCAGCGCTGGTCGCTCCCAAGATAACTCCGAGGACAGTGGCAAAGAGCAGCGGTGGCGAGTACGAGTGCAAATGCTGTGGTCGCAAGTTTAAGTACCCCAGCTCGCTGGCTAAGCATAAGTCAGCATGTGGCTTTGCCGACATCCCGCAAGACATCCTCGCCCACCCGAAGTTGGAGGACGGCCGCAAGCCTTGTCCGGGTTGCAACCGCCGGTTTGCTGGTCACAACGTTAGCTTTTTGAAACATTTAAGAGCCTGCAGCAAGGTCAAGTTTGGCGCGTTCAGTTGCAAGACGTGCTTGGCCAAGTTCTCTACAAAGCGTACCCTGGACAATCATGCCAAAGTGTGCTCGAAGTACCGCAAACGGAAGCAACCAGTGACCTTGCCGAAGCTCACCAAAAAGATCAAGATAGAATCTGTGATGTCTCTGCAGACGGCTGAGCCGCCAGCTATGGTTATGCCTCGGCCCAAGCCCAAGGTCTCCTATGTAAGTACCACGGAGAAATATGGCGTCGTCTGCAAGTCCGGCCATTATGTGTGTCCGCTGTGCAACTCGAACTTTCGCCTCAACCAGCCCTACGGCAGACACGTGAAAAGCCAAGAGTGCCTGAAGAAGAAGTCCGGCGTGAAGCCGCCCACGTGGCCGACTTTCGCGATGAGGTACATCACAATCTACCCTGGCGTCAAGGGCCTCGACACAGTCATTGCTCATAATCGGGTAATGCGGCTTTGACTTTTGGATGTTGTCGCACTTGTTACTGTAGGTACTGCCTTTTTTTTTCAGATTCCGAGCTTAAGGTTGATCTGCCGAGGCATCCAAGCTAAGAAGTCACTGATACCTCTCGCTAAGCTGCCCCCGCTCACGGTGAAGGAGGGCCTGGAGATGTATTACTCAATCAAAAGAAGCGACAAGTCGGTCGACCGTGAAGCCCGCTTCAAGTACTTGTCAGACAGGCACATATTTCAAAACTACGGCACTTGCGCTGGGTTCATGGTGGCGAGCACGCAGCTGCTGAAGCCGGTCAAGCACCTGGAGGCCAAGATTTCCAACTCGAGGAAGAAGCCTTCTCTTATGAAGCAGTGGAACGACAAACTCAACGCCTTCCTGTCGATGCCTTTCCACGACAACATCAACACTCTGTCAGTGAGCAAGTTCAGAGCCTTCGAGTACCCGCTCGGCCGGCAAGTTGGCGTTGTCTGCTTGAACTGTCCGGATAGGAGATGCGGGGGCTGCGCAGTCACGCGGTCACTGAAGAAAGTGCCGAGGATGGTGCCGCAACCAAAGCAGACTGACACTTCATTGGCGTCACAAATCCTCAAAATGGAGCCAACAGTAAGACTGAAGGCCATCTCGCTGACCAAGAACAATAGCTTTGGTAATAGCAGCAGTAGCAGCAGTAGCAGCAGCAGCAGCAGCGTCGGTGTCGGCGTCGCCGGCGTCGGTGTCGGCGGCCAGGACAAGCGTCGCCGGAACAAGAAGCCGTCGTTATCAGCTTTTTGCTGTTCGCAATGCTCTCAGCTTTTCAAAGACAAGCCCGGGCTCCTGAAGCACAAGAAAGTGTGCGGCATCAGCAACAACTTTCCACCGTCGAACAGCTTCAAGAAGCCGGTGACCCTGACCTTGAAGAATTGTGGGGTGAAGCCATCGCTCAAGACCAAAAAAGAAACCAAGAACAAGAAGAGAGCTGGCACGAGGAAGTCTGTTGTGGCCACGAATGGACCACCTCCTTCATTCCTCACACCAAAGAAGCCGGCCAAGTCTGACGCAAAGGCGAGCGCGGCACTGAGCTCGTCCAGCTCTGTTTCCAAAGTCATGGCCGATAAGACGGCGAAGAGCAACGCCTCCGCCATGCCGTGGATGCTTCCAGAGGAAGACTTCAACATAGAAGACCACGAGGACATCGAGATCAATGAGTGCATTTTACCGGATTAAACAGCAATCGCTGCAGTCTCGCATAACAAACATTATATCTACTTAAGACCCGGCAGAAAAGGAAAAGGCAACTCTAGCCTTGTCGCAGTCACTCATTCTGTTATACTTTATATATAAATGTCGACTCCGATCCGGTCTTGTACTTGGCGTCGACGTGAGCCTCGAACGACATAATATCGTTGATCTGCAGGTACTTCTTGAACGCCTGGCCGACCCTCGTGACCTCCACTTCCCGCGTTACGTCCATCCAGATTGCGACCTTGTTGCCCTTGACTCTCACGTTGACGACGGCGCCGTTGATGGCCGCGGCTGCGTTCTCCTCCGTCGTCTCGCCGATGAGGAAGAGCATGGTGTCCAGCCAAAGTTGCTCCAGCACCTTGCGCAGGGCGCGTTTCTCCTGTTGGAAGAGCCATCGGCCACCCTTTTCGTTACGTGGGTCTTCCCACATGGGCCTGATGCCTTTCTTGAAGAGGGAGAGATCGCAGCCAGACTGCAAGTCGCTGACTCTTGACATGTAGTGGTACAGTCCCCAAAAATCTTCCACGTACTCGAACGTGTTCACCTCGGTCAAGTTGTCTTCCCACCTTGGACGGTTCTCTTTGCTCATATACCACATGGTCCAGCTATTCTTCAGTGGGTGCTTGATAACAGGCTCTGGACTCGGCGGCGCTTGCGGACGCTGGTGTGTCGGGGTCTGCTCTTCAGACTTTGGCTCTGGCTTTGGTTCTGGCTTTGGTTCCGGCTTTGGCTCCGGCTTTGGCTCTGGCCACATCGGCGGCCATTGTCTCGGCTGCGCCTTAGGTTGCGGACGCGCCTTTGTCTGGGGCTGTTCATTTGGCTGGGGCTGTGCGTTTGGTTGCGGCTGCACCTTTTCCTGCTCCTTCGCCTTCGGCTGCGCTGGCGGCTGCGGCTGCGGCTGCGGCTGCGGCTGCACCTTCTCCTGCGCCTGCCCCTGCACTAGCGGCTGCGGCTGCACCTTCTCCTGCGCTAGCGGCTGCGGCTGCACCTTCTCCTGCGCTAGCGGCTGCGGCTGTACCTTCTCCTGTTCCTTCGCCTGCGCCTTCGCCTGCGCCTTCACCTGCGCCTTCGCCTGCAGTAGCGGCTGCGGCTTCCCCCACGCGTCCTTGGTGACAGGGGCTGGCTTCTGCGGCAGCCTCTCAGGAGAACACCTGGACTCGAAGGGCTTGGCGTTGGGGGACAGAGCGGAGACGGTGGTGAGGAGCTTGAGCTCAGGGTGCGGCGAACGAGGTGGGTCGTAAACGACTGCTGGTGGCTGCGAGGAACCTTGAAAGGATTCGTTGTTGTTCGGCTCTCTTTGCTTCGACAACTCCAGGGAGGATGCCGGTGGACCCGAGGCCGGAGGAAAGACGTTGCCATTGCATTCCACGGTAGGTTTGGGCAGCGTTTCCTTGGCCCCCTTGTTCTTGGCCTTGTTCTTTCCACTCTTGCCCCTGCCGCCGCCGCTGCCTCCGATCATGTACTTCTTGGACCTGCCAGATGGCATCGTGTTCTCAGACTCTCGGAAATGGTCGACGATGGAGGAGGAGAATTTACTCCTGACTGGCTCTCCTAGTCACGAGGAACTGCTGGTTGAGCCAAACTTTTGAGGGAGCTAATCGAGCTGTGCTTGTTTTGTTTGGCGTGCAAGTGTGACTTTTGCCATATTTTTAATTTCGCAGTAAGCAAAGAAATGAGTCACGAGTCAGGACTCTCGTGCGTTGGGTGGGAGCTGAGCTGCTGCAGCGTGATCTTGATCAAGTTGGACAAGTTTTAGGGACCGTTTGGGGCGATTCTTGGTGCGGTGAGCAGTACTCACTTATTCTCGCGTGGAGGCGTGCTGCTCTCTTCACAAAGTCCTCGGACTTGGCCTCGCACTGTTCGTCAGTGGCATTCCTCATGTTTGGTGAGGAAGCCAGCCAGCGAGCAGGCCTTGGGCCTGCTGGCATGATCAACCTGGGCCTAAGCCAGCATTTTTCATGAGGTTTCTGTCCAAGCATTCCTGACTGCTTTGCAACTCCATCTTGCAGCCTGGGTCACTACTCAGTGCAGTCAACGAAGCCAATATCGTGAAGATATGAGCTTGATTTCTTGTGCAGTGAGTGCTTTTTGCAGATTGTCACCGACCTCGACACGTTGAAGTCATTCCCAGCTTCACGATATCGAAGGTTGACTGCACTTATTAGCATTCATGACTGTTTTCCTCACGTCCCAGTGCGCCATTGTCCCCACTTTCATGAAAGCCAGGGAGGGCCAGGCAGCCGGGCAGGCACACAGACAGACAGCAGTCATCCATCTCTCTGTCTGTGTATGCACCCATCCATCCATCCACCCTCCTCCCTCACTTCCGAGACCAATGTCATGCTGGTTATTGTCGTGACATTGACACTGAAAACTCGGCCACGGTGGTGGCGACGGGAAATGTGTCATAAAAGCCGGTGTCGGTCTTGACCGCATGGATGTTTTGGAGCCATTCAGGCCAGGACTGGTCTGGAGCGCGGCTTCGTGGACGTGAACAAGTGCAAATCCCCTCCACGTGCGCCCGTCGATCATTTCAGCTTGAATGAATCACCAATCACCAGTGATCCGACTGTAAAAGCCCGCGTTCCTGACCCTCCCCTCTAGTTAAAGTGAGATAAGGACGACAAATGTGGGTCCGACTTCTCCAGATTCCTGCTCGATTCACACCTTTCAATCGATCGCCCCCGACCGAACCCGACTTCTTGCGGGTGAGAAAGCCTGCGGCGCCGCGAGCCCCGCAGACAACGACCGTGTGCGCGTCCGTGGAGGGCAAGAAAAGCGAGCGCGAGTGCTCGTATAATGAACTTGTCCCAAGGGGAGGTCAATTTCTCTTCTTCTCCCCCGGACCCCGGGTGGGCAGGGGTAAAAACTTCTCTCCTCGTCTCGGTCAGAACATTATTGGATCAGGAATGGGAGAGGTTTTTTCCCTTCTTCTGCTTTTATCGGCGCGTTTTGGTGGATTACGTCTCAGAGTCCGACTTTTTTGCCCCCGTCCCTTCCTTCCGGCCAAGCTTGTGTTTAATAATTCTCCCATAACCACACAATGGGTCCGAGGAGGCTTTTTGGGCGCCTCCACCTTCATTTTGGGTGCTGGGACCCATTTTGTACTGGCGGCTCCATTAGAAATGCTAATGCACAGCTTCTGTGCACTCAGTACTGGATTGGGGGCAAATCCCGGACTGCGACAATTGAAGGAAGAAAGAATGTCTGCAACTTTAAAGATTTCGTTGAGCTTGTTCAAAGATCCCGTTGAGCAGGTTCAAAGATCCCGTTGCTCAGGTTCAAAGATCCCGTTGCTCAGGTTCAAAGATCCCGTTGAGCAGGTTCAAAGATCCCGTTGAGCAGGTTCAAAGATCCCGTTGAGCAGGTTCAAAGATCCCGTTGAGCAGGTTCATACAGCCCCAGTTGGACAAGCTCGTGTAGACACAGTTGGACCGAACAAGTCCGTCTGAAGAAGCATCTTCTTTTGGGCCGCCCCGATGTCCCTGGGTCATCAAAGTGAGAGCAGCTTCCAAATAGGGCGAGAAAGAGAAAAAGCTCGGGCTGGAGGCGACGACGACGCCCTCGGGGCAGGTCATTCTCTCTCTCTATCCGATCTCATCGAGGCTGGAGAAGGAGAGGAAGAATAAGAACAGCAACAACAAAAAAAGAGGGAGCAAAACAATCAAGGAGGAGCTCAATCAGACTTTTCCCTCCCTCCTCCCCCTCTTCATTGGGAATTATTCATCAAAACGTAATGTGTCACTCAACAAGACGGATGAGTCACGTAAATATATGCTGGCTGCTCCCCCCCTCCTCCTCCTCGCTGGAGCTGCTGACTGACAAGTGCGAGGGGAGCCAGAACATGTTGCTGTGTGCGAGACTCCGCTTTTTTTGTAGCTGGCAGATGTGATCACGGAGGTCAAGGGAAAGTAGGATGACAGAGGGCGAATTCAGGGTCCAATCACTGATCCTTTCATGCGAGCAAGTGAGTAAACACGAGTGTGGAGGGCAGACGACGAAAAGTAGCCGGATTCAATGCAAAGGAACTGTGGGGTTGGTTGGTAATCCACATTTATTGAGGGTGTTCTGAAGAGCGTAGCCGTAATGAAGTCGCCAGAGCCGACTTCCTTTGAGTTTTACAAGGCTTCATTTACACTTTTGTTCCATCGAGAGAGAAGTTGCGTACACGTTATGGCGTGGAAGTGCATCCGCCAGCCCCATTTTGTCAGCAGAAGAAGTCATTGAATAGGAGGAGTTGTACGACGTCGTCGTCGTCGTCGGGGGGCGGGACCACCACCCCCAAGACACCCCATAACGGGGGGCGGGAATAAACCCCGGCTGACCCCCCCCGGGGTATAAAAAAACCACCCACGGAGGATTTTAAAAATTAG
>JAAUXU010133693.1_pt1 | contig 24422 bp, 16 predicted proteins | sample 7278151 | NCBI WGS metagenome assembly JAAUXU01 (sample SAMN14350113, study PRJNA611818) | marine sediment metagenome | isolation source: surface marine sediment (1.8m) | place: French Polynesia: Moorea | collected 2018-08 | reverse complement strand
CTACTGTTCCTTTCTGCGCCGGCGACTCCAGGGGATTGTGGAAAATGACGGCGGGTACATTGAAGGCCGCGGCCATAACCGCTGAGCTGAAGCTGAACGTCATGGCTTGTCAGTATCTTTTAACCTCTCCGGGTCTTAGTCTACAATTTCGGCCACTTCCACATTCAAAAAGTGGTCAAAAACATCGAATTTCGGCAGCGACTAGTACGGTACTCTTGTCAACTCATCACACTTAAAGTGCTCTAGTGCCTTAACAAACATTCAAATCGGTGACCTTGTGTACTAAAAGTTTCGTCAAAAAGTGAGTCATACAAATCACTGCCGAAGCAAGCAATAGTTTTTTGGCCTAACCAACCTTAGAAAGCTAAACCCAATCCAACTGAAACATTCCATGGTATCTCAGAACAAAGATAAGTAAGACGATAACTCTCAACCCCTAATGTTATTCCCTAAAAAACGATATGTCTTACCGACAAGTCCCCCAATAACGGGAAGCCTTAAAATAAAGATAGCTCTAAAAGTAGCGATGAACGGGGGTTAAACTGTTCAAAACGCGAGCGGTGCAACATCTCGATTCAGGGTTGCCAAGCTAAAAATTACTGCAACAAAAGTCGTTCTCTCACCCGTATGTGACAACTTTTATTCTGGAATCTTTGTCGCCAAAAGAAAATCCTGGCTTGTCCTTACTTTGTGCTGGTTGTGTGATGATGGTGGCTGCTTGGAGTAGAAACGTTTAATACAGACCGATCATGAAGCAACGATGAAGTTCCCTTTAAAGGGAAGCTTGCACAAGTGGAGGAGAGCAGGGCGGGCTCATTTGGCAAGGCTGAGGATGCAATTAGGAGGACTGGCCTAGGCAGCCTCGAGCTTAGGTAGCTTTGGGTAATGTGGTACTCTGAATGCTGAGAGCATCTGAGAGATGCGCAACAGTTTTGAATCCTACTTCTGTAACCCTCACCAATACCTCAACATGGCCAAGGCGCTGGCTCTGGCCGGGTGTGTGCGCGCATGCGCAGAACTATGTGAATAGACTTAAGTATTTGAGTTGACATGTTTATACTGTATTCGTTATATCGTACGTTATATTCAAGTTTGAGTGTTGCTGTACTTTCGTTGAAGTATTGTACTGTACTATTTCGTGCTGAGCTCCGGCTCGAAGTGATATCTTTAGTGATAAGGGCTGGTCAAGACCGGCGAACTGGATATTGAGCTCATGTACTTTCTGTGGGTACTTTGGAATGAGTGGATTTGTTCCTGGACCATGCCATGCACCCCATCGATCACTCGTGCACCGACCTTTGACGCGGTAGCAACTCCATCAACTACAACTTCTCCGGCTCCTTGACCGACGTAGACGACCCCTGGGGACCCACTGGAAGGGACGGACCTCTTCCGAACGTTGGAGACAACGCATCGACGACCTCCAAGGGACTGCACAGGGTGTCTGGACGAAGTCTGGGGCCATGAAGCCTTTTCACGACGCTAATCCGACGAACTCCACGGAGAGTAAGGTGACGGGGCAGGCATTGTAATCCTAGCACGAGTAACGTAAACTGAGCTCAAATTCCGTGGTTCGTCAGTCGTTGATCGGTCGCTATCCGCGTATCTTTAAGTTAATCGTAAGATTACTCTTATTCCACTCCAGATACTGTAATTGTGTACACTTCTACTAATACGTTAAGAACGAGTGTACTCTCTCTCTGTACGCCCTTCTAGTCTAAGAATTCGCACTTAGTCGGTTTAGTCATCCGTTCGAGCCCAGTGGCACGTTATCTTAAGGACCGGCGTGAGCATACTTAACTCTAGAACTTGAGTAAGTTTGTCCAGGTTGCTCACGTGAATACTCGTCCGGACACCGGGAGCTGCCACCACGGGGCCACCATCAAAAGCCTCCACTCCGACAAGGTCACTCATGACCAAGGTTCGGGATGGAGAGGATCCAACCGATCGGCGAGGTGGTTCCAGGCATAAGATCAAAAGTGACGACCTCGCTGCCACAATGGAGGCCTGAATCCAGTGGTGTCGGGACGTGACTCGTGAGGGACTAGCAAACGACCTCGATTTGTCACCAGACACAATTTGCAAGTGCCTCAGAGATTATCTTTGCGTCATCAAGAAGTTCCTTGCAATAGACCCGGTTGCAGTGTAATTAAATGTAATGAAAGATGGACAACCAGTGAAAATACCTAAAGTACAACAATTTGCTTCACCTAAAATTCCAAGGTCCAATCATAAATTTCTATTTCCAATGCCAACAGAGATGTGGCAAGATTTGAGCGTTTCATGAAATGAGGACGTTCGTCCAACCCCTTCTCATAATACGAAATGAAAAAGCCACGTACGCAGTGGAATTTTGGTAATCACGATGAGGATAAATGGGATGGTGATTTTTTCCCCTGTGTAACTGGCATTCTGAGTAGCAAAACCTATCGTTTAATGGAGGAATAGAATTCAGGTCTGATCGGATAATTGCGATTTTTGGGCCAGCCAACCTTGGTACTTGATGCCTTTGTGCAGTAAAGTACACTATAAAACGTGAGGTTTTTTCCTTTTCTTTGAGCTCAGGATGTCGAAACAACTCCATGACCCCCATATCCCCAAAATTAGCTTCAGATGCCAAGATCAACAACAGGAGTGATCCAACAGAATATGTCAATACTCAATCAATTTATATGCGGTGTTCTAGCTATTTGCTGTCGCTCTTAAATTGTCACCGCAGCTCATTAGGGGCCACATTAATGCTCACGTTTCCGCACTAATTCATACAATTCTGAGTTAAAATTACAATTAAATGCCCATGAGATTCGCTCTCAAAGAAGAGTTGCCATTAAAGCAGAAAGCATAATTCTTGATGAGCTCACTAAGGAACAGGACGAGGACATGCCAGGAGCCTGCAACAGTGAGCAGACCGGTGAGATTGACGTGTACATCGACCAGAATGAGAGCGTTGAGGAGTTGCCGCAAAATTCTGAAAATTGAATTGCAGCCGCGGCAGAAAATAGCGAGAATACGGTATATAAAGTGCTACATCTGTCTGTGTGCACAATGCCTTTTTGTGTGCTAGACAGAAAAGAACCCTACGGCTCTTATTCCAATCCAGCTAAGAGAAATTTTATTATACAAACGGGGGCCCTGATCGTATTCGTGTTCCATAGGGAATTTGGAAAAAAAAACCTGGAGTATTTTCAAGAAAGCTTACTAATTTTCTCTAAAAAAAAAAAAGGGGTTGTTGAAAGCAAGAGGGTTGTTATCCTAGGTAGAATGAGAGGAGGCAAGACGAGACTTCTCACTTTATTGGAAGAAGAAAGTTCCAAAAGCACAAAATACAACCTTCATCATAGGATAAAATTACCTCATTCCCTTTAACAATAAAAAGTCCTTTTTAACTCTACTTTGAGCGTAAAGTAATTGTTTAAAGGCAATGTGTCGTGAGTACTTTATAGTGTTATATTCATTCACAATCTCAAAGGAAGTAAATGAAGAAGATAAGAAAAGTAGACTTGCTGCTGCGATTTACCCCATCCTTCTCCTACTGACCACGTTTTCCGTCGTTCCCTAACCATGCATAGATGGGCGGACAAATCCTGACCCCTTTGGGAAGAAAACAAACCTAACCCAAGCAGTGACTTTGGGGAGTTAAAATTACAGTTAAATGCACATGAGATTTACAAATGTAACTTTTATCTTCGTTCAATCGTGATCGACTTCGTGACAGCTGCACAACATATGACACTAGAAGTGGGACAGGGAGAAAGAGGGATCAGTTAAGCATCAACCAGTAAACGAAAGGAAGAGTGGATGGGCCCAAGGCCCACAATAAGGCCCTCCGCAGAAGCCAGGGAACTGTTCGAGCCCATCATCAGCAACAGTGGCCATAGCAACAACAGTACCAACAGCAGGAACATTTTCATCTGGAAATATCTCAACCAACTTTTGGGAGAGAGCCTCCTAGCCTTCATCATTTTGTCAACGTTCACGAACCATCCTAAGGGTCATCGACTAAGACCACACAATTTTGGAAGGGAGCCTTCCAGATTTTGACATTGTGATGCAAACGTTGGCAGGAAACTTCCAAAAAATTAGGTGGTTCCCCACAGCAGTTAGCACGTGAAACACAATAGTTCAAAATGCCAAAGTATAAGACTCACACCTTGCAACAACCCTGGGCTTAAATGTGTAATGTTGTGTTTCTAGTGGTCGCTGATCCAACAGATCTGAGCAAAGTGACCCAATCATCATGAAGAAACCGTCAGTGGCAGCAATTCAGCTGTGTCCTTCGTCGGCATTACTGCTGTTCTCACAAACCCAGACGTGACTCGTGGTTGCCAGATGCCAGTAATTTCTACAAGACTTTTCCCTTCCCCTCTGATTGCATTTAAGAATTAACAGACATTATCAACAAACATTTCGTATCAATTTTTCTCTTCCCTCCCCACAGAAATGACATTCTGATTTTTGGGCTTTTTCTATCTCAAATTATGATGTTTCCAACAGCTACAAACTAGAGGCTTGACTAACCTTTACTAGTGTCTCGCTGAAGATCTTTCTCCCCATGATACCCGGAACGGGTAGCCATGGTAGCTCTGGTTGAACATATTAAAAAATATTACAGTGTCTTATTTTTTCATATTCAACACTTTGTCGGGTTTGAAGCACTGCAAGACTAGACCAAAACCTGGCATCGGTGGCCACAGGGCACTGGCTGAAGTCTTGCCTCAGGAGTCACTGACAGCATGCTTGATGTCTGCAGTCCAGGAACAGTGGTTCCTTTTACCTTTTTGCACTGCATTTGCACGACAGACCTTTACACAACCTCAAACTTCTCATCAGCCAGAAAGTGGATGAAGACTTCGGCAGAGGGTGGACTGTGGAGATTTGCAAGTCATTTTGCAAATGGAAAACAACACGGACTGGACGAGGTCCAGCCTGTGCCTACATTCAGTCAATGCATCAGAGCCCGTGCAGCGGCCTCAAAAGTTGTATGTCCATCTTGAAACGGTGCTAACCCCAGTTCTCTGGCCTTGTGCACATTGAGGCTGCGAAGAAGAAGGCTGTTTAACATCAAAGTGAGGTTTTGCCTGTCAACTCATGTGAAAATGTTGCCTGCAGTCTAGGTGTGACGGAGGGGGGTCTGACTGACTGGGGCGAGCCAAATTTCCAGTACAATAGACTCCTCTTACGATGACCCTCCGTGCATGGTTTTGCTCGGACAAATTCATAGCATGTAGAGTGGACCTCACTTACAGTGACAGTCCGCATGTTGATAGTTATGGCTCTGCCCAAGGGTGCCACTATAAGCGGAGTCTACTGCAGCACAAAGTCACTCATGTTATTGCTATGGTCGATGATTTCACGGCTTGAGTAGCACTTGGTCGTCTGGCACTTGGCACTGGCACGCTTATAATGGAAAAAATCCGTAGTCAGCACGAAAAAACTTTGGAGAAAGCGCTCAACTAAGTGCAATCTTTGTGCACTTTGTCCGCGAGATGGAAAAAGTAAAGAGGGGTAGACTTTGCTCCTAAAAGTACTGAAATCAGCTGATGGGGGAAGTTGCCCTGAACGAACACTCCCGTCTAGACTCTGGTTGAGGCCCGGGATTTGACAGGGTGCGGTCAAATCAGCTGAAGGAAGCTACCTTTGCTTCGGAGAATACAAGATGAAGCGAAAAAAAAAGAACAGCAAAATTGATCTTGACGCCATGCAAAGGTGACCTGTCAGAAATCAGTGTTCTGCACTCTGGGAGACGTTCTTCTACTTCCTACCTCCTGCAACTCAAGTATCATGGACAGAGGAGTATCCAGAACCACTAGGAGCATTGAATAGGCTTTGAATTGCCATTGTGCGTCCAACGTCTGCCACCATCCGTCTTATAATGGTCTTTAGTAAACCCGTCTTTAATATATATATACGCTTTAACTGAATCATGTGTTCTAATCCTTACTTCCTTACTTTTCGTTGAACTCAGTGGTTTTATCCACACAAAAAAAAGTAAGAGACGTTGGAGTGACATAGATTTCCCGCTATACTTTTTAGGTACGCCGTCACCGTATAAGCAGTGACACATTCAGTACCTAGCAGTAATTATTAGTAATAGTGCTAAGTCAGAGGTAATAACCCAAGACGCTTCACATGCAGATGCTTGTTTACTATTGGATTATTTCCTCATTCTACGTTGCACTAATTCCATTTTGCCAGACCTGAACTGTAAAAGTTGTAGCTTTTGCTGCCCGTCAGCTGTGGCATGTGACATGAAGGTAAACTTTTTTTTGCTGGAGGAGGAAGGAGATTGCCGGCATCTCCACAAACTTGGAGTCTTGCTTTGCAAATAGTATTTGAAAGTTGTAATTTTTGGTGTACTTACTGCATAAACGTGGTGAAACCAATATGGCTGGACGCCACATTTGCGTATGAAAAGTCTGCCTTCATCGATTCAGTCAAGTCAATATGCATGCAGTAAAATAGCTAAATGTCCGCCTGGCTCGGCGTCGAGGAGGCATTTCTCTTCTGGTGAACCCATTGGAATAAGTTACTTATCGAAACGGCGCCTTCATTTGTCTTCAAGCTCGGCTGGACTGTGTCAAAGTCCTCGTCCATGGCGGTCCACTCCCGCCCCACGGTGGTCGTCGGCATGGCGACAGATGGCTAGGGCGGAACCGACGTTCCTTGCTACATACCATGGCCACCCAAATGCCGTAGTCAAAGGAGGACTAAGATCAGGAGATGGGGATGGTAGAGGAGCTGGCATATCTATCTGCCAGCCACTGCTATATGTCGTTTTTGGACGGAAGTCCTGCTGCTTCCCACGCAAACCTACCCTTTTGAGTAGGTCGTCCCACAGGTCAGCCACTGTCGTCTCCATAGCCACCAGGTACGTGGTAGGGTCCACCTTCGTCCCTGCTGGAAACCAGGGTGGTGGCGTCCTCTTGTCCCTACTCATAGCATCACTACTTAGCACTTGGCCAGGATGATGAGAGGGACGGGTGACCTGCTCGACGGCCGGGTAGCGGGCGTACCTGCTGATCCAAGACTGGCCGACGGTACTGATTATGTTGTCGAAGAATATCCTCACCCACAGTGCTTCAACCACGCAACGGGCCCTTTGGACTGGACTGCATGCATGCATGCCATGCGGTCACCTAGTGCACAAGGTAACCGCTCACTATAGTGAACATTGTCAATGATAATTGATTTTACCATGAAAAACAGTGATCAGGAGGACCTGCTCAAATATTGTAAAGGGCCGGATTATATTTCAAACGCGACGGAAGTGTCTTATGAAAAAAGGTCACTGAATTTGCTATCTTTCTCTGGCTAGTGGTGCGTCATCTTGGCGCCTGGGAAGCTGATCCATCTTAGCATCTAATTCCTTAAACTGTAAGTTATAAATGAGGGTCCAAAAGTGGGCTTATGTTATGGCAATGTTTAGCGTAACTTCTTTGAGAAGGAGGTTTCAATGCTTGTTTGAGTGAGATTCTGGTGCACTGCTCCCTGAGCAGTTACCTAGTCAAGATCATCATCAGTCACGAGTTATCATGATCTTTCAAGTCACTTGAAAGATCATGATAACTGAATACCTGAGGCTGCAATGACCCTCATCCAGAGCAATTACTAATTTTACCAAAAATTGTCATTTTCTGTGAAAAAACCTTATTTTCTCTGTAGAAATTAGTAGCAGAACATAACTCTGTTTTATAACAGCTTTTCTTGAAATTTGCCTATTTTGATCCTTTTATCTGGCTTTGTGTCCTGGATAGGCCTGGCGACCCGGAAATGCCGGTTTTACCGTCACCGGTAACATGGGGGAGAATCCTTAACTTATTCCCGGTTACAGTTAAAGGTTTAAAACCAGGAAATACGATGAGCGCAGCATGTGCGTTTGTTCATGCAAGAATAAGAAAGTCAGAAACAGAAGAAAGAGAAGAGACCAGCAGCAGAGGTTCGTACACTATGGAGTTTTCAGAGTGCAACAGTGAATCCCCTGTTTGGGGCTACTTTCTCCGGTGCAAAGAGAAGGAAAAGGCAAAGTGCTACGTAACCTGCAATGCTGTCCTGTGCGGCTGGGGCGGTTCTGCAAGTGGTCTTCGAGCCCATCTCAGGATCAAACACAGGTCAGCTTGCCGTCTTCAGACGCTTCCAAGCAGGCCAAGAGTCTCCCAGTGAAGACGGTGCAGCAGGACATCACGAGTTTCTTATCCCCCAAAGTCAGTACTGAGCAGGTGGTTTCTGAGCTGGCAGCAGTGGATTGACAGAGCTTCAAAACCTTGGCAACCAGTGCAAGGATTCAAGAAGCCTTCCAGCAGCAAGGACACAAGATACCAAAGCAACGTGGTGGTGTCAGAGGAATGGTACTTTCTCACCATCAGACAAAAAGGGAGGAGATGAAGGAGAAAATTGCCCATCTTCGAGAGGAAGGAAAGAGATTCAGCCTTTCTATGGATGAGTGGATAGGGAACAACAACGGGAGGTTTGCAAACATTTATGTCCAGAATGACTGTGAGTCATTCTTCAATCTGGGCATGGTCAGAGTTCGTGGTTCTATGCCAGCTGAAGTTGGTGTTGAGCTGGTCAGAAGGAGGCTGGCCCAGTTTGGACTGCCATTGGACAAAGATTTGGTTGCAGGAACAACTGATGGTGCTAGAGTCATGGTCAAGTTGGTAAGGCTCATCTCGTCTGTTCATCAGCAGTGTTTTGCACATGGCTATCACCTTGCTGTGTGTGACTTCCTGTACTGCCAGCAGCCCCCGGGTGACTTGGAGGTGGATGAAGACATGGAATCTGATTCGGAGGCAGAGTCTGATGCAGAGGTCAGTACAGATGAGGATCAAGATGATGGGAGCCAAGAGTACTAGACTGGATGTCCTACGACTGGAAAACCTAGCCAATGCACTGCAGCCTGTCAACTGTGCTGTGCAAGCAGTCTGCCAGCGGGACTGCCAACCAAGGACTGTCTCAAAAAGAGGGCTCTCAAAGGAGTGTCAAGCCTATGAAGGTACCAAAAAGCTCACAAAAATCCTGGAGTTCCTCTTCCTTGCCCTGAAGTCTATTCGACTAACATCAGTGGAATCAGAGAGGGCATTCAGTGCTAGTGGCCTGTTTCTCACAAAGGTCAGAAGCAGTTTGAATGATGACACCTTGAATGCCCTGTGCTTCCTTCGAGAAATCTACAAGACCAAGAAGACCTAGTTTGTTACCGTATACTGTAAATATGCTCATAAAAGGTTTTTTTTGCATTTATCATCATCACCGGTTTTTCCGAAGTCTCTATTACCGTGTTCTTACTGTAACCGGTAATAGTATTTTTTTCAAAACCGGACATGCCTAGTCCTGGACATGATTCCCTTCCGCCCCCCTCCCCCCCCGATTTTATAAATCAAAAAATGACAGCATGTTTTGGTTCCTGAGCAATCTGAGCCATTTAAGTCGGTGACCCACTTATGCAGCAGTCAACTGAGACGTATTTATTGAACTGCTTTTAGACAGTATTTGAGTGAAATTACTTTGCTCGTGTTAGGAAATGGAGAAAGGGAGTAAAGAATGAAAAGCTTTTACTGCAATCAAATGGAGGAAGTCACAAGACAGAGAGGTGAACCGGTTGCACTCCTATTTTCCAGTAGAATAAGCACGGAGCCAAGAAAGGAGACGTTATGAGCCAAAAAATGAAGCAGATGCAGTGAGTCTAACGCCTCTACTTTCAGTGTATGTCGTTTTGTTCCATTTGTATTCGTTGCTTTCCTGCGAGCATCGGTTAAGGTAGCCAGCATCAATAGAAAGCTAAATATGGCTCACCCGGCACAGGGTGTCTAAGTTAGCTGTCTTTTTTCGTCTTTGAACACAGATTGTTTAGAATAAGTTTTTGTCCATTTGGCACCGAGCTGAAGACTACAAGATGGCAACACTTTGCGAAATGTGTCCAACAACCTGAAGCGCGCGCCAAAGAGCCTGAGAGCATTCTAAGCGAAGAGTAATGTCAGAGTCGGCTGCATCATAACTCGATGAACCTGACTCATCCCAGGGCCACTAGGGTTGCAGCTGCCCGTTTTGTGTTATACGGTACGTTAAGTGTGGCTTCATTGGACTCATTTGAACAAATAAGATGGCGCAAATGTTCACCTTTTTGAGCGCTCGTGATCAGTTGATTTTGGTTGAAGTGCTCCGGTAAGAAGTGCTATCACTGAATAAGAATTTGGGATGAAGTAGGGCCCTTGGTACAATAAGCGCCCAAATTTAAAAAAAAATAGCCAAGGGAGCTCCAGAAAAGGCTAAAATGGCGCAAATAACTCAATTGGACTCGAAGTATTTGTTCAAAATCCACCCTGAGTTGTCCTGCCATTACTTCGTCAGCTGACACGAAGGTCTGGTCTCAAGCCTCTTGCACTTTCCGGCTATAGTAGATCTCCATGGCTTATTATCCCAACAGCTGTTCATCATCTGTTTGTTGCTGTCCGACATAACCTAGCTCCCACTATTACCCAAGAAAAATCTACATGACAAAACTGTGTTATCATCAATATGGCGGAAATAAGGACTCGATTGTACAGCAAGTGTACAAAACAAGGAGCTGTCACTTCTACCTGCTTTGCGCGGTCAACAGTCTCCTTTCTTTAGGGAGTCCACCCTGACTTCTAGTACCTAAAAAGTGTGACCCTGTAGCTCATTGGACGACCAGCATGGGTGCGGGTTGGGCTAAGTTAGGTCTGCTTCGGGCAGTTCAGAAAAGACTGAGCAAGCATGTGGCAACCCTGCTTAGCTGACCTTTTGTTTTGTACCCGTGTTACTCAAACGCTGCTCAACTGCGGGAATAAGGATTACCTCCAATTTGGCGGCAGCGTCTGGCAGTATTGTTGATCGGCTCATTCTCGATTGCTCCTCCATCGCTCTTCATAGGAAGGCGTCCTCTGCTTGGAAAATTTTCGTTTCCGGCCTCCTCTTCTTCCTCCTCCTCCTCTTCCTCCTCCACTCTGGTCCTGTTTGCAGCCTCCGTCGAGGACGTGATGCTCTTGAAGATTGGTCGGCAAAACGGGGGGAGGAACGTGTGGCAAAAGACATCCTGAAAAGGAAAATAAAATTAAAGAGAAAAAAGGCTGGATGAGATTGTGGCTCTCTTTCAATTACCAAGGAAATTACTGAGCTCTTTGGGCCGCGCCAAGTGCAGCCTTCGGCCTCAGTTACACAGCCTTCAGTCTTGCTGGCAGACAAGAGGTGTGTCAGGCGAGCAAGGCTTTTTTTTCCACGTAGTCTACAAAAGAACTGTTTTCTGCCACTCAATGTCGACTGTCCATGTCGCTGGCTGGAGACACGTGACCTCGTCCAGCAGCATGCGTCGGTATAGTGATGTATTTAAAAAGTTAAGAGGCTTTAAGTACAATAGCCCAATTACTTTGTGTACAGTTCTCGACGAATGAAGTGTTTGCTGTACTTGTCGGTGAAAGTTTACAGAGGGAGTGGCCGCCAATGTGCTTCATGCCCTAGCAAGTCGTGGTTTCTTCGTGCACTCTATGGTCGGACTGTCATGATCAGTTTGCACATGGAGAAGATCTTCTCCGTCACACCCAAGTCGGTGATACTTGAACTCTAAAGCCACTGTGTGGCGAGCAAAGTACATGGACTTTTCACCATTTGCCACACTCTTATCGCCATTGTGCATTTGTTTGCTCGTGTGTTGCACATGACATTTGAGATGGCCGAGACATCTTCAATGGGGAAATAAGTTATCTTGGAGAAAATGGCGCTTTTGAGCGAAAATAAGTAAAATTCGAAACTCAGACACACTCCACAATTTTCGTTTATGGGTCTGGCCTAAAAGTTGTAAGTTAATCATTAGCCTATCAATGACCGAAAGCAGTAGCATCTTACACCTCCAACTTTCAACCGATGTTTGCCACTCATCCTCTTTAAGCAAGAAAAGGGCCTGAAAGCGGAGGCTGTTACTGGAAGAGCAATGAATAACTTTGGCCTTTATTTCGTGATTTTTGTAGGTTTCCTCTGTACTTGCTATATTTTCTTTTACAATAACACATCCATTGGTCCTGGTATCATGTGTCAGCTGGCGAGACAAATGGACCTGTTGGAAATGCTTAATCACGAGCTGACCTCGATTCTATGCTCATACGTCATAAAGACTGTGACCAAAATACTTGTACTTTGGAATTTTTCGGCGAGGCAGTATGACGCAGATATCCAATCCTTGAAATTGTGAAAGGCACGCATCTGCACACTTTCTGCCTTTTCTTAAACGTTTTTGAATGTTGCGACGTTGCTTTGAGTTCAGCTCTGCCCTACTGGAAGTTCGCCCCCAGCAATGCAATGTATGGCATAAACAGGCCTGACATAAACAGCTGTTGCTGACGTGTTGTATGAGTTTTTCTTTTATTATTAACTTTTATTGAGTGTACTCTGTTACAAAGGCTGCGGTGTTTTGGATCTTGTCGGGGCTCATTGTGGCCAGAGCACAAATGAGAGGTGAAACTCTAAATGAGCCTATCTTCGCGAGCTCACTTGCTACCTACGTCAATTTACAAGTCATTATCTTGTTCTACAGACAATTTTGCATTAAGACATGCTAAACAACTTCAGAAAGAAGGGTCTAGAAGGGCGAAAAATTTACACCTTTTCAGTCTAGTTGATTTTGCATTCCATGAAATGAAACCAATGACTGGATAATATCGGACCAAGCAACATCACGATTCTTTCGCAATTGACCTGGCAAAGACTACCAAGTCCATGAGGACAGTTTCCAACAACCACAAAGCTGCCTGTGTGGACAAGGCCCACTCCCCATCGCAGATCAAGAATATCAGGCCAGTGGTGAAGAAGGTAAAGGAGGACAATCAGGATAGTGGAACTTGGACACATCAGATGACTCTCGGCAATGACCCAAAGAGGACAGCCACGACCAAACAGATGATGAAGGGGGTCAACGAACCTGATCAAGGTCAATGTTTCATCACAGGCAATCTGTGCGGTCGCAGAGGTCATTGAGGGACGATTTAGTCATCATAACAGAGGCCCTCAAATTGATAAAGGTGAGTGCCAAAATTGCTCATCCTGGAGCAGAAGACTGAGAGAGTCAGAGGCGAGGAAAGATTTCCGGTGGAGGTGGAGACAGGTGACGTCAGTTCTACTTGGCCTCACCCTCCATTTTGACTTAAGACGTTCGCTACCCTTGACCTGTGGGACAGACGAACAGTGCTTCAATGTGGCACTACTGTGGCCGTTGTTCAGGACCTCCTTGCTGGCGTTGGGGACACCTAACATCAATCTCTCAGCCCGCGTATGCGCCACAGAGTTTGACACAGTCAGTAGTCTGACACAGGTCTCTCCAGGTCCAAATTGTCATGAATGAAGAGGCTCCAGCTCTCCTCGACTGAGTTGCAGTGGCTCCTGGCGGGCAATCCAATCCTGGCAATCGTACTCTTGCGTCTTGGTGCAATCCTACTGAGACTTCGCGTCTGCTATCTTGAAATCACGTTCCAGTAGAAAAAGTTTCAAAAGGAAACAAGAAAAATCACTTTCCGCTTTAAATCAAACATGGACATTCCCAGCATTATCAGCAAAATAGTTCCATTGTGTTGCGGAACCTGTGTTACTACGCAAAATCGATATATGCCTGTATGTTTATCGCGTGTGCAAGAAGTCGTTGTGCATATTTTGGGGATCATATTCAGCATGCTTCTCCATGCAGCATGGACACGGAGACAAATTCTCGAGATTGAGACTAGTCTAAGCTTTCATTTGCGGTATAGAATGGCTTTGTAGGGTATAAACAAAGTTAAAACAAGATGTCTGAGCTATGGTAGAAAGTTGTCACATACATTTTCACAAATTATGTCGTATGATGATATTTGTGCCGTAATTTTTGTCGCTAACGTCACATTAAAATTCATTAAAATTAACACCAAATAGCTCATTTTCTAACTCAATAACATGTGCAAAATTCACATCTGTTATGTGCACACATCTTCAAAAGCTATCAGCATATCTTAACAGCTGCCTGATGAATGACAGCATCCTGAAGATTGGCAACATGAGCAAGAACACTGCCACCTGTATGAGGCCATGCATGAGCAATGCCTTGTTGATTATAGAGAGCTCAAATTTGATACTTAGTCAAAAAATTAAATTGGGATCAACGGATTTTTAGTAACCCCGAGTCTAACTTCGACCGGAACAAATGCAGTATCCAATACACAGAATAGAATCGGCTCGAGCATCATCTCCAGGGTTTGGAAGAATGAACAGCTGCTTTGCATTTGTTCATTTTTCCCAACGTTTGGGACCCAAACAAAACCTTTGCAGCTGAAGGTGCCTTAATAAGTCATCCCACCATTTACATTCCCCTTTGATTCCTCGATGCTGTGAACAATCTGGCTACTTTGCCTGCCTTCATACGTGATGTTGTCACATAAACATGCGCGGGAGCGCCAGCGCCAGCTGCTTGAGAGTCGACTCCAGCATTCACCGTTAAAACCTCTTCTCCCACTCAACCTTGTACTCCGCCCGTCATTGTCACGGAGCCCTGTTGGCTTGAAAAATTGTTGCTGTCACTGCCATCTGCCGCCCCAGTGTATAGGACTCACTTCTGCCAAGATCATGTCACTTGAATATACAATAGCCAGAGGGCAAATAAATGATGCCACCATGCATGCAGCATGCACATGTGTTGTTCCCTGTTGTGGGCCTTGATATCCTCGTGTCTTCTTTGAGAACATCTTGATGTTTACATTTTGATGACCAAGCAATGTGGCCCAAGACCTTGAAGAGGCATCCACATGATCAAAGAGCTTTCCAATGCTTTCTCAGAGAAGCCAAGTCCACTTTTTCCTCTTCCTCCAGGGTTTTGCCTGAGTTCTGCCTTGATCCAGAGGCTTCTCTTTCTTTCTCTCTGCCCCAGGTTTTGGGTATTGCATCCGAAGAACTTAACTTTTCTTGGTCTCTTGGGTCTGTACTGTCGCACCCTGCAACGTAGCAAACATTGCCACTACGTTTTGTTTTTGATCGGTCTTCCTTAAGGCATAGTGTCAATGAAAATGCCAAAGTGATCAATGTTTTTGTCTTGCTAGACACTTAGAGAGGCTGATTTAGACAAAACTTGCAAACGTAATGCTCGGTGTCCGTGGCAGCTTCTTTGGCAAGTTTACTGAGCCTCAGTACAAGGTAAACTTGCTTCCTCTTGGGCAGTTTTAAAAGGCGCCCCCACTGCCTGTCCTCTCTTCTGAGGTCTTCTATGTATTTGTCATTAACCGTGTCTCATTCCAGAGTGCCGTCCTTAGTTGGACGGCAACAACAACCACAAAAGAGTCAGCAAAGTTCGGCGATTAATCAAAATTCGAAAGCCATGTACGATCTCAATCTCAAGGAGTTACACTTATCATGAGGGTGCCGCTGTCATATCTGCAGACCTCCAGATCCTCGTGGTGAAGGAGGCTCTAGCCAGCTGGTAGCCGACGCGGCGGGAATCGTTGCCAAGTGACGTGACTTCGCGGTCATAGTGATTACTCACCCATCCTCTCATTGGCTGTGAATTTACAGTGCTTGCCGTAAATAATGTCGATTGGTACAAATCATTGTGGTGCGCTTAGTGGGATAACTGTAAGGTTGCATTTAATGTTGGAATGTGTGGTGGAGAGTGTTAGACATGCGATCCTGCAGTTTCGTCAAGTCTCAGGCACTCATTGTCATGCTAGAGCACTTTAAGTGTAACGAGTTGACAAGAGCACCATGGCGGTCGCTGCCGAAATTCAATGTTTTTGACCAGTAAATGAAAGTGAGAGTGGCTGAGATTTTCTGAGGGGCTCCCCCCCCCCCCCGGCCCTCCACTTTTGGGGGGCTTTGCACCCCAACCTCCCCTGTGACGTCGTGCTAGGTCTCAAAAACACTACGTAACAGTAGGCATGGAAAGGTCTGACGTGAAGAGGCCGTCCCACAGCTCCCGGATCCTCTCCTCCAGCATACGGAGATTCGGCGCGCCCTTGGAGCCACACACAGCGCGTCGCAGAGAATGTGCGCCACTACTGTTCTTTTCTGCGGTGGTAACTCGAGAGGATCGTGGAAAATGATGGTGGCTACATTGAAGGCCGCCGCCATCAGTGCGCTTATTGCCCGGCCGGCCATTTCAGCCCCGTCAGCTCAATCTCTCTCAACCTTTCCATGCCTTCTGTTACGCAGTGTTTTGAGACCTAGCACGACGTCACAGGGGGGTCTAGGGTGCAAAGCCCCCCAAAAGTGGGGGGCCCGGGGGTGGCGGGAGTCCCTCAGAAAATTTCAGCCACTCTCACTTTCATTTACTGGTCAAAAACATCGAATTTCGGCAGCGACTAGTACGGTACTCTTGTCAACTCATTACACTTAAAGTGCTCTAGTGCCTTAACAAACATTCAAAACAGTTACCTTGTGTACTGAAAGTTCTGTGCCAGTGTCTGAACAATCAATTACAGGTTGAAATTTCACTCGGAAACATCCCCAGGCTGCGTCCAGCATTGATATGTACCAAGCGACATTATTTACGGCAAGCACTGTATATCCACATGGCAACGCTGCTGAGCAGTTCCTGTCTCAGTGGTATTTCTACTCCCTCATGACGGAGTTGGAAAAGAGGATTTGTAGGGGAAAAAGTTGATCTATTGCTCGAGTCCTTGATAATTTCCCTTAAGTGCAAAAGTTTGATCCGGGTTTCTACATACTCTGCACACATGAGGATAACTTCTTTTTCACGATCTCACTGCCACGAATGAACTGTTCTTTCAATGTCTTCAGATGTAATGTTTTTTAAACGATCTCAGAAAGCTACTGGAAATTATCCGTACCTGGAATGCTGGACTTCCTCCGCAGTAGACCAGGAAGTTCACGGACGAGTTGACTATCATAAGGAGTCTAGCCACGGTATCGATCTGAGTGGGGAAAATATACTCATTATAATAATAAAGCAATAACGGTCACTGTCTGCATGCACGTACAGGGTGCGGCTCTATGAGCTTTTCCTGAAATTTGCCTTTAAGACCAAAGATTTTCCGTCGCGTTTTGATTCAAATCAATTCAGCTGTCTCTGCCCTGCACCTTCGAGGGCCCAACAATGCGGTTTCTTAGAAGTATAACCTTCTGAGGACAGCATTCCCCACCATTGCGGCCTGGTGTTGTCTTGAGTCCATACGGTGACGACAAGGACAGGAACTAGTTTGTCAGCAGCCCCCAGTCTCCTCTTGCCTCCTAAATATACCTTAATCCACACTACCTGTTATAAGATCACAAAGGTTCATGTTCTAAATATTGGTGGGTTTATAACTCATTTGGCCGCACCCTGTCCTTAATCCCAATTTTCTTCTACCAGGTACCAGGATAAGTTCAGACAAAGTTCATGGTGTCGTGACTGGCAAAGCAAGTGTTGTGGAGCATTGGAATCAATGGCATTTGAAAGGCTGCTAACGTGTATATTAGCTAATGCGCGATTGAAACCACTAGTTCAGTTAGATCATTAAACAGTTGGCTTTAGAGAATAAAGGATTAAACTTTGTCCGGATCTTCGTCGGGTACCCTTGAGGAGAAAAGAGCCAGGAGAGTATGCAGTCATGGCATTTCACGCAGGACCATCTGGGAGAGCGCATGCTGCTTGTGGGTGATCGACTGGCCGCCGTCCACGTACGTACAGAGATTGGTGCTTTCACCTCTTTCCACTTGTATTTCGCTACACTTATTGCCGTACGAGTCAAAAGAAGCGCAACATGAGCCTATCGTGCGAAGGCTCCCAGCCTGGAAATATCAACATTTTCCTTACCATTGCGCCCAGAAGTGTGAAAAAGTTGCTTTTAAGGATGTTCTTGACTCACGGAGTACGAATTGAAGGTGACAATACAGCAAAAAAGCGTTGAAAGTTTCCTTTGTCTCCGGAAGGAGTTGAAAGCTCCCACTAAGTTTGGTCATCTTTTTTGCACGCAAGAAGCATTTCCTTGGGCCCCATCTCTTGGTGCAGCGCACAAGTTTAATTACTCTCTCACCTGGTAGAACAGCAGCGTTGGTATGTACTCGACGCCTATTTCTATGCAGTGGATGATGGTCTGCGTGAACAGGACCTCCCTGAATCCCAGCAGGATCCTGGGCAAGTTAGACATCACGAAGAGTAGGACGATGGCGATGGCGATGTAGGTCATGTTAATCTCTCTCCGGTTCCTGCTCGTCCTCCGCTGATGGAGCAGCAGTATGCCCTTGCAGATGCGCACGTTCAAGACCACCAAGATGAGGATGGGCGCCAACCCGGTCGTCGTCAGCGGGTGGAACTTTGAAATGAAAACAATTCAGTCATTGACTTCTCTTCAGGTCAACCAAGGAGCTGGTTGTTCTACCGACGTCTGAGCGTGTGCTGTACAGACATTTACTGCGCATACCACAAGAGTACTAAAAAGACTTTTATGCATCCTCTTTTTTAAGCTTGGGTTCGACTGGTTCCTTTCACAGAAGCATGTGAGAGCAGATTCTTTGCAAGTAGCGAGTCCTGGAGTTGCTGTGTGTATTAGTGTGTGTGCATTCGTCGTTGTTGTTAGTCGTGAACTTTTCTAAGAAGAAGTCAACATCAAAACACTCTCACATGCGCTGTAGCTTCTCTCTCAAGCCTTATATTTGTGGTGAGGACACTTACATACATGCACGAACACAGCTCAGTGTACAGGGTGGTACTGAAAAAATGCTGCAACAGTCCTTTGGGAATTTTAACATTTGCTGATGCATATTTGATTGCGGCAATGCAAGATTTGAACACCAGTATTCTGACTATTTAGCATTAATTTCTATTAGTGGCCAAAATTGGACTGAAGCTTCACTGGGACGTTCAAAGTGCACAAGTGGACGTGACTCTAGATCACGTCCTCGGGCTTGTTACACACTTGGTAGCCTCCAAGCTACAGCCCATGGCGTTTGAGAAGATATGGCCCTGGCATTCCCCAAATGGACATGACTAAATGTATCTGCCATCTCTCTCCGTGGAGTCACCGGCATTAGCAGTGTTGCTTGTAGCAAAGTCTTCGCAGAATATTCTGTTGTTCAGGATCCCTAGCATGCCCTTATATCCATCTCTCTGTATTTATATTTTAAGAGGCGGAGACGCGTCTAAAGACTTTAAACGCCAGAGCCACTTTGTGGGCATCACCTGGTGTGCAGCCAGCAATCGCACAAGCACTAATACTCATACAGCACACGCACCGCCTTGGCAGTATGTACCGAAAAGTATGCTATGGAAGCACTCACTTCTTACACACAAAAAATGGATCTAATACATACAAAAGAAAGAAAGAGGAACGGGTGAAGGGAGGTGTCAGTAGAATGCAGGAGGGGACAAAGGAACTGTAAGGAAGAGGGCATCAAATGTCGACTTTTTCCTACTTGCACGAGTTCAGGAGGTACACGAGCTGTTCTCTTAGTATAACGCTTACAACACTAGCCAGAGTGTAAAGCTCTCATCTTAATATTTCGGGGTCAGTGAATATTAATGCTACTCCATGATACTCACCACCCTCAGCCAGAGATTGATCTTCACGTAGAGAGCGTTCGACATCCAAGAGCGCTGAAAAAGAGAAAAGTGAAAAGAGGTGTTCGGAAAGTTAATGAAGCGTTAGAAATGTTTTCAACGTGCGCTCTCGCGATATTGGTTCCATCGGCGAATAATGGCTCATAGACGGAGAATAAGAAGTTTTTGAAAGTGTCGTAGACACTGGGTGGATATAGCAGATTGGCAGAATTTTTTCGTGCAGTGCCGAACGGCTCGACTTGACTAAGACTCAGATTATCACGAGTTGAAAATCCGACTCATAACTAATTTGATGCAAAAGTTTTGCCAGTTCTACCCTGTCAATTCACTTTCGTGCAGGTGATGCTCGACCACTTTATACCATACTCACAGAGAGCAGGTAAAACAGAGCAGGATGTAAAGTGAGAGCAAATGTGAGAATGAGCACACCAGCACAGGTCAGCCCAGCAGGCCAAGGTAAGCCTATTTGTGGCCTGATGGCCCACCCAGCCAAAGGCAGGCAAGCCAGCCCAGGTCAGCTAGTCCAGTGACAGCATGTATGGGCTGTGCTCTAGCTTTCTAACAAAGAGAACAAATACTTTCGAAAGATTTTCAAACTTTTTTTGGTGATAGTAATGGCAAACCCTTGCGTCAAACTATAAATTCCCTTCTTGTCAAGTGTCTTAATTGATCCTGAATGGGCTTGATGGTCTTTGGGCAGTTTAATTTTCCTCAGCTCTGCCTCAGACAATCAAATCTGTCATCTTGCCATCAAGCCTACCTTTGATCAATAAAGTGCTACTTTATAAGGAGGGATTATAAAACTGTGAGCCCTTGTCGAGCAGAAAAAACCGGAAAAATGGTATTTGAGTCGCCAAGTTTTATATTTAAGTCACCAAACTAATCGTTCAGTCACCGAGTCCCACTTGCCAAAGTCAATACTTCCATCACAAGGAGAAATAATTTTGTAATTTAATCACGAAACAAATAAATCCAAGGCACCAAATATTTTTTTGTGAGTCAATTAAAATCAACTGCAGTGATGCGGATTAAGTCGAATAAGGACGTCTGCGGTTAGTCCTGTCTTGGCAATCTCGAGTTTCGGAGAAGGAGTCGCTACTTGACGGAGGCCCTCAAATGACACCTGAACACTGGCGATAGAAGTGTGTTGATCTTGACCCTAAATGACTTCATCAATTTTTGGTAATTTTTTTTTCTAGTGACAGGAGCAATTACAGAAACCTTTGGTGGTGGAAAATTACGCAGGTGGCTACATGGATACCTTCATGATGGGACTGCATAACCTGGTGGTAATTGTATATTGCTAGCATTTGACAAAGTAGCATTTTACAAGCCCGAGGTCTCTGCAGCCCGCAGGTTTGCTGCCCGAGGAACGAGCTTTGCTGCCCGAGGAACGAGCTTTGCTGCCCGAGGAACGAGCTTTGCTGACCAAGGAACGAGCTTTGCTGCCCGAGGAACGAGCTTTGCAGCCCTCATTTCTCAGGCAGCAAACCTTCGGGCTGCAGAGACCTCGGGTTTGTAAAATGCTACTTTGTCAGATGCACGTACTGTTTCTTATGTCACATCGTTCATTGAGCATTCATTTCGTTCATACTAAGAAGGTCTAGAAAAGAACGAATTTCCTTCACTAAGGGTTTTTTGGAGTAAAATTATGTCATGAAAACAGTGCAAAGGTAGATTGACTTCTGAAAGAACCTAATGGTTCTGAATTTTTTTTGTTTTTGATTTCTGATTGCTCGCTGCTGTGAGTCAGTCCGTGGACCGAATTTGGTCTGCGGTCAGTCATCGTCACATCATCATCAGTCATGGCTTCAGAGCCCAAAAAAGGAAAGAAAACTATGGAGAACATCTTGGCGGATTCTCTTCCTGCGAACTCAAAGAAGATTTGCCTGGAAATTTGGCATGACTTTTTTCAATTTTATCGAGAAAAGTCCCGAGGACAAATCAACTCTTGAGGATTTTCTTCAATTCTTCAATCATCTTCATCATGAAAGACGGAACAAAAAATCCATGATCTGGTACAAGTACTCTGTCATCAATTCCTGCCTAGCAAGATTTCATCAGGACTGCTTGCACAATTATCTAGCGATAAAAATGTTGATCAAGTCATTTCCAAATGTCCTCCCAAAACAGGTAGCTGTCTTTACACCTGAACAGATCAAGGAGTTTGTGTGTCATGACTTCAATGATCACTATTACCTCGTCCGTCAAGCAGTTGTCATCATGGCATTCTTGGGAGGACTTTGAATGCGTGTCCCGACTTTTCGTCTCACTGGACTTTTTGTCTCACCAGACTTTTTGTCTCACCGGACTTTTTGCTCAGGACCACAGGATACACACTCAAGCACACTCTGACGGGGGTGACAACGGCTGCGGCGGCTGCAGTGGCAAGCAGTAAGCAGGCAGCAGGGATGCTCCATCAAATTACCTCTGCCAAGCCAGAAGGACAATGCAAATGATTGCGGGGGTTTTGCCATTGCATTTGGAGTGGACTTGTGTCATGGAATTGACGCATCATGGGTTACCTACAACAAAAAAGGAATGAGGGCACATCTGCTCTCCTGCTTTGAAGGAGATGGCAAGATGAAGCAGTTTCCATCTGTAAAGAAAGATGGGAGGCAACCCCATGTCATGAAATTAAAGCTGTCTTGAGTTATTTGGATTTTGTGCAAATTGTAATGAAAACTGAAATATATCTATATATAAAGTGCAATGCCCATGTGTATGTGTGTCCATTTGATTTTAAGGTTGTGCATGACTGATTTCAAAGCTGGTTGCTGTGAGACAAACCACACTGAGATGAGCAGTCAGATGAGATGAAAAGTCCCATGAGACAAACCATATTGACATGAAAAGTCAGATGAGACAAAAAATCCAGTAGACAAAAATCAGGTGAGACGAAAAGTCGGTGAATCCTTTGAATGGTTGAGGTATGTGTCAAACTTAGAATCTGTGTTACATCCGTAAAATCTTATCTTTGTTTTAGGTGAAAAGGATGACTTTTGAATACCTTCGCTATGTCCCTGAAGGTATCAGAGGAACTTTGATTGGAGCAAAGGAGAAGCAAGAAAGAAGAACTTGAAGCTTCCTCATCCCCCCTGCAACCAAAAGTGAAAATGTCCCCTATGCTCAAAGGTTCAACCAATATCTCTCAAAATTGAAGATGGAAACAAACATTGAAAGTGGTGAACTGTTTCGTGGCTGTCCCTCAAAATGTTCTTACATCAAAATGCCTATGGCCATCAACTTGCTTCGTGAGGTTGGAAGGGATGTGGCGAAGTACTTGAGACTTACAAATGGGGAAAAGCATACTGGCCACTGCTTTCACCCAAGTGCTGCAACTTCTGCTGCAACCAACATGGCCAGTACCTCAGTTATGCAAGCTCACTTTGGATGGTCAGGTCCGCAAACTGCTCAAAAGTAAGACCTGTTTCTGTTTTTTCAACATATGACCTTAAATTGTTTCATTTCAATTTTGCAGGTACATCGACATTAGCGACCTCCAACAAAACAAGATGGCAGAGAAAATCATTGGCGATGCCGTCATTGTGGAAAAAGCTTCAAATCCTCAACTCACGAGGTGAACCGAGAAGGTCGTAATCAAGGAGGTGATCATGTTCAAGAAGTTGCTCATGTTCATGTTCAAATGTGTCCCAGTGGTGTCAAAAAAGGTGAAGCGAAAGAAGCTTACATTGTCGAGAAGAAACCAATGTTTCAGAGGTGGTAAGACCATCACTCTCAATGTTCATATCATTTAGATTGCTTTGAATACACATCTTGTGTGCAATTGCGTTAAAATGTGCCTGCACTTCTGGGTCCATCCATTTAGCAAAGTCTTCTAAATGGATAATTGCATTCTTCAGCACGTAATTATCCATTTAGAAGACTCCGCTACATGGATTGTTGGATGCTCTTAAAATATAAAAGAATGAATGCGCGCCGTTTTCACTACACAATTTTACTCCAAAAAACCCTTAGCGTTTCACTAACTTTATATTGCATGCGCATAAGTGCCCTCAGTTTTCCGAGTTTTCAATGATCAAAATCCGAGGAATTTGACCTGTCCGAGGTATTTTACTGCCTGAGGGCAGAGCCCGAGGGCTGTAACAGTCCGAGGACAGGTCAATTTCAGAGGATTTTGATCATCAAACGAGGAAAGTTGAGGGCACTTATGAGCATGCAATTTGTAAGTCGAAGCAAACTTCTTTCCTTTGTTGAAATTGTTTGACTGCACTTTTTTGTCATTGCAGAGGAATTAAATGTAGCGGTGTATAAAGTGAAGGTAACGGCAAATAAAGTGAAGATAGCAGCGGATGAAGTGAAAGTGGCGGCAGATTAAGTGGATCAGTATTGTCCCGTGTCACGACATTCCGACACAGTCCTTACCGACACAATCCATACTGACACAGCCTTTACTGACACAGCACATAGTGACACAAAACCCGTACCGACACAGTACGAATTTTGATGCTTTCAAATGTCTGTCCAGGTTGTCCAATCTGCGTAGCTGTATGCCAAGTGTCGTCATTCACTTCTGTGTACAGTGCTCATTCAAGAACAATATACCTGTAATATGCACTTGTAATGATCTGCTGCGTATTTTGAGCAATGCTGTGTGCTACAACATAATGCTCAGCACTATAGCACTGGCGATCACAGAAGAGTAGTAGAGATTAATGTGGCATAGACCAACGTAGTGTAGACCAATGTAGTGGAGGATAGGAGTGGAGGCTACAGAGTCACCAGACTGGATATTTGTGTATTTTGGCATGAGGCCTTTTATTAAACCTGGACAGACATTTGAAAGCATTTGAAAATTCGTACTGTGTCGGTAAAGGCTGTGTCGGTAAAGGCTGTGCCGGTAAAGGCTGTGTTGGTAAAGGCTGTGTCGGTTAATGGTGTGTCGGTAATT
>JAAUXU010068648.1_pt1 | contig 24437 bp, 31 predicted proteins | sample 7278151 | NCBI WGS metagenome assembly JAAUXU01 (sample SAMN14350113, study PRJNA611818) | marine sediment metagenome | isolation source: surface marine sediment (1.8m) | place: French Polynesia: Moorea | collected 2018-08 | reverse complement strand
TCATAAGACTTAAAAGCACCAAGAAAGATTATTCTGTGTATTTCATAAGACTTAAAAGCACCAAGAAAGATTATTCTGTGTATTTCATAAGACTCCATTTAAAAAGCGCCATGTTGGCCCTAATCATTGTTTCCACTGAAATCAAAGGTGTTCCTTTTCTATTTTGGACTTATTCTCGTGCAAGAAGATGATTCTCTCAATGACTCCAGGAAGATAAGTCGTTTCTCGCCTCCTGATGACGTCATTGTCTTTAAAAAGGATCTTACAAGCTCCACACATGGCTGGAAATGCCATAAACCTTCTTGCTTGCTGAGCCAAGTAAGGTAGGTCAGCCTTGCGATTGCCCCACCACGCCAGAACATCGACTTGCTGTGCAGGACGACTCAAGCCAAGATATGTCTGCAGTTCTTTTTGAATCTCAGTCCTTCTCAGCATCTCCTCGGAGCGATTTTTCTCACGAATGCTCTGGGCAAAGTCCTCCTCGTCGCTGTCAACAGGCAGGTCTTCAGTGCTAGTGCCTCTGTCTATTTGAGGTGCCTTCATCATTTGCTCCATGAGGAACTTTTTGGTCTGTTCCAAGTAATCCTCTGAGAGGAACACCTGGAAGTCCTCCGTGAAGTGAAGGTCCTTGAACCTGACATCCAGCAGACTTGCAGCAGCAAAGTACTGAAATTGGGCAGGCCTTAAGCGAGAAATGTGCTCCTGTATGGTGTCCGCAAGTTTTTCCGCAAAGTTTTTTCCATATGCACTCGTCACTTTACTGAGCTGCCCAACGAGACGAGACAACAGCAGAAAGACCTTGTGGGACGTCGGGGCATCATCTGCCGACAACTTCTGGCCTGCATCTTTGAGTAGTTGGAGTACGTGAGCCAAGGCTTTAATTTTTTTCCTATCCTCTCGACTGGGTGCCCAGTTGGTCTCCAGCTCAGTGAAGCTCTTGAACTGTAAACACCAATGGGTGTTTTCATCCGCCACCCCTGCAACGTTCTCCAGAGCCCGATCCTTGGCTGCCTCGATGACTGGACACTTGCTGTAGGCATCGTCGATGGCTCCTTGAAGCACGTGTGATATGCATAGCATATGTGAGGAATCAGTGACGAAGACCAGCTCAATATTGGGAGGAAGACGTGATAAGAGGCTATTCTTCCTGGGATCCGCCATTTCTTCGTCGTGGTCAATACAATCAGAGACCCAAGTCCTCAAGCGGAAATCCTCACCAACGTAGTGGCATCTGATGGCCAAGTGAGCGACTTTTTTGAAGGAAAACCACTCATCTGAAGTGAAAGCAACTGCAGGAACCTTTTTGATATGACTGTCCCAGATCTCAAACAGATTGTCTTTCTTGTCCAGGAAGATCCTGTCCACTTCGTGCTCGGCAAACGCCCTCTTGTCCTTGATGTTCAGCCTGCTGTCCACAGACTCCATGAGTGTTTGAAACCCGCTGCCCGAAATCACGCTAAATGGATGCAGATCCTTGACGATGAAATCGACCAGCGCAGAGTCGAACTTCCGCTGCCTTCCGTCATCTTCGTCATACTTGTCCGTCCCCAGCCATTCGTAGTTTTTCATAATCTTTTTGTGGTACTTCTTGGTGGAGACGAGGTCCTTGTACTTGGCCAGTTGCCCCTCTTGGTCCACGTCCAAAGCCGGTCGAAGAAGGTGTTGCCAGAAAGCTTCATGTTCCAGCGCCTCCTCTCGTGTGGAACACTTATCAATAATCTGAAAAGGGATCAGGAGTCTTCATACATGGACCCTGGAGGTCAGACCAATGACACCATCATTGGGTCATACCCACCTGCAGTGACAGATGTTCGATGAAAGATTTCCCTTCAGAACCACGTTGGCGGTGTTCCTCTGGGCTGAAGTGGCTGACGAAGTGTCTGATGTGACCCTCTGCACCTTCTAACTTGCCCAGTGCTAAATCTTCCGCTGAGCTCCGGATGTGTCCAAGATGTTGGTTCATCGGTGGTCCGGTTTGTCCGACAAACTGCTGCCCACGGCATCCGGGTTTCTTGCAAGTAATCAGATAGACGACGCACGCGGACTTGCAGCCGAAGGTCCTGTTCATGATCTTGTAGCGGTCGCCCGTCTCGGTGCTGCGGAAGGTGGGGCCCTTGATGACATGGCCGCACATCTGGCAGTTGCCCTCTCCACACTTCTCCATTTTCGGTGTTGCTGCCCGAGTTTTACCACGTCAACTGGGTCAAGTCCAGGTGTGGTCGTGGTGACTGCACAACAGTGACTACGAGCAGAAACCAGCGGAGCCGGGCAGCTTCAGTGGGGGACCTCAGATCGTCCACAACAATAATGAAAGAGAGACCTTTTCCTTTAACAACTGCACACTGATCCTGACCTCTCCCAAGAGCAGAACTTTCAGCCATGCATAATGTTTGTGCAAACCATTCGCAGTCTACACTATGTACATGTTTAGAGCGATCTTGCTCTATATGGTGTGAGTACGCTGTGACTGCTCTTTGCACGTGTACGGAGGAGATCATTGCTCTTTTCCTTTGCTCAACGGCGTGTACTTGGAGCACAAGAAGTGCATAACGCGCGGCAAAGGAAAGACGAGCTCTCCATCAGGTGCTGATTGCGCACAATATGTCTAAAAGTCTCTTCATATGTCCCTGACGAGATCACGTCACTCGATCAAGGTCGCTTCATTTGCCTTGTGGCAATCCTCACATCCATCGAACTTCACTCCGGAGAGGACTTTGCAGGCCTCGTTTATGATATAACAGCTGCCAATAATGAGGAAGAAGCTCAAAGCTCTGGTGGACCGTGAAAGGTCCTCCTACTCCTGCATCTACTCCTTTACTATGGAGCGAAGGCTATATATAAGGCTATATATGTGCTTTCCTTCATCTGTTGTAATTTGTAATATATTTGATGTTCAACCTTAATCCTGCGTCCCCATCAGTCCTCAATACTCACTGGTCCGGCCCACAGAGACAAGAGACCGAGTTACTGCGGCAAGATCACGTCGGATCGACCCACGATGATGAATGTCCTTTCAAGGACTCCTCACTTCTACTTCCACGCTCACGGCCACTCAGTTGCTTCACAACTACACTGGTTCTCCCAGGAAGCAAATACGAGCAGACGAAATTTGAGGAGTGATATGTCGAGTACTCAAGTACTCAGTACTCAATATCGAGACAGGTGGGAAATGTAATGTCCTTGGACAACGCCAAAACACTGTCCGCCAGTCTGATTCAGTTCTTCATGGTGACGAAACAGATTTTCAGCTGGCAGAAGAAACTCAGTGGCAATATTTTGACCTGTAAGATCACTCGTAGACTCGAGTAAGCGTTGCCGACACCATCGGCTGTGCACTTAAGTCCTGCGTCATAGTCAAGTTTGACCATCATGCTTGGAAGTTGATCATTCGAATTGATGTCTGGAATGAAGTCTTCCCCAGAGTCACCGTCTTTGCTGCTTTCTGTACCGTGTTTCTGGTCGGGTTCACTGAGGAATTCAGCGAGATATTTGCCACCATCACACTGACAATTGCTTGTTTTCTCCTCTTGTATGAATTGGCTGATGGATGTACTCCTGTATCGCACTTGTTTTTCATCTTCCACACGAACGACAGAGTCATTGGAGTCATCAAGTATTTAAGAAGTTTACTGCGGAAAAGTCTTGAAGACTGATCATGCCTCATTTCATTTCCTGTGGGACTAAAACAGTCGCTCCTGTTGAAGCAATGGTTGCAGCCGTGATGACGACTCAGTCAGCGCCGAATTAGCTCTTTTCCGCGTTCAAAAGGTTGTCGAGGTTCGTCTCTTGCGTGGACGTAGGCAACAGACGACCAACAGCAAGTTCGACAAGGCAGACGGCCAAAGCCTGGCCAAAGCTCCCGCCCGTGCTTCAATCGCAAATCTCCTTGGACTCTTTTCAAAATCATAAGGCGCTTCAACCACTGGCAGCTGTTCTTCGACCTCGGACTTAGTGCAAGTAGCGGACTTGGTGGCGTTTGAGATTCTGGGACGCGCTTAGAGTGGACCAAGACCATGGGAGAAACATTGGCCCAACAGTGGGAATATCAATTACTACAGCGAGCACTGCATTTAGCCCGTATATTTCACTCATAAATACAACTTTAACAATTCGTCACTGACGGCCGACGGGGTGAGGATACCTAAATCCGTGAAAAGCAGCGTGATGAGTGCCGGAGGGGTGTAATCTACCAGAGGATGCTCTTGGGACAAGTCCGGACCCTTCTTTAAAGTGCTGGCGTAATACTGTTCAGGGAATGGATTAAAGTGGTGACGAGCACTGACTTCTGTCGGCCCAAATTCTTACCTTAAATTCGTCGGGCAGGTCATCTTGGCCAAGAGGATACAGCCTGACGAACTTGAAACTCTCGCATAGGACGTAGACAGGCTTGTTCAGGGCTTTGGCGCACAGAGAAACCGTGTAGGAGCCAATCTGGAAGGACGACAGTCATGTACACGATGCTGAAGCCACGCTGACTCCTCAGCTAACCTTGTTCACAATTCCTCCGCTCTCAACAACTCCCTCAGCGCCCATGAGCACGTAGTCGACTTTGCCCATCATGTAGCCCACCGAGGAGTCCAGAATCAGTGTGCTGGGAATGCCGAGAGTACCAAGGAGCTCGTGCATCTTATGGCTAAGAGAAAAGAAATTTCCACCATCTTTTTTACTCATATGTTTCACTGTTGCAGACTCACCCACTCTTGTCGAAGCTGGTCTCGGTCACGTAAACCGTGAGACGTCGATGATTCTGCTGGGCTTCCCTCAGCGCGCTCACCACACACTTGGAGTACGAATGGATGAGGATTTTCTGCAGGAGGAAAAAGACGTGAAGGGCTCGGCAGCGAAGCACATAACTTCTGAACTGACCGTGCCATCCCGTAGAAAAGGGTCTGCCAGCTTAGCAATCTTGGGCCTGGCCTCCATCAGCTTCTTGAGGAACTGCTCACCTCGACTCATCATGATGGCGCGAACATTTTCAAAGTTCTTTTTGAAGGGAAAGACAGGATGACTTCAATTGACTGCACAGACGATCACGGATCGTTGTTACCTCCTCCTTTTCTAGGGCCTCCGAAGCGAGAGTTATAAATCGAAGAAACAGTTCTCCTCCAGATGTAACCGACGCCGACGAACAGTCGACCTGAAAATGTTAGTCTTGTCGACATCGCCATGGCCAAGTTCGTGCAGGGCGAGGGGGGGGTCAAGCAACAGTTGGGTAAAGAAGAGAGTGGGTCAAATCTGTACCAACCTCACGCTTCATCTCCTCAGTGGCCAGATTGAGTTTTCGAACTAACTCTTGCAACGTGAACGCTTTGGAGGAGGCCAGCACCATGGTCAGAGTCCGGATGGCGGCCACGCCAGTCGACAAGTCCGGGTGAGAGGAGAGCAGCGACCGGAAAGTGGCTGACACATCCACTCCTACAACATGAAAAAGACGTAGACGAGATGTGACCGTCGCGGTCGAGGCTGGTCACGCACAGGCGACCACCCTCAAGGAATCACCTAAAGCTTGCGGAGTCCATCAAGTTGGTCGATTTCATCATTCTTACCTGGAGCGCCGGAATCTGCCTCTCGAGCAGGCATCTTGCACAGAGAAGCGGTTCCTTGGTCGCCAGAGGCCGACCTCGAGAGGAAGGGGGGACTCACGTCTTGACTCTGGTTGACGAAGTCAAACTATCTCACTTGGGAGGACGACGACGTCAGGTTGAAGTAGGAGGAAGAGTGTCTGGCCGAGAGCCCATATGAAGAAAATGCTTGTTGACAAATAACAGCTGACTTAATAGCACAGATGTCAAATGACATTCATTACTGGCACTCCTTGATCGACGCTGTTGCCTCTCTGGAAGAGCTTCAGCAGTCTGCGATCGAGGCACTGTGACCAGCGCCGTTGCACTTGGCACCGACTCTGTTCAAGGTATTCAGCAGCTGTTTGTCAAGTCTGGGAGGCGAACAAGGAGATTCAGGACAAAGGCAACTGGTCACAAATCATAACAGCTACTTCAGCAAAGAGGACCTTGGGCAAGGCAACTCCAGCATTAGCGAGAAGAAAGAAAGACAGAAGAAGGCTCGGGCTCATTCGCTCGCATCCGTGCAAAACCGCGCAAAAAGCCACGGCGATGAGGCTGAACGAGGGCGAGTTCGTGAGTGCCTTAGCGTGGCAGACACCGGAATGGGAGGGCAAGCTCACCTATCGGCCGCCGACGACTTCCAGTGGCGGAGGCGGCATTCCCTTCGGCCGGAGCTCGTCAGACTTCAAGGACCGCTGGTTTCGCCTCAAGTCCAACTTCCTCTTCTACTGGCGGGTGTCTCCTCACAACGGCGGGCGGCCGCTACGTGGATCAGAACCGGCAGGCGTGCTGTTGCTAGAGGGAGGCCGGTTCGCCCAGGAGAAGTTCCCAGAGTCCGTGCACGCCTTCTCCCTGGTCTTCGACGCCACAAACCCGTCCTCGTCGCAATACCAACATCAGCAGCGAGGGCAAAAGCACCTGTTCTTGGCCAACAGCGCGGATGATGTGGCGGACTGCCTGGGAGCGTTGCGTGAAGCGCGTTACGAGGCGCAAAGGGAGCGTCTGCTTTCGCTTCAGGTCCGCCTACTCGACCGCACCGGGCGCGATCCCCTCCTGGGCACCGTGTTCAAGGACAACCCGGTCTATGACTGCCGACGTCGCATCCAGGTGGCGAGATCGGCCCTCCCAGAGTTCGCCACCGGTCGAGAGACGACGAGTCCTCGAGCCAGACCCAGGAGTAACAAGGGTGCGGTGAAGTCGTCATTCCAGAGTCATTTGGTGGAGAGCTGGGAAAAGCACACGCCCAGTGGGCAGAGCCAGGGCGACGAGGCCGACGCAAACTTCTTCCCCGCGGTGGCCGAGAGGAAAGCGTCCTTCCAGTCCCACTTGGACAAAGCTGCCAACACAAATGCCGAAGAGACAAGGTCCGGGAATAACGCCCTGTGGTAACGATCGTGGCCTCCATTGACATGTGATATCGACGAGGACTCGAGCAGTAGGACGCGTCGAGTTCAGAAAGATGCTTCCAATATTTCATGCCTGAGGACAACGAGTGGGTGCTGTGGGTGCCACTGGGTCATGTGACACGTGATAACATTCCTGAAGAGCTTAGATATTATGAGATGCAACTTTTTTTTCTCTATTTTGTCTCATACGGCATTAAAGTAAGCAACAAAGGAGGTGATGCAGCATGATTTCGGAGGCCAGAAGGTTAGGTTGGTTCTGTTCTGTCTTCCGCAGAGTAGAGCTTAGTGTACGTAGACATCCCCTGCCCTGACGAGTGTAGGATGAAGTCCTCAGGCGATGTATGCAACATTAAAAGATGTATGCTAAGCTGCCGGTGTGTCTGAACAGTAAATGGCACGATTCATAGTGTACGTGTACTGTATATGCGATGAATAGTTCGAAGAGGTGCGTACGCTTGATGGTCAAAGCTTCCCCTGAAGCCAAACTGATGCGCACTCTTGATTTGGAATTTGGCCGCGACGACACGAGTTTGTCGGCGAAGACAGAGACGTCGTCGGGAGTCCCCGCCACGTTGACGTCGGGACCTGGGTGGAAGGAGACGTCCGAGAAGGACATGACGTCCCTGAAGAGCTCCTCCCTTAAGCGGGGTGACAGCAACTTCTTTTCAGTCGTATGTGCATAGTACAGTGTGAGTCAGAAGAAAAGCGAGATGGAGGCACATCAGTGTTGAGAGAAAAGTACGACTCGCACGGTTACTTTCGACTTCTCCTGCTCTGTGTGGGTTCTTGGAGGCGCTCACACGACGAAATTCACAATCACCACGTCCATGTCTGTTATGCCTAATAATTTATCCTATAAATTTATAATATACAGTCTTCAGTCTCGTCATGTTGTCGGCTCTATTCCCACGAGCGCGTAAGGATGAGAGATGTTCGCCGGCCTGAAGAGCAGCCTCCGCCTCTGCGCGCACTCCGGCGCGCTGGCGGCCAGGTCGCACTCGACGATGGCCGAGGGAACGCCGCGAATGTCGACCGCGGTGGCGCACGTGTTGGGATTGGCCGCCTTGATTGAGGCAGAGCTGCACGGAGAGAACCACTGACCGCCCGAGTTGCTCCTGGTGACGAAGGGCAAGCACTGCTCCCCCCTCACTCCCACGCAACCTGTAGAGAAGCAGCAGAATTACTCTACTGTACTCTGCACACTTGCACACTGGAGACGCTCAGCCCGGGGGCCTCTGACCTTCAGTCCTGAGAGTGAGACCGGGCGTTATGGTGAAGTTGGTGAAACATCCTGGTCTCCCTGGCAGACAAGGTCTCATAAATTGTGCTGCCTGATCGAATGGCACTCGAGCTCCGTCCACGGTTCTCACTGGACAGTGATACACAGCATTGGAGAGGTCGCCAGTGAGCACGTTGCCGCCGGGGTCCATGGGGACGCAGTTCAAGAACCAAGAGCCCACCCCCACCACCTCTGACCACTGCCAGGGTCCGTTGAAGCAGCTACCACCCGTAGACTCACAGCCTTTTTGAGAGATAGCTATGGGTGAGGCCAATTTCAATGGCGTGTGCGCAGATACCTTGGAGTAAAGTTGTTGGCGACCTCTGAACGGTTTGAGTCCTACGTTGCCCTACTTGGAGGTGATGCGAAATGCCATGTCCAAATTCATCTGCGCAAAGAAATTTCTCTGTTCAGCGAGTTAGCTGCACGTGCGCACCAGGATGATTCCTTGCCCAAGGAGTTCCTGGAGAGGCTTGAGGTCCTCAGTTCAAAGGCTCTTCCCTGACACTCGCCAAACACAAAGCTACAGCTTTGGGAACGGTGGCAGAGACCAAGGCCAATATCTGCAGCTTCAAACTCAAGCTTTGAATCAAAGTGTGGAGGAGACATTTTTTTTAAAAAAAAAAAAATCTAGATTTGCGAGCTTCATCATTGGGCTTACGAGGCCATGACTTTGGGTAAGGAATCACTCTGATGCGTATTAGATCAATACGGTTCTGAGAGTCAACTGCACAGTGTGGAGTGATTGAGGGACCCTTGGAGCAACACAGGGTTTGAAGGAGACAACAGACTTCCTGTGATCTGATCCTGAGCATTTGAATGCAAGTTTACGTGCATTGAACTCATGGTGAAAATGCCACCATACAACTTCTGACTGAGTATGCAAAGATTTTTGCATCAGAAGACTGGAGGCGACATAATCATGGATCATTGGCAGCTGTGGCCAAATCTCCACTGTTTACTAACCTGCAAAATGACTATGTTAGCTGGGATTTTGAAAATCAGAATTGCCACATTTGCAAAATTTGCTCATCTTTGCATCCTCAATGAGAGGTTGTCAGATGGGATATCAAAATGGGTCTCATACACACAAGATGCCACCAAGATGGTCGGGATCAGATCAAAATGTTTTTTTTTTCACCCTGTAGGTGGGTGAAACGCTTTCACAGTACGTGGAAAGTTCCACGGAGACTTTTCTTGCATATTGTCCAGCAATACTACTCATAGTAGGTTCTGCGTCATGCTGTCATTGCAATGGCGTCATTGGAGTATGTATAGTTTATTTCTTAGAAGGCAGAAGCGCTGCACACTGTGCTAACATTGCAAGGAACAATCACGGCACGATGACTTCGGTGCGCTTCTCGAGCTTGAGCAGCTGGATGCCGTTCTGTATCTGCAGCGACTTCTGTCTCTTCACAGCGTTCAAGATGTGCAGTGAAGAGGTGACACAAGAGCTTCTGCCTACAATATTTCATGTCACCATTCCTGGACCAGCGATCCTCTGGACTGATTCAGCTGCTCATGCAGAGGAAGTTGAAGACCCTTCTCCATCTTTGCCTTCCGTGAAAGGCTCATCGGTTGCCCCCGTCACGATCTCATCACTTTCTTCTTCTATAAGAATCTCTCCACCGTCCTCTTTTTGGTAGTGCAACACTTTGGGCGCTGCCAAGTCTTGGCCCGGGCACACCCGGATGAAGTAGCACTGCTGGTCGGCGGGAAAGGCACCCGGCGGAAGGTGATCTGTGTGGAAAGGCTTCCAGGCCTCTTGACTTAGAATGACGTCAGTCACTTCATGACTACTCTCATCGTGGCTGACGTCGTGTGAGTGTTGAGTAGTTGGAGCAACATGTGTCTCTGTTCTTGGAAGTGCGGGACTTGGGTTGTCTTCGTCAGCATCTCGCGGATGAGACATCATCTCTCCGGGAAGAGCGATCGGGACGATGACGTACTGGACAGAAGGCACGCCCGGATATGGGTAAGGGACGAAGCGGCCGCCGGGCCAAGTCGGGTTCCACCATCTGGCCCAGGCATTGGGATCAGTCAAGCTCCCATGAGTGCTCGTCAAACTGTTGCCAGCATCTTGGGAGCTTCCTGAAGGAGGTAAGTATGAAAACCTCTCCGAAGGCCTCAGGTTGTAGTAGTAAGGAGGGTGCTGCCATCCATACGTGAATGGGCCCTCATAGCTTGCTTGCTCATGCTCTCCGGACAGAACCGCTGAGTGCAACCTGTACTGCTGCCTCAGGTCGCTGATGTACTGCTGACTGTCAGCTTTCGTCGCTGTCGTCTTCGTCGTCGTCGTGACTGTCGCAGGTGTCGTGGTGGTCGCGGAGAAGGCCGACTCACCGTGATTGGCCTTTTCAATCTCCGTCTTCTGCTGATCCTCCGCTGATTCTTCACTGCTTTCACCATCAGAGTCGCCGTCTTTTTCATCAAGAGATGCAGCAACTTAGAAGCTATGTTCTTCTCCGGTCTTTCTCCTTACTCACCTATTGCTTCTTCCTTGGGTGCATAACACTGGTAGTAGAGGACACACTGAAAGTCGTTGTCCCGGCTGTACTCGTTCAGCGGCTTCTTCTCGAACGTCAGCTCCACCACCATTTGCTCGCCAGACCTCACCGGGTACTTGTCCCACTCGACAGCGTCGATCTCAGTCACGAAATGTTTATGAACGGGGTCCTCAATGTAAACCTATGACAGGAGAAAAGCTGTTGGAATGGAAGTACTGTTTTAAAGTATACGTACATACAGAAAAGCCAGTCAAGGGAAGGACTGAAATGTGCAATCAACGACATCCTGATGCCAGCATCCCAAAGGAAGATGCCAAACATTGTGACCCAAAAATGCCAGATGCTCAAGTCTTTTCCGACGAGACAGTTTGGCAGCCACTTTTGCAGATAGTCAAGCTATGGACCGTTGGTTTTTCGCCCTGACACAATGACATTCTGACCATCATGAGAAGCTCTTATCAGTGATATTTTTCCCTGGCTAAGTCTTGCAACAGCGAAAGCAATGCAGGACTTGGACTTCTTACATACCATGCAGACTACATATAGTATAGAAGTAAGACTCTGCTACCAGAAAAGCTTGCTGAAAAGGTGACTCTCGCCATCATGCAGACCTGTATTGCTAACTTGTGACCTAGAACTGACCTCAAACGCTCTTTGGGCTGAGCCCAAGAGGTCCTAGAGTGTCTGTAATAAAATCCACCAAGCACCTGACCTAACGTTAGAGAGTGGGCTGACATCTGATCGACATGAAAGTGTTTTAGGCCTTGTTCCTACTGAGTAAAGCACCTTGATGTGGTATTCATCGGCAAATCTTCCTCTCAGAGGATTACAGTAGAGAATCGCTGCGCAACTGCCAATGTTGTGGTTAGGAAATCTCCACGTGAAGGTGTCGCTGCAAGAGATGAGAACAAGACCGGAGGACGTGAGACTCGGAGTCAACGTGACATGGTGGACTCACTCCCAGAAGTTCTTGCACTGCTGGATGGGCTTGGGCATGTCGAACAACACAGACGCTCGTTCTTGGTCGTAAAACGTGAGTGGCTCCGTGTGCAGGTACGGGGGCCCCTCGGGCTGGTACCAGTCGCAGGCAAACGAGCGGTTGACTTTGTACGGGGACACCTGCGTCAAGAAGTGCACGGTTGTCATCACCAGTATGGGAGCCAGACTCTACGAAAGTCTTCCTCCCAACTTTCGCTTCAGTGCAAGCTTACACATGGTGACAGATACGTACCAACATGATGAGGAGACCGTGGAAGAGACACCAGATCTGACAGATGCGTCTCATGTCTCCTGTCAAAGGCCCCCGGAGTCAACTGAGGACCTCGGCCACAATTTCCTTTCTCACCGACAAAGAAGGTTGGACAATCTGCAAACGTTGTCGAGTCAGCAAAGTGCAGCTCAGACGAAGTAATCAGTATGAAACTCTCTTTCAGCACGGTACTTCTGTCACGTGTGCACGCACCGTATGAACCGACTGTGCATGGGGAAATCACGAAGACAAACTGCGCTGAATGAAACAAGGAGTCAGCAGAATTCGAACTGGCTTCTCATTAGTCTGATTAGGCCATGAACGATCCTCCGGACACGACAACCATGACCAAGTGTTCCAGACACTTCTACGACGCCTTCATGGCCAAGAACAAGCGGAGACGAAAAGTCCGGAGCCGCTCATGACCGGAGATGGACGCTTCTGCTGCTTGGGTCGACCATGTTGACACTAAACGTTATATGCTTTATGATACAATTCAATAGGCTAGGTGAAAAATTGGAAGTTTTGGCATTTGACTGAGTGAAGCTTAGGTTTGTTACCGTGCTATACACTTAGTCACGACACTTACCAACTGCCCAATGGTGAGGATGCAGTCAAATGTTTTTGACCCCCGTCCATGGCAATAAGGTTTTGCTCCATAAGTCCAGTACACAACAAGATGTTGGACAGTCCTGTGACAAAGCTATGATGCCACATTGTGCTACAGATGCTCCTCGAGCCCATAAAGCACTTTAAAGTCCATAAAGTGCTTGGTTGCAGCTAGACTCGGAACATGAATAAGATGCCGAGCTGTGTCCATCCAACGCTTTGAAGACTGGAGCGGACGCTTCGCCTTGACCTGCTTCTCTTCAGTCATGTTCATGTGAGAGGTGGGACCCCGAGGCAACATCACAGTAGGAAACCTAACAGTAATGACAACAGTGGTGTTAATGATGGAACAAGGAGACATCTTCTAAGCCCTTGCGATGAGGTCGAACATAAAACATGCATTTCTTCTTCTTTTTAGCACTGTTTAAAACTAAACAATGATTTGTACTACCTCATTACTGTTACATCCATATTTTAGTAGTACACAGCAAGAAAAAACCTAACTTTGGATAGGTGCACTAGCATTTAGAAGCACAAATTTCTTCCAAGTGTGTTAGCTGAACAGACTTGGAGAAAGATAACTGATATGAGCACTCATCACAGCAAACAAGGAAATGTAATGTAAATTTGTACATTTTTATCTCAGAGTCCTAAATGTATCTGCAGAGTAGCACCTGTGGAACAGTAATTCATTCCGTATTCACTGTTCAAGTCTTTTGACCCTGCAGTGTTACACTGGGGCGCCGCTGACATAGCCTGCGGCCACCGGCTGAGCAAATTGCATCACCTCCTCCAAGGACATGGTGACGGTCTCTTGAGTGCTGTTGCTGTCGTCGCTGCCATCAATGCTCGATGCCTTCACTTTGATGTCAGAGACCACGACGGTACTGGCAGCTATTGGTGTCGACATCGGAGTCATCGTTCTCGTCGGCGTCATTGTTGGCATCGTTGTTATCGTCGTCATCTTTGGCAATGCCGGCGTAATTGTTGTCTCCGTGGTATCCGATGTTGTTAACAATCTGGCAGTGGTGATCGTTACATGTGCAGACGACAAAGGGTTACCAGAAGTCGCAGATGTCACTGGCGGAAGTTGCCTTGGAGTGGACTTGGTGATACCGTGAAGGTTCTTGAGATGTTTGGTGCGATCACCTGCAACAGAAGTAGTAAGAAGAATGACGAACTGAAACCTGAGCAGACAGCAACTCACAGATTGGGAGTCTTTTCATCACCTTTGTATCTGAATGCATTTCCGCACACCTCGCAAGCGAAAGGCTTCTCGCCCGTGTGCTTGCGGTAATGGTCGTCAATCTTGGACTGTGACTCGAAGCACTTTCGGCAGACGTCGCACACGAACTTGCAGTTCCCCGAGTGCAACTTCAGGTGCCTTCTAAGCAGCGTCGGCTTCTCGAAGCTCCGATGACAGCCCTCGTGATCACATTGATATGCTTTCATTGGTCGGGAAGGCAACAGCGATGTGGCCGCCAAGCTCGCTGGCTCGGTCGGCAACTCCACCTCGGGCGAAGGCACGGTGATCACGGGCAGCGACACAGTGGCCAAGCTGAGAGGCGTACCAGTACCGGGTTGCGTCGGCAAAGAAAACGTCGTTCTGTGTGGCGAGGCTTGGGTTGAACCAGATAGTGGAGGTGGCGGCAACGGCGCGGATAACAGTTGACACTGTTTCTCCGGCGGAGATGTTGTTGCTGGCGCAACAAACGTGGTGGTCGTGATGACTGCACCACTATTGCCCTTGGCAAGGACATCATGCAGAATGGGCGATGACGACGTGAAGCCTGTGGGCGTGGAGGCAGCAACAGGGGGGGAGTCCTGGGTTAAGATATCCAGGAGGCTCTCATCCAGAGAAGGGTCGTTGTCGTCGCTAACCTCTGGCTGTTGGTGGGTCGCCGACGGAGGTAGTTCTGCGGAAGTAAAGGACATTGGCGACAGCTCTGACTGCTTGACTGGATGCTGGGGCAGTAGAGGAAAGAAGAAGCGGAGCGCGCCAGCCTTGGACTGGAGCGTCTGCAATAAGCTGTCATTTGTGGCCCTGTTCACTGTCGCCAAGCCGGAGATGACCGACGCCGGTGGCCTCTTGACCGTGGCCTGTAGGGTCAGTAGCTCGTCAGGCTGGAGGGGGATTGGCACGAGCTCCTGTTGATGGCCTGGATGATAGCGACGAATATGCTTTGCCAAGTCGCCTTTATAGCGGAACCGCTTCATGCACGTCTTCATGAGGCAGCGAAACGGCTTCTCTCCTGAAATGAGCAATGACTGAAGCACTTCTCAACGCGGTGTTCTTACTTTGACTCGTCATACCCGTGTGCTTCCTCTTGTGCGAATCCAACTTGGACTGCGTGAAAAAACCCTTGCCGCAGTCGTCACAGTAGATCTTGTAATCCCCGGTGTGTCTGCGCAAGTGGGACGTGAGGTTACGCCTGTTGCCAAACTTCTTGTCGCACTGGGAGCAAGGAAATTCGCCCTCATCCGGAAGGCTGGGCGTGCTGCTGTCGCTGCGAACCTCGGGTAAGTTGACCGTGCCGTTTGTTGTCTCACTGGCAATGTCACTTAAGAAACTCGACGTCTCCAGCGAGGTGTCGAAGCTGGCGTGACTGCCGTCAGCAGTCAGTCCTGACGAGGAGGTCATGGGCTGAGCAAAGTGCGCGATGTCATCGATCGACAGGTGGATGGTGGAGTCGTTGGTCTCAAGAGGCATGTGCTCGTCGTCCTCAAACAACTGGAGGGCATTGGGGAGAATGAGGCGATCTTGTGATTGCGATTGTTCCTTGTCCGCAACACCTCCGCCACTGTTGCTAGCAACCAGTACGGGATCTTGCTTCATGAGCATAGAGTGAGCGTGATCCGAGGACAGCAACTCCTTGGCGAAGAGCGGCAGCGCATTTGGACCAGTGGAAGGGGACACGCGCGAAGACGTGTCACACTTGACCACGCAGAGACGCTGTTGATGGGAGGAAGCGCTCTGGCTTTTGGAGAAGGGAGACACCACACTGACGTTTGACACCGGTCTCACTGCACTGGTCGGTTGGGCGACACCGTTCTTGACAAGGACAACGTGAGTGGGGGTCTGAGAGGGGCTGCCAGTGGAAGCAGCCGAGCTCATCATGACACCAGTGGTCACAATGACGGCGTGACTGTTGCTGTTGGCTGAAGAAAGCGGCTGATACGGGATTGAATAGTGATGGTTTCGATCTTCGAACATGTTCGCCAGCGACTTTTGTGAGGCTCGAATCACGTTCGAGTTGGGGTCGAACGGCTGGAAAATTTGCCCATTCCTACAAAACAGCACTGGAGACATCATGATCAAGACGCGCAAATAGCTCAGTGACAATTGCGTCATACGATTCAGTTGTGTTCCCCGAGGAAGCAGCATCCAGATCATTGTTCTTTAGTTCTGAGAAGTTTCCAAGACGTTCGCAATCTGTCCTATGATCGATCGATACTCGTCGTTTCTGCGTTCGAAACCATCACTAGGATTGAAGGGATGGACGAAGAGGTAGAGGATGCTGTTGTGGAGGACGGAACAAGGTCGATACCGGTCTCTCCATCCAGCTGAGCGTCGTCGCAGTCTTGCAGTCGTCACAGCTCACACTGGGGGAGGACGCTGAACTGCTGTTACTCAGTGGAGCCTTCTCGACCGGACCTGGACTCCTGTTTTCCCTTGGCCGCACCGAGGTGCATCTGCTTGTGAGCAGGCATTCTCACCAGGTTCGAACTCAAATGCTGGGACACTTAGGACATGTGCATTTCCACTCAGTTCACCTGTGCCCGGACTTCAGCCTGACTCCAATGTTGGAGTTTGCACAAAATCGAAGCATATTAATATTTGTTTAAGATTGTGTATGCACAAGTTGTCAGATTTGCCCAACCCCATGCATAAGTATCTACTACAGACGAGGTTGTTTCATGCATCGTTACACAACGTACTGGACAGACAGACAGACGCTCAGGATCAGCTCGTGCTCTATATATTAGTCCTTGGACAATGCATGCAGGATGTTCAGTACGTATGCTTAGCTGTCTGTGTGGATCAACAATAAATATTCAAACCGTGTGTGCACTGCAAAACTATATATATTAGGCCAGTTAGAAAGGGTGTGTATGACACACACGTCCATGGAAAGCTGAAACTCTCCTCTGGGGTCAAACTGATACGCACGTTTGCTCTGGGACGACGAGCATTTGTTCGAAACGTTGCTGGTTCAGCCGATTTGTCTGCCGGATTCAGTCAGGAGTAACTGACACGGAGCTTTTGCGTCCCTGTGCAAGATCCGGACACACCCGTCCGTGTCTTTGCTTTGTCTGCGTGTTGTCGAGTGGCACGGCCGCCTCCATCTCCGGCTCCGGCGAAGTGTCGGTGTCACCAGAACTTCTGCATACAGCATTTAGGGCAGGTTATGTTCAGAACATTGAAAGTTGTCGGCCGATGTCTTCTACGCTCATGTCCCTCCGCTCCTCTAGGAATCCCTCGGAGCGTTGGCGCGGTCCAGGGGTACAAAAACATCGACAGTCTGCTGACTTTAACTGGGATGATCTTTCAACAGAGCCTTCAGCATGTGTGACTACGTACACGAGGGGTCGTTTTCTAGAGCAAACAGAAGTGAGATCTTCTGGCTACTTGCAGTTGTCGAAGCGTCGACCGCATCAGCTACATGGTGGGGTGCGGATCCCCGAAGAGCAACGTCGCGTAACTCACTCCCAGTGACTCTGGAGACAAGTGACACGTGCAAGGACGACAGCGTCAGGTCCCTGGTTACGTGGGTACGCTTCAGTTGACTCCAGAGGGAGGCCTCTGGAGGCGAAGGCTGCACTCCCAGAAACAAGGCCAGGATCGACACCAGTCAGCAGGGCCCTCGACTCAAGATGGTGCTGGCACTCGGCAGAGAGAAGGGACAAAGAACTCGAGGAATCGATCATCATATTCTGTGTGTACGCACAATGCTTAGTCTAGGATTGATTTGTTTAAAAAAATAATAATAAACAAAAGTGCATCTGTAGTCAAAGGAAACTTATCGGATTCTCTGAGACTTGAAGGCTCCGACGTCTTTTAAAGTATTCTTCTTCGCTTTCTTCTCCTGGAGAGGCCACAGCTTCCACAGCCTGATGGTCTCGTCTGCCGCAGCACTGGCCACGGTCGACCCATCCGGGGATGTCACCGTCTTGAGGATCCTGGATGTGTGTCCTTGCAGATCAGACACCTTGGTCATCTTGGGATAGCTCCAAATGCTCAGCTGATTGTGGGAGAAGCCATGAGCGGACAAGAGCTCTCTATAGTCCGAGTTCCAGAGCAAGGAGGACACCTGCATTAGAAAAGGGAGGCTCATTCACTTGTACTCTCCAATCCGGATCCACTGAGGCCATTTTGCACTCACTCACCTGAGAACCCGAATCAACGGAGTTGACGCAGTTCCCGGTGGAAGCGTTCCAAAACTTGATGGTTCTGTCACTGGTGCCTCCTCCTGTGGCGAGGGTATTTTGCTGCCACGGACACCAGGCCATGGCCTTGACGGCCGACTGGTGTTGGTTGAGGCAAAACAAAGGCCTCGCCGGCTGGCGGTGATCCCACAGCAAGGCCAGATTGTCATTGGCACCAGTCGCCAGCATGTTCTTCTGTGGGGACCACGCCAGGCCGCAGACCTCCTACATCATGGGGAAGGCGTGCAAGTGCGTGCAAACACATCGGAATTTCTCTAGGGGTTTCGCACTCACCTGTGTGTGGCCGTTGAAGGAGCCCACTTTGTGTTCGGCTACTCTGACGTCGTGGAGGTGCACCTCGCCGTCCTTGCAACCACTCGCTAGCAGGTAATCGTTCCAGTCCAGCGACCCCACACGATCAGAATGACCTGACATGACTCGTAGAAGTTTGCGTTCAGACGTGTCCCACAGCTCGACGGCCGCAGTCGCCGCCAGAGCGGTAGCCACAATGTTGCCTTCATTCACCCACCGAACGGAGCTCACGTATTCGTCGGGTTCTTCGCGGATGAAGAGCTCTGAGATGGAGCCATCGCTAGCGTTCCAAACAAAAAGGTTCCCGCTGAGCGCCACCGCCAAGTGATTGTGGCTGGACCAGTCGATCAAGTGGAGGTAGAAGTCGTCGATCATATCTGGCGCGTCCAGAACTTTCTCCGGCTTCTGCGACACCTGCCTCGTCTTGGCGGCTGCCGGAGTGTTGGCTCCTCGGGGCTTGCCAGTGGAAAAGAGCACCTTTAGGGTGTTGGCGTGCGCCTCGTCCGCTGCCGGCGCCTTTTGCCTGAAGGCCAATATCCGCTTCTGCTGCTTCGACTCGTTCAGCACTTCGCTCATCTTCTGCCTCCTCAGCTGCTCCGTCACGGACTCCACGTCGGCAGGGGTGACCTCGGGGCAGCGTCCCTGCCTCATTGACTGCGCCATAGCGTGTTGTGCCAACTCGTGGTCCGAGGCGGAGCGGTTTGGGATGAAGCGGTCGCCACCGCAGTCCCCTCTGGTCGGCGTCTTGCTGCGACTCCTTTGGTGTTGCTGCTGCTGCTGCTGTGGAGAAGTCCGGTACGACGAAGAGGCCGATGATCCGAAGAGGCCAGGATGGAGTCGCGATTCCGAGCGGGAGCGGTTCTTGTTCCCCTTGGCCAGCAGCAGCGACGAGTTGTCGTTTCCGCCGCTCTGGCGGGAGGAAGCGCAGGCAGACGACTTCGACGCCACCACGTGGATGGTGGAGTCAAGGCGCACGGCCGAGGCCAGCTCTTGCTCGAACTGAAACTGCGCCATGCTCACCACCGGCTTGACCTTCTAGACCAACCGAACGTACGTCCAAAGTTGCAATTTAAACTCCCGAAACAGGAAGGACGGTCTACGGGACGGATCGGGCGGGCTTGTTTTGAAAAGATCACCAGCGAGATAAAAGCAGAGTTGCCAGATGCTCAGATGGACGGAAAGACCAAATTCAACGAAAGTAACGACCAAATTTTCAAAAAAAGGAATGTTCAGAATCGGCCAAGCACGAAAAAAGAGTGTCGAAAAACAGAACAGCGAAACACTGCGAAAGTCCAAAAAGTTGGGCTGGTCACACCTTGCCCAGAAAACGGGAATTTTAAATTTCAACGATGAATTTTGTAAAGTCATCGCTTTTCAAAGCTCCTAAACTATTTTAGATCTTTTTTTTGATTAGTGCCCAGGGCGTTTGGCCTGCGGAGGACTCACCATTCCTTTGTTCAAGTGCCGGCACTGAGGTGTTCGGAACTGTGTTAGGTCTTGGTCGATAGTGACTCCAGCCTCCAGTCCCTGCTCCAGTGACTCCAGTCCCTGACGGGCACAGATGTGACAGTGAACTTCGTGTGCCAGCGCGCCAAACGAGTCGGTGACTGCGCCAAGTCCGAGAGTGATTCCTTCCAGCTCCTGCTGCAGGCAAACGAGTACCTGGCAATGGGACTGATGGATGTGATGACGTCTTGGCTCTCCAGACACCTCAGGTATATTATTGAGGACAGCAACGAAGTCTCAGGCAGTAACAGTTGAGGCTGTAAAGGAGGCCAAGACGAACCTAGCGTAGAAGAATCAGATAGTGGAGAACACGTTGCTTGAGGCCAGGATGGACCTTTATAGGAGTCACATGGAGCTTCTTCGGAGGAAGAACCGGTCCATTGACCCGAAGTCAGCAATGAGGGAAGGTGGACAAGGCAGGGATTTATTAAGTGAAGTCGGTCTTGCTGCTATTGCACGACCCGGGAGTGGAGCTGGACAAATCCGGTGTGATCACCACTGAAGCTGGAAACATCCAGAGCCCCTCAAGAACATTCACCACCAGTCCGTTGGCACCAAGACCGTGTGAGCGACCAAATGATGAACCTAGACAATCTTTTTAGGCACCTACACTCTGACATTCTTTATTTGCACGCTGCAAATTGGGACACAAACATTTTCGCCGCATTTATCTCATTTAGTCATACAATTAAGACTTGTTTTTGGTCAGCTTTGTTATGGACACGTCCTCGTCAACAGTTATGTTGCCGATGTCCAAAGGCGTCAGAAATATATACTGAAACTTCCTGGTTTGCTTGGCATAGGATATTATGGACTGCAGTGCCAGCTTTCTGTTCACCATATCCATAAACACGTCGAACTCGTCAAGAATGCGGAACGGGGGATGCATGGCGTCCCAAAGGGCCAGAATCAGGGATATCGTGGCACAACTCTTTTCCCCACCGGACAGCGTCTTGATTGCCCTTGTATCTCCGCCGTCAGGACTCACAGAAATGTCCAGGGTCTTCTTGTTGTGGTCGAAAGTGAGGCTGCCCTTGAACTTCTTCGCATTCATCTGGGCCAAGAAGAACATCTTCACCATGCGACTGATGGAGTCACGAATCCTGTTGAAGCCTTCCTTCCGCTTCTGATGCATCCCCCTCAGGTCATTGAGGTTTTGTCTCTCCCTTTTCAGGCTCTCCTTGACAGTCGCTTGCAAGCTGACCATTTGGTCTAACTTTTCCAGTACTTCATCCAGAGATTCTTTGGATTCTTCGTGACGCTCTACGATTTTTTCCAGGTCAGTGATCTCCTTATGGAGATCCTCGGGAGCTTTAGTCGACTCGATGGGCTCTGGGGACTTCTTCTTGGCCCCCTCGACTGTTTTGTCGTACTTCGCTTGATGGTCATCTTGCTTCAGCTTCGTCATATTAAGTTCATCCACAATGGTGCCCCTCTTTTCGATGAGGCGATCATCTACTCTATTGCAATCTCCAATGCTCCTTTCAAGGGCTTCAAGTTCCTCTTTCAAGACGTTGAATCGACCTACTTTATTGTCGTACTCTGCCCTGGCCTCTTCGTACTCGCCATGAGCCTCTTTTGTGGCAGCATCCAAGGTTTCAAGCTCTTTTTTTAAGTTCTCCTCATCTTCTCGAGCTTTTGCTAGAGCTTCTTCTTCGCGATCGTATTCCTCCTCCAGGGCCGCCAAGTTTGTAGGCGCTTGCGTCTCTGCCTCGTTCTTCAGGTTGCCCAGGTCAACGTCCAGATGCTTGATCTCATTCTCCAGTTTTCGGATAAGCTCGTCGTGCCTGTGCTTCTCCTTCCGGATCCCACCCATGTCCTCTTTGGCGGCTCGGATGTCTTCGTCACAGGCAGACACCTGCTGCTTTATGTCCTTCATCTCGTCTCGAAGGTGCCCAATCCTGTCGTCCACGCTGGCCTTCAGATACTTGGTCGTGGAGTCCTTCCTTAGAGGGACGCTGTAGGAACGATATTCAGGAGCCGGGTAGTATTGGTAGAAGCTCTCTGCTGTGAGGGAGAAGTGGCATTGGGCTGGGACGTTGCTCCTGTCGCTCATTACTTGCCTGGCCTCCACCTCCGTCGGGATGACCAAGATCTGCTCAACTCGTCTCTGATCGACTACGCAGTTGTGAACAGAGGCATTCTTCATGATGATGAGGTCGTAAATGGCTGGGTACGAGGGGTGACTGCACCTCTGCTTGGTCACGTCGTACTTGCTAGCGCTGAACTTCGTGGTGATGACTTGGTAGTGGGTTCCACACTGACGCTGTAATTGGTCGAGCACGCGTCTGTCGTCAAAGTTGTCCACCATGAACGACGTTAGCAGGTTCTGAAGCACATACTCTACGATCACAGCCTGGCCCCTTTGAATTGTGGGAGCCAGATCCACCTCAAAGGCGATCGGTCCGATCGGTACCTTCTGAAACTTGCCTTGATGTGTCTGGATCATGTCCAGCAGGCGGGGCATCCTCTCCCCGAGCAAGATGTGCTTGTTGTTCTTGTGCTTCTTCAAACTTTGCATGGCTTCCTCTCTCTTGGCCATCTTGGCGCTTGCTTCATCCCGTTTTATTTTGATGGAACGCAACTTGGCCTCTCCACTCTCAATGGAAGCAACAAGATTGACGCTGTGAGCCTGCAGCGAAGCCTTCTGCTTCTGGCGACTGTTGATGGTCCCTTCCAGTTCTTGGATCTTGGCACTTCTATTCTCCTTCTCGTCCTGGGCTTTGGAGACATCTTTTGATTTCAACTTCGCAATGGTCTGCGCCAGGGCCTTCTGACCAGTGGCTTTATCGCGCACCTCGTGGCGGATTCTGCTCAAATTCTCCTTGACGCCCTTTTCTTTACTGCGGCATTTCTGCACCTCCTGTTGGAACTCTTTGACAGCGACCTCTTCCTTCTCAACCTCACGAGGGAATGCCTGGATCTTCGTCTCCACCGAGGACTTCTCCTGCTTGAGCTCCTCGACCTTAACCTTTTCCTTCTCTCGGCGACTGTCGATGTTGCTGATTTTTGCCTCTAGCTCTTGTCTGTAGTTGATGCATGTTGACAGACTCTTCTGGGACTTGTCCACCAGCGCCCACAACAACTCGGCCTTCTTCTTCTCGATGCAATTCTTCCTGTCGTTGTTGTTTTGATGATTCTGCAAGAAACGATTGTCCAGATGTGTGACGGGAGAAAATCTCTGGACAACTTTCATACACTCATTCATACCTGCAGTTTCCTGTTCCACACATCGATTTCTCCTTTAAGTTGCTCCAGTTGATCTGCCTTCTCCTTCAACACGGTCTCCAGCACCCCCTTTTGAGCGGATGCATCATTGTACTCATCCATGCAATCCACGAGTTGCGTCGCGGCCATGAAGAACTCATACAAACGCTCAGGCTGTGTCCTGTACAAGAATGATTTGGCAGCGTCCTGGTTCAGCACGGCCACAGGGTTCTTCACTTGAATCCCTAGTGCCGATGTAATCCTCTTCAGCTCCTCGGCCGGCTTCCTGACCTTGACACAACGCCCCCTGGAATCCTTGAACACATAGGGGCTGCCACCACTGACTCCTGCGGTCCTTGCAATGGTGATCTCATCACCGTACACGTCCGGCCTGTACGCATCCTCGCCGCAGTTGTGCAAACGCACCTCAACGACGGCGCGAGCCTGCCCTTGGCGGATGAGGTTCCGCGTTGCGTTGCCGCGATTGACATCTCGGACCGTGCCCCCCAGCGCAAACACCACACCGGCCAGCACAGCAGACTTGCCCGAGCCATTTTCGCCGCAGAGGAAGTTGAGTCGCGACACGGGAGAGTATTGCAAGTTTTGGTGACACATGAAGTTCTTCAGTCGGACCTCCGCGATCATGCCAGGGCGGACTGGCCAGTCAGAGACGTTGTCAATCGCCGCCAGTGGTGGACGTGAAGAGAACGTTGGAGATGCCAACCGCCTCTTTGCGCCGGGCGATGCGGCCGAGGAGTCCGGGGACTCCTCGCGACTTCGCTTTTGCGTCTGGATCAACGGGGACCTCATCTCGAAGCAGGACGTGAAGGTGAACCAGACCCAACTGCCTTAGCAGTCGAGCTGGAGAGAGATCGCAATGACGGAAATCTAATGCCAGATCCAGAACGAATCAAGTCGCCATCGCGCGAAAAACAAACAGCTGTCGAGGCACTTGTGACTTGTGACCAGTTTGTGACCACCACCAATACTCCAGTCACATTTTTATTCCCCTTGGGGTATTTTCCAACGAATTCAGAGAGCTCCAGGACCGCATTTGCAGGCAAGTTTCTTTGCTTGCTCCTTGTCGGTGAGCTCGCTCAATGAGTACAACCTTGTGAGCTCGGAGCTCTAGGGATGGGTTGCAGCCAGATCAATGGCTGGAGCTGCCTTTTTGTGATCGTTGCAGGTCGCCATGCGGGTTTTGAGCCTCGCAGGGAAGAGATCAAGAAGATGGTCTTGGATGTCGACTGAGATATCAGTCAAGGAAGCTGTATACAAGGTTGGTAAATAAGCAGCGCTGACAGGCGGTTAGCTGTGGCAGGGGCGGAGCTAAAAGCCGTGACGTCACTGGGAGTAGGCTTTGTTCCTAAC
>JAAUXU010164651.1_pt1 | contig 24447 bp, 16 predicted proteins | sample 7278151 | NCBI WGS metagenome assembly JAAUXU01 (sample SAMN14350113, study PRJNA611818) | marine sediment metagenome | isolation source: surface marine sediment (1.8m) | place: French Polynesia: Moorea | collected 2018-08 | reverse complement strand
CTCAACTAGTTCCTGACAAAGTCTCTTACTGCCTCGGCCATGTTGCTGCTACGGTTTTTTGATCTTCAGGCTATTTAAGCCCTTGACGCTATCATTTAACGGTTTTGCCGTGCTTCATCCACCCCCCCCCCCCCTCGTTGTTTGGGTAGTGATGAAGCGAGCCATTCAACAGCGGGCTCATGAATTGGCTACAATAGAAGCTATTCTATATAGACAAAGAAGCATCAATGATGAAGTCCATTTTGTACATTTATTGTAAAACACCTTTTCTCTTTTACAAAGATGACACGTAACCATGGCAATTATGCACAATGTATGTAGAGGACACATCGAGAAGTTGATCTTGCGTTCAAAATTTGGTTAGGCCAATTATTGGATGACTTAGTTCTTATAATATCTAAGCAATTTAGGCCGGGTTAGGTGTGTCAAAGAGACAAAGAACGGTGGGCAAACTAAGAGTATTTCTTCTCCTGTCCTGTGGGTGTTCAAGGACTTGGTAAGCTATTTTTTGATTTTTTTTGATTTTTTGAATATTGTGCGTGTGTTTTTCTTCTGGGATCTTCTCAAAGTGATTTTACAGTACAATAAATGCTCCGAAACGGAAAAAGTCAGCTTGGTCCAAAAAGTGTTTTTCTTGTCAAGGGAGAGAAGGAAAGAAGCAAAAGTGGATCTGAAAAAAGAAGAACGTTTTTCTCAATGGCTTCTGGCAGTGCTTCTTTACATCCCTTCACTCACTCAATCTCTCTGCAAACTAGAAATCATAGGGGAAAGAAAAAATAAACATGTCTAAGGGCTGCTTTTGATTTTTTGTCATGTTTTTTCACGGATTTTAGTTCTTTTTGTTCTTTTTTTCTTTCTTTACAGGCTGGACCTCAAGGAATTGGAATTCCTTCACTCACACTCAACCATGCTAAACCTCAGTGTTTAAGCCAAAAATTCCATCCTTTTTCACGGGTTACTGATAGTAAAGTACAATAGAAGGTACGTTTAGTATAGAAAGAGGGGCCAGACATGAAAATAAAAACTGAAACACACAAATAAAGGTCTTCTATGTACAGGCTTTATAGACACTAGATCAAGATTAGGAATCCTGTGCTCTTTTTTGGTAGAAGAAAGAAACATCCTGGTGGAGTCTACTTCTCCTCTTCCTTATTGTCCTTGGCTTCCTCCTTCTCCTGCAGGCAGATCGATGATGTAATGGACTTTTAGTAACCTTTAACATTGATTGTTCTTTACCTTGTTTTCGTCTTTCTTCTCCTCATCTGCCTTCTTCTCGTCCTTCTTGTCTTCTTCCTCCTTCTTCTCCTCCTCCTTGGGAGGCTCGGGCTTGGGGATGTGCGGGTTCAACTCCAACTTGTCGCCGGTGGCCTCGTCCCAGTGGTCTCCCCAGGCGCGATCCTTCAGAAAGAAAAAAAGCACACATGTCATAGGTATAACACACGTGATCAGGTTCACTACCTACAGCAGTCATAGACGCGTGAAAAGCACATTCCAAAGTGGATTCTCACCTTGACCCTGTTGTACACGCCAACGAGATTCTTGCACTCGTCCTCCATGAAGGTCCTGAGTGGGAACTCAATCTCCTTGTCCACGTTGACGATGAGGGCCAGCCACACGAAGGCCTTCAGGTCAAGGCTGTGCGGGTCGTCGCCGAAGAAGAACTGCACGAGGAGAGAGACAAAATGAAACAAAGATCTGGTGAAAATAAAGAAAGAAAAGGGTTGAGGGATTTTTGTTTGTGTGGGGGGAAATTTCCTCATTATAGGAAAAAATGTTCTCCACTTTGAGGAAAAATGTCTCTAGTTAAGAGGAGAAACAGGTCATATTTGGAGGGGAATTTGTCTCTCTGTTCACCTGCTTCTCGCCCAGCAGCTCCGAGAGCACCTTGAGGTCCCTCTTGCCCATCTCGTCGACCTCCTCATCGGTGTAGCCTGCAAAGCCCGCGGCCTTCAGAGATTTGGCGTACTAAAAAAGGGTAGAAAACAACATGGCTTTAACGTTATAAGTGACTTGGCACCGTGTTGAGGTGCTTGTCCATAGTTGGAACTGCCTCCTGTTGCTGCAATGACACACAAACACATGAATCGAACGTGAGCATGAGCTTGGACGACCACCAGGTGTCTGAAAGCCACCGCGTGGACATCGAGCACAAGTTGGACCACAATTGTTGAGCATCAACGAAAGCAACTACAGATATGTGAGTCAAGAGATGAAATGATTACTTTTCTGAAGTAGGTGTGCTTTGCGACGAACTGCAACAGCGATGCTGGCATCTTGGATCCCACCAACTTCTGCAGGTCGATCTTGTAGCCCTTGATGGCGTTCTGCACGTCCCTGTTCATGAAGTGGATGACACACCTGCAAAGAAGAACACATGTGCATTGTTAGGGATGGCTTCAACTTGGCATGGAGCAACTGTCCACTCTCCCTGGCCACTCAGGTGTCAGGTCAGGTTGTTTTTAAGTATCCTTCAGTATGAACTTTTAGATCGTGATGCATTTGGTGCCAGGCTTGACCATTCTCGTCCCGTGGAGTTTCACCTGCTTGGCTACAAGAGCAGAGCCCCACCGGAGCCGAGGCCGAGGACAGCCCCACCGGAGCCGAGGCCGAGGACAGCCCCACCGGAGCCGAGGACGAGGACAAGGGTTAGGCATGATTGTTAATTCGAAACCCACGTGTTGACATTCGAACCGCCTCATGAGATGCATCCGGTTCAAGTCTGCACTGTTCAGTGCCCCATGCAGTGCGCGTCCTCCTGGAAAGTCAAGTCTATTCCCGCAACCTTGCAAGTTCGTTCTTGTTGCTAAGGGGAGGAAAGCTTGGACCACGCCTAGAATGGCTTCTTTCTTTCTTTCTTTCTTCTTGCTCTAGTTCAGTGTGCCGTTGGCTGCTTTCTAATTCAGGGGGAGGGAGGAGAGCAATAAACCTTGCTTTATTCGATTCAAAGAGCAACGAGATTGTAGCGACACGAGTAAAAAAAAAAGGAGCTTTCCCCTGGAAAGTGAAAAGCATGGATTATTTAATAAGAGACAGCACTTAAGGAAATACTTTCCAGTGTCAGAAAGGAAAGTACGCATGCTGAGCTTTCCCCACAGGCCAGACAGAGCCTCTCTGTGTCTCTCCATGCACTGTGGCAGATCGATTTTTCAGTCTGGCGCCAGCCTTTTTATGGCAGTTCCCGGAAAACGTCAGGATAAGAAGAGAAAAAAAAAATTATGACGTGCCTCAAGTCTCCAGAGGGTCAAACTAATCAAGGCTGTATCGACTGACGGAGACGAGAGCGACCTCGGGAGCGACGGAGGCGAGCCAGAAAAGGCCGCGCCAGCGTTTGGGCGTTGCCCTTCAAGGCTCCTCTTTGTTTCACAGATAAAGGCCGCAGTTTGGCCGTGGACTTGGGAGCCTCTGGGACTTTTCTATTAGTGTGGGGAATCCCAGACAGGCAAAGTTTGTGTCTATGACGGCTTGAAAAAGTCCATTTCATCAATCTATGTAGGCGTAATTGCCAAAAAAACAAGAGAGAAGAACACGCAAAAAACTTTCTTAAAAAAAACCCCCGTCGGTCGAGCAGGAAAGACAAAGCCCGATCGACCTCAAACTTTTGCAGGCGAACAAACCCGATGGAAAGGGCGGAATCCAATAAATACGAGATGCGCGGAAAGTCACTTTTCTGTGTAATCGCAATCAACTCGAGTCAGACAAAAGTGTCTCGAACAATCAGACAGCAGCCAATTATTTTTGACGGTTCCTTTTCTGGCAAAAATGCATCCTGGCAAAAAAGTGGAAGCGTTTCTTGCTTCGTCCACGCCCAAAATTAATTAGCAAGAGTCAGGCGTATCTGAATATCTGCCACAAATACCTTTCTTTCCCTTTTTTTTGCCAAAAACATGGCAAAATTTGCTCTCTCTCCTGACAAAGTCCTTCTCAGTCCTCCCCCCACTCTTTTAGGGCCTCGTAAAAAGAGAAGGGGTAACTTCCTCTGCCCCCCCCCCCTCCCCCTTTCTGCAGCACGCCCACATCGATCGCTGCTGCTCTCATTCCTCCTCGGTGACTGTGCAAAAATATTGCAAGTCCTCGGACTAAAGTGGTAAATGTTGTCCTGTCGTTAGGAAGCATTTGACACCGGGGTGGCAAATATTGCTCAACAGCAGCACAATGCAAAGAGACGGATTAAGCGAGTTGCACTGTAGTCCTGCTGCTGACTTCTACTCAGTTGCAACTGTAGGAGGATCCTTGGAAACATTATTGTTCGTCCGGGCCACAAATTGTTGAATGAGGCCTTTGAGGTGAATGCAGCTGACTCGGTGAAGCTGCTGAGGTGGAAAACCCATGAGTCAGGTGTTGCTACAGCCTTGGACCTCCAAGATGTCGGTCTGTTTTTGCTTTCTCCCATGCAGTGATGTCTGAGAAGGCCTTCAGTGACTTGGGCATGACATCAGGCGTTCGTGCGTTGCCACTCATAGTCACAAGTGACCGCCACCAGGCCGAACAGGCTGCTGTTGCTGCTGCCGCTGCTGACCTCCGTCACGTTGGAGACACAAGTCGTGATCCTCCATGCGAAATCAACGCTTCTGGCGGGCCGGCGTCCGGCCCAGATGGCCCTTGGCCAAGTTGGACAATCCTCCGTCCCAAGACGTCATTGTCAAGCGCGCCTTCAGCGGCTCCAACGTGTCCTTCAGCACTGACAGCGACAGCGGAACAGTCATGTGGAGCATCTCAGCACTCATTATCACTGTCTGTGATCACGTAGCAGCTCCTGTTTTCTCTCGGGCCCGGAGGAAAACGCAAGCAAACAAACAATAACTGATGAACTCATTCTGGGGGGGAGAGGAAAAGGGTAAAGAGGAAGAGAAAAAAATCTGGGCTGAATGCGAAAACTCAAAACAAAGCAGAGTTGCTTTGTTTTGCTTTGCTTTGTCCGAAAATTGGCTGGGAAAAATGGCCCCGAGGCGTCATCATGAGCTGAGAGCTTCACTTCTTAAGTGCTCGCGTCACTTTTTATTTGCTGGCACATGGAAAACAGGCCCAGGAGAAGAAAGAACTCAATTGCTTGTTGCGTCTGTGCAATCCTGGAGATCTTGACGAACATCCTTGGCAACCTGAGCAACCAAGATTCGGTCTCCAATTCTGGTCAGGCGAACATCGATATTCAAAAAGATGCGATCGATTTCGTCAGCTTGCTCTGATTTCCATCTTTCCCCCCGACAAAATGTTGACACTGCTTGGATTCCCACACCACCAGGATCTCCAGGCTCCGGACGACCTCGTGGGACAGCGCTGAACCCACCTGGATGTCCCACGACAACGGCAGGAAGTCCGCTCTGGCGTGCGCCATCCATTCATGAATGCCTGGGAAACCGAGCGCGCTCACCCAGGGCAGCAACAGCCATCAGGTGTTCTGTCTGGCGCAATGGAGCAGCGAGCATGGGCCGCTGGAGGACGCCACGCACTCGGCGGACTCGGCGGGTGCTCCTGGATGACTCACCAGTGGCACGCTCAGCTGGACACCAGCTATTATTTCATGCTGGAGCTGCATTCATGTGGCTCCAATGTGACGACTGTGATGTGTTATATACGTATGAAATGTCATCTTGTCTGTTTGTCTGTCCGTCTGTCTGTCGGTCAAGACTGTCCTTGCACGTCGTGCAGGTCGGCAACGCACCCACGTCCAAGGCACCGGAGAAAGTCCAGACCTCGCAAGAGACCGGACTTTCCCAACCCGGTGAGGGCGCCAAACACTTCCTTGGTGACGTCACCGGGCCGGAATCAGGCCTCATCCCCGTGGCATTTTGAGACAAACACTTTCGTCCAATGTCCTTAATCTTTCCTACGCAGTCATGGATCGCTCGTTGCCGCAGTCGAACTCGCATTTGCAGCAAAAGTCGCTATTGTTGTTTCTCTGCTTGAGAAATTTTCACTGCACAAAAATCCGCCCTTGTGAAGTTTTGCTGGGCCGACGACCTCCGTTTTTGTGCAGTGCGGCTCTGACGGAGGTTGGAAACGTTTAAAAATCACTTCCAGCCACAAATAGTTAACGTAAAATGTCTTTTTTTTCCTTGCTGACTGAGTGACACTTTGATATCTTCAGCCTGATTTTGCACTGCCTCCATGCGACGACGGCTTCTACGTGGCTCAAAACGAGCGTCCCTTTGGGTCCCAAAGCAGCATCAGTAAGAGCTTTGTCTTAAAAGACTTTAAAGTGCCATAAACAACACTGTGTTTTTTCAACCTAAAAGTTATTTGAGCACTGGGACTTTTCTTTCTCTATCCATATTGATTCTGACGTTATCCGACGCACTAAATCTCGGCCTGGCTCATTCAGAGTGGCCAGATTGAGGCTAGTTCTGACGCACCCTGTAAAGCTTTTGCCGCCTACCCTCGATTTTGTCAGGACTCTTTGTAACTTCATGGGATCAGAGGCCCACTGCGCTTCCAGACTTTTTTTTTTGGAGACTGCACTGCTCATGGGCTACAGGGTGACCCACAAGAGCCGACGCATGGCTCAGGTCGATAACGACACATTTTACATGAGTCACACGAAACATGGAGACCGCAAGCCTCTGCTCAGCGGCCATGGTGTCAGTGGCGTCGCCAATGGTGAGGGACTCCTCCGGCAAGGTCGACGTCGGCTGGAAACGTCCAGCACGTCATTGAGGTCACCCTCAACGACTCTGGTCAGGAAGGCCTTCCTGCATACGTCTGTGGAATGGTTATGAGGTGGAGGCAAACCCAGGCCTGAATGTGTCAACTTCTGGGCCACCCTGTTTAGTCGAGAGTGACCAAACCTTGCAGAAAGGGGTCAGGGGCAAAGACGGGGAAGGGCAGAAGTTGTCAGCCATTTTGTTCACTTTTTCTCCACCCTGTCTGTCCTGCTTGGCCACGATCAAGGCCTAGAAGAAGTGCGGAAACGCCTACAGTGACGCGAAATTTGTGTTCTTGTTCACTTCTCCGGCGCACTCGTGACGTGAGTGATGAAATATTTAGCTGTGGGGTCCGTAGGAGATTGCCTGCCCGCTAGGAAGGACGCCTGCATTCTTGCGAGCTTGCTCAATGCAAAAGAATTTGCGAATTATCAAATATAGTTGGCAAAAAATGACTCAGTTCTGAGAACGACTTTTTGCACACTTGTCCCTTCCGAGAAGACTGTTTGAATGGAAAAAAACATCACGACTGAAGTGAGTCATGAAAAGTATAAAGTCTTCATGCACGAGCTACACAGGGTGGCCAAGAAGTTACCCCACACGTCTGGTTTGACAACACTTTTGCAACCAATGGTCTCATCTTGACGTCACTCACGTTAGATGGACGTATGCAGAATTATGCATGTAACACCTGTCTGACACTCTGCAAGTTTCCTCACAGTTTCAACGTACCATTGCTTTGACATAAAACGTTGACCTCCTCTTTTTTTTTTTTCCTGCGTACAGGTTTGAAAGGAAAAAATCAAAATAACCAAAAAATTGCCCCTCTGCTTGGTCTGCAAGCTCGTTCAGCTGCACAACGTGAGCGGGTGCATTTCACTTCCTTTTCCGCCGGAAATGATAACGATGCCCTCCAGACATGAGCGAGGAAGAAAACTTTCTGAATGCTGCTTAAAAAAGTGAAACTTTCCATTCCCCACACGTTACAAGACTCGGTTGACCTTGAAATGCGGATAATTTGACAATCAGTGATTTTCTTTTTTTGTCTCTGACGTTTTTTCCCTGACGTTTTTCTCTCGTTTCTATCATCATTTCAGCCTTGCGAGCGGGAGAGAAAATTGCGCCACCAGCTTGGATTTTTCAGCTGAAACGTGATCGAACCCATGAAAAGAGGCTCTTTTTTCCGCCAAGCAACGAGCAGATTTTAATTTCCTGCCACCCAACGGGAGGCCAAGAAATTAGAACTCAACTCCTGTAGGAGGAGGAGGAGGACAAGGGGGGGAACAGGACCGACTTGGATCAGGACAGCGGCAGAGAGAAGCTTCCTCTTACTTAAGCTTCAGCACGCACGTGACAAAGAGCAACCACCTCACTCAAGCTTCTTCCAATGAGGCCCACAAAACAGTCTTTCAGGCCCTTTCAGGCCCCACTGGAGCCTACACCAGCTCCCACTTCGAGCGCTGGCTTGGCCCAGTCGGAATAGGCCTCTTCATCCATACCAATGCGATCTTTAACATGTCCACCGAAAAAATTGGTTTCCAGCAACTTCCAATGAGTCAGGACCAGTCAAGGCTTCACTGGACACCCCAGTTTCCAAAAGAAGCGCATGTTTATGAATTGTTCCAAGGTTCTTTTTCAAGTCTGAGCGAAAAGGGGGTTAGTAGGGACCAGTGATTGTTTAGTTTAGTTTAGTTTTGTTTTGTTTTGCTGCACAGCACAGCACAGCACAGCACAGCACAGCACAGCACAGCACAGCACAGCACTGCTCCACTTCGAGCTTCAACATGACCAAAAAAAACTGGGTTACACCGTGTTAGAATGAGTCTGGGCCAGTGATGGGACCAGAGTTGACTGACTCAGCCCCCACAAGTGTTTCGGTTCAAACAGACCGGAGAGGGAGAGATGCCAAAACTAAAGACTGCTGCCAAATGCCAAATCATGATTGGCAAATTCCAAGTTGACACGATTTGCAGCACATCCCCAGTCTGAGTCGCAATGGAATGAGAGCAGCCATTTTTCTCTCCACAACCAAATGAACCTTCTTTTTGCAATTTTCGTCGACTTGGATAGATTTTTGCCCTTTTCACTCCTCTCCAAAAGTTTGCTTGTTCCAAGTTAAAGCAGGCAAATGACAAAAGCTTCACCTGACCCTATTGAGACTCTGCAACTGTGGCAGCTTTGGTTTCTGGCACTGCATTTTTCTGCCCCGCTCTTATTTCTTCTCCAGTCAGGCCTGGCTCTAAAAGCTCACGATGCCGATTCCTTCCTTCACGGGTCATTTCATTAATCTGGCCAGGGGGCCCAACCAATATGGGCCCCAACAATCATTGCAAGGACAAAAAGCTGCACTTGGAGCTCGATTCAACGGGACCTTGGCCATGTACAACAGCTATTTTTCTCTGATTCAGCCTTGCAAAGGCTCATAATTCTAATTCGGCCTTGCAGACGCTCATAATTCTGTCATTCAGCTTGCAAAGGAAAGGCTGACTTTTTTCTAAAGGACTTTTCAGCCTCACCTCAGCTCACTTTCTACCACAATTCCACAATTCACCAAAGCTGAGTTGCATCGATCACTGCCAGTTTGTTCACAACATCAATGTTACTTCCAAACTTCTAAAGCGTAAAACTCTCCCCCTTGAAGATATTTTTATTTACGGCGTGCTTCTCTTTTCAGCTTGTGGCAATGTTCGAAAACCTTGCCCTTTTTTTTCTCCGCCTGCAGCGAGGAATGACGCAAGCTGACGCAGAATTCGGGCGCGCGTGCGTGCGTGCGTACGGACGGACGGACGCACGCACGCACGCACGCACGCACACGCGCCAGCCGGCGAAACCGGCGAAACCGGCGGAACCCGCCAAGCCCACACCTGCCTGCCTGCCTGGCTGACTTGGTCAGCAAAAATGAATGGATGGTCGTAAACAAGCCCTTCCCTCAAAGCCTTATTTGGCGGACTATTTCGAGCCTTCTCGACCAGACAGAAAAAAAGTCAGGGAAGAATGCTGGAATGCACAACTTGAAGGGTACTTGGAGTCTTCTCGGTGCACTGCGGGTACTCGACAACGGTGCTGAGTGTCAAAGCAACAGAACCAGTACAACTGCAGGAGGATCATCAACCTCCACTATGCGGATGTCTGCCGCGGGCAGCGACGTGTCAGTGGTCATTTTCCAGCAAGGTCGACGTCATCGAGATGCCCACGCTGTTCTTGACCAGGTTGAACCCGCTTCTACGTGACCAAGCAGGGTCCAGCTTTCCTCGCGCCATCAATCGGACTCGAGATTTGCCGTCAAAACCTCGGAAGTTTAGGTGAAACTTGCGAAAAAAATTACAGTAGGCACTTGAAGGAGGCATCGAGACTTGGGAATGGATTTTTATGACTCTCCGCTCAAAATTCCGAGCTCAGGACGAGTGTGAGAAGAGTCGCAGGTGTCGCTCGTGCGGTATTTTAGGTGAACAAATTCAGTCCAAATAGAAGAAAACTTTTCAAATTCTCCTCTTTTGCCTTCAAAAACGAGTGTGAGAAGAGTTGCAGGTGCCGAAAACTGCCTGGCAGCGCTCGGTTTGGACGAGGAGAGCAAGTAAAAGTGTGCGAAAACCCCAAATGTGAGGCCAAAACATGCAAAAAATGACGTCACCACTTAACTGAGCCCAACTAACGCAGGAATTTCTAGGCGATTTATTCGTTATTAGACAACCCTTTTTCTCTGTCAAGGAAGAATTTTACGTAACCATATTGGAATGCAAATTCTCTTCTGTGGAGGGACCCAAACAAATCTTTCTGCCGTTGTTGTTGCCGCAATTTGCCCGTCAAACACTTTTTTCAGGCCTTTTCAGACTTTTTGGCACCTTGCCAAAAAGTGAAGAACAACTCATACGATTGCGATAGTTGCAGCAACGTGCAACTTTTGCAAAAAATTGCTTGCCTTGCAAAAAAAAAAAAAGTATGGCAGTCATGTGACCGCAGCCTGAGATGTGCAAATTCCTATGCGAGTCGCCGGCGGGGGCCATTATATAATTACGCATGGAGCCATTATTTCACCAGATCTCTGCGTGTGAGAGGGGGAGGGGAAAAGAGGCGGGTTGGAGATGGGTCGACCTGGTGATGATTCAACATGTGGGACACGGAGTGGCTTGGTCCAGCTCGAAGACTCGAGTTCAGCCACGTTTCAACATCACGAAAAATCGACTTGAGCCATGTTTCAACACGAAGAAAAGTCACATCCAGTCATGTCTCGACTTGCCGTTCATTGCCTTAACTCGTCTCGGCATAAGCGAATCGAATTTAGACCTTTGGTTCATTTCAACCTATGTTTACACGCACAAACTCACTCCAGTTGGATCCATCTCTACTCCCTGATGAATGTGGCTTCTGCCACACGAAAAACAAGGCGTTGGCTGGTGAAAATTCTGTCAATTCTGGCAAGTGGTCAAGAGTGTCTGTCTGTCTGTCTGTCTGTTTGTCAGTCAGCTGTTGTTTGCCCGTTGTTTCGATCTGATTGGAAAACAACGTGAAGGAGCCAAAGAAGAAAGTGTCAAAGTCCAATTTTGCTAAGTGAAAAGAGGAAGTTTATTTCCTTTTCCTCCCTGCCTGAGTCAGCCAAGAGACAACCCAATTACTGAGAAGCAGCAGCAGCAGCTTCGAGCTCAGCAATCGTGGCAAGGCAAGCGAAAAATAATCGCACGATTTCCCAATATTAACGCCGCTATTGCGGGAAAAAAAGGGGAGCAAAGACATGAATGAATGAACTTTGTGGTACACGGACAGACAGGGTGGACCAAAATTAGACTGGGACAAGTTTTCTGCCTTCAATGATAGTCATGAATGCATAAAAGGACTTGAGGACATTAGAAAAAAATTGACCAAGTTTCCAATTATTCTGGCATCTTCCTAAGAAAAAGAAAAACAAGAGCTATTTTTGTCTCTTAGCTAATACCCCCCCCCTCCCTTTCATCTTTAAGTTACGGTGACAACAGAGTGCGAATTTCCGTTCCGTCCACTCTGTAGATGTAAATGAGTCCGAAAATCGTTCCTTGATCTTCAAAGCAGACACGTTTTCTACTATTCTTTTTCTTCACTTCTTCTTCTTCCAACTGAGTTAGGCCAAGCAGACGTTTTAGTGCAGGCTGAGAATGCAGCTTTCGGCGTCTCTTTCGCAGCTTCTCAAATTTCTTCACCCCAGGAGAAGACTTTTAAAACATTGCACAAACACCCAGACCAAAACACGCGCACACAGTTATTTGAGACCAGGGCTGGAAGAAGAGGGGAAGAAAAGTGTTAAAAGTCCTTTGAAACTGATAAGTGGACCTGGAATTTTAGGTAAAGCCTTGAAAAATAAAAGTTTGCAGCCATTAATGACCCCCCCCCCCGGGGCCAAAGAACTAGATGAGATTCCGTGAAATTTAGATTAAGAAGTTGTAATAACATTGCAGAAAGAGAGGAAATTAACCCAGCTGAATGGCTCAAATACCTACGTCTTACGGACAATGAATGAAAAGGAGTTGTTTCACTAACACAATTTCAGCTGATGTCGGTTTGACCAAGCCGTGGTGTCTGAGAATTGGGCAGGCAACGAACTCTACACTGGTTGACAGGCAAAAGTCAGCAATGAGGGAGCTGTGAAACGAAAATGGCAACCCTGATCAGCATTGAAGAGCAAGTACACTTTGACCTCGATCAAGGTGGAGTCATCCTGGTTTACCCAACACCGAGCTGGCAACTCGGACCCTGTTAGAATGTTAGACACATGACCAAGGTGTGTCCAAAGCTGGCCTTGACATGCTTGATCTATCTTTGCTACTACGAATGACTGTCTACTACCATCTCTGCCTCCTTGTCATCCAGTGCTGACACCTAATGGCTGGCAGTGCATTCACCGGACAAGTTAACCTTTGCCACTGGCAATAATCCACACCAAGTCAGCGTTGACACTTTAGGCTCACACTGCAGTCACAGTTGGTGGGATGCCCTGTTGTTATTCCCTCCTCAAGTCTGTGATCCAGTTGTGGATCTGGAAGGTCGAGGAGGTGCAAGACCGAGAGACGTCGACGTACAGACAGACAGACACACACACACAGAGCAGCCGCAGTCACGTCACTGAATCTTTCGACACATGCAACTTTGGCTTTGAACAGCAGAATTTTAAGCAGGAAAGTTTGGATGATGTACAATTTGCCCTGGGAGAGGAAGAGACTTTATGCGAGTGAAGAAGAAAAAATAGCCCAAGTGTTTCTTCCAGGTGAGGAAGTTTAAAACGCTTCTTCGGACACTTCACACACGATTTCACAAGGTAAACATAGCGGCTGGTTACTCTGTAGCTCTCTTCTGAGGCAGGCAGGGTTTGACAGAGATGAAATTCAAACAGATTTGCAGGAAGAAAAAGAAAACAGGATGAATGGAACAGAGCAAAGACTTGAAAGTTGATTAAAGAGAGAGAGGAAGTCCTGTTGCATATTAGATTACACCTCCGAAGAACTGAAAAAAGGTTAAAAAGTTGGGAGAATGTGCAACAAATGCATTTTCGACAAGTTAACTCTGTTTGCCAAACTTGCAAAGACTCACTCAGAGAGCAAGAGTACAAAAGTTGCGTTTGCTCAACAGACCAAGAGTTGCAGCAGCTTGAAAAGCTTTGCTTCTCTTGAGGCATCTTTTTGACTTGGTTGCTTCCCAATTCATTCATTGCAGTTGAAGTCCAAGAGATGTGTGCTTGTACTTGTTCTGGCCAGGACAAGAGGTTGACATGCCCAAGAGAGAAATCTCGACTTCAAGTCGGTCAGACCGTGAGCAACAGCAACCAGCTGGGCATGAACATGGTGGTCCCTTCATGGTCAGGCTTGGCCTCAAACTTACTTAGCGGGACAACAGTTGTTGATGATTCAGCTCACTCACGACCATCAGCAACAGCATACTTTGATGCCCCATCAAATGGCAACCCTGATCAGTAGACGTGGGGAATTTCACCAATTCATGAAGGCCACGACAACTGATTGCATCGTATGTTTGTTGTACTTCTGTTGAAGCTGACTTTTTTGGGGGTGGGCGGAGAAGCACTTGAGGTAAGCTTGGGTTTCCACCTGCAGTTCCGAGGTCAAGGTCGTAGTGTTGCCAGGAAAGCAATCGCCAGCTTGTGCGAATTGAGATCTCCTGAGTTCTCTTCCGAGCAATATCAAGTTTCGCCCAGCCCGAGCTATGTGCGCACATCAATCTATCAGTCAGTGTGAGCAATTTTTCATGCTAACTCACGTGTCACCACTTGACATTTTTCTTCCTGCCCAACCTCATTTTCATCGTTTGTAAACTAAAAACGAGCAGGAAATGTTTTTTTTCCTTTTGTCCGAAAGAGTTCTTGTCCCAGAAACTGCTTCATGAAGCATCGCTGTCTGTGTGTTCTGACCACACAGGCGCGGATTGTGTTTTATGTTCCCATTTGCCTCTTATAGCAAGCGGGAACGCGGGATCTTTTATTGCCTGGAACCGTAAATACAAAGCCCTGCATGAACCGCGCTAAATCTTCATCATATCAGTTCAGAGCAAAGCAGCGGGCAGGGCTGAGTGAAGAAGAAAAAAAAAGCCAGTGTTCCTTGGTGTAGCAAAGCTATATTGTTTTATGAATTTGCCAGCCTAAACGCGCCCTCAATGAGAAAACAGTGTTGTTATGGAAACTTTTTGACCCCCTCCCCCAACACACGTGCAAGTCAAACAAGATTTTGTGCATGTTTGGGGGAACTTGAGGCATATTAATGACTTCAGGTCTGTAAGTCTTCTCCACAAGTTTACCCGGCATGTTTTTCTGCACTTACACCCCGTGTTTAAGACAAGGAAAGTCAACTTTTTCTTCCTCTTCCACCGCAAAAGTTTGATCGTATACAAAAATTGGCTTTCAAGGCAATTTCAATTTTACACAGCCATAATCTGATGTACAGAAACAGCGGCGGCGGCGGTGGAAGTAGTAGTAGTAGTAGTAGTAGTAGCAGCAGCAGCAGCAGCGGCGGCGGCAGCAGCGGCAGCAGCAGCAGCAGCGGCAGCAGCAGCAGCAGCAACAACAGCAGCTGCTGCATCTCTTTCATATTTCCCTCCTCCTCCCGCATCCGGGGTGAGATATAATTTCACGGTTCGGAAAGTTTCCCCTGTTGGCCTCGCATTGACACATTCTTGGGAGGGAGGGAGAAAATTCCTGCCCCTTTCGCTGTTGTGACTTTCGGCAGTCTGACTTTCGTCTCTACAAAGTGAGACGGAGCTGTTTGAAATCGGCGAATTCGTTGTGCTTTTCTAAGCTGTGACACAAAACATGAGACAGCGGTCACCATTAGACTTGCAGATTTTAGGTGAACGAAATTGGCATCTCAGGAGTCGTAGGCTTTTTGTGGGTGAGATTGTTGGGGTCCCATTGCCCAGCACCATTGAGCAGTTGTTCACATTTGCTAACATAGCAGTTGATGGAGCCACTACTTTCCTTGAAAGGGCGGGGCTCTGAAGAGAGTTCGTGCTCGAAAACTTATGGTAACTCATTTTTCATTGACATTTTGCCCAAATTTGTCGTTGTCCCCTGTGGACATCCAGCCAGGTCTTCTTTGTAGCTCCCTTCTTTCTGTTTGTCTGTTTGTCTGCGAGAGAGACAGACAGACAGAGTGTGTATGTAGTTCTCGCTCTGCCTCCGTGATCTGAGTAAACAACCCCCCTTCCAGGAGAGAGAAATTCAAGCCTCTCCCTCACTCACGTAGGAACCCGCACAATTTATTTCGTTGGGAGTCTCTTTTCGAATTCCATTTGGGAAAAGCTAACGAGATTTGACCCCCTCCTCTGCCAGACAAAAAAGAAGGTGAAAGTGACTTGAGGCAAAGGGTTAGGGGGAGGCCGGACGGAAGGGGTGCTTTTGTCAGTTGCTGCCTGCTGGGTGAGTGAGTGAAGAAGAAAATGCCAGGAAAATTCCTATGGATGTCCCACACCGACACCTCCATTTCCTATGCAAGATTGGGGATCAGCTTGACAAGGCTGCAATGACTTTGGGCAAGCCACGACCACGTGAATGACGTACACGTGCACGGCCACGAGCAACGGGTTGGGCGTCAGCAGGGTCCCTGTGAAGCTTATCAGGTGAGTGAAGGAGTTGCAACTGGTTCAGCAACAAGGAATTCGGGATGAGTTACTGGGATATTGGACTTCCTGGTCCAGTGGCAACCCTGACTGGCGTTGCCCCAGACCCTTGAACGCAAAAGTTGTTCTTGAGGTGAAACCTCAATCTAGTCAAAAGCCATGACTGGAGACATCTGCTCATTCCCCCACAGTGCATTGGATCAAAGCTGTTTTCAGCGCGGTGACATCAGCAGTCTGGAGTAGAAGGGTCTTAAAAGTGCCAGCTCAACCTCTGACATTGTTCAACTGTTGTCCTGCTCAACAAGTGTGAGTCACGTGACAAGATTCAGCATTGCCAGTGGCCATGCTCGTGGCCATGCCCAGCTTGTTGCTGTTGCTCACGGTCTTGGACGTGAAGCCAAGTTTTTTTTTTCTCTCTCTCTCTGCACGTGTCACAGCTCTTGTCTTGCCAAGAACAAGTGTATAGAACCATTCTTTAAACCTTTGTCAATCTCCCACAAGCTTGTACTGAACTGAGGCGCCATCTGAAGGCATATTCCTTGAACTCCTGACCTTGTGCAGTTATGTCAAGAGCTAATTGACGCTTTGTCTGAGTTACAGCCAACTTTTGCAGAGAAATTCGGACGTTGTCACGCGCTAAAAGTACTTTACTCATCAGGCAAAGAAGCAGTGATAAGAGGAGAAAACGTTTTGCCAATTCTTTTTACTCACCAGTGAAGGTGGTTGTCAACCATGGCAACCATGGCGTGCTGGACTCCAAGCTGATCCTGTCCCAGGCCCGCGTCCAAGTCCTTCTCCAACTTCTTGCTCAGGGTCTGGATGATGATCTCAGAGTCCGCGATCTCCTCGCCGTTGAGCTCCACGAAGGGCAGAAGGCCGCGCTTGGACCGCAGCTTGCCATTGTGCGGGACATTCTGGAAAATAAATAAAAGGAAACTAAGTAAGCATTGTTTATTCTGCCTTTTCTCTCAATCCACACGCAGGCTTTTGACAGGCGATTCTGGTCGTTTAGCAGCTTCTCTCGCCTCCACCCTGCAGGGGTGCCCAATGCCAGGACCTTCTCATTCTTTTGCTCTGCCTGACAAGAAAGTTATGTATTGACCAGGTTTGGGGAGAGTTGTCGTTGTTGTTGCTGCTGCTGCTGCTGGCCCAGTTGTAGGTCAGACACACTTCTTTTGGGGCGATCTTTTTTCTCCGTGTGTCCAATTTCTCTCCCCCAATGAAACCTTGGACGAGTTCGAGTCGTAAAGGACACAAAAAAGCATCAGACTGATGAACAGAAGAGGTGCTCGAAGAGCTGCCTTGAGAGTGGAGAAGCCGAAAACTATTTTATACAGGGTGGACCAAAAAGTATACAAGGAGGAGAGAGATATATTGCTCCGACTGGCAGCAGCCACATCTCTGGCTGGCGGCCCACTCGAAGGGAGAGGAGATTTTCAAAATTTTCACTTGCGAAAAGCAGTTTGCCAATCATGCCAGAAACAATCAAGTCAAAAGTCAACTTGTAAGTGGGGCCTAATTGCTCGCTCACTCCGCTCAGTCCCCAAAATTTCGCATTTGCTGAAAAAAAAAAAAAAAAAAAAAAAACCGAACAGATTTAAAATTTCCGCCGGCAGAAAGAGAATTTTGAAAAGTCTTTGCTGAATCCGTTGTTAGAAGAAGCTCTCGCACTGTTCGTCAGAGGCAAAAATCTAATAAAGTCGAGATCTCTGGACTCTACGTACTTTCCGCTAGTTGTTGAGAGAGCTGCAAACTGAGGCGTCCAAAATCATCCCAAAGTTCAAGGTTTCTTGGATACCAACAGTTAGAGGCCATATTCGAATAACTGTTCTTCAGCGAAACTTTGCACGACAGAAAAATTGCATCATGTACCGTAGGTAAACAAGACAATGCCAAGTTTTTTTCCCCCTCCAAAATATTAAACTGCAGTTGAATACTAACTTACACCAACCAGACCATAATAGCACATCTAGGGGTGAAATTCCTTGAATTGGCAAACAAATTTGACAATTTTTCTGCGCAAAAACTTGTTCGAAACCTTTATTCAAACAGAAACTTCGACCACCAAATATTTTTCTCCAGTCATGAAAAGAGCAGATTGAAATTTTTTTTTTCCTACCATAATGGGAAAAAAGATCTCAAAATAACCAAGTTCTTGCATTCCCTAGTTGCTGTTACACTTTAGTCTGCTTTCTGCTTGAAAAATATGACCGTTTCTCAAACAAAATCCTTCGCCCGAACCATAAAGTTTTAAGAAATCTGCCCTCTCTCCGACGAGGAAAAGAAAATTTTGTTCCACCCCGTAGAAAACAAGAAACTTTTTTCGTACTGCTTGAACTTTATGTCTGCCTAACACTCATCGCAGTCTTTAGAGACACAAAAAACCCTTTTAGACTTTTAGCATTCTTGGAAGTAGAGATAGACAAGGAATTTCCCACTTATGAAGGCCCTGACGTGCTCATTTTTCTCCTGGTCTTTTACAATTCTCATCATAAGAATTGCTAGCAAACTGCTCAAATCTCATCTCAGCTCCTTTTTCCCCTTAATGTCCAAAAATTAGTCTGGATTAAGCGCCACTCATATGACCCATGATAATCATAAAATGGGGAGAATCCATGACATCTCTGTCCTCAGATTGTAGCACACAGACGCTGCACTGACCACTGATTTGGCCTCACACTGCACTCAGAGGCCGGACTTCTTTGTGAGTCACCCTTTCCTCCGCTCTCCACAGCTCGTATGCATAACTAGTGTTCGTCGTCGACGCACATGAGGGTGGAAAAAGATGAAAAAAAAAAGGCAAAATTTTATCCTTCGAGCGTTTTTTTTTCTCTCTCCAACGTCCTCAAAGTTGGGCAACTTCACTTGTCATTGGCTGCTGTTGCCACATAAATCAGTCTTAATCAACCCTTTGAGTCGCAGACAACACTCCCCTCCCCTCCCCTCCCCCTCGCCCCGCCCTCCGGCAGATTTGACAGAACGTCTGGACCGACGATTTTATCTCCAGACTTGATGTTAGACGTGTTTCTTTGGGTACAAACATGCGATTTGTTAAGGCAGAATCACCTGTGACCACCCTGGACGCACACCGGGAGACTCAACTCCGCAAGTTTTTGCTCAAACCACTTTTTGTCCACCCTGTATGCGCACACAGGGTCAATATGGACATTTGTAGGCTTCGTCCTCTTCCATCTTGTTCCACCCTGTGCGCTGGGACTTCTTGGCTCGCCATCCAAGTACACAGTCATAATATACAGGGTGGACTGGCAGTTTCCGCTGCATTCTGGCGATGAAGGAGAGAAGACAGTGAATTGGGTGGAAGAAATTCTTCCTGGTCACCAAAGTCTGGCATTTGCTGACCTTCTCCGTCTGCTTCGTCAGCTCGGTGGGGTCAGGCAGGCACTTCACGATTGGATCCACAGATAATTGGAAATTCAAATTCCTTTGCAGAAGTGATCTCACTCAGTTGATCAACAGGGGTAACACGACGGACAAGCACGAGTTGCTGCTCCCCACAGAGTCGACTGAGGAGCTTCATCTCATCTCCGTCCATCCTGCAGTTGGTGGACAGGGAGGACTCGGGAGACTCGCATTGTTTTTGCTCTTCCAAGACGACCCGCAAATCGTCCAACACTTGGGCGGACAGGGCGCTGGAAGACGCCGCCAGCTCCTCCCTCCGGATGGCGGAGAGCGACAAAACGACGAAGAAGGTTGGATTTCCAAATGTTGCTAATTGGCGGAGGCATTTTTGTGTCTCCCAACCTCCCAAGTCCACATTTTCCGCGGTGTTGAAGTAACTTGATCCTTGCACACACATCTGTACGCAGTGGAGAAGCATGTGAAATGCTGCTGCTGCTGCTGCTGCGTGCATTGACTTCCAGAAGAAGTCGACGGGCAATATGTAGAAATTCAGGAAGAACAGGGTGTATAAACAAGAGGAAGGAAGGGTCTAGAAGCGGACGAACAAAGGTCCTGCAGATGTGAGTAATTGTTTCTGAGTCGCCGGCGAGCAAAGGTTGTGAAATAGTGAACGTGCAAAAATGCTGTCTGTCCGTCTGTCTGTCTGGCTGCGCAAGCGGCTTGCAAAAAAGCCCTGTTTTCAACCTTCAAGCGGCATAGAAAAAAAAGGGACGAGTGAGACGTAATGGAGCAGCCGGAGGCTGTGCGCGCGCGCAACACACACGCACACAGAACGAGGCCAGACAAGAATAGTGCACACACGAAGGCTAGACATGAAGCACTGACTGAGGCTGCGCACTGTACTACTGCTGCTGCTGCTGCTGCTACACACACACACACACACACACACACACACACACACACACACACACACACACACAAGAATACGATGTGCGAGGGCGTTTCAAATTTTTCTGTCAAAAAATAGCAACAGGTCAAAACATTGATGTCTCACGACAAGAGTTGTCTTCTTAACTGATATTCGGACACCCATAAAGCAGCTTGAAGACAATTGCCCGAATTCACACTTCCAAAACATGCTGTTGTCTCTTTTGGAGCTGAAATGGTAGGTGCCAATGCTAGACACTGCGCACTGTTAGCACCTACAATTTCAGATCAATCGGAGACACTTGAAGCACAAGTGATAAAGAAATGGGGGTGGGCGTGACCCCCTCCGTTGCAATGAGGTTGCACTACACAAGTTCAGTACATGACTGTAAACACCTTATTTTTAGTTTCATTTGACAACACTGCTTCAGTTTGAGCATCTGGAAAGTAAGTTGGCAGGTCCACATCAAACTCATGGTCAATCCTTAGGTTTTCAAAAACTTTGGAGGCAGAGGGACCCAAAACATCTGATATTTTTCATTTCCATTTGGCTTGGTCTTCAAGTGGATTCTGGCAACAAATCTAGGACGCCATGAAAGATTAAAGAAGTCACCTAGTCTAATATATACGTAGATGTATATGATTGATACACCCACAACACACAGAAGAGGCCAAAGTCGTCAGGGGTCGCGTACAATGACCAAAAGAAGTGTAACACGACTTCATTATTATAGGACGAGAAATGAATGAAGCCTCTTGCTCTTTCCTTCCTTTCCCGCTGGGGGCGAACAGAAATGGCACCCCTGAGGCTGCTGGAAATGTCCTCCTTCAAGTTTTGCCACACAAGATCGCACGATTCGATAAGATCCAATGCTTTTTGAGTCTCTCCCACGTGCCCAAAAGTCCGGAGAAATGGGCCTCTGAGAACAGCATCAGCTGATGAGAAACGGGCAGAAGTTGTTGTCTGGGGCCTCCGCGAATTGCAACGTGTGCCAAAAGAAAGAGAGGTGATTTCTTTCTTTTTTCCCGCCAAATTGCCTCCTTCTTTCAGCATTAAAATGATTCAACACATTTGTTCCTTGGAATGTGCTGAGAATGCCTTATCTGGCAGCCTTATCGCGGGCAGGGGCTGGGTCCGGGACCAGGCGATCATCACCGAGAACTAACTGTTGATGGACCCTGCCTACTTCTGCTTCATTAGCTCGGCCATCTCCAGGTCAATCGTGCACGAGACTCGATTCTGCACCCAAGAGTACTCGAATCACTGAAGAAACGGTTCCCCAATGCACTCGAGATGGGGTCAAAATGAAGCCGAGTTTGGGCCGAGCAGAAAAACGGTGCAGTCTTTGTTGCACTTTGCCCGGATTTTTACGGTCACTTCTCATTCAGTACAGCTATTTTGAGTGCGTGAAAGGCCATTTGAACCCCCCCCCCATGTGTATGTATGCGTTTGTCTACTTACTTTTCTCCTCACCCCTATCAACACTCCTCCAATTTCTCCGCTTGGTTTTTGCTCATTTGTGCAGTGCGATGCGCACAGAACGCGCTCTGCACGCACTGCAGCGCTGTTTGCGCCTCACACGGCGCTCCCGCCGCCCCTATCTCTCTCTCTTTTTTGCGTCTCTCCTCGACATCTTCTGTTTCCAGCGAGTTTGAAGAAGCAGCAGCTTGTCAAAGTCGACGTCTTCCCAGAAATTCCAACCCCCTCCTGAGCTGGAGTCGGTCTGAGGTAGCGGAGTCGACTCAAGACGACGCTGCTATTTTTAGACGCTCTAGAGGAGGGGAAGGAAATGGGGATGAAGGAGAAGGCGCGAATATTTTTGCGCCACACGCGAAAAAGGAGAAACACTCGACGTTCAAGCACTACTTGAAGCTGGCGATTAGGGGCAGATTCCAGATGTGGCTTAACATTCTTGTCATTCTCCACCTGATGGCAACTCTGTCTTCAGCGCATCGTGACCAACATCGGCACTCGCGCAGACAGGGCTGCAACTCAGGTCTCGACTTGAGCGGGATCAAGTCCGCTTCGTCACTAAGCTGGATGACGTTAAGGTCAAACAACTCACGGACGTTTTGGTCTGAAACTGAACAAGGGCAGTAAAGCATTGATTTAACCATATACTTGACGCCAATCAGGAATGATCATTGAAAGGTGACAAGATCATTTATAGATTGAGCCAGGCTTTACCCAGTCCAGACCTTTGCTTTTGGAATACGCACGAAAAACATGTGGTTTAATGTAGAGTTCTAGAGAACAAAGAAAAAACAAACCACACGTGGCAAAATGACACAATTTCACTCCAACGTCAAGACGTTCGTTCGTACACTATGATCGACTTGAGACTGCACGAAGTACGATATTTGTGGCTCACACTGCTAAATCGAATGCCAAACTTTTGCGCAAGTGCGCGCGTGTGTCGAACAAAGCTTGCGCGCGTGTGTGTGAGACGGAAATGCTTGTAAACCGTCGCCTACACCGATGTAATCAATAATCGTCAGTGGAAAATATCGATTTTTTCCCTGTTTTTTTCTGTGTAACCGGTTAGATCAATGAAAGCATTTCCTTCCTCTGTTCAACGCTGGTGGGGATTTCCTATGCGCAAGGACAAACAGACTTTTTAGGCAGTCATTTGGACAAAAAAACCCGACGGTCCAGCTTATTATAGCGAGCTGAGCGGAGGCAAATTAGCCTAAATTACTTTATAGGACCCAGAATAGGTCAATCGAGCTGGTTTTTTTTGCGTGCAGGGGTAAACAAAGTAGTCGAGGCTGCAACGTGGAAAAAAAATGCACTTTGGCCAGGCAAAAATAAAATGAAGCTTGCACTTTTTTGTTCCAGCCTAAAAAGCTGAACAGTGAAAAAGCTGCACTTTTCTTCAGAGCCATTTATTTTCTATAAAAAAAAAGCGAGAGGAGGCAACGTTTTTTTCCTGGCGAAAAAAACACTCAACCTGAAATGTGAAAAATTGCACTTTACGCAGGTCATTTTCTTTTTTTAAATAAAAAGTCACTGTTTTAGTCTCCGGCAGATAAAGAAATGACCCTGTTGCTCTCCACCTTTGCTCAGCGAGCGCAAACTGCAAAGTGCTGCTTTCTCTCTCGCTCTGCGTGTGTGTGTGCGTGCGTGCGTGCCTGCGCGCGCAGTTCCCGCTTTGTGTGCAGTTTTTGCTCGCTCTCTGGTTGTCGCTCTGCCCGTGTGTGGTTCTCGCTCTCGCTCTCTCTGGAAAGGTGGATGAATGTGTGGCCAAAACGCCGCACTCGACTCGTCATTGGAAAGCCACCGAGGCCATCGAGGCCACCGAGGCCAGCTGGAGAGTGGGCAAAGTGATGGAAAAGAACTCAATTGACCTTTGCAGTAACATCAACACTAGACTTTTCTCGCTGCTGCAGGCAGAGGGCGCAAGATAAATGCGCGCGTGCGCACGCGCACCAGCTCAGGGCTAGAAAAATAACTCCTCCTGCTTGCTTTTTTTGCCGCGGCCTTGATAGAGCGCAGAAAAAAGCCTCAGTGGAAAGAATGCGAGACATTTCTCACTATATTTGTAGTGTATACAGTGCAGAAAAGTAGGCCTGTTTCTGCTTAAAGAGTAAATATCAACTGTGATAATTTTGGAGAAAGAAGCAGTCATGCAAAACAAGCTGTAACTCTCAGTACAGCAACTTGGGACGACGAAGCAGAGAAGAGAGCCGACTTGATGCCGACTCCCTTCATGCTTGGGCACGCCTACTTGACCACGCCCAGGAGAGACCGGCTGCGGCCTCTGGTCAGTCTTGGCCACGCCCGTCTTCTACCCTCCTCCTCACACAGTGTGTCACAGGAGAAACGTTGTGACTTTTGCCCGTGGTTGGTTGACTGAGCCAAAGTCATCGTCCTCTCCCACATGTGAAGCGTCAAGAGACCCCAACTCCGTCTCCATCGTGACCCAGACGCGTCTCGGCGTGTTCGCCGTCTCCCCCCTCCTCCACGTTTGGCGGGATCTCCAAGAGAGTGCAAATATTGACACGCCAAAAGCAACTTGTTTAGCTCATCTCGCAGTAGCAGCCGCAGCTCATGAAATAGATACTGCTTAGTTGGCATTCGTGGAGCAGTGCAAAATATTCAAATTAGCGTGCAAACTTTCACCAAGACTGCTGAGGACACGTCTGCAAGCATCAAGAGTGACGCTACAATCAGACTCTTTTCCAGGAGGAAAAACAGCGGTTGTTGCAGATCCTTCACCGCCACCCTGTAGTCATTTTACTTACAGGGCAGGATCAAATTTTCTGGGCCTTCTCTCCTTTGTAGGCTAATCAGTTGTCGGCTTTTTTGCTTAACCCTTTTTGTCTCCTCTCCTCCGCTCAAGAATGGGGTTCTCAGCTGGGGGGGGGGGGGGGGGGGGGGGGGGGGGGGGGGGGGGGGGGGGGGGGGGGGGGGGGGGGGGGGGGGGGGGGGGGG
>JAAUXU010012591.1_pt1 | contig 24455 bp, 30 predicted proteins | sample 7278151 | NCBI WGS metagenome assembly JAAUXU01 (sample SAMN14350113, study PRJNA611818) | marine sediment metagenome | isolation source: surface marine sediment (1.8m) | place: French Polynesia: Moorea | collected 2018-08 | reverse complement strand
TTTGACCTGACTTAGTTTAACTTAGTTTGACCTGACTTAGTTTAACTTAGTTTGACCTGACTTAGTTTAACTTAGTTTGACCTGACTTAGTTTAACTTAGTTTGACTTAACTCGACTTAACTTGACTTTAATGACCTTACTTCCTCACTGTCCCAGTGTTTTGTCTCCTTGGCCAGACAGATGGTTCAGCTGGCGTCTCTAGTCTTTGTGTCATGTTTCTGACACCAACATTTCACCTCCCTGACAGTGAAGTGAGATACAAGCAATACAGGTCTTGGGGAACCGAGGGAGTGAGGATTAGCTGACAACAAACTTTACGACCCGGAACGTTTTCTTATTGCATCGCGTCAATAGGACTCAACCACTAGCGCGTTCACTAGCAAGGAAGGCACTTTCGACTCACCCTGTGACCCTCCTCGACTCCATGAATTCATAATAGGAGGCCAAGCTGTATCTCGAATCATATTATCTTCATGTGTTCTCTGCCACGTCATAAAAGACTTTTAAAGTATTCCTTAAGAAAGCACCTTTTACATCTCCATTTATCCCCGAAGGGACTCACAGGATGCCCCACAAATGGTGTCCTTAGTGAGGCAAACTTCTGATCCCCCCAGGCATCTTGGCAAATGGTTGCGCTTTCTCTTTATTGAGATATTATCTGGCATTCCAAATAAAAGACCTACACATATGGGTGCACCGTGTGAGCCACAGAGAATAACACGTTTCTTTTTGGCTCACTCTGTACAACGAAGACTAATAACACAGCAGCTTTCACTGTACAAGGTGGAAAAACTACACAGACATGAGTATGTAGAAGAGGTGGACTTTTCTCTCGAGTAAATAGTGAAGTTTGTGTACAACCTCGTAAGAAAAAATATCACATCATTTGGCAGAATATATACACATAGTAAAAGTGGTCCGAAAAGAAACGAAGACAAGAAAAAAAGTTGGCCATGAGATCGTTCGACGACAAAACTGCAGTAGTTTTCCTTAGGCAAACTTTCACTTCGTCATTTGTCAGGGCAGGAACGATACCCAAGATATCTTCCTCATGCACAAGAAAATTTGGGTGTGCAGAGCAGCCAATGCGCAAAAGATCTCTTGCCAGCTTTTTTTTCGCTACCATTCAGGACGAGAAAGGTGGGGAAGGAAGAGAGACTAGATTTATGTCAGCCATTATACGACCACCACGATTCTGAATTGTGTTCCCATAATCGTATTTCACATAATAATTCTTTTTATCTATATTTGATCACTGCAGAGTGCGGACTTTGTGTCTGTGCCCGGGGGAGGAAGAAATGACTTGAATCGATGGGGCAACAATGGGGCGTGGCATGGGGACGGGCGGGTGTAGTGTTGGGGGAGGGGGGGGGGATGTTGAGAAGGTGTCAGCAAAAAGCTATAGGACGTATCTGGGAGATTGGCAGAAAGATGGCCCTTCACCCCCTCCCCCTCCCCTTGGGCGTGGCATGAGGACGCGTGGGCGTGCTGCAAGGATATTGAGAGGGTGTGAGCAAAAAGCAATTGGACAAATCTCGTAGATTGACAGGAAATTTAGCGCTCCCGCCTCCTACACCCACACCCACCAAAAGAAAGTTTCTTTCCACGAAGAAATTTATTGGGGCAGGTCAGGTCTTTAGAGGCCCTCCTCAAAGTTTCCCCTCCCATTCCCCTCCCCCCTCCCCTCCCTTCCTCCCTCCCTCCTCAGCGATTGCCTATCTTTGCTGCTGTTGGCCAAAGAAACCTTTGTTGCTTGGAAAATTGGCAACAAGTTGAGGCCTCGTCCAATTTCCTCTCTCCCCATTGTTTGGAGGAGCCAAGATTGATGAGAGGGAAAAACCTTGACCCAACCGACCTCTTTTTCTTTCTCTCCTTCCTTTTCCGGTAAAAATTTCTGTGAGAGCAAAGATGTGGAGCTTCAAACAAGCAGATGGAGAAGGAGAACAAGGCCTGACTTCTGCTGGAGTTTGATGCACTGAGCACATTTCCGATATCACCTTGAGTCACAATCATGATTCTTTCTTCTTGGAAGTCCGAGGTCTCTTCGTGTCCTCTGCTGAATCGTGATGCAGCTTGAGCAGAGCCAAAGCGTTCGTGATCTCGTTCTTCTCCGCGAGGTATTGATCAGCTGACTGCTCAACTTCCTCCAAGAACGGTTTAAGCTTCGGCTCGCCGAGGTCCCAGACGATCAAGTCGAGGTCCATCTTGGCCAGGAGCTCCAGAGGGAGTCCGGACAGTGGCCTGATGATGAGCCTGGGGTCCCGGTGAAGGCGCTCCAGCACCTGCAGCAGCTCATTTCTGAGAAGGACAGGAATGAAACGCTTAAAGCGGAGTACAAAAGTTCTGGACATCTCTACAGGGTGACTCAGAAGTTGGCCACATTTGGTACTAACAAATAAGGAAAGGCAGCTTTTCGAACTTGGCACCATTTGGCAACAAGACGGCAGAAGAACTCGGCGTCATCACGCTTCGACAAGGCTGAATTTCTCACTTACTCTTTGGTGGCGGACGATACCGTCCTGGAGACCTCGGCCTCGTCCAACTGCCTGCTGCTGGAGCTGTTGTTCCTATCGCTGCTGTCGCCCCCTCTAAGTTCTGGCGACCCATTTTTCGGGCTGAAACAGACAAGAAGACTTCTGCGCGCTGTTTAACACAACGTATTTTAAGGTTATGCACTAGGTATGTATGCGTTGTTGCCTTTAATTCATAAAACTCGTTATTCAATTCAGTCCACCTTTTTGTAACTCGACCCAGTACTGGTACTGGTAACATACTTATAGCGTTGGACCCTTTTTACTGTTTTGGGTACTCCTCACAGAAGATCAGTGTTGCTCAACTACAGGGTGTCCCAAGAGACTTGGGCGATATTTTCTCCTTACACTGAACAGGGAAGGAAGGAGTAAAAATTTCGTTTTTATTTTATGAGAAAAAGACCGTGTTTCTCTTTGTGTGTGCACATTTGACTAAAGAAAGCTACTTTTCTCTCATTGTTTGTCAAAAAGAAGAGAAAACAATGTGGGAACGAAGGAAGGCAAAAAAGTGTTTAGACTCACCAGTCTGGGATTGGCTACACCTGAATTTCGTTCTCCAGCAACTCGTCTCTGGCATCCAGTTCCAGACTGTGCTGAAAAGAACAGAATTTCTGCACCAGCATCACCAACATCAGTAGCTTCAAGACAGCTGCGGCAAAGGTCAGGTTGCCACACAAGGCGCTGATTATTGCAGCTGACAAAGTGCCAAAGGGTGAGCACCAAAGGAGGCTTGATGCACCTACAGCTGACGATGTTGTACTATTCATGGCGGGAGACTCAGGTACCCCCAGAGACTTCATCATCACCCACAGGGATGGCAAGTTGACCACCAATAGGGCTCATGACTGCATCATGCAGGATGACGTCATCCTGTGCTATGGCCAAGAAGAGTAACAACACTTCAAAATACCTCTGCGGGATGAAGGTAACAAGTCTTCTACGAACAAGAGAAAAGAGTTGAAATTTTGAGTTGACACAGAGGGTAAAAATGTACCTCAGGAACCACCAGTTGCTTAGCAGCCACCTGACCCAAACAGTCCCAATGTCAGGGTTGCCAACCGAGACCCTGGAGTCCGTGGACCCGCCAAAGGGGTTCGGGTGCTCATACCGAGGCGTGGAACAGCTTCCTGAACTTCATTTCAGCTTTCAAGTTTGTGGAAAATAGAAATTTATATTTTCCACCGCTGGTGGAGATTAAAGTATTCCGGAAATTCAAACACCACTTTAATTTCACAAACTGTCGAAAGAGGTGTGCATTTAACCGAAAATCGAGCATCCAAAACCTGAGTCACCCACAGACACTTTTTAGTGCGGGAAGGCAGAGTACAGTGGAACTCGCTTATTTGGCGAATGTCAGGAAAGGCATTTCTTACCAATCAAGCGTGTCCGCCAATGAACTGAACTTCAAATTTCCCGCCCTCTCTCACCGCCTAGCTTGTTTACACATCACAGCTGAAGCATTCTCAAGAGTTTAACCGGTCTTTTTGTCACAGGAAGCTGAATTTTAGCTGGTTTCTATTGTTTCCTAAAAAAGCGAGTGCTTTTTTAGGAATGTTTGAAAATTTCAAGCTAAATTCGCTGATAAGCCAGGTTGATTCTCCCAGTGACAGTTCATTTTGTAACGAGGGGTAACATAAATGGTCTGAATGAATATTTCTTGTCCTTGTAAAATATATTTGACATCATGTCACAAATTGCATGGCCTTAAAATATGGCTCAAAAATTCTCATTTTTCAGTTGAACCTCCTCAGTTTTTGACCAGTTCTCGATTTTGCCCGATACCTCAGGCGGACAACCTAGAGGGTTACCCCCAAAACTCGGATTATAAAGTTCACGGAGACACAATATATCGCTAGTACTTAATCCAGCAATGCAGGTACGTACACACTGCGTACAGGTATGTTCGACTCAATGGTGCGTGCTTTGATGCACCCTCGGCACAACTACTTGACCGACCAAGACCAAACTTTGTGAGGTGCCAAGGGGTAAGATTCTAACTTTGAACAAGAGGAGCACAGAAGGGGGGCCATTTTTTATTTACCATTGGACTGATCTGGACCAAACCCTGCACACAGATTCATGGAAAGTATTTATTTCACCAGGTTATGCCTTTGGCAGGGGGTGCCCACAGGTGCCCAATTCTGTATCTGTAGCCCACTTTCACCATTGGACTGTGGCACCGATCAAGACCAAACTTGGCACTGGGACACCTCGGGTCCCTGAGAGAATCTTAGATCTATGCACAACCCTCTGATCAAAGTCTAAAATTCTCAATGACTGAAATGGTGAGAGGTATGAGCCATTCCCAGAAGTATGTGGATGGCTGAGGTCATCTTTGACCTCAGAGGCCACTGGAGGTCACAATCAAGATGAGAAGATTGCAGCTGACTTGCTCTCATCTCTGTGTGTACGTTTGTATGTACGCCCTGTAGTGTAGTGCCTGTCAACCTCAAAATTTACCTCAAAAACTCGGAGAAGGGGAGGTGTCCCACTAGGGGAGTTACTTTTCTACCCAGAACGGTAGAATGAGGCCGCCGGTAAGAAAAGTTCACAAAATAAAAATTGTTCAGCACCTTCCATATAGGGGAGTGGTTAAGGTCAGATGTGACCTATAGGTCATTGGAAGTCACACATTGAAGTTGAACAATTTGTGGCTGTGAAAAACTGTTCATCTTAATTTGTGACCCTGAGTGACCTCTAAAGTCAGATCTGACTTTTACTGCTTTTCCATTTTGGCGAGTGCTAATCAAACTTGCCTTTATGAACTTTTTCCATTTGCAGCCTTTTTTCACTTGATAATGGGAATTTAAACGGGACATCTCAATTCAACCTTTTGACCTGAATGTGATTCCAAGTGACCTTAAAGCTCAGTCCTAACACACCCTGTAAGGGGGGGGGGAACCGGACCTTTCCCAAACAAGAAGCTTCGTTCTCAATTTGGCACTGATCGATCCAGTGCTTTCGTCATGCATAAAGGGCAGAAAGATTATAAAACAAGATTGAGAAGAACACTTCTAGGCTTAATCTGCTCGAGTCTATGCATAGGTAAAGGGTTTCTTTTCATATCTTCTGCTGGTTTATTCTGTGAGGGAGGAAAAAAAATTTCCACAGGACTAAGGAGTCCCTCGCATCAGTTCACATTTCTCACCAGTTCTGCTCTAGCTTTCCATTAGGCTGTTTTAGCACAGGCTCAGGGAGTCCTTTGTGTCTATTTGTCAGCATTTGTGTTTAGGTCTGTCAGAGAATGAAAATTCGAAACAGTCTTTTTGGGACACACATTCGCCCTTGAACCATGGATTTTTGTTCGATGGATTGGTCTCTGTACTATAAGTGCGAAACCAAGTACAGTGCTTTGTACTGTAAGAAAAATGTACTAAAAAACAGAAGTGGTCCTTGCAGGTTCGGTGATGAGTGCTGGAAACAACAGCTGGAGCAAACCCAGCCTGGACTGGAGCAGAACAGACAAACCTTCACAAGTAATAGAGTTGAAAAAAAGCATAGTTTGTTAGAGTAGGTTTTTCTCTCTCTCTCTCTCAAAAAGGGTAAAGTTTCCTGGCTGTTTTTTTATTGTGACTATTTTCACTCAGAGGCAGCTGTTGTGGGATTTCCAGTCAGAGTGTAAACAAGTGAGATGGAAAATTAGTTCCTCCTGCTGAAACTGCCTTGGCTTTTCTCCTACTTCCTACAAATCAGGGCCTGAGTTTTGTCTCACCGAGTTGCGCTGCTCATGGCCGAAGTCAGTGTGCAACTTGCACAGCCTCATCAAGAACAGCCAGTCGTTGCACACAGTCCAATCTGGTCCAAACGATGCTCGACTGTTTTTTCCCATCTGTAGGCAGTAACAAATTCAGAAGCTTAGAACTGTTGTAACTGTTACAAGTTATCTAAGAAAAAGTAGAACTCTTTGTTAGTTGCAGTTTTGACAGGGTTTTTTTCAGAAAAAATACTCTTAAATATGGTCAGGATTGTCCGGGAGAAAAAAGAGTCTCGATGTCTTGAAACTGAGATAGTTTGAGCAGTTTTTCGACCTCATTTTTCCTTGTCTCTTTTTATGCCTTATTCTTTGTCATAAAGTAGTTTGGAACGCATCTAAAATATGCCAGAGTGACGATAAAACTTTGTAGACAATTTTTGTTTGGCTGTTTTCATCTGTAGTTTTGGGCCAACTTTACAACGTATTCTTGAATGAGACTGAATGAAGACTGAGGCTGGATGAAGAATCTGTGCGCAGTGGAGATTCTGACAAGACAGAAAAGGTGAAGCAAACTCTTGATTTGAGTAAACTGTTACTCGTCATTGTGACAAAACAAAGCAAAATCAGCAGGGATCAGGAGTGAATGAACCCCACCCGAGGCTGGAGGGGGAAATGGTGATAAGAACATCAAATCTTATTTCCATTCACCATGATGGAAATTGTCAGATTTCCTCTCTTCTTGTATGTGACCCTGATCTTTTAAAGTCCCTGGCTTAGACTAGAGTGGAGAGCCAAAGTTCTCCAATTTAAAGGTCAAGACACTCAGTGTCTAAAGAGTTTTTTAAGATCCCCTTCATTCTGAGCAAGCTACATATGAGTCCACGTGGGAGCTTTAAAAAAGAAGCATTCTCCCATTCTATATAAGCACACCTATACTTTATGACTGAACCTCACCGGGGACTGAAAAATGCCCTTACACCAAGCCTTTATCGTGCGTTGATAAAATCGTCATTTGGCTGTAAAGCACTTTGAGCCAAAAAAACCGTTTTCCTTTTCCAGATAAACTTTGTACCGAGGTCATTTGTCATCTCACACCTTCCTTTGATCTCTAAAAGGCAAGGCCACCTTAAACCTTGGGCTTGCTCACATGGGAGGGAAGGGGGAAAAGCATGGGGGATAAAAAGGATGCGGCAAAAAGTTTATACTTCTTTGCAGCTCTCTCCAGATGCGGAGAATAAGTTCAAAGGATTACAAGCACTTTTGAAGGCCAGTGAGGAGAAAGTTCTGGCTCTGCAGCACGACGACATTTAGGGCGCGTTCACACTCACACATTTGGGACTCTTGGCCACACCCACTTTTCTCTCGCTCCAGCACATGGGTGTGGTCAGGATGGGCTCATATTTCTCATCCAGACATTGTGTCGGTTGCTGAAACTGCTCTGCCTGAGCGCGATTCAAGGTCAAACCACTGCCATGAGTGTCAATGGCAGAGTCAGCGCCTCCCTTTTTTTAGCACTGTTGAAATTAAAGTGTCTTCTAAGGAGAAAATTAATCCTTACACAAGAGGCACAAGAATGACTCTGAATAACGACCAACAAGGAGTGTCCCTTGGACGGGGAGGACCTGGAAGGGGCCGAGGGGGAAGGGGACTTCGACCCTGTGCAGCTCCCCCCCCCCCTCCCGGGGGGGACCCAGCTGGATTGACCGAGAGACAGCTAACAATAGCTCGAACAGTTGGATGTGCCAGTGCCATTCATATCAGAGCGAATTGGTCTGCTTATGCCACACAACTTTTGCCAGGTCCCTGCAGGACCAAAACTTGGGGAAGTTAATTTGGGGTCACCCGGTGGAGTCACCAGAAGAAACAGTCCATGTTTACCTTTCTACCAGCTTAAACATTGCTAACTCTTGTGCCTTCATACGCCGTTGCTATTTCCTTACAGTGCCAATTGCTCCTGAGTGGCGAGTTTACTGTCTATAACGACACTAATTCGAGCAGTGTGGATGAGTCGAGTGGCAGCAATTAGGACTTTTAATTTAGACTGTTGGGCTTTCTGCAGGAAAAAAGTATACATTTTTGCCGTGTAGACAGGACTGGACTACAAGCTGTTCAGAGCCCCCCGGGCCTCCCTCAGGGCCATCTCCCCCCCCCCCTCTGGATTTGGCCACCCAAAGTATCTTGTTTGCAGACAAAATGCGTCCTCTCGAGGCTGAGCAACTGCGTGAAGGCACCCAGTAAAGTCTATCTGTCTAAACAAAGCCAGAGATTACTGCTCTAGCTTTCCTTTTATTGCAGTGAATCAATCAGACTGATCTGTCGATACACACGATCGAGCGTAATTGGATGAGATAGATAAAGTGGAAAAAAATTTCACTCTCAGTGAAGCAGTGACTCAGTGCAGCAACGATTTAATGACGCAGTGATTCAGATGGGCAATGATTCACTGGAGCAACGATCTATCAGCCCTTGGAGCCCGACCAGCACAGGGACTGAACTCCCGTCAAGTGCCTGATCCAGTTAGATTGAGCAGATTTTGAATTTGAATGTAAAACAAGTATAAGTTCCCCTCCTGTGCCTCCGCTCAGTGACTGAATCGAAGTTCGACGTCAAACTCGACCCTGACTGGGCTAAAGACCGCACGCCCTCCTCCATGTCCCCCATGAATGAGTCGTCTTCGACGGGCCCCCATAACCGGCTGGGTTGGAAATGGAGCTCGCCAAATCGTTGGAGGATGTCGAGGTTGTCACCCGACGGACACAGCCAGTCAGTGTCAGTGCACAGGTGCAGCGCGCTTCCGTCACTTCGGCCGAACGGGCAGCATCCGGGCCAGTTGCGTCATCGCCCAGAATCGGTCATGCGAGACTGGTTGCATCCATCAGCTCCACTTTCCGTCTTGCCTCCCATTTGTTGCCGGACTGCTCAAAGTGCAGCCACTCCCCCCAGGGGGCGCGACGACAAAAAGCGCCACTTTTCATCCAATTCCGTGGGGTTTCTATATTAAAGTCGGTCCAAATTATCGGGGGGATTGGGGACGTTTCGTCGTTTTGAGCCTCTGGGGGCTGCTGCACTTTGAGCGCTCCGGCATCAAAATGGGCAGTCCCCAAGTTGCTCCACGTGCCGGATCTGATATCGCAGTGCTTCATCAACCGATTTTCACGAGCAAATTCAAATCCGAGAGGTTTCAGTTTTGCGTTCTCATGCAGTTTCCCCCCTCCCCTGGGGAAACCGCCCATGCCAAGGACTGTATAAGTACAGGGTATTATAGCTAAATATGAGGTACACAGTGCAACTCATATTTAGCCATATTACACGTCCATTTGACCACTGCGTAGCGTGGATTCTATATTTTGTGAGCTGGTGAGGAGGCTTTGGAGACCTTCAAATTGTGCAGTGAAAGCCTTCAGCTTAGGAGTCGGAACCATCTTTATTCGAACTTTGGGCAGCTTTCGGTACCATTTCCAGTCGTGGCCGCAGTAACAGTGTCAAGTTTCATGTGGAGCCCGCCAGTACTTTGAACTGCCGTTTCGGACGGCCATAGTGGCTAACCTGCCTAAAGATTTTTTGTGGGAACCCTGATCCAAGTAATGGAGACAAGTGAGGAAGAAGGCCCACAGCGCAGGCAGGCCACGCCGTGCCCGATCGGCCGCGAGAACTGCCAACGTTACGTACTCGCTGCCTTTGCCTGATTACAAATCTACACATTGGTTCGCACTTGTTTTGTAGGGGGAGGCTGAAAAGTGTGCTAATACTTTTTTGAGATGTGAGCGGGCCATTCTCAACCCAGTTGAAACCAGGAAAACTTACATCTACGGTTCATTGAGTACGGTATGTTGGTCTACACATGCAGAGCAGTGAATGGCGAATGCATCACTTGGGAAATGTTAATATTGTGAAAACTTGAGTGTTCCTACAGCACAAGTGCATGATTGTTTAGTCTCGGGGGAGATCCTCAGCTTTCTGTAAAAGATGAAGTATTTCTGTAGTTCAGTTCAGTCAAAAGCTATGAACAATTGAATGAGGATGGTTCATTCTTGAGTATCCATAACTGCAGTACTCAATGCTTTTCTTTGCGACCAGCTTGTGAGAGAAAGTACCAAGTCATTCTCTGACCCCTCTGGACTCGGCGGGACGAAGCTCATTCAAGAGGGGTACAAGAGGTGCCAGTATCTGTTGCAGATTCTGGCAGTACTTAATGTTGCGAGTTCTTCCTCTGGCCGCCAGACGGCGCTACAGAGCGAGCGACCAAGAAGTCCCCCTTCGTCCCCTCCAATCTTGGTTGTCCCCATGAGAGTTTGAGGACCGCATGGGAGACAAACCACGGGAACACGGCCAACGTGGCAGGGGGGGCGACAGAACTTCCGTCGGAACAACTCATGGCCTCAGGATGAACAACAGTAGTGGACTGCTGGTCTGTGTGGAGCACGAGGGGGCTCCAACGCATCCAGCTAAGGCTGCAAAAGTCTGAGGTGTTTCTGGCCTAGCAGACGACGTGCGCGTGGTCAAGCATGCCACAAAAGTGAGTGTAGGAGGAGCTCTGACGCTACAGTGACGCCCAAAGTTGTCAATGAAGCATCACCACTGCTGTGGAGGCTGCGTGCTTAGGGAGCGTTCACCCAAGCCAAAGTGAAGATATTTTAAAGTGCTCAGGCTGAGATGTTGACGAGGAGATGAGCACAGACCGCTCAAGTTGCTGGTCATTCTGACGTTCTTCTCTTGGTTGGTCGTAAATAAGGAAATCGCTAAATTGCAAGCTCTGGTCATAAATTTCAAATCGAAAACTCTTCCAACAGTGATAAGAAAACCCTGTCTATTTGGAAGTTTGTTGGGGTTGATGAAGAAGCCGGCTGAATTGACTGGGCCAGGCTTTCAGCCAGCTGCCTCGGGCAGCTCTCTAAGCGGTGTTTCTGCCTCTCTCCCTTGGGATTTTCTAATGAAAACAAGTGATGGAAAATTGAACACAACCTCCGCCAACGTCTTCGAGTCCAACCTCACGCAAGGCAGCAACTGGGACATCCCCTGGGTGCAACTTGAGAAATCAGGTGGCAACGGGCAGGTCCTTGATGCAGCTGTGGATGTTCTAAAAGTTGCTTCCCTGGGGCATTTGAACCTTGGTAGTTTTTGACTGCTCAACGGACAAGATGGCTTTTTCAAATCAGGTCTGACATCAGTCAAGGTTAGGGGAAGAAACTGTTTCGTTTGAGATGCTAATTCATGACTGTCACGGGGACGTGGGACACCAGGGGGGATCTTGACGAAGCTGCGGAAATAGGCAGACGTATAGGGAAGTATGATTACTCCACAGTGAGTAGAAGAATTACTACCATGCTACTCTGACATCTGTAGGGCAGGATTGGTCAAAAACCTACCCGGCTGCAATCTATTGCATCCGGACCTCTCCCAAAAAAAACACCCACTGGAGCGTTTCTACCTTTTTATTAAGTTTTCCTGTTCCAAAAACCTTTTTTTACATGTTTTGGGTATCTCTTTTAGCTTCAAGAGTTGAGTAGGAAGGCAAGTGCAACGCATGAACAGTGGTTAGTGTCTCTTTGTCGTGCACAAGAATGCACCTGCATGTCTGTCAAAAACAAAGTTACGATTATTTTTAACTAAACATCCGAGCATCTCGAAAACCCCATGAAGTGACTACAAAAAAGCATCCAACCACCCGTGCTCATTGCTCCCCCGGGTCAAACGCAGTTGACCAAGTTTGCATATAACTTAGCTCTTGCGTTGAATGAGAAAAAAAAAACAGAAATGTTTCCTTAGTCATTTGGCAATGCCAAAAATGGCTGTGACAAACGTTTTTGGGGGAGAGGTCCCGGATGCAATAGTTTTGCAATGTTGATGATGGTGACATCACTGAAGGCGACGTTTACCACACATGTGAGGATCATGACGAGATGATCATAATCCGGGCCGAGCAGCCTGCTGGGCCGGGCAGGCCGCAGCGCCGGGTGGACCAAGTCCTCCATATTCAAGACAGGAAAAAAGGAATCTGGCCAAGTCGCGCCTGCTTTTCCCCCTTTCTCAATCCTCGAGCCATGAGCGGCCTCGAGCAGCCTCGAGCAGCCTCGAGTAGCCTCGAGCAGCCCAACTCGAGCTTTTTAGAGCCGATTCAGAAGCTCATTCCACCTCTCTTTATTAGAACTGTTCCCCCCCTCCTCATCTGATTCTCTCCACTCACTGGAGGACATCTCCACAGCGTCGTTCAAGTAGTCATCACCAGTGGAGAAAGCCCTTCTTGGTGTCCGGAATGGGTGCCGCAAAATGTCATTTAGTGCAAAAATTTGTGCAAAAAGCAGCAAGTTGCATGTTGAGCTGGTCATGACCCACCCTGTGTGGCGTTTGGTCCTCCGCAATCGCCTCCAAGAGCCCGGCCTTCACGCCTGCTTGACGCGCATGCGCCGGATGTTTGCTTGTGCAGTGCGAGGCTCTTTTGTACGCGTTCACATGTGAACGCGGTACTTTGTAAACAAGTCAGTGATGAGAGGAGGAGGGAGACGAAACTTTCACTCGAACCACTTGTTTGTTCTGGCATGAACAGTAAAATTCAATTTTTACCGGGATGTTTTCCCTGTTTCAGCTCAGGGAGTGCAGTAGAGGGACTAGGGAATTCCCTATTTTCCATGGTTACCACCAACTTATTTTCTTTGTGCGCGAAGTCTTGGATGGGATCATCGGCTTCCAATTGCCCTCTGGCACCCCTCGCCCCTTCCCCTCCCCCCCTCCGCCCACGTATGTGCACTCAAAACTTTCGTCACATTTGTGGGGAACACGAGAAAACACGACCAAAATCGGAGAACATTGGATGCTTCCTAACACAAGAAAGGTCAACTTATCAACTCCCTTCCGACATCTTCGCTCCGGCCAATCTATTTATTTACGCATATAAATTTAAGCGCTTAAGCGCTCATAAACTGCTGTGCGTACACTTAAATCATATCCGTATAAAATTATTCCTTTAGATAAACGGCCAACCATTCTGCGCATCCATGCATCAAGTTGAGGCAGGCATTCATCGTTCAACGAATGCCCGGTTGATGAATGTTCACTCAATGAACAAGCCATTTCATATAACAACAAGAATCTCCACCTAACAAACATTTCTTGGGCCAGTTTGACCAAATTTGACCTACTCTGAAACTGGCACTGAAAATTTTCCCAACTGATTTCTTTCTATCTGAATTTTCCTTAGAACTCTATCACGCTTGTTCAGCCCAAATATGGCAACTCTGACTTGCACCTGCGTGCAGGCTTTTGCAGCGATACCAAACAGCAAACCACATGCAAAAGTTGTGGGTGGGGCTCTTTAGTCACTACGAAGTCTTGTTTAGAGCTACATTTCGACCATCTCACTGCATTACGGCCACTCCCTCCCCCTGTGTTGCAGCCATTCCCTCCCTCCCCTGCTCTCATGGGAATGTCTCTTTTAGTGCTGCAATATCATCCTTGACCCCCTTTTTTCCCCGAGGATGAGGCCTGATTTGAGCAAGATAAAGACCGTGGATGACGTCAGCAAGAGTGGAGAGAAGGATAAATGGATTCTTCCCCATTAAATGGGAGCTGGGATGAGACTCTTCCCCCAAATCAATTCTTGCTTTGTGTGAGCGTGACGAAAGCTTGCATGAAGGGGTCTCTTCAGCTCACAGGGTTGCCCTGCCAGCTGTGGCAGTGCAGGATTGCACAGGGCTTTGGCAACACCGGTATCACCTTGGCCTCGGTGGCGGCCTTCGAGGTGTGGGGGGCGGGGAAAGACAACCCTTGGGATGGCTTGAGCGTGCGTATGAAAGCTGGGGCAGAAGAGTTGCATGATGCTTGTTTTGAATACTTTCTTCTCATCTTTCTTCCAACCTGCAAGGATTTGTTCATCGTGACGCAGATGTCTGTGAGATGCCTCCGCAAAGGTGCCAGAGACCTGACCTGGTCTGGAGCTGCTCCAGCAAGATGCGACATGTGGAATTTTTTGCACGTCACAGCAAACTTTGCATGTTCTTTTCCGCCCATGTTTTAGGGCACACTTGGTACTTCAGCAGTAGTGCTCTTCCATTCCCAGTTATGACAGTTATTTGTCTTAGCCCCGGAAGTGCAACTTCAACAGTTAGCATTTAGAGGAAGCGTTTAGAGGCTGTGATCTAGGCCTACTGAAGTGCACACTACAAATCTACTGTGGTTGCAAAGCTTCCCAGAAAGCAGCATTTGGGGGACGAGTGGGGCAAAGGGGGGCCTATAAAGGGTGAAGAGGAGGTGTTATAGGGTGTCCAAATGGATTTTACGTGAAAGGAGGTCCGAATGGCGACCATCGATCTCCTACGTGCAGCAGCATGAGCAGGGTGTTCTCGGGCAGCGTCTGGAAGTACTCCTCCTCGTCCACCTCGGTGCCGTCCTCCTCCAGAACCACGTAGACCTTCATGTCCACGGGATAGTTGAGCTTCTCCTTGCCTGGAACAACAACGACATCAGAGAATCTTGACAGAAAAACTCGGGCAGACACGAGCGTTCCCTGGAGAGACGGGACCCAGAAGTTGAACCGAATCGAACATCTTAATTTTGGGGACCCACGTTGCACCCAGTGACGGGCACAAACTTCGTTATAGCCCCTGTGTGGCTTTGTAGCACTTGGGTCTGGTGTTACTCTTACTTCGTCTATACAGACAAGATCTGGTCAAGGTAAAAAAGGGCTTTTTTTGTTCTATTCATTAGGCCAGACAAAGTTTTTTGAACTCTTTCTTTGTGCTATGTTTGTTATGTTAGAAGACTTTGTCATTTTGCAAGACTTTGTTATTTTATAAGGCTTTGCTGTTTTTGTTTTAATGTGTGATTTGAATCCATTCCTAAATAGAAGGAAGAAATAACGTGTCTTGGGGGCTACTCTTTGCTTCTGAAGTTGTGTAACTGAGGATGTTAGGTCAACATTGCTCAGTTACTTTCCAGATGCTCGAACTGTCGTCAAATGAAACAGAAAACGAAGTGGGTCCAACTTTGTCTCTTGAATCTGAACATCTTGTTACGTACTTCTGCAGCAACCCTCAAAAAATCTTATTTTTTTCAAAACCATTTGACTGCATCTGCTCCGTTTGGCATCAGGTGACAACTGTATGATTCCCTCAGCAAATTTCAAAATTTTCCATATTTTTATCATTTTTTTTGTTTTGGTTTAGCCTTCTAATCATTCTTCTCGCACAGAAGAAACAACTTTTACTTCGGGGTGGTAGGTAATTGTCTGGTTGAGTTTTGTAGGCAGACATGAATACTCCGATCCTGTCCTGGCCCAGGACCTTTTCAGGCCTACCTTTGATCTCCTGTAGTTTTTTGTGTGTGTGAGTGTGAGGGGGGGGGTTCCAAAGAACTTTCAGCTCTTCAAATGCTCCTTATGAAAGTTTCAGGACTTCAATCACGAAAAACACCTGCAAACTGCCCCCAACTGGCCAAAGTTTCCAAAAATAACCCCGATCCAGGGAAAGATTCGTCCCTAACAACCATGAAATTGTTCCTTTCCAGCGACCTTTGGCGAATCCCCAGAGTAGTACGAGTACACTTTCTGCGAAACGCTTTTCACCCATCGATCCGACGCACAGTGTGAGCCGCGCCAAACGTCAACTTTTTTCATGACTCACACGTTCTTCCCGCGAGACTTTGTTTGTTGCTTCTCTTTGCCGCTGCTCAAGGTTGGGAGAGGAGAAAGCACTCTAGAATCTCCCGGAATTGCATTTCCGTTACCGCGGTTTCCACCTCAGTTTAGTCCCGATAAATAATTCCTCAGACCCATTTTATTTATGCAGTTGAGGAGGGCGGGTGGAATGGGGAAAGGCCATTGGTGGGAAAAAAAAGATACTCTACGAGACGAAAAAGAGGGGGGTGGAAAAGATAAGGAAGTTCTTTGGGGAAAAGATGACGTTTTGCGCCATTGCACAAAGTGTCTTGTAATCCCTACTGGGAATATAAAATGACACGCGAGATGTTGATGCAAAGCAACAACAGCAAAAGCAGCCGAGCGGAGGAGACAAGACAGCAACGGCAACAGCGGCTGGAAGGCGGAGGCGGCGCAGAAAGATCCCCTCCCCTCCCTCCGCGACACGCCAATGGTACGAGAATTTTGTCTCCTGAGGCTACGTTTGAGGTCTCTCTCGCGTGAGTGTGGATGTATGGACGGCGCGCACGGTATGAGCAGCAGAGCCAGGGTGAGGGCGGAGCGGGCCAAGCAGCGCGGGCCGGAACCGTGTGAGCCACCAAGAAAAGTTGACTCGCCGCATGTGGCTGTCTTTGAAGTGCCTTTGACGTCTCGGGAGGTCTGAGTCTGGCTGTTGTTCTGCCCGGAGGGGACTTTCACCAGATTTGCACAAGTGAAGTCAGTCCCGAAATCTGGGCCCAGGTACTTTTCGCTGGCATCTGTTGATCCAGACTCAGTCTGACCAGATCCAGAAGACCAGAGAAGCCTCTGGAGTGATGCGCAATCAATAATGAAAGTTAACAAAAAGCAAACTCAAAGAAGTTTGGCGACATGTGCGAAACAGCTGTTTGCACCAGATCTGAGGCGGCGCATGCAAATCTCGGCTAGGGGAGAACCTCCAACATCAACTGTTGACACAGCTCAGAACAACATCACAAGATGCCAAAAATGTCAGAAAGCGTGCACAACCTTGTCTTTGGCAAATTTATAAGCTGGTTTGGCTTAAACATCAGCATTGTGCTTGCAGAAGTTGCTTGCAGAAGTTGCAAATCATTTTTCGTCGGGGTTTCGCTACCAGGATTGGCAGAAGGATCATTGAATTGAAAAAAAGCCACCCAAGTTCTACTGACCTCTCTCGATGAGCTCGTCCAGGGACTCTGCCATGACTCCCTTCTTGATCTCCCTGCTCCGGTCCATGATCTTGTAGGGCTTGCGGTCGTGGACCTCCAGCACGGTCACGAGGTCGTCGGAGTTGCAGGACTCGATCGTCTCGGCGCGAGTAAGGCTAGGCCTATTAATGGGGGTGGGTATACGCATTAGGTAGGCCTTTTGGAAGGCGCTCGCTCTCCCTCGGACGGACGACCTCAGTCAAGGTCCCGCTTACACAGGCTGACTTTTTTCCCCTCTCAAGTACTTCCACCCTCACACGGTTGTAAGAGTACCTATGTGTACTTAGACCATAGGAAGAGGAGCCCAAAAGTGCCAGTGTCAGCACGGACTTAAGCTGGTCCGACCGAGCTGGCGGAAGCTTCAGCGCAGTTGATATTATATTCATAGACACAGAACTTTCTAATTCTGCGAAAATGTAGAAGGGGACTCGGTAGGCCTATGTAGTAGGCCTCAATGGGCGGACAGCAGTTTTCCAGCCCCCAAAGACTCTTTTATCCAAATAATCCTGGCCAAGGTAACGACGACGACGACTTGGACATGGATAATCATGTGGTACGAGATGGAAATGGACCCGGCAACGACGACAACATTCGCAACACGGACAGGAACTGCCAGACACTTTCCGGCTGGAAAGTCACGTTCGAACTATCCCGCGTTTTTCAACATGGATTACTTTCCGCAGACCAAAGTGGCAAAAAAATGTGCGTCAAAAAAGTGGGTGGAAAGTATGTGACTTTCAGCCCAAATTTTATAGATTTTTCTTTGGCGACCTCGTGAGACCGAGGATTGACTTCTGCCCGAGTGACCGCGCCCTTAAATGCCTTTCACAGACCCGGAGGATGACGGTGGAACCCCTTTAGTGCAGTTATGATCCTATGAAAGTTGAGGGAAATGGCACAAACCAATCTGAGGAACAAGACTGCTGACACGAGAGAGAGGATAAAAAAGTTCAAGATGACGCACAGAAGAGAAAGAAAGAATGAGGAAAGGAAAGCACGTCCAGAAAGTTTTATTATCCTTCGATAAAGGGCAAAATCCTCTCCTCTCACTTTCGCAGATTTGCTCATCCTGTTGACGAGGAAGAGAAAGTCATCATATGGAGAAAGAGCCAGGGGAAGAGGAGAAACTTTCTGCCATTCACATTATTTTTTTGCATCAGGCCCAAGTTTTTTTGCGATTGCTAATTTTTTTTTCTCGCGCGAGTCAGAAAACTTTCTTCGTTGCTTGTCAGAACATTTGTATTTTGGGAGACTTTTTCACCCACTCGGCCAGACAAAAAAATCCTATTTGGAGGAATTCACTCAAGAATCACTCGAATGATGATTTCTTTGCCAAGACAAGCTGAACAAGATTAAGCACTTGATCCTCTTGTTTCCTGCACTCTGTACGATGGGGGGGATTTTTGCAGACTTCCACGAATATTGCCAGGATTTTCCTTTGTTAACATGCACGAAGTTGGTGGAAATGATGAGGGATCTCCTTTTTTCCAGAACCAATTTTGCCGGAGATTCATATCTAGGATCCATCATCTTAAGACAGGTGAGTAAATGAACATTAATGTCGGACCAGAGCCGCTTCTTCTTCCTGACGTGCAAGCTCAGCATGATCTCAATCATCATCTGGACGGTTCCTTTCCCTGCGGGTGATGCAAAAATCAAGATTGGCCGGGTTCCTCCCTCACCTCTTGTTGCCCGTCGTCCTTCCGGACATGTCCTCGGCCGCCGAGGCCTCTCCAGGCCACGGCCACGTCCTCCTTCACGTTACTTCCCAACGTGTCGTTTCTGCAGTGCGACGTGCAGCAAAGGTGTATTTTCCAGAGTGTTTGTGTGTGTCTGATGGGTCCTCCTGCACTGAGAGAGAATTTTCTCGGACTGAAAGCACCGAGAACACTCAAGAGGAAGAGGGTAGGATTGCACGCGCGTGCGCGCGCGCGGCGCGTGCGTGCGCCTGTTCGAAGATGAAAACGCGAGCGTGCTTCAACCAAGCATGAGAGCGCCAACAAACGGACGGACAGACAGACAAACAAGGATGCTGTGATATATATGCATTTGCATGAGGAGTGATGAGGCAGGGTGGGAATGTCATGCTTCTTCTGTGCGTGCGGGTGCGCGCGCGTGTTTGTGCGCTTGGAAAAAATTAGAGGGAAACGCGAGCGCGCGCACACACACGCGCGCACACTTTCTCCTACACATCTGTTGGTAAGAGCGAAAGGGAGGGAGGGAGGGAAGGCCTCGAATGCGGCCTCGAAAGGGGCCTCGAAAGGGGCCTCGAAAGCGGCCTCCGCGCCTGTTTGTTGCAGCTGCCAAAGACGCTTTTGAGGGTTGGAGACGCTCTCTCTTTTCCCGCGGGAAACTTTCTCATGGCACCAAACAACATGGGGAACTACAGAATTACTGTGTGTCTCTAAAAAAAATCGTAATCGTGATAATACTGCAGCGTGCTTTGTTTGCAGAGTTTGAGAGACAGGAAGGACGTGGACACCTCGAGCGGGAGGTGGAAGAAGGACGGGGACTTGACTGGCCCTGCTCACTCTTAGACACTTTCATAGGATTGTTTTATGTTGGTTTCTTTGAATTTTAGGCACAAAACTAACATTTTTTTTGAGGGGAGGGGGGGGGAATCTGCAATTTGGGGAAAAACATCCTTGGTGGGGCAAGAAACGCCGAAGCTGAAGGTCCAAGTCCCGGTCATGAGTTCCAGGCGAACGAAAAAACTAGTGTTTCTTAAGATAAAGCATAGAAAAATCAGGTCTTCACATTGTCAGGTCATTAAACATACAATGCAAATGCTCCTGGTCTCGTTTGTGTGCGAGGTCCCAGAAAAGTCAGGTTGTGAGAGGTTGTCAGTTTAAAGACTTTTTCACTGAAAGCAGGACACCGTTTGTGTCCCTGAGTCCTGAGTACACGTGGGGAGTTCCTGATTAAGTGCTTTTGCTTCCTTTGGTTCCTCCTTTGACGCTACTTTTTATGTTTCAAGGCTGAAAAAGTGTGAAGCTTTTAAGGATCACCCAGTAGATGTGTCTTTTCCCTCGAAAGATGCTAACATGCGTGAAAAGCAGGTGGTGCTTAGGTAATTAACCTGAAATTCAGGACTCTGCTCTCGACGAACCTCGATTAGTAGCAAAGTCATTGAGTGGAGAGAGCAAAAAATGTTTGTTACGTTAAATGTGTTGTACACAATTCATTGCTTTTAGCCGATATCACTTGTGTGGACGTAGTTAAGTTAGCCTCTACACATTTGGCAACAAAAAAAACCTAATGCCAATATGGCGACGGAAAAGGTCATAAATGATCGGTTCGGAGGCAAATAAATGTTATTTACGAATATGAAACACATATGAGTTATATGAGTGCAGCGCTCTAGAGTCGTAACTCTTGCACCCACCCAGTATGAGCCAAAAGTAGAGCCAGATTTTCCCGAGTATCTAAGAGCAATTGCATGACGGAGGTGCGAGAACAAAAGCGTCTTGGACAACGGCAACTACGGCGACAGCGATCAGGCCATGGCAAAGGACAGTCCCCTCCTGTGTTGACACAGTGCGCCGTGGCGCCCGAGGAGGTCTGGACGGACAACGTCATGCCTGCGCTGGTCGAGAAGTGCTGCGCCAGCATTGGGCTCAGTGCCTTCATGCCGCAGTCGGAGGGACTCGAGACTGACCGGGAGGAAGACCGGGACGGGGGACGAGAGCCAGCCTGTCCACACCCATTGTGTCACGCTGACGTGGCGTGAGACGAGCAGACAAAGCACGTGCGGCTCTCGTTCTGGCTCACACTGTACAGCGGTCATGAAAAATGCTGCACACGGTGTTTGTGTACACAGACCCGACCCTGACACCCGCGGGGTGCTTCTGGGTTGCCCCTAATGCCCATTTTGGCATGCATGAGGGGAGAAAGTACTGATCTGAGAGTAAATAAATGTCTCAGGATGGCAGCTGCAAACTTTCCTGCGCGTCTTTCCAACTTTCGTCAGCAAATGTTCCGTTATGTGAACTGCATCGTTGATTCCGCTTCGTCATCAGCGCCAAATTGTTGCTCTCCCGAGGACATCTGGATTCGCGGAAGTGTGCAAAAATGAGAAGACTGTGCAATTTCCGCAAGTAACCGATATCGCGATATCCGATACCGACTATCGCTGATACCAGCCACGTGCGGAATGCCTAATTAGTCATCTGATACTTAGTCAAGATGATTTCTGATGTGACAACGATGTCTCCTAGAAGGACTTTCCTAAATTTGCAGGGCCCACCCAGGGGCCCCAGTGTGCTATAGAAATTCTGGGCCGCCCCGTGGTCCTTCGATAGCTTCAGTTTGATGGGGCCTTAATATTGCCGTAGGTGTGTTCACATGTTGTGATATCCGATATTTTGCCGATATTCGATGTCGACACCGCGAATCGCAGTTTTAAAAGGCAAAGATATGTTCAGCAAAAGACTTGGCGAGTCTGGTGTCCCAGGTAATTCATCCCCCTCCTCCCAAAAGCGCTGCATTTGGCGCAAAAAAATGTGATTCACCTGTTTTCCGGCCTTTGAGAAAGAGGCCTTTTACCACTTGCAAGCGTTAGGAATTGGCAAAATTTGACAATTGCATGGAAATTGGATGACTCCGCTTTTCACTTCTGAAATGGCACTCAGAACCCCATTTCGTGTGGAGCAACCAGGCCCAGGGAGGGGAAACAGGCCCAAAGTAGGGCCGACTGGGCCTCATTTCGAGGTACTAGAGTGGAACCTTGAACGTGCAAGGAATGAGTATGAAAATTGCTCATTTTCTCCCTATGTCAAAGGGGCAGAAATCAAGCGTCCCAAGGAGATTCTTTAGTCCCATCTCCGCTGGAAGAATCTCTCAAACCAACTGAGCGTCGGAGGCCACTCTTCCAATCGCCAGAACGCCTCATTTTTGGCACTTTGGGCGAATTTTGGCACAGACAAATCTCCCAAATGTCTCACTTTGGGCACTGTTTGGCGAATTTTGACACGGAATCAAAAAAGTTGCTGCACAGATAGGGACAGTCAGTCACATCCCCAGTGGGCACTGTTTCTCTACATAAGGCCTAGCTGAACAGGCCTATTGACGGTGTACGGACGGGGAATGGCTGCATAGATCAGACCTGCACTCGTCAGTGCTTCTGGCATTTTGGCACTGGGGATGCACAACAATTTGCACAAATGGCACCACAGTGGCACACGCTTATAGGAGTCCGGTCACGACGGACGCTTTCGATTCAAGCAGCCGTCAGATTCACATAGGCATTCTTACTTTAGCTGCAAAAAAAACCCTCAATAACAGCATGCAAACGAGTGTCTTAAGGCTCGTGTGGCTGTTCCTAACCTCTAGGGCAGATTAGACGTACATTGTTGGTCTTTTTACCGCCAACTGCAGCATGTTGGACGAAGGCGTTGGACGACAATGACGAAGTTGGTCACGCACAGGTGCATCGTGACTTTCCCGGAAAAAAGTCACCAAACTAACCTATGAAATGGTCAATATTTCAGACAGGAGGAAATATTGATTCAAACAACCACAAGTTGCTCCGTATGGCAGTGAGGGGTTTACTTTATAACAGGGTTCTGGTCTTGTTGTGCATTTATTCACCCAAGTGTGTTCCGCTGCATTGGATATTTTTGGACTAGAGTCAACTTTGACCAGGCAATAGAGTAAGGACTTATATAGTGATGAGGATTAAGAATTATGAATTATGCATTTCAGGGCCTCAAACTGAAAAAAAATACAATAAGAGTACATTTTTCATGTCCATATTTGAAAAAAAATGTTACTATCATGTTAACTCTCACCTTCCGAGTTCATTTGGCAGGAATGACTCCAAGTAGCTTTTTCTGGAGCGTAGTCGACTCTTGACATAGGTAGAATGTGTGTAAGAAAAAAAATGTTGTTTTGGGCCCCAAAACATGGTCGTGAGGACTCGATTGTGCTTCCAACGAACCGTGAGTGGCACTTTTGGTCATCCCCTGGTTTTTAAGTATGATTTCAAAGCAGTTGAAGAGATTCTTTGAGAAGACCACGTTTTCTTCTTCCCACTTTTTGGTGCATCCCGAAGTCAGCACATGTTTTGGCACACACGACTCAGCTGAAGTGAGTCTGTCAAGTCAAGTAGGCATCCATCATACGAATTTGACGGTGGCCACAGAAAGTATTTTACTCTTCACTGACGACTTCGTTTTCGTACCAAGTCACAATTTTCCCCAACCCCTTAATAAGTCGTTCGTGTGTCTTTTCAGCACTTGCACAGTGTGAGCAGATCGAATTGCACTGCAAAATTCCCCAATTTCAGCAACTCGATGCTGCCGTGCAGATTCAGATCGAATCATTTTTGGCTCAGCAACCAAACTTTCTAACGTTTACAAATCAACCTGTATTCGCATTCCTCTCTGATGATGGAATTATGGCATTTTACGATTCTTTGGGCTTTCTTGACATTTTTCCACCTGGTCACTGATCTGCTCCAAAAAAAAGTATCACTTGCTAGTGAAGAAGTTGCCGCAATCTTTTTGGACGACCCCGTAGACCAATTTGACGGCAGGAACTCACTCACCTTGTTGACTTGAAATTTTGAGGATTGTCCTGGATGTTCAGCTGTTTGCTTCATACATGAGGACTGACACTTGCCCATCTCTTTTACGTCATGCCAACATGAGTGGAAAGTGAGGAAGACTCCAAGAACGTTGATTTGACCTGAGAACGTTCGTGACTATTAGTCACTCACCAGTCAAAGGCTGCTGTTGTGAAACGTGCACACTAGGGTGGGCCCCTTGAGGCGAATATTTTTTTTCGAAATGCACACTCATCAGCAGTTGCGACTGATGTAGAAAGTCAGATCCAACCCAATCAGACTGACATTGGGCCACACAAAAAGGTGCTACAAGACTGACAAGGTGTTGGAGCAAGGGACCTTCCTGAGGGACATGGTCAATGCTATTGTCACCATAAGAAATTTTTATTTTAAACTGTGATCCTTCTGGTCAAAAAAGCAGTGATGCACTTTTCCAGAAATAATATTTTAGCACACTATTTTATAAGATCTAACACATTGTCAGCCTTGAAGCACCTTTTTGTGTGGACCACTGTCAGTCTTATTGGGTGGGATCTGACTTTCTATATCAGTCGCAACTGCTGATGAGTGTGCATTTCAAAAAAAAAATTGCCTCATGGGGGCCCACCTTAGCGCACACCCTCAGGGCTGGGTCACACGTGACCTCAGGGACTCCTGACACTAGCATGACCTCGTGCAATAGGTTGTGTGAGAACCAGGAAAGGTCTGCTGCACCCATTTATTGGCAGTTTTATGCCGATTTACAGTGGGGGCCAGAAGTGAGCATACAGCGCGCGAGAAGATGGAAAAGTTGATTTTTAGGCAATTTTTTAGTACTAAAATGTGATCC
>JAAUXU010140512.1_pt1 | contig 24456 bp, 21 predicted proteins | sample 7278151 | NCBI WGS metagenome assembly JAAUXU01 (sample SAMN14350113, study PRJNA611818) | marine sediment metagenome | isolation source: surface marine sediment (1.8m) | place: French Polynesia: Moorea | collected 2018-08 | reverse complement strand
GCCTACGACACTTCTACTGTCTACAATGTGAGCTGTAGAGCGCTCTACGGTGGCCACCGCCGCCGCCGCCGCTGTCGCCCTCATACCACCCCAGGATGCAAGATAGCCCACTACCTGTGTAAAGAATATTTCTGCTCTGTTATGGTGACAAGTGAAATACTCCTCTTTCTGTTGCGTAGGCGACAGTCGATAGGAGCTGCTGTGATTGTCCAGATGAGTAACGAAAAAGTTGTGACCACGAGTAGCCACGCGAAAGTCACCCACAACGTACAGAAATGTGCCACACGCGGTGTCGGTGCTGTGCTCCGATGCAATGATGTGCAATGATGTGCAGATTGTGCGAAATTACAGTGCTGAGTGCAAATGCAGATCAAGGCTCGGCAGTTTAACTTCATGGCTGGATGGAGCATTTGCAAACGAGGAGTTGCAAAATGTCCTGAGGTCACTTCCATGGGCCTTCTCTTTCTCGGGCTGCCCTTGACACAAAAACAAAGAGGTCACGAAACCTCCATTCTGCAATGGTCTTTCGTACATCCGTGGTTCTGTAGGGTCTTCAGTGTCCCACCCACTGAGGCCTTTTACTGTACTCCAGATGTCTCCCATCTCATGGCTGCAAGACATGAAAAAAAAGAAACCTCCTGGTGCATCCAAGGCTGACCATAATCCAATGTTCAGCTCTATATTGCTCTCAAGCCCAAGCTTCCAACGCCCCTTCGGACAAGACACAGAGCAGACATCCCCTGAACGAAGACCAGCAGCTCATCCATGGTTGATCATTTGAGTCAGTGACTGATCTCCCATCTACAGCAGATTACAGTGGTGACGTAGTTGACCTCAAGAGGGTGTAACATTGGGTTGAAGACGTTGGATGTGCATGCTTCCCGGCACTAGCTCACAATAACAATTTCGGATTTTATATGAGCCCAAGAGGTAGTCTTGTCCGATATGTCAGAACTGCAAAATTTGACAAAAACGCACCTGATGCAACTATTATGACCAGTTCTGCAGTCTTTAGGGTGTTGTTATTTCTCTTCCAATAGTGCGAAACAGCAGTTCAGCCCTGGACATGCGACACGACCAACTTTAGGTGGCAAACAGTTCTCTGTAAGCACTAAAGACTTGTATAATTGTTGAGGTGTTGGTTTATCTAACTATTTATTACTGTAAGCGTTCTCGGAAGTAGAAATCTTCAATACACGTCAGGTCTGCAATAGCTGAATCTCATCATAGCTCGCTTGAGAGAGGACACTTCAGTCGCAAACTTCTAGAAATGACTGCAGAAGTGGCCAAAGTTACTTTAGGGTATAGTTCTCCGGGTACTGGTATATCCGAGGGAACTCTTGAGCCTCCTCCTCTGGAATCTCCGTTCTCCTCCGGGGCCGTGGTCTGACCTGAGCGACCTGGTCCGAGACATTTCTCATTATGTCGTCGGGCACCTCTTCGTCCGGGTAGATGTGGAGCCTGGCCATGGTGGCCCTGCGCTGCAGCCCGCCGTACAGGTTGTTATAGCAGGCCTTCCATAGTATGAGCGTGGGATCTCTAGAGTGAAGCTGCCAGGCGGATATCCACTTGGCGCCGCCGTTGCTGATATGGGTGGTGGGGAATCCGGTGTGGTGCAAATACACGCGGTTAGTCCACTCCTGGCCGAGTAGGGCGATGTGACGACTATTGATGACGACGACGTGATCACCACAGTCGTTCATCGGGTGATAGACAGGCTTGTGCTTGCCTTCCAGGATGGGCGTGATCTTGTGGGCTGAGTGAAAGGGGTTCTGCCAACGAGCGTCGAAAAGGAACCACTTGCGCGAAAATGCGCACCACTGTTGCACGCGTTGCGCCCTCGACATCACCGACGAGGTGGGCACCGACGAGGTGGGCACCAACTACGACGAGATGGAGATGTTGCTGATGCCCACGTCCTGCTAAAGCACGGCCAAGATTTCTATTGTCTTGAGCACGGCTGAATATTTGTTGATTTGGTCTCTCTGGGCCAGTCGTAATGTGACCAGATGTGACAAAAAGAAAGCTGCCACCGACTGGTGAGGAAGGTATAGTTGGCATCTGGCATTTGACACTGGCATCTGGCAAACCCGTCACTTCGTTTTGACCGCTGTTTTGCGCTCCATTTTTCGTAGAAGGCTCAGGCTGGCGTCCCCGAGCGAAGAAAGCGACTCTTCCAGGCAGACCGAAAAAATCGTCCCGCTTTATGTCCGCCGCCGTCGCCATGGTCGCTCCCGAGGGTACCGACGCGTCCGCCAGAACGGTCGTCACCATGTCCTCGACCGTAGCTTGGACAGATCACAAGGCCTTCATCCTGTCGGGAATCCGCAACCTCTTCGACAACGGGAAGCACTCGGACTTTATCATCAAGTGCCACGAAAGAGTCTTCAAGGTGCACAAGTTAGTGTTGGGCCTCTTCACGGAGTACTTCAACGGCTGCGACGGGCTCTGGATCAGGATCAACGTAAATCCGATGCTGATGGAGAAGGTGCTCAAATTTATGTACTACGGACAGGTGGTCGTCAACTATGACGAAATGGAAGGCTTCCTGCATACCTGCAAGTTCCTCGGCATCAAGCTCTTCAAAAGTCCGGACATCAATGCAGAGGGAATGAGAGGAGACGACGAGGCTGCTCAAAGCTACCAGGAAAGGTACGAGTTGAACGACTTCCAGCTCATGTGCCGCAACTGCTACAAGTGCTTCCCGGATGACAAGTCGATGAAGAAGCACAGCTGGGCGTGCCTGCGTCCAAGAAACTTTAAGTGCAGGTTTTGCGAAAAGACTTTTCGCTTCAAGAACGACATCGATAACCACGAAAGAGTGCACACGGGCGAGAGACCTTTCGTCTGTCCCAAAGAGGGCTGCGGCAAGACGTTCAAGCTGAAGAACGCCAGAGCCATTCACATACAGGTCGCCCACGAGGGATTCAACTACAAGTGCGAGCATTGCGGCAAGGGGTTGACGTCGAAGACCAAGTTGAAAGATCACATGGCTGCCGTGCACTCCACGGACAGGCCTTACGCGTGCCTCGAGTGCGGAAAATGCTTCGCCCTGAACTCCCACCTGAAAATCCACATGAAGGGACACCTGCCTCGTGACCAGAGACCAAAGCCGTACCCTAGGAAGAAGCGATCCAAGGCACAGAAGCCGAAAGTGGAAGATGCGTCCGGAGGAGCCGAAGCGGCTGCGATGGAGGAAATTCCAGGGAAGGACGTGACAGAAGCAGTCGAGGAGGAACAGGAAGCGGCCACCATCACAACGACGATTGCTGAAGACCTGCAATTCTGAATCCTTTCAAGTCCTGTGTACTCGCACAGCCTGTAGATACCACCAGCCAATGAAGTCCTACGTCGATCTGCGCTATATATGAAATAGTTCTGTACAAGCTGCTACTGTGCGTATACTTGTATGAATGCATATTTATAGAAGTGTCTTTTGATCATTATGCCAGCTCCGACGGTCTCACTGTAGTAGTCGTATCGTCCACTTCCTTGGACTTGGCAGTCCTCTGCGTGAGGTTCTTACTGAAGAATATCGGCCTTTCCTTCTCCATCTCCACCACCTTGATCTTGTCTGTAGAGCCAAAAGAGTGCGCGTCATCGTCCTTATACAAGACTCTCACTTCCTTGTCCTTAGCATCTATCCCAAAGGCTTCCTTCATTTTCTCTTGTATCAGTTTAGTCTCTGCCATCACCGCCTCATATGACTTGAGTGGAAGTCTCCCCAACTCGAAAGTCTCCCCGGTGACGTGATCGACTCGAAGGCGCCGATTGGGCTGCAGCATCCTGCATTTCCCCCACTCCTTGCCTGCGAACTTCTTGGCATTTCTTCTCTCGATAGTCGTGCGATGCTTGGGGGTATTCCAGAGGATACCGAAGCCGTCTGTCAGGGGATCGCCATGAAGGCTGAAGACAAGAAGAGCGAAAAGAAGAGCAAGGTTTGTTGAGTGGACGGATACTCCACAGCCCAAGATCCCTACCTGTGATTCCGTCCGGACCCCACTGCAATTGGTGCCAAGGACGCTTCTGGTTGGAGCGAAGAGGCCAACACGCGGATTAACAGATTGTCGAGGGAGACTTGGGCGGCCAAGATGAGCCTGGACAACATGGCAATGGAGACCCGAGTCGTTTACTGCGAAGACTTCACCCAACGCACCGATCACCAAACGTAAACACACAGTGACCAGAGAAGAGATGCCAACAGACTGGATAGAAAGTCGCCCACTTTCGAAAAGATTAACCAGCGGGGTGTTTTCGCGGTCGACTTCGTGGACACGGTGTAGACCTTGTTTTTGTTGGACAAGGATGGACCACACCAAAATACAGGCGTAGTTCCCGAAAGGCACGTTGAAGCTCTTGGTGGTGCATTTATCGAATGTTTGAATGAAATTAAAGCTTCATCTTAATACTGATCTCGTTTGCAGACAAGACACTCGCCGCTTAAAAATCCGTTAAGAGCACCCTGAACAACCTGAAGCGCAGAGTACGACTGGTTTATTGACTGGAAGTATCTCAAGTATTTGAGTTAAAACTTTGTTTTACTCAATGCAGCTGCCCTCAGCAGTGATAATCTTGCTAAGGCCTGACACGAGGACATCTTGCATACCACGATGATGTGATCCTCCTCAAGGTCGTCCGTTTCCTGCCAGATGACAGCCTTTAGCTCCCCATGTTTCTGTTGCTGGTCTTGTAGCCCGTCCAGTCCATTGTACCCCCAAATGCTGTACGACAAGAAGTTCACAATCACTGAACTGCAATGGCAAAACTTAGCCGATCAGATGTCCCGCATGTTGTGTGGGCCTTAGGCTCTTGTTGCCTGAGGAGGCCGATGAAGGGAGGGGCTCTTGAGGATGTGGTACTGGCAAACCTGATGGCGATGCAGCAATCAAGCTCCTGTTGACACTGACAAGCTCTGCCTCCTTGAAGTTTCGGGTACTTCGTGGCACGGCTGACAGTGCTTGAAAGCTCTCTAGCTCCTCTATCACATAGTTAAGTTTGTCACGTTAAATCCTTTTGCATTTGACAGCGGAATTTACTACTTTAAAGTGTTGCATTTTATCTTAAACCACTGTAAGTGTCCCATTGTACACACTAAACGAAAATCGGATATTTTAAATGGGGCCATTCCTTAACAGAAGCATGAAGACGATGATGTGACGACTACTTTGTCCCTTGCTTCAAAGAAATGTAAATCACAGGTCTAGTTTTAAGTAGCAGGCTTTGTGATAACAATGATGATTACATGTATATGTATTAGAGAGTAAATTGCAACAGATTTGTTATTAAAGTTGCTCCACCGATGGCACTACCTATCCTCTGAAGGAGACATCTAGTGAAACAAAAGAAGTCACAGTCTTATCATTTTCCATCTCATCAGATTAACATCAGTGAGTCATATTATTGTTTAAAAAATTGTAAATGTAACTTCCTTTTGTGTCCCCCACGACTGCTCAGGTGACTTCTGAAAAAAACTGGTACCTTGACAAGGCAACTTGGTCGTTTTGACTAGTGCCATCTAGCGAGGCAAGAACGAAACGTTATAGTCTACTCTCCAATACCTAACGCGGCGCAAATGATTTCAACTTCAGCCCTGTTCATCTCTTGCTCCCGTCAGTAGAGGTAGGTGTTCGCGATGCTGGCCAGGAAGATGAGAGTCAGTGAGATGAGCGAGACGGTGGACGCCATGGAGAAGTAATGGGCGTAGACTAGCTGGCACCACCAGATGACGATTAGTAAAGAGCCCACGAGGGGGTAACAGATATGCGAGAGGTCTAGCGTGTCCTCGGGGTGACGCAGCCGGTCGGAATCGAGGTCCTGCTGCTGAGGTCGATTCTGTCCGGGTTCCCGGGATCTGGTGATGACGCAGTGCACGACGCAGTTGTCAAAAAGACCCTGTCAACAGTTGAAAGAAATATAGAGGATATCTTTGGGCAGCATATGCTGGACACTGACCAAGTGGCTGAGGCTACGCCGATCGTCACTCAAAACGTGCCCATTGAAGATGAGCTTCACCGTCTTGTTCTCGGCCAGGTCCTCGGCGAAGTGTCGCCGCCGAAAACGACCCAAAGATTCGCTCAACGCCGACCGGACCTCGCGTTGGCTATCGTTTAAGTAACGTAGCTTGATTCTGACGTCGTCGACGACGTCACTGCTCTGTCGATTTTCCTCTTCTTCGTCCAGAGAAGGTGCGGCGCCTTCTTCGTTTTCTCCGTCTGGTCGAGACTCTTCTGCGACCACATTCTCAGACCTGGCGCTCGTGGCGGCAGCCGGCCTCAGGAGCACCGCCTGCACAAATCTGGGTCGCTCTCGGACTGCCGTGGACCACCATGCCAGTGTCACCAAGAATATAAGGAAGAGCACGATGGCGCAGACGACTACCTCGTCACCGAGCCCTGTCACCAGCGACGGGGCGGGCTCCGGCACCTCCATTACAGTGGGGAGCTCCCGCGTGAGGACGACGAAGAAGGTTAGAGAAAGGACACAAACGAAATGATGGCTCAGAATTGCAACAAACAGTTGAAGTAGTGATCGATCTAACTTCAAGCCAAGCCCAGCGTCTTTTGGCTTGACTTGATCATTGGGTCAAAGCTTGGATAGACATCTGCGCAGCACTAGAAATTTTGAAGTTTAGTTGGGTGCCCAGCAGTATTTTAGACATTTTGGAGGAGGAAAATCTGTCTTCTTTAAGTCAAATCGAGCCTGAGCCAAGCATTGCTTGGCATCCTTGAGGATCCTCTGGATTCGTCCTGTCTGGCCAAGTCTCGGGCTAGCATTGTCAAAATGCCCTAGAACTGAGGCTTGGTTTGGGACTCATTTAGCGCATCCAGGAGAAGTCTCTGACTCGTTCCAGCCGAGACGAGTATTGACCATTCTTCCAAGTCCAAGACCATTTTGTACGTTATGGAGGACCTTAGGCTCGTTGCAGCAGAGTCAAGCGATGGCCGATCATTGCTGAAAATGTCACAGAGCTCGGGTTCGGCTCGCCTTGGCTTGGCTTGGGAGCTACGGCTTGGACGCCACCCCTAAGTTGCAACTCTGTATGTTGTCAATTGTTGCTGCGCTGTGTGATAGAAGAAGGTGCGCTGACAGTGCGAGCCCAACGACTGTTCCATGGCGAACTTCTGGCCGCCGCTGCTGTCGTTGCTGTACTGCCTGGAACCAATCACTCAGTCCGGCCGCGTTGAAAGGAGCCGGCTGAATCGGCCGGAGAGAAAACTGCGCCAAAAGCAGGGGGCAACAGCAAGGAGGACGACGGCGACACAGAGGAGGAGCGCAACTGGACTGGGTTCGGCCGATTGAACCCAGTGCTGGGGGATCGCCCGACCGGAACAAAAACCACAGCCAGCGCAGCTTTGGTCTGGTCGACGACAGCTACAGCAGAGAAAACCGAACCAGAGAAAACCTGACGTAGAAGGGACAGTTCAGGCACAGTCAGCAGCTGCTTCGTGCGCCCCCTGGTGCCAAGGATCTCTACAGACAACCTTAATAAATCAGTTGAGACTCGAGGTTTAAGCCGAGAAGCTTTGTACTTTGCCCGTCGTGATGCAGGGAGCTCGCTGAGCAATGATATAACACATTAATATTGTGATGCACAATACAAAAATGTTTATTTCTTCTAAATGGAGAAGCTATGGACACGCCACAGATTCGAAAGCAGTGATTGGTAACGATTCTCGTTATCATAACGTATCTGGTTCAGCAAAACTAGCATCATGAGGCAAGGCCGCTGCGGAAGGCCATCCTGATCAAGTTGTGTACGTGATACTATCATGAAGCCTCACGTCACATCTTGGCTGAATAACCCACCAGAAGGCATCCCAAAGTAGGATACTGGCAAAGACATGAGATTCTCCAGCTTGAAAACTCCAATTGTACACATGTAACTGATGATATGCGGTGCCCAAATTCGATTTTACGTAAGTGGGGATATAAGAGACAAGATATGGACCTGTGAACAATGGATGATCACATACACCTGTACAGCAGCGACGTTTCACCAGGTGCATTAGAATCATGCATGCACAAACTATGACATCAGTCTTTTGTACATTCTATCATATCAGCAAGACTTATCAGTAGGATTGTTTTTATCAGTAGAGAAAAAAAGTGGAAGTGGCCAAATCTGCAGAAAAGACTGCAAGTAAAGTACGTTTCATTGCCTGAAGACTGCGAAACTTCTAAAAGCTAAAACTGCAAAACATCCTAAAAATTTCCTATTGTCTGCTGTAATCCAGATGGATTCCAAACCTGACAAATATGAGACATGAAAAGCTGCTCGAATTAGTAAGAAACTGCTCAGTTTGCAGAAATCTTATTCGGATAATTATCACTTATGAGTCTTCTTCACTCGTCCTGAGGCAGGACATAAATCAGAATAATTGAAAAAAGGCCCGAACTGAGAACTAAAGTTATTCCCAGCTTTTTTGGACCAATTTACTTGTCGCAATTGCGCACCTTATAAGAAAATGGTCAGCAGCAAAATTATCATAAAATCGAGATTTATCACTTATGTCCGATTCATAAGCGCCAGAGGCTAGTTGTGCGTACCTAAAGTAAATAACTTAAAAAAAACTACTTTGCTACATGAAAATGAATCCATTTCTATATGACAGCTGTTTGAAGGCTTAAGCCAGTAGTTTGTTGCGACAATGATATACTATGTCTTTATCTATAACGGACACCAGAGGGCGCACAACGCGATTGCCGCGTCTGCCCTCTACTTAACAGTTGGAGTTCACTGGCTCCAGGAAGAAGAGGAACAAGGAAGGAAGTGACAGACTCGGATCGGATGAGAGAGGAACGAGAGGAGCGACGCCACGACTGAGAGGGCGTGGCAAGCCGGCTCGTGCCCGCCGACCACCTCAACGTAGACCTCGTTCTGGACGACGACGACACCGATATGCCTTCCACCGCCACCGCGTCCCCAGTCGGTGCCGGACACAGCAAGATACCACTGCCCCTGAGTAAGATATCCACAGCCGCCCAAGATCCTCATCCATCGGCCCATCAGGGTCAGGGTCCGCCCCCCAGTCGCATCCCCAAGGCCGTCAGCCCAGAGAGGCTTACGCCTTCAGCTGAAGTCTCGCAGGGATCCGGCAAGAAGTCCCCCTTCGTGCAGGGCGGCGACTCTGTCGGAGCCACTTTCGTACGCCGGCTCAGCCCACCTGCGTTGTCCGGAAAGACACTGAGGAATGACGGAGCCGACGGTAAGACATGGACCAAGAACAAGCGAAGATTCTCCGAGGAGAGACCGGCGGACTATGTCGTCCCTATCTCCATCGACTTGGACGAAGAGTTGGCCGCCAAGGTGGAACAAATGCGTCGTCGAGACTACGAGAATTCTCAGGCAGAGGACGACCGGCGAATTCGGCAGCCGTCGGCTGCGGTTATGAGTCCCAGTCGAATCCCCGTCGCCGCCGAGTACCTCGGCATCAAGTCGCATTCTTCGTCATCCTCTTCGTCGACACGAGTGAGTCCTGTGAGGCAGACGTCCCCGCCGAGAAAGTTGATGGGAGGACGAGAGAGAAGTCGATCCACCGAGCTGGTGGGTCACGAGTCAGTAGTGTCTTCATCAACAAGACAGCGGATTTCCAGCTCCGGGTTGGAGTCGTCGTCAGAAAGCAACTGCAGCAAAATTCCTCTTCCCCGGAGCTGTCGCTCGAGCCCTGCCAGGAATGTTCCTACGGTCGGTTGGAGCTTCTCGCCAGAGCGGATGCTGGCAGCTGAGGGTGACAAGGTCAAGGGAGCGGAGAACAATGGACGCGCTGACACAACTGTTAAGAAAGGCAAAATGTGCGAGGCTTTCGTCATGACGGGTGATCGCATGATCAACCTGGCCAAAACTCCTGCCAATACAGAGTTCAAGTCAAAGCATCACAAGTTGACAGAACCCTCCGCGGCTGATCAGAACTGGACGAATGAACCGTCCGTGGCTCGCCGGGCGTTGGTGCGAAATTCCAAATCTGAAGAGCAACTGCTCGACGCCAATCCTGACGAGCTCGACCAAGACCTGCCACTTGAAGACGTTAGTGGGTCTGCGAACACTTTACTAGGAACGAGTGGGCTTGAGGCTCTTGAGCCAGAAGAATCTCCCCCTCCAAGACCAACACAGCCAAAACCGCAACAGCAGCTAAAGCAAGACCGTCACCAGCAGCAGCTTGTGTTGGAGACCATGGGAAGCCCAGAAACTGAGAATCACAGCCTGCTAGGGTCCATGTCCGAGCAATATAATGCTGAATCGGTGTTAAAGATGTCAGCCAGCCAATCGTCCTCTAGCTCACCCGATACTCCGGAGTGGTCGTTGCTGGAAAGTTATCACAAGAACAACAACAACGGGGAGCACAATAGGCCTTTTCCTCCCTACCCCGGAGAAAGGGGGGCAGACGAGTCCTCAAGCTGCGGCAATAGAGTGGTCATCTCCATCGGGGACAAGGAGCGGCAGTTGTCATCAGGGACAGGCGCAAGTCCCAGCCGCAATGGCGCGACTACGGCAATGTTGGACAACAATGACGACGACGACGAGGAATCGCCATACGCCACCCCGATCGACAGCTTGTCCAGTCCTTCGCATCCCCTTCCGCCTCTTGCTCATCTTTCTGGCAATCATCAGTCACCCTCGCCTTCTTCGCAGTCCGCTTCTCAGAGAAACAGCATCGTAAGCAACAACAGCTCGGAAGATGAGTCAGATATGGATTCTCTGCACAGCTATCATCCACCTGTCAAGGTCGTCGACGTGCCTAGTGCTGTGCGGCTGGCCAAGCGACTTTACGCTCTTGACGGATTTAAGAAGACCGACATCTCCAGACACCTCAGCAAGAACACAGACTACAATCATGTCGTCGCGGAGAAGTACCTCAAGTTCTTCGATTTTGATGGACTGTCGCTGGATGCCGCTCTCCGCACCTTTTTGGGCCACTTTTGCCTTACCGGTGAGACACAGGAAAGAGAACGTGTCCTGGCGCACTTCTCGCGCCGCTACCTGGAGTGCAATCCACGCCAGTGGCGCTTCCGCTCTCACGATGCCGCCCATACCCTCACTTGCGCAATCATGTTACTCAACTCGGACCTTCATGGTGACGGAGTCACTTCTCGGAGGAAGATGACTTGTGCCGAGTTTGTGGAAAACCTGGCCGAACTGAACGATGGCGCAGACTTTGACCGCGACCTTCTGAGGGCGATCTACGTCAACATTAGAGACAAGCCAATACCCTGGGCTGACGCTGACGAAAGAAGAGGAGCATCTGATGGAGGAGAAAGCCAGTCTGGGTCCAATTCTGTTACCCGGGAGTCGGATAGTCAAGAACAAGTCCGTCAGAAGCAGATGCAACAATCAATGAATCTGGGCAGCGACGCTGGTGGCTACAATCCTTTCCTCACACTACCTGCAGCAGTTGGAGCTGAAGGCGGCCAGGCGTCCGTGGAGTACAAGACGGGGTACGTGATGCGCAAGTCGTGCTGTGACGCTGGCGGAAAGAAGACAAAGATGGGTAAGCGGTCGTGGCGCATGTTCTTTGTCAGCCTGCACGACCTGGTACTCTACTGCTTTCGAGACGAGAAATCTGCCCGAGCGCCGGGTGCATTGGCGGATCCCCGAGCAGCCATACGGGTGCACCATGCGCTCGCTGTTCGAGCGGCCGACTACACCAAAAAGCAGTTCGTCTTCCGCCTCCACACGGCGGACCGAGCCCAATACCTTTTCCAGACGGTTGACGAGAAGGAACTGCTGAAATGGATCGACGCCCTGAATCACGTCGTGGCGAGTCTTTCTTCCCCGCAGTTACCCGCCGCTGTGTCTTCTTCCACCACGTTCGAGAGGCCGCTTCTGCCCAGCGGGAGGTCACGTCTATCCGCCGAGGAGCAACAGGTCTCCCACGAAAAGCAGTTACGTCAACTCCGCCAAGAACTGGAGACTGTTTTAGAAGAAGACACTGCTGCAAGTGCAGCAAGTGGAGGCCGGCGCAAGCATCAGAACATGCTCGCCGTGCAGAAGAGGTTGGAGTACCTGCGATTTGAGATCATGCGCTACGAGACGTATGTCCTCACACTAAGGACAAAGACGTCCAACTGAAGAGGGAAGAAAAGCACCCACAAAAGGACATCTTGACGCTGTTGTTGAACATACCGCTTGTGATAAAATCGATGAGAGTGAACATTTATTGTACGACGATGACTTCTTTCGCCAAGAACTCCAAGACAAACAGCTCAACGGTTTGTACAGTCAAGTTTTAGCTTCTGTTTTGCAGGATATTCCATTGGAACAGGTTTATGGAACACCTCTTTAGAAGCAATATCTTTGCTCATTGCAACGTTTCGAGACAAATCGATTCTGCTTCCTCCATCACTTCTGCATAACTTTCAACTGTTACAGGTTGTGCTCGCACTAGCATTTTTCGCTATACTTTCAACATCATACTTTTAAGTACTAAATCTATATCCTAAGTGTAACGCCTTTGAGATGTTTACATTGTATCTATTTTATTAGTAGTTTTATTACTTGTACAGTATAATAAAACTTGGAGCAAAGTAGTTATGCCCTGGCAATCTCTGTCGCGGCTTCTTGGCCGGGTACGCTAACGAGGCCAACGATATCAGTCACGTTAGCCCCGCGGGACGCTCATCAGTGATCACGGTGGACAGGTACGACCCCGATGGATCTCACCCCACCCTGGAAATAGAATAAGTCTTGGCCTGCTCACTGCTTTCGCAAGAGGCCCGAAACGGACGGTCTGGCACGTGAGGCTTGTACTACCATCTTTTGCAAGAGGCCCCATCACATAACAATAATCCGAGAAAGTCATTGTCTGAGAATAATACTCGGACAATGGCTTTGCTTTAGGGGATGGCATGTTTCTTGCAAGCGTATGCAGAATAGGGCGATGCAGATCGCCCAAGCATACTCAATACAGCATATTAAGTACTCCATCGAACAGGTGCTAACAGTGTTGTTCATTCTACAAGCTGTGTAATAGCATTGTCCATATATATTTTCAGCAACACCAAAACTGCGACTGAAACACGCCATGAGGTCCAGAATATTATTGTTAGTGGCAGTGAGGTCAGACGCAAAGTCCGCCCTCAATAAGCATTTCCCTCTGCCGATGAGGAAATTGCTGTCCTTGTCTGCCCCCCACCCCTTTCTTTATCGATTCCAGCAAGTCCGTGATACTAAGCTTTAAGTGTCTGGCGGGGATTTTGCCCCATGAGCTTGGGCAATACCTTCAGCTCGCTCGATTTCCATTTTCTTGGCTTCTAGCGCTGACTCCAACGCCGCATGCAACTTGCTTTTCTTCCGTGAGTCTTGGTTGATATAGGCCCTGAGTAAGAACAGATCATCCTCAGATTGTTCAGCCATTGCATTGGCAGTGGCAGAATCCCCATGCAAAAGCCCAAACACTTTAGCGAGGGAGCAGGCCCTCTCTACGGCCTTGTTCTCCAAGTAATGACCCATAAGCCCATCAGCTTTGTTCTCCCACACAAGGTGAAAGACCATAGGCCCAAAGTGCCTGGTGGAGTGGAGAGCATCATAGGCATTTTCGGCATCTGCAGCATCAAACACGGTAGCACAAGTTCTAACAAACATTGGATGATCGGGTTCAAACTGGACGCAACAGCGATCCAGGATGTACTCATACTTATCAGGTCGTAGAATGTCTTTCAAGCCTTTGTCAGTAAACATGTGCGGCATGTCGATCTTGCGCCCCTCACTTGGGAAGTACACCTGGTTCATTCGGTCTCTTTCATCCCAATCAGCGTGTCGCAGCTCTCCATCTGGTTCTCTCACGACAATCAGCCTCTTCCGGTTCTGCACGCCATACGTGATGTCGGTGAACACAGTCTTGGCAATGTCGTAGCCAGTGATCGCAGGATCTCGGTGGATCGTGTGTCCACAAGGCGTTCGCGTGTCCAGGACTGGGGGCATTTGTAGCTTCTGCTCGGCAGCCTTGGCGGCCGCGGCGCGTAGCGAGGACAGCTCCTCTTCCGTCACGAAACGGTAGTCAGGTGTTGTGATCTTCTGGCCGCGGCGAGACACGCGGAAGACGCGTTCCGGATTGAGCCCCGTCTGAAACCGCAGCTCGCACTGGACGCGGTCGTCGAAGAAAAAGGAGGCCTTGGGCGGCCTGGAGTTTGTAGCATTGCTCTCAGATGCTGGGTCGCTGGAGAAGCTCCGGCGAGAGTGGCCCCTGGACAAGCCCCGGTGACAGTAGCCATTCCACAAGGCTGAGGACAACTGCGGGGAGAAAACCCTGCGAAGCTGAAACATGGCACCGTTTTTTACTGCCGCTCAAAGTGTCATTCCTTCCACAGGCACTCCCGATCCAACACGATGTCCAGACCGACTCTGCAGCAACACAAAAGGTAGCTGAAGCTTCCCTACCGTGTTGTTGACAGAGCGAGTAGCAACAACACATTCAGGGTTTCCACTTAATTGGCAGGGAAAAAAGCCTGCTTCTCTTGTCTCAGTCGACTTCTCTGTATAAGCGTTATCTCCTGATCAAATAAGTGGCAACCCTGTACGAAAGCCGCACCATCGATTTCAAGTAAACAAATGTTAGCCCAACTTAAAGAGAATCTCAGTAGTGATGAGGCAAGCCAAGCCCAAGCTTTCGTAAAAACAGATCGTGGAGATGGCGAGTTTACTACCCCCGAGGGTCCCCGAATACCAATTTTTTTGAAAATTTTGAAAATCCTGCTGTGATTGCAAAGCCTAGCCCAAACTAAAAAGCTTGGGTCTAAAGTTGAGCTTGCGTCGACCTCCAGTGCTTCGACTGACTTTGGTCAGCAGAGTGACAACAATTAGGAGTCCCCGAAGAAGTTGAAGAGCTCTGACTGATGATGAAAATGGCCCCGACGTCGCCGGCGTCCCCACTCGTGTTTCTAATGTTGCTGCTGCTCCAGTCTTCGGGGTCATTATCGCCGCCTTCCGCGCTCCCATCCACTCTTGATCGCAATCACACCAACAACTGGGCCGTTCTGGTGGACACATCCCGCTTTTGGTTTAACTATCGTCACGTGGCCAACGTGCTATCCATCTATCACAGCGTGAAGCGACTGGGGATCCCGGACTCTCAAATTATCCTCATGGTTGCTGACGACATGGCGTGCAACCCCAGAAACCCTCGACCAGCCACAGTGTTCAACAATCAGAACCAGCACATCGACGTCTACGGCGATGATGTCGAGGTCCGATGCTCCCCACCTCGAGTAGACTTGTCAGAGTTTGTCTAAACTTTTTCTTTGACTGCTACAGGTAGATTACCGAGGGTATGAAGTGACGGTTGAGAACTTTGTCCGCTTGCTGACCGGTCGTCTGCCAGCAGACACCCCACGCTCCAAACGACTCCTCACTGACGCCGGTTCTAACTTGCTCATCTACATGACTGGTCACGGCGGTGACGGATTTCTGAAGTTCCAGGATGCGGAAGAGATAACCAATATAGAGCTGGCGGATGCCTTTGAGCAGGTTGGTGTTCCCGCTGACTCACGCGCCGTCTGTCTTGGTGTTTGCAAATTCCTTTCCCCCCAGATGTGGTCCAAACAGCGGTACCATGAAATCTTCTTCATGATCGACACTTGCCAGGCTGCCTCCATGTACCAACGCTTCTACTCTCCCAACATCCTAGCAGTAGCGTCATCGCTGGTGGGCGAGGACTCTCTCTCCCATCACGTTGACCCAGCCATCGGCGTTTATATAATCGACAAATACACCTACTACGCTTTGGACTTCCTAGAAACCGTGACACAGGTAAAGACATAGCTCTTGACCGATTCACAATCATGAGAGTTGCTACTGGTCCATTTCATTATTTGACAGGATTCAAAGAAGACTATGGGCGAGTTCCTGTCCGTGTGCCCTAAACGCCAGTGCATCTCCACAGTCGGTACCAGGACAGACCTTTTTGGCAGAGATCCCGATCAGGTGCCCATCACAGATTTCTTCGGCTCAGTGAGAAATGTGGAGCTCACCACCGAAGTGATCAACGACCAAATAGAAAGCCAAAGTTTGAATAGTCAAGAAGAGCGTTGTGAGAAGGATTCCTGCGGCGAGCATGTCAGGGAGCAGAAGACTTACACCTACATCAGGACCCTGCCAGTTCTAGAGGAGCTTGGTTTAGTAGTGATGTAATGAGTGATGCAATCGGAGGTGAGGTAGTTAGTTCGTGCTGTGATCTTACGTAGAGCGAGTCCTCCATTGCTGCAGCGACAGCATTATGTGCACTTGTGCAGGTAGATTGTTGCTGATACCATAACTTACCTGCTGTGATTTTTTTTTTAATGAATTTTACAAATGCTCTCTGAGACTTTCTATATCCTGGCTATCAGATCCTCCAATAGTACGGGCTCCACCTCGGAGCCGTGCGTGCTCTTTAGTCCCACCACAACGGACTTTTGTTCCAAGTTTCCAGTGGTCTTCACAGTGATTGTTGGTCTGGAGCAATGTTCCGGCTCATGCATCTCCCTCTGGCTTCTTTTGATCTGAGTGGTCTCCTAGCGCCACCTGATCACATCAGTAGTAGCCTTACAATGAGACAACTTTTTCAGCTTGGGCACCTCCCTCCGCATGTCCCACTCATTGTAGTGGTAGGAGGGATAGGGGGTTTATGGCATTGGCAGCACCCAAAATGATTCATTCTTCACCGTTTCGATTGCTTTTTAATCGAAATTGGCCCTAATTTTTTTGGGTGGGTGCTTCGGTAGCTGATTGTCATTTCCTCTTCTCTGCCATTTTTAAAATTCTATGGCACTTTCTGGACTTGCTGGAGACTCGACAACTTTTCTGCATCGCCATGACCAGCGCTTGTTGCTGGGACATTAGCGTGATGCAGGTGGCGCACATGGTGGATTTGTGGAAGTGCTGGGATCCAAGCACCTGCTCACTTAAGGCCATGATTGTGGACCAAAACTGTGGGTAAATAAATTGCAATAATGTGCAAATTGGCCCAACAACAGTCTTTTATTACAGCAAGCACTGTACTCCACGTTCGAAGATTTTGGTTTGGCGAAGCACTGCCCTGTTTTACCGAGGTGTATACGTGGAGGGCCAATGCAATAGATCATAAAGCCAAACAGCCAAAGCCAAGTTAAGCCATGATCAGACCTCCGAGCACCTGGCTCTCACATGAGCACTCTAGCGCCCAAATGCCCCATGGAGCCTAGATGAAATTGGTAGACTATACTGCAAAGCAAATGTAGAGCTTAGCTTGGCCTAACTTATTCAATTTTAACTTTCTAAAAAGTTAGGTCGTGCCACTGAAGTCATTCTGTACTCGCTCAATAACTATTAAATTCGATGAAATATTGACCAAATGGATGTCCAATATCGCAAGGTTCATTGCATAACAAAGACCAGGGGGCACAGCCGTTGATAGTGGGATGAACCAGTAACAGCTCACTGAGTTGAACAAACGAGCGCAACCAACAAAACCTCTCATATGATCTTCAGTTCTCTCATAAACAAGCTGGTCTCGATCGCGGTGCTCGTGACCGTGCAGTACAGAACTGTGCAGCGTGCTTTTCAGCGCCATATGCACGGCTTAGGGAAGGAATACCAAAGAAGATTCCTCCCCCGCTCCCATATGCACACTTGACCGAATGAAACTAGATCAGTGATGAGTTCTATTACTTCAATAAAACAGATCACTGAACTAGATGCAGAGTTAGTCCTCCAGAATGTCCGACCAATGATTACGCTTTAGACGTCCAGAAGCAGGCGTAGGTGGTGATTGTGTTTTCAGTTGCATTAATGTAACGCCAATTTCGTCACATGAGGGAACCTTACTGCTAAACAGCACGGTACTTCTTCCTGACAATGCCCTACTGAAGTGTGAGTAATATAATATTGGCAATATATGTAATGCTTGTAACATTAACATGACTGCATCAAGTGCAGTCACGGCAATGGGAGAGATATAATTGTATTTCATGGCTTTTATACAATCCTTTGTAGGCAAGTTTGGCTCAAGTGTACCTGGTCAAGATGCAGGCGATTGGGCTCGGAGAGGCTCCCTTAGCTCAGATGACGTTGGCGACTGCACCAGGAGCAGCAGCCCAATATTGTTCGCCTAATCACAGTGTTTTGAGGGCACCTCGCTCTCTCTGCCCAGTGACGGCGGCTTGGCCACCGCTACGACCCAAAGCCCAGACCTGAGACATCTAGGACATCAAGCGACAGCTGCATTATAGCGGTGCCTCCTGCATGAACAAGCAACGTTTCTATTTCCTCTTCCTGCTTTCACAGACAACTCAGTGTCCGCCAATTTCGTCAGTAGTGATGCAAAGGGCTCAGAAAAGTAACTCTTCGGGGTCAAACAATGGGGTTTGTCTCCGATGATAGGGCTTGGACCGGCGTTGATGGACTTGACCAATGTTTTACAGGTATTGTTACCGAGGTCGTCGACTGTTGCGCAACAGCAACAACAACAACAAGTAGTAGACGACTTGCTCACGGTATTTCTACTTGCACTCTGTGCACGTGTGTTACACAGCTCAATCAACAATTCGTGGAGGAATCTGTTGCATCCTCACCAAACGTTTAAGGTACTTGTCTAAGTCTAGAGGTCCATGAATGCGCCTCTCGTGAGTGCTGCCAAAAAAGCCCGTCCGAATCTCTGGCTTCCGGGCTCAGCCCTATTTCATCCCCATACTCAGCTTGGATTGCATCGCCACACTCGGCCTCTCTCACGTTGCTGATACGCCGGTCCGGAACGTTGGAGCAGGTAAAAACAAGAAATAGACCCGAAGTGTTTCTTGCTTTCCGCACAGAATCATTCCGTTCATGTACGCGATGTTGGTGTCGTCTGTGGCTGTGGTAACTTTCTCGCTCGTTCGAGCTGTCGTGTTAACAGTGCAGGAACTGGATTTTGGGAATTTAAGGCCGCATATGGGAAATCCTTGAGTCCTGTCAACGTCTGGCGTCGGTTTCTGTGCTGTGGATCTGACCTCACCGCATCGCACCGAGGTCCAGTTCACTTCATTGCAATGGACCCAGTGTGACCAGGGCTGGAGAAGCAAAGTCGCAAGGCTGAGGCCAGAAAGTAGCAATGTCAACCACAGGCATGAGCTCGAAATCGCAAGAAAGTTGCTACGGTTTGTACAGACAAATGGAGCGCAGATCTGGAACCATAGTTACTTTTTTCACCTATTGCTCTCGTGAATGGTCTTGGTGCACTTGCAGAAGGACTTAAGCGGGATGAGCTCCTGAACTGTCCTTAGCTTCCTCCGACCGAATATGGTCAGAGGAAGAGTTAAATTAAAGAGTTGAAGCAAAATACTCAACAGTCCTACAGCAATGTCAGCTTAAAGATTGAAGCCTAACTATTGGACATGAGCCCCCCGTTGAGGGCAGGCTTTGGCGTGACGTTCTGTGCAAAGCGGACTGCACAAAGTACATGGGGCCCACATTTGGCAGTTTGGTTGTCATACGACCTGAGGAGCAATTCCGGTACCTCAGCTACTAAGCATAAAGTATGCCCGTTAAGTCGGGCATATTTTCTAAAATCAAAAATACTGGGATTGTCTGCATCAAATCAGACCATTTTTTAGGTGAATATTTGAATTTGAAATATTTGAATCTTTCAAGTGAGGAAGATATTCCAAGCATTCACCACAGAAGTGAATTCTTGCGAATAGCAAGAATTTAGATCCTGGTCATCAGGATCAATTGAACAATTGCAGAACTGTTGCATGACACCTTCACGAAGGACCTGCGCTAACGTACGAGTGGTCCGAAAAGGAACAATATCGTTCCTGAATACATGTCGAAAGTGCATGTTGCGTAAGGTTGGACTATTTCCCATAGGTTTGTGACTACAAGAAGTCATTGTGGATCTTCAGTGTTGAAGTGTGGATATGAATTTACAAATCTGCTAAGAGGCCTTTATCACTGTTGAGATGCCGGGACTGCATGAGTTGGGAGAGCAAAGTCATTTCACGGATGTGGAACCGCCGAAAGTTTTGACTGTGGAATCGGCCTCTTTGGGAATGGATGGAATTTGGAACTTCTGATGCAGTTTTTTGTTACTTTTAAGTAATGAGGTCTGATCAGAGGTGAAAATGCCCATTTGGGTGATACTGGACAATGAGGGGCTTGAGGCTTTGCCTTGTTCTGCTTTTGTTTGAGAAATAACCTTTTTTACTTAAAAGATAAAAATCTTTTAAGTAATTGAGTGTGATTACGGGAAAAAAAGACTCATCTGAGACGTCTCATTTACCTCCTTCAGTGGCGTGAATTAAGAAATGTTAGTTTTTTACTCGTACGTTAGCCTGGGTCGTTTTCCTTCATCACGTCTGACACCTTTATATGTACTTGTTATAGGTTTCCTTACCTTGCTCGGCCGAACTTGGCCTTGTGGCATTGATGTGCAGGTTGAATTGATTCACTTCCTTCACTATCGTGTCCTCGTTCCTGATGCTGCATTCGGCTTACTCGCTCTGTCTCTTGCGCACGCGGTCCTTCCTGCCTCAGTCGTCAGTGTCGCTGACCACTTCTGTGATCCGTTGGGGCCATGGGCAGTTTCACTCCTCTGCTAACCTTCAGCAACGCGTTGGTCAAGTGCCAAAGCCTCTAGCCAAGCTCATAGGATTACCAAAGAGGTCAGAATCAATAGACACGCTACCTTGTCAGTTCTATGCCATGTGATATTGCTCTCCTGCCTTTCCACCACGCATTACGTGAGGCAGGTGTTGCCTAAAGAATTTATCTGGCTGCTGTGGTACGTACAGATGGTCACCAGGGTGTTCTGACTTCACGTAGTTTCTGCGAAGAATGCTATCTTCATTGATCTGCAATGTGAGTCTTAAAGATGTCTGTTGTAATGAGAGGTCAGGTGCATGAGAGAGTCAAATTAATAACAGGGGAAGAATGAAAGGGATTCCAGAAGAAAACTAGAGGAGCTGAAGATGTCAGAGAAGGAACATCAAGACATTTCGAGTCACATGCTGCATTCTGTGTTTTATCTTTATGGTGAGATGGGTTCCCCCCCCCCGCACATACACACACACACAAACGTTTCATCACTCTGCTTTAACTGCTGTAAGGTCCCTGCAATTTCAATGCAAGGCCTGTCTAACTCTCCTCTCTCAACAGACCATTAGTCACAATGGCTTATACTCCGCCTCCACCTGAACACATCTTCAAGAATGACTTGAATGCACCCTTCTTGAAAATCAAGGACAGCTTTGAAGGGCTGTCCAAGCAGCAACAGCTTTATGCTCACTACTTGTCCAGGTAAAAAGAATTTATGTGTGTGCAACACAACGTTTCTTCCAAGTTGTATCTCTCATACATTTCTCTAGAGCCAGCTTCTTCGGCGGGCTGACAGTGCTGGTCCAAACATCTCCAGAGAGTCCGCAAATCTTCCGCCTTATCAATCGGATCTTTAGGGGCCAAAAAAGCATCCAAGAACTCAAGGACTTGGCCATCAAAGAAGCAGGACTCTCTGAGGAGGAATTTCAGGCTTACCTTGTTTATTGCTGTGGTCTGTCAATGCTTCTACCTGGTTGAGGCATTAGAAATAAGTTTTCTTTTTCCTTGTAGCCTTCCATGGGAACATGGGCAACTACAAGGGATTTGGTGATTTCAAGTTTGTCCCAAATCTGCCTCCATCTAAGTTGGAGGCCTTGGTGAAAGCATCTCAGGCCTTCAAGGATGATCCAGATGAGATGGGGGAAATCTGGCAAAGCATCAAAGACTGTCTGTACACCCTGACCACCCGTCAGAAGCAGCTCGGACTGGGGGACAAGGGAGTCACCACATATTTTAGTGACAACTGCGACAGCTCAGATGCGGAAAAAGTTGGCAGGTTTGCACTTTTGCAGTTTTGAATGAGAAAGTATTTAAGGTCAGGCCCTTATGGCCTTTTTTACAGTTCACATTGTTCATAACCAAAATTTGCATAACAGACAGTAAGAAAGAGTACCTAAGTGAATGGTCATGTTCAGGCACCATGTGATAGGCCTATGAAGATTGTTCTTAATGTCATTCTGATTTTCTGCAGGTATTTGAAATCCAAATGTATCGAGCCCACAAACACTCGCTTGTTCAAGACAGTGGGACCTGATGGTGCTGTGGAGTATGAGATTAGGAAAGCTGCAGCTGTCAGCAAAGTATTAGAAGGTCTGGTAGAGTTTGAAGGAGCAAACTTCAAAGTCACAACTGGAGACTATGCTGATCTTATGAAGCTCACCAATGAGAACCTGAAAATAGCAAAGGTGAGCAACTATTGCTGAAAAGTTTACTTATCCCTTCACCTGTGTACTTGTCATACTGACGGATACCTTTGTCTCAGGAACATGCCTCCAATGATAATGAACGTGCCATGCTCCAATGCTACATAGAGAGCTTTGCTGATGGTAGCGTAGATGCACACAAGGATGGTAGCAGATACTGGATCAAGAACAAGGGACCAGCTGTCGAGACTTACATTGGTTTTATTGAGACTTACCGGGATCCAGTGGGTAAGGGGAAATTACTAGACCACAGCTGCAAACTTGGAATGATTGCCTTACTCACACAATAGTGATCTTGCCTTTTTCCTACAGGTGTGCGTGCTGAATTTGAGGGCTTTGTGACCATGGTTAACAAGGAGCAGTCTGCAAAGTTTGGCAGACTGGTGGAAAATGCTGAGAAGTTCCTCCCTAGACTGCCTTGGCCAAAGGAGCTTGAAAAAGACCAATTTCTCCAGCCAGACTTCACATCGCTTGAAGTGTTCAGCTTTGCTGCATCAGGGATCCCTGCTGGAATAAACATTCCAAACTGTGAGTTGAGCTCATTGTGGAGGAACCCTATACATGGTGCAATCTTCCACATAAATATTTTCTGCAGAGGATAAAAGGGGCCCTATGCACTGAGCTGGAACATTTGGGGGTTAAAGTTAAAGTGAATCATTTTTGAGACACTGAAATATTTGATACAGAAGTGTGATCAAGTTTGTGACAGCCCATTTCTATGCAAGACTGCCTGAAGTGTGACAATTCCTCTGCATGCCTCCAATGTAAACTGCATAGGTTTTGAGTTCATTGTCAGAATTCTCATTAGATGATGAGATCCGTCAGTCTGAAGGCTTCAAGAATGTCAACCTGGGCAACGTGATCAGCTCTGCCTTTGCATCCAAGAGAGTCACCTTTCTTTCTGAGCAGGATGCAGAGGTGATCAAGAAGTGGGGCAAGGATTCATTTGAACTGCAGGTAAGACAAAAATGTGATATTGTGTGACAAATGTTTGAGACTAAGCTTCCTCAGGTTGGTCTTCATGAGTTGTTTGGTCATGGTAGTGGGAAGTTGCTCATTCGAAACAAAAATGGGGAGCTCAACTTTCCTTCTGACCTTGTGAATCCACTCACTGGAAAGCACATTGACAAGTTCTATGAGGCTAATGAGACCTATGATGCCAAGTTCTCCTCATTTGGTTCAAGCTATGAAGAATGTAAAGCTGAGTGTGTTGCTCTGTACCTCAGTTGTTACAATGACGTGGTGAGGTAAGACTGCACTTCACAATAATGAAAAAGTAAATATTAGTGTCTATGACTTATTGCCATAGCATTTTTGGCCATGAGGACGAGAATGACATCAAGGATGTAGTCTATGCTGGCTGGCTAGACCTCTGCCAGAAGGGTGTTGCTACCCTTACTGCATACAGCCTGGGAACCAAAGAATGGAAACAGGCCCATGCCCAGGCGAGGTTCGTCATTTTACAGGTGTGGTTACCTCATTAAATTGTTGTGTTGCAACCCTACAAAGAAACTCACCAATTGCACACAGGTGCTCCTTGAAGCTGGTCAGGGCTTTGTCAGTGTAAAAGAGGTCCAGGGAGAAGATGGCAAGCCAGACTTGCTGCTCACTATGGACCAGACAAAGGTCAAAACAGTGGGAAAGGATGCCATTGGAGAGTTTCTTAAAAAGCTCCAGGTAATATTAAGTGTGACCTTTTTCATTCTTTGATCAATCTGGAAAAAAATGCCATTTTTTTCCTGTTGTCAGATCTACAAGTCCACTGGTGATGTTGAGTCTGCCCAGGTGATGTATGACCACTACAGTGAAGTCAGTGAAAGTGGAAATTGGCCTTTTGCTCGCTGGCGGGACATTGCTGTAAACAGGGCAGTCCCCAGAGCAATACAAACTCAGGCTAACACAGTGATCAAGAGTAAGTTTTTAAGCAAATTATGCATATCCAGCTGATGACAGACATAAGCATGTGCCTTGTTTTCTCAGATGAGCAGATTGAGGTGATTGAATATGCGGATGGCTATGAAGCTGCAGCTCAGTCCTGGGTGGATCGCTTCTCCGAGGAAGAGTTCAAGAAGGTGGATAGTGTCCTGAAGGATCTTTACCTCAAGGATCAGCCTTTCTTTACAAGAAAGGATTGAGTGGTCATGAAGGTACTATTTCTGGAGAATATGATGTTCTTTTTTAAATATGATTTTTTTTGGGGGGGGGAGGAAGGTGGTTTGTGTGAACAAACAT
>JAAUXU010020226.1_pt1 | contig 24456 bp, 28 predicted proteins | sample 7278151 | NCBI WGS metagenome assembly JAAUXU01 (sample SAMN14350113, study PRJNA611818) | marine sediment metagenome | isolation source: surface marine sediment (1.8m) | place: French Polynesia: Moorea | collected 2018-08 | reverse complement strand
CGTGGACGGGTGGGTGGGTGGGGGTGGTTATGATGACACTTGTAAACTCATCCTGTACGTTTCGCCATCATACTAACCTCCATGAATCCGCCCCTTTCCTTTGTGTAGATGTACAGCCTGAAGAGATCTAGCGGACTCTTGGATATCGTCGGGCACTGCGTGATTGGCGTGCCTCTCTCCTCCATGAACCCGAGCAACTTGTCGAGGAAGGGCCTCCTTTCCGGGTGGTTGTCCATATCGAACAGCCTGACCAAGCTGTCAGCTTTGGAGGACGACGAGGAGCTCTGGGGAGGAAAAATGCTGGTCATACGATGAGCATAAAAAAATCGAAATAGGAAAGAGAGCTTTTGGATTGTCCAAGGAAATCGTGCTAGACCCTAGCAAAGATTGTGCCATGTGTGTTGCTCATCATCAGAATGGTTGGTGGCAGCATGATGATGTTCGACGGACAAAAGCATGAAATGCGAGTGAAGCTCTTTCATCCCAGGAGACAAGTGCACGTTAATTGCTTTAAACAAGTGCTTTATATTTTAGCACACTAACTAATGGCCAGAAGAATGACAAGGGCGAGATGGCGCAAGGAAGTAGGAAGCAAGAAGTACTAAGTACGGTCGTTCTCTATGACCTTAACATAGTAGAAAGTAACAGTAGTGAGCGTCAGGAGCGAAGGAGTTGTGTGAATACTGAAAATTAGGACATGAATTATGAGAGGCTGTCTACGGCGGTGGCGGTTAGCTCGTGGAGGCTGGTTAGTATGTTTAGTAGCTGTGTGATTATCGGCTAAAATGTCGTTACATCTCCACCTTAGAGGGTTTATAAGTGGGCTGGCTATCACTGGGGGTAGCAGACTTCTCCGGGGGCGTACCAGCCCTGTACTGCGAGGAGGAAGAACCGGCAGCACCACCAGCAGTCGGAGGCGGGACCACCTGCAAATGGGTGAGCGGACGGGCAAGGTCAAATCATTATAAAATTAGCAGCCCATTAGCCAGGATTTAGTCAAGGCGTAACTGATCAAGCTGACATTTTAAGCTCATATCCCCATCTTGTACAAGTACTAACCCTACTACGTGAGAGAGTGACAGAGGCACAGCAAAGTGACCCGTCCAACCAACACCATTGGTACGCTGCATCACAACAATGCACCAGGGATAGTTTAGGGTTGTAGTAGGAGTGAGACGAAACAACAGCAAAAAGTTGTACTATTGGAGTGCAACAACACCGAAACCATCGCAGTACAATAACACCTGCCATATTGTTGGGTACATTGGTGCTTTACTAAATTCCATACAATAAAGGATATTGGGGTGGTGCGGACTCTTGCAGTGAATCGCACATGTGTTCTACGCAATGTGGCTTACACCTTCACATAATGTGACGATAACGCGTATCTGTCTCACCGGCATGGCCGGGCTGGCCGAATTTCTGGCTTGGTGCTGCCATCCCGGACTAGCGACGTAGGAGTTCTCGTGAGGACCCAAGGCGCTGGCGCCACCACCTCCAGGCGAAGGGATGCTGCTATGCGGACTTCCGGGTGGTCCTGAAACAGAGATGTTAGATGATACTTTTCTCAGTGCACAGGAGGTACTGCTCAACGAAGGTTCGGTTGTCATCGCATGGTTTGTCCGATTCAGTAACCTTCTCACATTTGCCTCCTATCACGAGACTGCTTTGCCATGGTTTTACTTGCTCGCTCCATGGATAGATCCATACCGAACATCTCGCTTGTTGTGCTCTTTTCAACTCCGCCAGCACAATATGGACGATTTCGTTCTCAGGCCACGAACTCCGTAGTCCGTAATTAGGTCTACACACCGGCCAACTGATTTCTTGGCTTTAGTACGTGCAGAGCGGTCACACTTGCGAAACCGCGGTTGGGATTGAAGGAGGAACTATTATCTCTAGTACGGTGGTCCAGTTGAGGAGAAGCTCTGGAGCAGGCAAGTTCTCCCCGGCTTTCGTTCTACTCTGGCCAGCTGTAAGAGTGGGATTACCTGTACCTAACCACGGACCTACGAAGAGCTCACTTGGTCAATGGTCTCTCGTGAGGAGAAATCTGCTTTCTGGAGCAGCCTTGGACACCTCAGTCTGGGTAGTGCGAGCGCTGTCGACGAGTGAAGCATCAGTCAGGGATGTCCGAATATGACCTAAATGACTACACAGTGCATGCCTGCGTCATCAAGGACTCCATGAGCATGACCCTAGTGCGAGGGTCAGAGATAGCGGTCGGACGAGGAGTCAGCTCGCAACGTCTCCCGCACAGTTGTAAACAATTTGATAGCATAGAGGGGTCAGCAAGACAGGTAATTCTTAAGTTTCTTCAGGCGACCATGGGCCGAAAATGTTGTGCATAGGATTATGATGGGAAGGAGTTATACTGTGACAACTCTCAGTAAAGTGTGAATCTTCACGAGGCCATGCAGTCTAGCGTCATAATAGGAATGTCGATACCGTGCAGATATCAACTTCAGTCGCAGCTGAATTATACTCATGAACTACTAGTCAGGACATTTCTAAGCAGCACGAGCACGCCATGGAGATTCCATCCAAAACGCATAAGTAGGCTATTGCCAAAGTCGAAATGCTTACCAGGATGAGGATATCCCTGACCAAGGAATCCCTGTTGCTGTTGGCCCGAGCTGCTCTTTGGCGTCTGTCTGCCGCCGCCGCCGCCGCCGTCCGAGCGGTCTGAGGACTGCGAAAGCGTGGATTGCTGAGAAGTGTCGTCGTGCACGGGCACGCCGTCGCTGGTGCTGCTGTTCCCCACGGGAGACTGGGCAGAATTGGGAACCGCGGAATAGCTGGTGTTGCCCCCGGTCGAGGTGGCGGGTTGTTGAGGAGGCCCGTTCGGATAGCCCCCGGGATAGGGCTGGGATGAAGCGTTGCTGACAGGAGGAGGCATCCCGCCTGGAGGGTGAGGACCGGTTGGGGCGCCTGGGCCGTTGTAGCTGTTCGGAGCGCCAGCCACCGTCGACGGAGGGCCGTTGTAGCTGTTGGGATATCCCTTCATCTGCTGTCAAAGAGGTATTGTTCGGATGAAAAAGCACCAATAGACGAACACTAACATTTAACTTCTTAGTCACCTGTGGATGAGGAGGCCTCCCAGGATACTGAGACGGCGGCGCACCTGGATGCCTTGGGGGACCTTGGGGTGGCATGCCCTTTTGGGGTACGCCAGGACCCATCATGTTTTGTGGCGGAGGAGGCGGACCACCTGGTCCACCCCAACTGCCTTGCGAAGATGGATAGTATCCTTGAGGGTACCCTCCACCAATGGGCCTTGAGATGTATCCACCGCCAGGAGGACCTCCACTACCTCCGTACCCTCCCATCCGCATCCCGTATGGTTGACCTGGATATCCACCAGCTTGGCCTCCGTATGGAGGCATTTGTTGCTGGCCAGCAGGAGGAGAGGGAGCACCTGATGGTCCTCCCAATTTATTGTACATCATGTGCGGCGGACCCATGGGAGGTGGCTGCTGATGGTAACTCATGGGTCCGTTAGCTGGTGGCGGCGCTCCGGCCTGCTGCTGTTGTTGCGGCGGCGGCGGGCCGCTGGGAGGCCTGGGTGGCATTGAGCCCAGCGGCGGTGGCGCTCCCGCCGCCACTGGCGGAGTCGCTGATGCTGTCGTCGTGGCGGCGGCTGTTGACGTTGCTCCTCCCACGGCCGGGGACATGGACCGATTGGAGGAAGTAGATCCTGACGGAGACGGGCACGGCCGAGACGACGAAGCGGCTGTTGCGGCTCCTACGGCGGTGGCTTGGGACTCGTCTTCAGGCGCGCTACTGCCATCGGTCCTCTGGTTTGACGGCTAGAAGAAAGAAAATGAGCACAATCTCATTGGTCCTGATTGGTCTGGCCAATCCAAGGAGGCAGACTCCTAGGATGACATCGACGTACCGGAACGTGAACGCACCCATGCACCTAGCCGAGACCTGGCCAGAAAAGTGAGCACCGTTATGAACTCATGATGCTGCCTAAGTTACACCCCTGCTGTCTCTCTGCGACGCTCGTCGCCGGGTCTAAGGTTACGCAAATATCAACTCGAGTCACTATTGGCGATTTTGCAAGAATCGAGGGGAGCAAAATGCGTACGAGACACATTTCGCAACGCGACTTTGGCAAAGAAGTGCTTGCGACTTGCCGTTGGCGGCCGCCCGGGGCGCTGGCGTCGCGGCGGCCGCCAGCGCCATCTCTTTTTCGCCTCCGCCGCACCCGAGGCATTTGTGTTCCATGTAAAAACTATTCGTCTCAATAGAACCGGGCGTCATTTCGCCGCCATCAGCTGATTTGCCGGGGTAGATAAAAAAAGCGCACTTCCTCAGCCAAAGACGCTGTGGTTCTTGATGACGACGCACTAATTAGTGCAATTTTAATCAGAACTGCGACGCGTGCGACGCCCTGGCGATGCCCAAGGTGTAGGGCAGAAAAGATCCGACTCTACTCGATCCTCTACCAGCTCCAGAAGCCGATCCGGACCCCGAAAACCGTTCTTTCTGGCGGTTTATAATATGGAGGGTCCGGGCGCCATGATTGCCTCTTTTGCTCTGGGAGCTCCGTTTTTCTTTATACCCGCCCGCCAGCTGCCCCGCAGACCGCAGGGAGGGCGACGGATAGACCTGAATCTAGCCTACCTGGTTGCTGCTATTAGTCCTCCGGTTCGTTCGTTCGGAATCCCGGTGCTCCGGGCGTCACAAGCTTGTCCGAGTACGAGGTCTGTTCCACAGTTTTATCGCGCTCTTATGTGCAGTAGTCACTACAGCCGCAGCAGCGGCGGCAGCAGCAGCAAAGGCTTCGTCGTCCGCAGCAGTTTGGCCGCAGCCGCCGCAGCCCCCGCCGCTGCCGTCCCTGCCGCCGCCTGCAGCCTCTTCTCTCTACTTTATATACAGAGTGTAGTAGTCTAATGCTACAGCAGAAGAGACTCTCGTTCCTTCCTTTCGCCGGCATTGGGGCCGAGGGAAACAGGAGGCAGACAGCAGAAAAGAACACACACTCGGTCGTCGTCGTCGTCAGCAGCGAGCAGGGGAAACACACGCAGTAGTAGTAAAAGGAGGACGACTGCTGTTTCAGCAGCAAAGCCGCGCTATCTACACACACACGCACGCGGACGCGGACACGCACACGAAGAGGGACCAAAAAGCTTTCGTTAGCTGCTGCTAGCCCGTCACGATCTATCTCTCTCGCTCGACGACGCACACCAGTCGTGTAGACCGACCGTACGTAAGTCAGCACGTACACGTATACACACGACAGCACCACAGAGCAGGACGGCGTGCACGTCACCCACTGCATGGGGGAGGGCGGGCGGCGCAAATACCTTCGACAAGACCACATGCAGCAACGAGCAATGTCGATTTATGCAATATTTTCTCGAGCTGGGAACTCTGGACGGCATTACATGGAGTAGGTACTAAGGCATTAAGAGCTGCGGCGGTCGTTTCGAGCAAAAAGAAAAAAAAAAAAAGCGAGTGGTGTGCGTGAGAGTGCGCCATCGCCGGCGCCGGCGACGCCACCGGCCACGCCACCGCCGCCATCACCGCCACCGCCATCGACGCCGACGCCGACGCCGTCGCTTCAGAAGTGCATAACACGGTCGCTCTCCCCCGTGTGCTACTAAAGCGAGGAGCGGACGTTGTATTATCGTTCTCTGCTATCGACCAAGGCAGGCAAGGGGGAGAGAGAGAAGAAATAGAGGCTGCTGCTTCTCTGCGGAGCAGCAGCAGAACACATCCAACTTCTTTCTCTCTTTCTCCTCCGCTTGACAGCTCCTCCTGTGCGGGTCCGCGGCGCCGAGGCTCACGACCAACTTTCCAGACGCGAGAGACCGATGAAAAACGAAAAACCTCGAACATACAAAGTCGGGGAGGACGCTGCGCTCGCCGGAGACGCCCGCCGGGCGGGGTGGGACGTGGCTCGAGACCCGAGAGACGACACGAACGGGTTCCGGGCGGTCGGCGAGACCCGGATTGGGTCTCCGCCGGGCGTCGGCAGTTTGAATTTGGCGGGCTTGGCTCGACATCCCGATGCAAAATGGGCAGCAGCGGCGGCCGGCGCGGCTGCCACAGGGACGACTGCCCAGTGAGAGAGAGAGAGAGAGAGAGAGAGAGAGAGGGGGGGGATCGAAAAGCGCGAGTGCATCGACATCTCGTCCACGCACTTTCAGGCCTTCTTCGCATCCAGTACATTGACTGCACGAGGCTCCATTCGCCCACCCCCCCTCCTCTTGTGCTCTGATACTTTAGCCAGGCATTGTAGAGATCATTTTTTATCCCTCTTTTCCGGCCGCCCAAGCCACCAAACCTCCTCTCGGAATTCAATATGACCGTGCCGAACCTGAAGCACAAGCGGCTGAAGCGGCGGGTCCGTTTTTCCCTCTGTTCCCATCTCTTCACGCGGCTGCGAGCAATCTTCTTCGTCTCCTTCTACTGCTTCTTCTCCGTATGCGTTCAGCCAGCGAGGTTGGGCGGAGGAGGAGGAGAACGACGACTCCTCCGACTCCGAGGAGCAGCAGCAGCGACTCCGACTGTACCTCCATTACCGCCCTCTCCCCCAACGTTATGTACTTGTGCGTGCGTTCACATAGCAGCAGCAGGAGCAGCAGCCAGGCTGCCACTCTGGGGAACAAGAACCACGTTCTCTCTCTCAACATGCCAACTTCAGAAGGGAACACAAGAAAGAAGGAGGGGAATACTTTGTGCTCCTCTTCTCTTTTGCCGAGGGCTTCTTCTCTGGCGGCAGCAGAATAAATGCATCAGATGTCGCGAGCGAGGAGGAGAAGGGGGGTAGGGAGAGAATGGAGAAGGGCGGCGGCGGCGGCGGCGACGGGGACGACGGCGGCGGGGGCGGCGGCGGCATTATTATGGCGGAATTGCCGTTGTAGAGAGGGGGGGGGGATAGAGGAAGAAGTCTGGCACAGAAAAGAGAGGATATGTTGGTAGTAGCAAAGAGAAAGCAGCAAAAGAAACGAGGGAGGAAGGCGAAAAGAATTCTAGGAAACTCTCTCTCGCTCTGCAGATATTGCCTTCTCCGTGAAAACAAACTTATTATCGTGGCCGCGAAAAAATAGACCCCTCGGGCGGGCGTTCGCTCCTCCACCATGATAACGGCGATGCTGAGCAGCAATCGCGTCAAAACTGAACCAGAATCTGACGTCTGGACGCACTCGGCGAGATAAAAGCTTGGCCTTTAAAAAAAAGGGGGGGGGGAGATTCAAATTCCTCCCACACGCGCACTCTACCAGACACGTCAAGTTGATTCACTTATAGGTGAAGTAACTTGCGCAGTTGAAAAGTTCCAACGCATTTTAGACCCATTTACTTCTTCTTTACTATGGTATGGCGATCAAGACAGCATGAAGGAGCTTTGCTTCTGCCCACACACATGTAGAGAAGAGGGGGGGGGGATTTTACGAGTAGTGACTTGCAAAATTTTTGCCAAGCCACCAGAAGTCTGAGTTGTTCTCCGTTCTCCAGGCACTTTGCAGCTATACTTTCTCAGCTGTTGAGGAGACACAGGAAATTCCATGATTGACTACAGCAGCATAATTATATGGCGGGAGTTTGAGTTCCATCTGGCCTTGGCCGCCGCAATCCCCCCTGCAAAGTCAGATGCATTCCTGGTGAGGGGTGCCAGCAAACCAAATGTGTTATATCCTCACTTCGACTGCGTAAAATTCACGCAATTTAGAACGGGAGGAGAGGTTCCCACGACGCATGCAAATGTGCACTCTGCTCCACGTACCTATGGCTGCTACGTATGGATAAGTGCACGCTGAGCTCGATGTTCAAGCTCCATAGATGGGAACACGCGAGGAATGTACGCAAATTCCTTCTTGTACCCGAGAGAGAGGGAGACATTTTCAAGTGGAAAGAGATAGAGGAGCATTAAAAGTTGGTAAGGGGAGGGGGAGAGGAGAGAACTGTCTCAAATTCTCCCTCATGTGCGTACTAACTGACGCATTTCGCCCTGTCCAACAGAACATTTATTCCAGAAGAGAGAGAGAGAGAGAGAGAGAGCAAAATCCCCCCCATTTCTTTCCTTTCCGCCCAACTGATACTACTGACCGCATGTAAAAGTGACGCAAGCGACAATTTCGCCAGCAACGACGTCCACGACGCATGCACTTGGAGTCCAAACAGCTCGGACACCCGCCAGTCGCTCACCAGCACTGGTGAGTCAGCCCGCAAGAGTTGAGGGATGTCTGTGATGTGCCCAGTGTCTGAGCGAGTCCATTTACATATTTCGGGGGAACCCCCCTCTCTTTCTCTCTGTCTGTCTCCTCCTTCCTTATCGGGGTCTCGTACAAAAATGAATGAGCGGCCGATTTTTTCCCACGGACAATGAACGCTTTTGACGGTCAGGGTCACGACGGGGATGGCTTTAATGGGGGGAAACACCTACTCTCTCCATAAATCTCTCTCATTGGCAGCGCAGCCAAAAAAAAAAAAAAAAAGAGCTGCTGTTATGCGATCTGTGGAAGATGGGCCAGGGCGAAGGTGAGTGAGTCATCGACTTGGACCGTGCTCCACAATCAAAGTGTGACACTGACCGCATCGTGCACAAACAAGCGCGCAGGGAGGTCCCCTCCAGGCCAAATGTGGGGTCATTTACAGCCTGCTCATTCTCTCCCTGGACATAACAATCGGCCCCAAATTGATCGCTATCCTGGTCGGGCAGGCGTTTCTTGTTCCTTTCAAATCGGGAACCCCCCCTCAGTCCCCCCCCCCCTTCAATCATCTCAAGTGACGTCACACCGACTTAATGGAGCAAACGGCTAATGCAGCCTGGAGGGGGGAGGGGGAGACATGCGACAGAGCACACACTCCAAGAGAACAATAGTAGAAACTTGCGCAGAAAAAAAAGGAACCAGCTGTTCGAATAATAAGAGGGCTGCGTCTTCAGCCCGTCAAAGCTGCGTACTAGTTAGGATCTAGGTGCATGTACGAGTGCACGTCAGTACTGGTCGACTCCACATGTCCGACTTGTGTGAGGACACCAAGCGACTGAGAGAGAAGGAGCATTTTTGTTTCTCCACTTACCGACGGTGTTGGACCTCCGGCCTCAGACGTAGCTGGTTGAGTATTCACAGAATTATGCTGGCCCTGAAAAGAAAAAAGATGCGACTGACGACTCGATGGGATACGATCAACGTAACCGTGTTTAGCTACAAATAGCCCACACTCGTCACCTGTTGTTGCGGATCCTCTTTCTTTTGCTGCACTGGAGGCGTCCACGTTTGGGAGGGCTTCCCTTCATGCTTTCCGGGGTGAGGGGGAGGCCCATTAGACGGGTTAGACGTCGACCCCGAGGGGGCCGTGGCCCCGGGTGTCGACGCAGGAGGCCCAGGGGGCGGGTTAGTAGATGAAGACGTCGACGTGTGCTGTTAGAAGGAAAGGAAACGTGCCAAGTTACGATTTCGCATCATTAATTGTTGTTAGTTTTTACTATCATAAGCGATGTTATTGCTTGCATTAGTACGATAAAAACACTCTTTTGGAACTAAAGATACCGGATGAACACCAGCCACTGTGTGCAAGAGCGGCGGTGAAGAGAAACTCTTGCGTAGGACTTGCTTTAGGCTACAACACTTTCATACAGCTATGACAACAACTACATACTTGCTGCATCTGCTGCTGAGGATAGTGATGAGGTCCTCCCGGTGGTCCCGGAGGCGGCGGTCCGTACTGGTAGGGATGAGGACCAGGGTATCCCTGCTGTGGATGGACTGGGCCTCCCCCATAAGGAGGCCGCGGCGGCGGGGCGTTCTGGAAAAGAAATGACGACTGAGCAGTCTCGCCCCTACTAGCATGTCAATAATGCCCATGTCGCACGTAGTAGAAGTCGCACGCTGACACGTCATGACACATCACAGACCTTCAAGCTAGTGCTGCTACACACGTGGCCCCTCAGTTTAATCTCCATCTGCGATCGTTCTCTCTTCTCTCGCTCTCTCAGTGGCGTAATCCACTGCTGCTGCAGCCGCAGCCGCCAAATGAATGCCTCCCTGCTGTTGCTCCTCCACTCGTCGTGCTCGTCCACTGCACGCGAGAACGCAAAGAAAAAGGCCGAGTGCATTGGACGATCGTCGCTGTCGTCTTATCGCTTACTGCATATGAACAACGGACCAGAAAATGCATTTCTTGCACTTTTCGTTCGGTCGTCGGCGCGGAGCACGAAACAAAGCTACAAGGAGCGAAACCACCAGCTGAAGAGGGACGCGCTGAAAACGACCTTAAGTACAACTGTGCCTCCCACAGTTTGTATATATGTCATATACATATATGATTGCAATTACATATATATATATATATATATATATATATATATACATAAAGACACAAAGTTGCGAAATGTTCAGCTCGTATCTCGTATATCACAAAAGCAGCAATCTTGTCCAAGCTGGCCGAATCAAAAAGCTGTAGCAGCACGTTAGGCCAGTCAATTTTACCTACTTGGAGCTTCGTCTTGTATCATCCACATGCCGGCTGTTGTGCGTGAACACGCATGCACAGTCTTTGCTGCACCTCTCGTTCCATTCGCCAGCAGCCGAGAGATGCAACATGTGGGGTAAAGAATTAAAGGGATCCTGCTCCAGTGCTCAACCCTAACGGCGACAAAGAAAACCCGTGTAATATACAACAGCATCTCCCTAAACGTCTCTCTCTCTCTCTTTGGAGATGAAAGGATCGTCGGCGTCAGGACGAATGCAGAGAGAACTGTTAATATGAACATGTATGCAGTCACAAAAGGGGGCCCGGTGATGAAAAGGAGGAGGGGGAAGTTGGTCAGGGACACGGGGATGGGTGCGCCAGAAGAAAAGGGGTAGACAGACAGGTCAGTGACGCCGGACATTTTTGCCTCACTCTTCTGTGCTCACTCAAAGCAAAGAGGAGTGAAGCGCATGGATAGAATCAGCAGGTGCGCACCTCTCAACACTGCTACTGCTGCTTCTGCTTAGTGAAAAGAGGACAGACAAAAGTCTATCAAAAGTGACGCAACCCAAACACTAACGACGCGTGCGTATTTAGAGCAGTAACAAAAGTATCGCCCGTCTCCTGTCCACTTGGCTGTCGGGAAGGGGAGTAACGCATACAAGGTTGCCGTTGCGCCTCATACTTTGTCACGGGGGCGGGCAGACTCGCGTCCCACTATCCTTGGACACAGCTACTAGACACCTTTGAACCGCAGTGGAAACGGACAATGTCCTCTACCCCCCGGACTCCCCCGCTGCTTGGAGCCCATTTTCACCCCGGGGCCAATTCCATAGATCGATCGGCCTTTGCGTGTGTGTCAGTCACCGCTTTTTGGCAGTTACGCAACACCCGGAAAGAAGAAGACATGCCGGCATTCGTCTCCACACGCGCACAGCTGGACCTTAAGTGAGTTTTGCCGGGCCGCCGTCTTGATGGATATCCGAACGATGCTCGAACCTGGTGGACCTTTGCCTCCCTGCCGATCTCCACTTGACTGAGCTTGGCCAAACACAACTCTCTCAAGGAGTACCTGGCGCTGGAAAGCCTGCTGCACCTGAAGCAGTTGCCAGTTTTTGCCACTTTGCAGTGCTCCACCTTGACAACCAGGCCGTCCACAACCACCAGCACGAGGACGTGCCAGGATGGAATATTCACGGAGGCCCATTACATCTAAGGACCCGATGTACACGGGTCACAACTTCCTGCCTCTAAGAGCAGAGAAGAGGTAGGGAGAAAGAGGAGGGGAGAAGAGAAAGGTCTCTCTTCTCTTCCAACATAGAAATTGCCTGCTCTGTTGCTGCTAAAATCGTACTCTTCTGAAGCCAAGAAAGAACTCAGAGAGAAAGAGGGAGCCAACAATGGAAAAAAGAAAGTTTCCGATTCTTAAAACTGCCGCAAAAACTTTCTGCGTCAGTCAACGTACGCAAATTTGAATGCAGTCTGAACAACGAATCGTGGTTATGAGGATGAGAGGTCACCTTTACCTGAGGATGTCTGTACGGATATCCGCTGCTGGGGTCAGCTCCAGAGGCGCCCGCCCAGGGTGCTCCGGGGGGTGGCGGTGGATACCCGCCGCTGTTAGGCTGAGGCGAATAAGACGCAGCCGCAGCAGCCGCAGCCGCAGCAGCAGCCGCTCCCTGAGGCGGTTGAGACGTACCACTGCCTCCACGCAATAAATTGTTCAGAGTTGGCGTTGGGCCGCCGAGCTGAGAGATGCTCTGTCCAGATGGCGGCGGGTAACGTTGCTGGCCGCCGTAAGCAGACGGGTAAGGCTTTTGCGGCGCGCCGCCACCGTAACCGTAATGCATGGGGTGATAGAATTGTTGGGGCGGCGGAGGCGGCGGGGGCCCCGAGGCCTGTTGCGGCTGCGCGCCGGGTCCGACCGTCGGAGGACTGGAAGTGCCGTTGGGCGGGTGCTGCGCGTTCGCCGCCGCCGCGGCGGCAGCAGCAGCAGCGGACGCGGCCGCTCCCTGAGGCGGCGGCGCGCCCTGCGAGGTGGCCGACATTTCTTCGCCGTTGGTCACACTACTGTTGGCGGCTTCGGAACCGCCGCGCAACTTTGCCTTGAGGGCGGCGCCGCTATTCTCTAACGGTGCCGGGGGCGGCCGCCCGACGTCGGCGGCTCCCTCGCCGCTCACGCCGTTCTCTTCGCCGCCGGCGGAGACGACGGCCGCGGGGACGGGATCCATGGCCGGCGGCGACGGCGGAGGGCGGAGGGCTGAATAGCGGCCGAGTGAGACCGCATGTGGAGCCGGGAGGCTCTGGATGATCCAGGGGCTTTGGTGATCACTTGCCGGCGAGTCTCCGGGTACGGGGTCCTCTGTCTCCGGGACTTCGGGCGGTCACTTTTTCTTCCTCGACTCTTTGTAATGCACGCACAACGACCGGACTACGGCGACGACGGCGACGGCGGCGACGCCGGGCGGACCAGGCTGGCAGGAGAGAGAATCTCTCTCCTCTCGTCGTCGTCGTCGTTCTCTTCTCTCTTCTCCCTCCTCTCTTGTCCCCCTCCCTCCCTCTCTCTTCTCCTCTCCTCTCCTCGCTGCCTGCAGTCGCCCTGCCGGACCGGGTCGACCATGGCCTGGCCTGCCCGGAGCCAGCCGAGCCGGACCTGGCCTAGTCCAAGGAGAACGACGACGACGACGACGGCGACGAGGAGGAGAAGGCGGGCAACGGGGCCAGCGCGAGCAGAGGCAGAGAGAAAGAAGCCAAGCGCTGGGGACGAAGAACGCAGGGGGCGAGAGAGAGAAAAGGAGGAGATTCGGGCCGAGTTGGCGGATGCGCACCGGCCCAGGCAGACGCGTTTTTTCCGCCCCTCGGGCCGAACCGGCGAGTCAGTCCGGGACAGAAAGAGTGAGAGGGGGGAAAAAGTGTCGACTGAGGCTGAGGCGGAGGAAGCAGAAAAGAAAGACTCCCGGAGCAACCCCGGAGATGACGGACGACGCGAGTCCTATGGACTGAAATGTTCAGCAGGACGGAGAGCGTGACGACGAAGACGGTGGCGGGGACGACCAAGACCACGTCCCCGACCACGGTGGTGACAATGACGATCCCAAGTACCCGGCGAAGGTTGCGCCGGCGCACAAACATTGATCCTTTCCCCTGTTCCTTGCACCTGGCACCACAGACTATGTCGCAGTCAGATAAGAGGTTGCGCGATAGGAGCACTGAAAACTTCCGGTCGTCGCGCAGGCAATAATTAAGTCATTAGTTTCATTTGCACCGGGGCGACTTCTTACGGGAGGGAAGAAGAGGACGATTCTAGTCATTAGCATATATTATATAAGACAAGCCGTCCAAGTGGTTCTTCACGACAACCACGCTCCTGTACTTCAGCCCGTTGATTGCGTACGCTCATTCTCTCTCTCTCTCTCTTTCTTCCTCTAACGGCGAATGAGCCTGCGATTGCCGGTTAAGGGCGGGAGCGCCGAGAGGGAGGGTGGATTGGCGGAGGGAGGGAGGGGGGAGGAGGAGGAGGGCCGAGGGGTGTTGTTTCTCAGTTTGCATGGAGTGAGCGGAGGAGGAGGTGGCGGCGGCGGCCAACGAGAACAACACGAACGAGACTTGTGTAATTGGCAAAGTTGCTGTCAACTGGAGGGGACAGATAAAGTTTTTTACGCACGCACGAAACACTTGAATGACTTTTAATTCGCTTCGTCTTCTAAGACTGCCACAAGTTGTGCTGCGAAAGCAACAACACTCGACGGATACGCGCGCGCCCGCACATTCGTGTGTCCTGCCCCAAATGTGTGGATCTGGGGTGTGCAGTAGTGCGTGCAACGCCAGATCGACTTGGACTCCGTTGGCTGATATCAAGTCACCAAAGGAGCTGCTGCACTCGTCCGGACTGATTTTTTACTGCTAAAAAAATGCGTAGAGGAGAGAAGAAAGTGAGACATCTTTCTGATATCGTCAGAAAGCAGCCAAATCCTCGGAAACAGGTAGGAGGACTAAATTACCTGTTGATGGAGAGTCCTACCATGGGCATACCAGCCTTGCATTTGCCAGTCGAGACCTCACACACGCTCTTGTGAACTCATATCTAAAATGTAGGGACGTGTTTATGTTTAAATAAATTGTATAATTAGAGAGAGCAAGAGCGCGCAAAAGATAATTGCGAATATCGATCCACTCCTCTGAGTCCGGGTGCACCATGATCTCCGACACACATGTGGCACTCAGCTAGATGCGATCTGCGATCGCCTAAAGTTGAATCGATAAGATGAAGCGCATTAGCCTATCGTGCACATGGCTCTCTTATTGATTTACGCACTGTAGCGCTCTTGCTGAGCGAGCACGCGCGTTTCAACAGCTGTGAATAATTAATCTGCTAGTGCATTAGCAGTCAGATTCTTCGTTTTGTTCGGCATTCTTGACTTGGGCTCTTTTGCGGACCCTCACTTGCGGTCCAACCTCGACACCCCCCACACCACACTGGCTTTTGTGCAGAAGGGGACGCAACATGGGGGGAAACTCAAAGAATGGCAAGCGAGGTGATTTGTGGATATGTTTGTACCCGTGCATGAAGGGTTGTGAGGCTGATTTGTAAAAAATAAGCGCTCAATGCATCCACCTGGGACAAGGCACGCCAGACATGGCACATAATAGAACCGTGTGTGCCCACCTTTTCATTGCACCATCCATTAACAGTCTTCTTAATGAAGTCTATTTTCCAGGCTAACTCTGTGGGTCCCCCACCCCCATGCCTGCGACAGCGACCACTCCTGTCTCCGGGGATAACTCTCCCCAGGGGCCCAACGAGTAGTTCACTTTACTAAAGATAATGGTTGACCCACCCACGTCTGCTGTGTTTATCCCCCGGGGGGGAGGGGGACCACTTAAGCCAACAAGCAATTATTCATGCAGCTTGAAAACTCATTCTTGACCTGGGGTTTTGACCTGTGGGATTACCTTTCCATCAACAAACAGCCTCGAGACCTGACTTCAAAAAGTTGCATTAGCAGAACAGGGGTCGTGTTAGGCCACACATTTATTACCCTACCTTCTCATTCTCATTATGGCAGGCACCTTCATCGACATCACATGGCAATAAATTTTCCCCAAATCTCACTTAAAAGTTTAAGCCTTCTTGAAAGCTCCACGGCCGCTACCAAGATGTTTGTCTAGGGCATGATCATCCTGCCCCACTCTAGTTGGGCAGACTGGATATTTAGTATGTTGGTGTCCGAAAGTCAAGTAAGATGAAATTTAGTACAGCCGGAGGCAGCTATTGCGGGGTGATGAATGAAACATCTGTCTTCATCTCACTTCACTCCACACCTCTTCGCTCAACTGAATTTTGATGGCAGCATACCAGCTCTCGTAGTTGAGGGTTGTACAGTGGCGTGGGGTGTAGTTAGGTGCAGTGGACACACACGCTTCACCGACCCAGCCTGCCCTCCAGACTGCCAAAGATGCACAACGTCAGACAGACAATGCTCCATCCTTGTCATGACGGCCTAAGCTCAATAGGCATGTGCTTTAAGTGTTACCACGAAAATAATGTAGGTTCCGGGAGCATTTCTTTGTGAGCGTGCGCAGGATTGTGATTATTACTCAGAGAACGCTGAGCTGTCGAAGCCGCTTACGTCACTTCATGTTGCTCAGGTACCTCTAATTCGGCAGGGACCGCAAGTGAAAGGGTGCGCTTACGACCCGGGCCGCAAGACAAAGGGCCGCAAATATGGGAATGCGAGGGGCTCGTTCGCCTTTGTCGTCACCACGTGCTGGAGCGAAAGTACTGGAAAGGACCGATGAACGTTCAATGTGTGTACTCGACCACATATACACACATAACGATGCACATACATTCGTTGTAGACACGCATGGCTCTACACTATTATCAGTTCTAAAGTGAAAAGCGCTAGTCATTCATTGATCGATCTACTGTACGTAGTACGTACAGTGTACTGTGTATGGTATAGTGAAACGTGATAGAAAGAGACGATAACATCAGCAGCTGGAAAAAAAAGACTCCTCTTTTGGCGTCATCTCCTTTGTTCTTCATTGAATTTTTTAGGCGGCTCTGCTGTCTATCACAACATTTACCCTACACGTACCTACGGTGTATGTGCAAGTAGAAGAGACACAGAAAATGTTTACACGCTACATCGCACACAGACAACTTGTCCACCAATGCGACCCACTTGTGCCCGGACAACTTCCTCCCTGCGTACCGCATGCGTGCAGCAGCGTTCTTGATCAATATCAGCGAGACCCCTGCAGTGTGAGCAGCAAAACGGCCACACTCACAGACGTCTGAGCGTTCTTTAAGCTGCGTACGCTTCATGTTGGACTTTTTTGAGAGGAGAAGGGAAAAACAGTTGTAAAAAAAAGCAGAAGATTTCGTCAGCTTTTTCCTGTCGCTTCTCTCTTGGTCCCTTCTTGCATCGGGACTCATCCCCACCGATGTTTTTGTATGCAGAGTAGAAAAAGTTAATCATGGAGGTCACATCTGTGAGATGTCCCAGGGAAAAGAAGGATGGATGCATCATTGGCATTCATTAACTTGCTGCCGTTATTACAAGCCAACGTTAGGCGTCTCACCCAAATGAGTCCATGTTCCTAAAAATGTTTCCCTGAACTGATTAAAGAAATCCTGTGTGTCTCTCAGTTACCCTGGAGTGAATACTTGCTGTCCCTAAAAATCTGCGGAATTTCACCTAACGAAAACAACTGGGCTGAGAGGGTCTACGTGATACTTGACAGCTGGAAAACCAGGTTAAGGCAGGTTACCAAAGCTTTTGTTTTAACCTAAGCCCACAAGAGGTTCTGGCTTGGCCCAGCTTTTAGCTCTTCCAATCGCCGGGTTGTGGGCACCTCAGGGAATATTCGATTTTGATCTGCGAATGCTTCTCTCTCTATTTTCTCTCCAAGATTGTTGTGGTTGCGGAGTCAACACCTGATTAAAGTAGGCTCGGGGAGCAGAAAGAGATGATGCAGCTGTGCACTGATGACACGAGCCTCGGCGGGCCCAGGCTCGTGAGCCCCGTCACCCGTGACTGTGACGTCGTCCTCCTCGATGTTGATGGGTGTCTCCCCTTCGTCTAGCGTGCGCGTTTCTCAGGTTGCGTGTGACACACGGAGAGGCAGAGGAGCAACATTGGGGGGGTGGGTGGGTGGGTGCAGGGCACGACGTACGAGTAGCACTGTGCGTGCGTTACGTGGGGAAGGGGTGAGAAACTAATCTCTGGATACCCTTGAGATTTTCCTTCAAACGTTGGCATGCACTGCAGTGTACTGGATTGAGCAGGTATCTAAGTGCGTTGCTGAGTTAGGCGAGATCGAGCTGGCTATTGAGAATCTTATCCTTGTTCAATGAAGGCGTCCCTGTTGTGTAATAGTGTTTCGGTCTTGGGGTCCGCTCTGCATCTGAAAATAGTGCAGACCTTTCAGTTTGTCTAATCCAGCTTTATCAAAAAAGAATTCACTTTGATGCCAGTGACAAAAGTAATCTGAGAGCTGAGACAGGTGGCAGCAGAGAATGAATCCTCTGATAACATTTTTTTTGTTCTACTGCGTGAATTGTGTGGGGAGTTAATACAAAAACACGCGTGAAGAATATGAAAAAGCTTCAATAAAAAGAATTGACTAGCAAGAGAAAATGAGCGTTGAGCAATAGCACATGCCACAGATGAGGGCCAAATTTGCATCGTACTATTGCCCAAGAAGAGTTTGTACGTATGAATAATAATAAGTGGTAGCTTAACACTGGCCATAAAAAGTGCTGTTATCACATACTCACTCATGAGAGTGAGATCATGCCTTAAAAGTTCACAGTCCGAGTACAACGAGTGTACGAGATGAAAGGGGTGATGTCCTCAGCAACCATCTCCCTTTTTCGGGCGGGTGGGGTAGGGTGGGGGGTAACTTCTCCTGCTCCCCTTCGTTTTTCACACTCGTCCCCCCCCCTCCCCCTATGTCATCATGCATCAACATCCGTCTTTATTCCGTCCATTTCGAGCATTTTCACCCTCTCCTTAGCCTAAGAGAATGAAGTATTCGCACCCCTCCATGAAGTGTCTCAACTGCTCCAGTGCAGAAAGAGAGAGTAAAGATTTATGTATGTTTTTTTCTGCTCACTAAGTGCATGTCTGCGCAGGCGTCATTTGTATGCATACTGAAGAGGAAAGAGAGAAAATGGATAACGTTGAATGCATTCATTTGGCGCGCAAATTCAGCCTGTTTTCCCTTTTCCTCAATATGCATTCTGATCGCGCAACAAATACGGTGAGCTCAAGTGAAAAAAAAAGGGTTGCTGCTTCGCTGGAGTCTCTTGAGGACTCCGACTCCTCAACTAATTCCTGGCTGAATAGAGTCAAAGTTGCATCGGGCAACACTTGCAGCTGTTCATACAGAGAGGCCATTCGTGCCTGACGGAGTCCCTGCTGTTGTGGACAGTGGAACACTCCTCGGGGCCCAGATCAAGGAGGCCCAGATCAAGGAGCAGAAAGGTCTCTGGTGCCAAGTCAGCGCGGCTGTCGGCGACAATGTATGGGGACTGCGGGGCGTTAATCCAAAATAAACATCAAAATACCATGTTTTATTGGCCTAGGAGAAGAGGTTGGTCCGGTTATTTACCAAACTTGTGGGTTTTCGGCGTGAGAAAAGCACCACTTGTGTGGACAGAAAATGAGGGTAGGGGTGAAAAAAGAAAGATGGCACACAAAAGGACATTTCTTTCCGGGGAAAATAGGTCCCCTCTCTCAAAGGTAAGCTAATGACTGAGCTTCAAAGTGCGTAAGCTCTCATACATGTGCGGGAGGTATTTGCGAAGGAACATTTACCCCCTTTTTCCCCATCCCCCCCACCACACCCCGTGTCCGGACGTGTGTGTGCGAGAGAAGGAGAGGAGGCTCTGTCTGACCTCACTCTCTACTTCAGGGGATGATCCAAGTATGGAATAATCTCTTTACGCACTGCAAACACCTGTTCTATTCAAAGAGTCTTTTTTCGCTCTCCCTCTCGCTGTTGTCAGTACGTGATGACGCAGATGTCTGGCCGAGTTACCGTACTTGGGAGAGAGGAGGAAACAGCGGTCAATTTTATGGCTCTATTCCGCCAAATTGTGACGTCTAAAAATGCCAAATTTTCAACGTGACTGAAAACGTGGCGTTCTGTGCGAGTGAAATGGATGCAGTCGTAATCGGTGTGCATTTCACGTGGCGTTGCAGAGGCTAATAAATCAAGAAACGACTTAGAAGGGAGGGGTGTTTGTCTCACCCCTCCCAGTGAGAGATGAAAGATAATGCCACAGTATCAAAAGCTTGGGTAGGAAGACAAAAGATGAAGTGTTACTAAGAGCATCATGCAGTGAGTCACTTCAGACAGGGTTGTTAGAGTCAAAAAAATGACACAGCTGTCGGCTATTCTTTTCTCTCCCCTGCTCCAGAAAGTGCCTGAAGAACGTGGTCTTCAGTCCGTGTACAATTGTTGATTGAGTGACCCGATCTTAAAGCTGAGTTCGCAGACGCTAACAATTAATTAGACAAAGTCAGAGCTGCTGCAGAAGCCATGAAAGGGATGGGGGAGAATGGGGGTAGTGACTGTGGCACACACTAATTGGAAAATTCCCTACTAAGAGCTCGTCTAACTCAACTCTTGTGATGTCAGGGTCAGATGGAAGGAAAATTTTGGAGGGACAAGTTCAAAAAGCCTTCTTTTTCTACTTTTACCCGCATCAGTTTTGAAGGCAAGTTCTTTGAGTGCCAAAGTGGGTCAGAGGACCTTTCTTCTTCAGATCAGACAAGGGTGGAGGAGAAAGTTATCCCACGATGCCCTCCAAGAAAAGTTCTCCCTATACACCCACCCAGTCATTTTGGCCTTCCATCCAGCTTTTTTTTATCGGGGCGAAGGTCCTAAAAAAAAGAGGACTAGTGGTGATGAAAAATCTGGACCAGGCAGTGAAGATTGAATGCACGGTACTTTGAAGAGGGATGAATGGCAAACAAAGTTTGCTGGCACAACGTTAGGGGGGGGGGAACCTAAGTTATCTTCTGACCGGGAGGGAGGAGGATAAACTGCATTTTCACCCGGACGGGTGATGAGGGGCTTTGGTTTTGCTTATGAGCATGTGTGGGATCATCTACTATTTTCTTTCATGCTGGATCAACGTGCACGCGATGTACGAGGGTGACAGGGAGAGGTCGGTGCTTCGTTCTTTTCCACCCCAGCTTTTTTTTTACCCCCATGGACGCGGGCACGCATGCGTGACCCCCGGATTGAAGTCGTCTTGGCGGGGTTGGCGCGATTAATAAGGACTCCCCTGTGGGGTGGGGAGTAAAAGGGGGGTCCTTGTCAACGACTGCAAACGGACCCTCCCCGTTCAGTCCTGCGGAGTCCCGTGCAGTGATTGATTCATGTTTTGCTTCGACGACGAGGCTTCAGGTAGACGAAGGGAAAAAAAAGCACCTGAAAATAAGTGTGCACTCCCTGTGTGTGGGTGTGGGTGTGTGTGTACAGCGCGGGTATTATGCAGGCTTTTCTTTGTCTAGACTCACTCGCTCTGGGCTGTGTACGTGCTGATAGTATGTTTCTCTCTCCTCTCCTATTCATCTGTATCTTCCCGAGACCAAGACGCTTCGTCACATTCCTCGCACGTAATGCAATATCTGGAAGCAATTCCGAGCAAGAAAATCGTATATATGGGATTACCCATAGTACCATGGGGTAAAGCAAAGCAATTGCTTTACTTTTTCTATAGACTAAACAGTTATGTCCCCCCTCTTTTCCCTCACGTGTAACGAGCATGAAAAAACGCATGTTTGTTTCTGGAGAAAAAAAGGCACGCACCTTTTTGGTAGGGAAAAAGTTCGTTCACCTTTTAGGCAGGAAGATTGATCAGGATGAAAGAGTTACAGCGCAGGAGGAGACTTAATCCTCTTCCGATACTGTGAATAAGGACTTGTGACGACGAGTCCTCTTAGAAAGGATATTGACTTCAATCGCTCTGCCAGACGCTCACATAGAAGTTTGTTCTGCTTCTCCAATCATAGGTTTATACGAATCACTAATGCAATACTCCATGACAGCAAATTTTAGAGGCCCACTAAGCCCTATCCGGCTCTGAAGTTGAACGCCATCCCTGAAGGGCAGGAGGAGACTCAGGCTAGCCAGACAGTTCCTGAACATCTTTATCGTCATAGACCTAACCGAACTCAGCTCAACCCAGGGAGAGCCTTTAACAAGTGCAGGATAGGGAGACAGCCTCGAATTTGAAACAGCCTCTCACGCACGAGGACTTCCAGTTGGCATTTGGCCACATCAAATTTGGCTCTTTCTGGACATGTGTTTGACCACATTAATTCTGGTGAAGTGTTGGGGCAATTTTAAAAATTCCTATTCAGTAACTTGGCTATTGTTGACACCGTGTACCATCAGCCTCACGCCTTCTCGGGCCTCTCGATCGGGTACTTGTTCCTAACCGTGACCCCTCACTTGACTTAAGCGACAAGCCTGAGCACCTGCACCGATTTTTGGCGATGGAAGGTGCCCAAATTTAGAATTTGACTGTAGATCACTGTTATGCATAAAGTCGTAGGCTGACCAGGATCACTTCGGACGTGCATGGCCGTCAGCTTTAGTCCAACTCATGCCCAGCGAAGTTATAGCGCTCACGTTCAGTTTGTTATGACCTTGCAAAAGAAGTTTTTTCCATTTTTGGCTCACCTATGTAGAAGGTCTCGAAAATTGTGCTATTTGGTACTTAAAATTGTGAGCCCGATAACAACGGTGATATCCCGATTGATTTTGAACAAGGATATCCTAATTTCAGCAGTACAACAGCAATACCTTGAAAAAAGCTAACAACATTCCTTCACGACCTTTGTTGAGCAGGGAAACCTTCGCAATATCGAAGAGAACAGGTGTAGTCAGTCAAATGTGCATACATTGTGGTTATTGACGAGCACACTTAAAAAGAATGTTACCGGTGGTCAGATTCTGTTGTTCACCGTGTAATTACAATACAGTATGTTATGGTTCAATGCTATTTCACTCGAAAACAGATCGATATTTAAATGGATTCATGCATTATGCATGGGCGTGTGTCTTGGTCTGAGGGCATGTAATTTATTGCCCATGTCCTTTGGATTCATATGCGCTAAATTGTCACTGAATGTTGCAAGAGACTCCGTGGCTTTATGGCCAAGAAGCATCTTATTCTCCATGATCGTGCACGTCATCTGAAAGCAACAGTCAGGGAGTTGAGTAGTGTACATCAGTAATAGTCATTCATGGTGTGCATAAGTCTTTTAAACTGGTGAGCTTTGCTGTAGTATGAAAGTATCTATAGTATTCAGTTATATGTAAGAAGAATGTGCGAAACACGACATCAACATCGCGTGCGGTGACAAATTGTAAGGCATCGAAAGTGGTAGTATCTACCAATTTTTTCACGATATTCGCAGTAATATCGCAATATGTATAACTATCTTTTTGGCCATGTCACACAAAAATTATCAAACGTATTGGAACTATCAGCATAAGCACCGTCTTGACAAAACGTCAAGTCATGAATATTACCGCAAGCATACAGAATGTCACTCACGAAATAAAAGGGATGGTAGAAAGGCTCCAAATCCAGCAACCATTGCCACCACACTTAAGAATCCAGAGCCGCCAATTTCCTTGGCCTTGGGGAATATCTCAAAGAACACAACGTAGATGATGGTGCCAGTTGCAAGGCCTGAAAACAGCTGATTGAAGTCATGTTCACAATCCTTTCAACGTGTGACTATTCACCTTGTAGAACTTGAATGACGATGTTGTCAATCTGTGCGCCAGGGTTGTCGGTCACCAACAGTCCCACGGCTATGCCGATGGCAGGGGCAAGAGCAAACACCACAGTGGACGTGATGTAGTTGACATTTGTTGCCTGCTCATCCATATGAGACTTGAAGCATGCCTATAGGCCTCTACAGATACTGTACACTCACGTGAACTGAAACAAGCTCGATGCCTACCGCAAAGGCAATGACAAACTTGTGCAAGGCAAGTGCCCCAAAATTGACCCAAATGCCAGGAATGTCATCCTCCAGGCCCAGGGCCAGACCCTCAATCACGCTATGGAAAGACAAGGCAAACACGACGAAGGATGCGCGGATGGCAGACAGAAGGTGGAGCTCCTGAGAAGATTGCCGAGGAAGTTCGCCCTTTATCGTACTTCCACTGTTTTCCTTTTCAATTGATGATCTACGTACACAACGCATTTATACGTATTTGCACATGTAGTCAAGACTTCATTGATCCTTTGTACTCACATGCTTTTATCCGTCTCATCGTCATGAGGTGCCACTTGGTAGGCTTTGGCACTTTCAAGGGTCGTGCTCTTCCTATTCACAAAGTTGTTGTTACTGCTCTTTTTGCCCTGATGGATACACCAGTGAAGGAGCTCCTCCAAGACACACATCATGAAGAACCCACCGCACATGATGACCTCGGCCAAGGGCAGCACAGTGTCTATGTCATGACCAAGCACACCTGGAAAGTAGCCTGGATTACTTACGAAGCGTCGTACACATACCACATAGTTGACACTGTAGCAGTCTGGACAATCAGAACTTTCACTGGTTTGAAATTTTTAAGTCAAAAGCCTTAGATGATTATCATCAGAATCTCTTCACTTTTTCGCTAGATACCCGGAACTTCTGGCCACTTTTTGGAGGTTATAGGGACAGTGGTGCATACCAATCTTGTCTTTTAAGAGAAGAAGCCATTTGTCTCTCCACGAAAAATTATCACATGCCATTGCTGAAGACTGCGCAGAACCTCACGGGATTCCTACTCGCATTGTCAGTACTAAGCAAAAATAACGTTAAATACAAAGCTTATTTGGTACTCCTGTTCAGTAGCCTTGTATTTCCCTCTGGCGTGCCTTAGGTGATAATCAGATGATCATTTCGCCTAATTGGAACCAGGCAGTGTCTCCCGAGGGGTTGCGACTGAGCGCAGTCGACTGACTGTACACAGTTGTGTGTTGTATATATG
>JAAUXU010102835.1_pt1 | contig 24463 bp, 17 predicted proteins | sample 7278151 | NCBI WGS metagenome assembly JAAUXU01 (sample SAMN14350113, study PRJNA611818) | marine sediment metagenome | isolation source: surface marine sediment (1.8m) | place: French Polynesia: Moorea | collected 2018-08 | reverse complement strand
GCTTCAGGATGTTGACCCCTCCAAGCATCAGCTGTCGAATGAAAATGGCACCTCTGACACGAGCTCCAGTGGCAGTTGAGATCGCATCTCCAGACTGCAAAGTCTGAAGAAAAATTGCACCTTGTGTAACTATTATTATGCTCAGCTGCTGCTCTGCATAGCTGCGAATAAAGCGTAATGGAAGGAGATTGAGAACAATCCCAAGTTGCTGGGCGAGGAAAAAGAAGGTGAAAGCGGTCACTTCTGACTCACCCTGTACAGAATAGTTTGTCATTCAGCTCTGGAGGAGACAGAGAATACGTGTATTTAATCAATGGATTCCAAGTGGGAGCACTAATAACAGCAGACGGAAGAAAACGGAGAATAAAAAAGTATGCGCTGCTGCTGATAAAGGAAGATTGGATTCTTTCATCTTGTCACACACTCCTTTCCTCCCTCCTTATAAAATGGCGCGTACTCAGCGTGTGGTGACGGAGGCACGACCACTTTTTCCTTGACAAATGCGAATTTCGGGCTAAAGTCAAGCCTTAGTCAATTACAGGAGTCCCTCTTCTGCGAATTTTTTTTCAAAAGGTGGGAAAACTGCAGGAAAAGTTTCCTGCACGAAATTGGATTCGATATTTTCTCGAAAAGCAGCAGCAGCGACAGCGACCTCGCAATAACTCGCTGGAAATGCACTTTCTTACCTCTCAGCAGAAGGAAATTTTTTCGTCACACCACTACCCAAAAAAAAAAATCGACCCTAAAATATTTTGTGTGGAAGAAAGGGACGGATAATTAATTTTACGACTCAGGCGTAGCCCAGAGGGGGGGAAATGAAAAGAGGGGAAGAGACATTACTTGGCTGAATTAGATCTGACGAAAGAAACACGCATTTTGAGCTCTGTTTTCTTTCGCCCCCCAGAAAAGTCCCAAAGCGGAGAAAAACGTTCCGGGAAGGAAAAGTGTGTTCGTGTCCACAGCAGGGCTGCATTTTCTTCTTCCCTTTTCCTGGCAATTTGCGCAATCTCCTCTGGAAAAGAATGGAGGCAGAAAACCTTTTATTTTGCGGCTCATAGCGTGTGTGTACAGGGTGAGTCAAGAACAGCCCGCCAAACAGAGATGCATCTGGGCTGGCACCAGAAACACCAACCTGTTACACTTAACCAAGGTGCTTGGATGCCTCTCGTCAAACGTTAACAAAGGCCTGGATTTCTCCTGCAACAACAGCAGGAATCTTGGCAAGCTTTTCTCCTTTTTTTTGGGGGGGGAGGGATGCGACAGAGCAAGAGTGAGTGACTTGTGCGCTGTCAACGTCCTTGGGATAGTCGGCATTATTCAGTGGTCATGAGACACCCGCACAAGTTGGTCAGAGAGAGCAAAGAGTCGATCACAATGACTTGGCAGTGTCGATACAGGATGCGCAGCCACGTACAGGGTGTGCCAAAAGAAGGCTGCAAGGCCGGCCAAGGCCCTGGGTGTTTTGTGTCAGGAACTTCCTGACGGGGGTCAAGGAGGACCGTTCTGTGGCTAACATCCAGACCTGCCAGCAAGGGAAAAGCACCATGGACCTTGTCAAAGGTCGTTAAGTATTTAGATTAGCAGTAAGAAAAGAAGTTAAGGAAGGTCTTCTTCTTGCCCTTTTGCACTGTTGAAAACTTAATATGAATCCTTTGATAGATAAAATGGACATCAACACACCATGAAAGAACCAGTCATCCAGGTAATGCTTTAGCTCCTTTCAGAGTTAAGCCCAGAATTAGTGACTTTATTGACCTCTTTGGCCAACAACCATGAAGACTGTTCTTGTGAAGAACTCTTTGGCGGAAGCCAGGGACCGTTGAGGACGAGCATGTGCTTCAACTGCTCGCAGATCTGGGGCTTCCTGCCCATCTCCTTGCGGTTAGCCATGGCATGGTGCTGCGTGGCCTCGTGCAGGAAGTTCCTGGCTACGGGAACACCATGATGGCCGGCCTGGCCAACCCTTGGCCAGAGTCCTTCTCAGTCACATGTCCATGCTGAGCTCTTTGGTCTTCACCGAGGCAGTTGTGTTGATGATGAACCTGACTTCAGTGCTTGGGGCAGACAAATCTCCATCAGCTCTTCATCCACTCAGTAGATAAATGAACACAATGTTGGAGCATCTTTTGTTAGAATAGTTCCTCTCTTTTTCCGAGGGAGCCCCAAAAATTGGGAGCAGGAAAAATTTTAAAGTTGTACCCTCAAGTTCTTTAAAACAACGAGATACAGAAGTAGTAGATGCATAAAAAATAAATGTTTCCCCTATTCATGCAGTCGCTCATGGAGGAACACCTGCCTCGAGGTCACATTTTCAGCATTATGAGTAAAAAATTCAGAATTTCGAATAATTTGCGGCTCCAACAAACGCCAGCCTGGCAGCTCTGACATTCGTTTCCTTCGAGCCGCGATAGCAGTTCGTTTTCCGACACCCTGTAGGTCTGACTCCACGCCCATGACACTCCCACCATACCAAATTGCAACAGAGACACTTACCCAATTCTGTCGACAGTGTGTGGCAGCAAAAACAAAAAACAGCAACCATGAACTGGTAGGCGGTGAGCAAGACCTCAAAGGAGTGCCACATTATATATTCTGGCACCCGAAGCCTTTTTTTGCATTTGTTAGCAAATTTTTTACCTCTTCTTCTTGGACAGCCAGTTCAGCCCAGAAGAACAATGCTTTCCTCACCCCAAACCTGAGTTTGGTCCACTGACGTTTTGCTTCCGCACCCTGTACCAGACACATGTGTGTAGAACATGAAGGGGGCTCAAAAAATGGGTCAGTCCCTCTCCCCCCCCCCCTTCAATTCACCTAAGGAGCATTTTTTACCCGCCATTAGCTTCACTGCACGAAAGTAAATGCAGTTGGGGCACTTGGTGTGTGTCTCCACCCATTATTGGTGGTCTCACACCCAAAGGTGAGGCTCCCGGGGGTCGTTTGAAGCACAACCATTCAATTTCGGCCAATCCAGGGGCTCTGACTGAGCACTGCTGTCAACAGATTTCACTTGTTTCGCTCAGCGTTGTCGTCGTTGCCACTCCAGAATTGGTCCAGGCTTCGACGTATTTATTCCCCTTCTCGTAGCAAAAGTTGCCACATTTCTTCACGCACCGAAAAAAGTTGTGAAGTTTTGCGGATGCGTTAGCACAACTTTTATAACGTCCTAAATCGAAAACCGCATCTATTTCCCCTCTCACTACTGCATTGCCCCGGGGGGAGGGGGGAATTTCTTTAAGAGAGGCCCTAAAGTGCACACCAGCTTAAGCAGCATCGATGTGAAGACCCCACTTAGCTAAGCAGACATTTCTTGTTCTCCGACCGGAGGCCCTTTCAAGATTTATTCCCTGATTTTTTTTCTTTCTTCTACACCAATGTTGAGCAATAAAACTGCAACATTATACATGGTGAAGCAAAAAAAAAACCACCCTGGAGGAATCAGCTCGTGCTTCTCACATTTATCAATGTTAATGGCCCTCTCGTGACTGACCCCGGTACTGTTATACGACTTAAAGAATCTGTTCATCTCCTCCAGTATATTTTCCTTCCTTCATCCCAGTCAGCAGAACGCAAAAAGTGTATTATTCCAGACGTGCATAGAAGAAGAGTCTCCCATTGTTCCCTCCTCCTGATCCCGCAGCCCTTGCCAATCAATAGGGAGGCCGATTGTGACCTCTTCTTCTGTCTGGTCGAGTGAGTGTGGCAAAAACGCCGCGCCAGATTTCGCTTCGCGGCAACAACATTCGCCACTTTTTCCCATAAAATAATCCAGCGTGTAATTTATTACCGGCATTTTTGCCCCGGGATGGATAAAGACATAAATGCTTTCTTTATATTTCACGGTAGCTGGAATTTTAGTTGTTGTTGCTCTCCTGCTCAAGGTGACAGAGTCCGCCCCACGTTCCTCCTCCGTCCTGTGGAGGAGCCGAGTGAAACAACTCACCAGAGGCACGACAATGCACAATTAGGGCAATAAACCAATAATGCATGTTTATTTATGACTGCGACATGTACAAGTACGTTAAAACGGTTTAGTGCAGTCACTATAAAACAGCTGACTGACCTAGATAAAGTCCTTTTAAGATATTACTGTGTATTTTTGTGGTGTGTGAAAAAAATATTGAGTGCATTGCGCAACCATCTCTTGGTCGTCGTGGCCTTTAAGGCCGCGCGATCCGGGCCAACGTGGACGTGAGGTGAAGACTGACCAAGCCTTGGCAATTGCTCCGCTTGTCTGACTGAACTGAGGATGAGCGAAAAGAGACCTTTGTACAAGCCACGTCCTTATCATTATTATGTGCTTTATTTCCATTTCTTTGCAGACCATTTTGTTTTATGCTGCTGCCAGAAAAACAACGCCGATTTTCTCGTGAGAAATTGTTCCACAAAAAAGGCTCGACCTCCTCTGCTACAGGGTGCAGTGGGTCGATCAATTACGGTTATGGCCTGGGCTGACACAAACTTGGAATTAGCCTCGTTGGAACGAGAGTGAGAGGAAAAAAGAGGCTCTTTCACGCTTTTTCGGGGGCAAAAAAATATTTTTTTTTGTCGTCAGTGTGTGCAAAATTGACAGAAAATGCACGTTTGTTTCCCAGTGGAGCGAAAAAAATAAGAGCAAAGAAAAAAAAATCCCAGCCACACGATTAAAGTGCGTGCTTATCGATAGGAATCTTTCGTCTAATGATATAATTGCCCTCACTCATATGCGTAAAAGGCCTATAAAACATACATAATTGGACATAATGTAAATGGGACCACTTTACAGACAGCGACAGCTTTGGGCAAACAATGGCGAGGGACGGGTACTCCTCTGTATACCCACAATTTGGCAAACACACGTCATTTTTGCCTATTTAGTGCATGTGGGAGAGTGCTAATGTGCTATTGTGCTGATGTCATCTCTGCCTTTCATAGAGGGTTTCGGGGAGGGGGGTTCAACCCCACCCGACCCGACCCGACTGAAGGAGGTGCAGTGAAAGAGCCTGAATTATTGCCTTGTCAATGAACAGCATAAACGCCGCGCCAGAGCTTTGCCGAATTGAATGTTTACGATCAGGTACAGGGTGGTCAAAAGGAGCAGCCAGATGGGCCTTTTTCCACCTGGGGAGGCTCCTTTTCTGGGCCCAGGCTAAATATCGATCTCAGCCCAAACAGCTGGGTCATCAGGGTCGGGCAGTAAAGCCACTGCTGCCGTGCAATAATCCTTTTACGCAAAGTGAGGAGAAATGAGTGGTCGAAGAGTCCGCTCAAGCCCACTGATCGTGGCCCTGGGGTCAAGCAAGGGGCTCTTTCTCAAGATCACGCTGGAGCAGTTGACGCAGTCGGTGCAGGGATCTTGTCCCTGACTCTGGAGAGGAGGGAAATATTGGCTGTGAAGTCTCTTCCATCCAACACTCGCCAGAGACACTGACAGAAGCGAACAAAAAGTCCAAAAGTTGGGAAAAAATGGTCCTAAACGTCGAAAAAAATGACCCAAAACCTCAAAAAAAAAGTTTATCCCTCATTATTGGCATTGAGGGTGCGCCTCGAACAAAATAGATCTTAAAAGCCCTTAAAAGGCGGGGTTTGTCTTTCAAAGGTTTTACAGTTTGCTTTCGTCACCCTGTAAAATCGGCGTCGTTGCTCTCATTTACTGTCCGCGGGAAATAAACATATTAATATCGGCGTCCCGCAAACAGGGTGGAGCGAGACAATTGTCATCAATCTCCCGGACAAAAAAAGATAAGGTGGTCAAACAACTGCGCGTGACTAATAACGAAAAACCGCAGGAAAAACGTTGCGCTGAAGCCTCTCGGCGGCCGAAAGAGCCGCGAAAAAGTTTGCACAGAAAAATGCGAATTTGTCAATTATAATTTGACACCAACTTTCTCGGCCCTTGACACAAGCCAAATGCATCATGATCAAACCTGGGGCGCTCTTGTCTCTCCCGCTTCTCCCCGTTCCTCAATCGGACCAAGAAGCTGGCAGAGCGAGGAGAAACACGGCTTGGCCGCCGCCGCCGCCGCCTCCACGGACGTGTGTTTCTTTGGAATCTGGGAAATCGCTGGCGGCGCCTTACTTGAAAGTGGGATCGATTCATTAAGGAGGGGGGGGGGGGTAAACCCTGGTTGGGAAGGAAGGAGGAAAGAGGGAGACGCCTGTGGCGGCGGCTGCGGAGACTGCGGCGACTGCGGCTGCTGCGGCTGCTGCGGCTACTGCGGCGGCGGATGAATTTGGATGAAAATTGTGTTCCCAAATTTGTCTCTCGTCCACTCTCTCTCTTATGCCGTGCGTGTGAAGCCGAACTCGCCCCCCTCGTCCCTCCTCCAGTAGGTGCACCACAAAACCAAGCCGTTGGAACCGCAGAGCCGCAGCAGCCTTGATGGCTGGAAAAAATGCTTCAAACTCTCTGATAGCTGTGGCATACGAGCTGCTACCACGGACTGTGTGGGTGCGTGCGTGCGTGCGGGCACACACGCAGACAGTACACGTACGTACACGTACGGAGTCAGTGCTGAGGGCACGCAGGCGGCGTTTGCTGCACTGTGAAAGAGCGAATTCATGAAGAATTGAACCGCTGACCTTTTCCTTTTTTGCACGAACACTTGTGTGTCATTATTACTTACACTTTAATGAACTTTTCTCACTCGTCTTCTTAACCTCACGCCGAAGTTCCGCCCTTGCACTCGTGATCCTGCTCTCCGCACACTCTCCAAAACAGCCAGACACACTTTCTTTTTATTATGCATTTTTGTATATGTATGTGCATGCATGCAGGGGAGTCGACAGTGACTCTCGGCCCAAGGCAGAGGCCTTGGAAGCCTCGGACGTGGTGTAGTCGGGACGCTCTTGACTCCATCTCTGGTCACATCTCGGCACCACTGCTCCCAATGATAGCAGCTGCCTGAGTGTGGAGCTGCACGTGGACAACAAGCCTTTACACATAATTTGCATATACATATAAAAGCACAAGTATAATTATACACACACTTGTCTGCCAGCGCCCGCTCGCACACGCGCGTGTCTGTCTGGGAAGCCCTGTTTTTCTGCCTGCCAGACTTTCGATTCAGTCCTGGCACAGCAGACGCTTGGGCTGGTGGATGACAAATGACGCGATTGCGAAATGACGGTGAGAACAGAGGAAGCGCTAATTTGGCGGGTGAAATTAAAGCGGAGTTAATGCGTCGCTTCCCCCGCGGTGACAGACGGTGATTACGCAGAAAAACAATTCCGCCGGCGATGACGTCGACGACGACGTCGACGTCGACGTCCATCAGGGTGTGCGGGGGCACGTGAAGCAACGCGCGCGCGGAGGAGGCTCCCGGACCGGTGATGAATGGCCCAGCCGCGGGCTCATCGATTCTTGTCGACGCAGACTTTATTGTTACAGATTGTTCTGATCGCGTCTTGTGGAAAGAAAAGGATTCTACTGCTTTTAAACCTCGTCCGTACACGTATGAAAGTGTCTGGGGAATCTCTCTGTCCCCATGACGATTAATGGTGGAGCGTGCGTGCAGAGCGAAAGCAAACTGACAGTATTGATAAATGTTACGAAATCCAATGTTTGCATCATCGCCCACCTGTCACACCTCGAGCTTCCTCCCCCTGTTCTCCTTCGCCGCCTCCCAAGGGAGCAATTTTTCCCATTTCCAGAAACACCGGCATAAATAGTTTGAACTATGAATATTTGTCGTGACTTCCACCAGAGCCTTCTCGTTGCTCCCAGACTATGAATATCGGGCATATGCGTACGTACGAGGTCGTCCCAGCCAGATTTCACCTAGAGGCTTCTCTTTACTTGCAGCAACAACAGAGGCCAGATCTGTCGAGGCTAATGCAGCTGCAGGCGGCCGGCGCCGGACTGCCCACGTCCATTGCCGGGCTGCCGCATGGCCTCGGAGGGCCTCCACCAGGCTCGGCGGCAGCCGCAGCCGCGGCCGCAGGAGCCGCGGGTGGCCTCATGCCCCACGGCCTGCCTGCCGTGTCCGTGGCCTCGCTCATGGGCGGTCTCCCGCCCTCCTCCACGGCCGCAGTGGTGGCAGCAGCCGCGGCAGCCGCCTCGTTGGGCGGCATCAGACCAGAGTACAGAGCCAGAGAAGCAGCGGCGGCGGCGGCCGCCGCCGCGGCTGCCTCCGCGGCCGCTTCGTCAGAGACAGATAAGGCTGGTCTGGGTAAGTACGAGCAACTCCACCGGGTACAGAAGCCGCATACTTAAGCATGCCGATAAGCACGCCAAAGAGGTCCTCGACTCGTTCATCTGTCTGGCCAAATAGTGCAGTAATTCATTCCGCAACCGCTCTTCTTTCTTCTAATCTTCAGTTGGCATTTCGTGCACTGCAAACACAATTTGCTAAGAAAAAAAAGTTGCATGAAACACACGGACAGCGCGGGTCGTACCGTGCGAGCCCCGAAGAAGACTTGACCGCGCTTGTGCAGCGCTGCTTCTCGTCGCTCGCACGGTCGGATTCCTGACTACTGTGTGCGTCCGAGTTGTACATATACGGCAGTGGCGGCCATTGGGGCCATTTCCTTTTGTGTGCGTGCCTGAATTTACATTTGGCCAGAATCAAACTGCTGGCAAGAGACTTGTGTAGTCCTACATTATTCTCCTCCTCCCCCCTTATTCAGTGCGCGTCCGCAATGGCCATTTGAGACCCCCTCTAGTATAAGAAGACAGGCGATCACTCATTGTTTTGAGTGATGACAATCTGATGTGACACGCTTGTGTGTAGTGTAAACAAGACGTCAGATTTGATTTCAATGAGCAAAAATACAGTAGTGGCTTCATACGTGCGCATGCGCGGTGTGTGTACAGTGCGTGCACCGATGTTTAAAGAAGCTTCGTCTTATCCTTGCAGGCTCGTCTTCGTCAGAGGAGAGACATGTGAGTAACTCTTTCAACATCAGACGTTAAAGGTCGGGCTTGTACTTTGCCCCCAAATCCCCCCCCCCTCCATTTTCGTCGCCGTCGCCCAAATTCCCCCATTGCAACCGCGTCCTTTGCCAGGGAGTAGAAGAAACTGTTACATGAAGTCATCATTTCTGCGCGAAACCGAACAGCGAAAGAAAACCCTGTCCTTTTTGTGTGTGTTGCTGTCTGTTTTCTTTTTCTCTCTGGATATGGGAGTGAAATTGGGCGCTCCTCAGTCTCTTTCATTCTGAACGTGCGTACAACAAATGTTTAACACTGCAATTTGTTTTGCGTCTCCTCGAGAGAGCATCAAAGTTTGACTTCATAAACTTGTTTCCTCTGATGAATTTTCCTCCGAGATCTCCCACCCATTGAGTTGAGAATGTAGGAACATCTCGCTGGAATTTCAAAGCTGCCAAAGCAAAACCTCATCTCTGCGGGCGACGGCAGCTGTGAGTGGTTGGTCGAAGAAGTAGCTTTGGTCTCGTCGAGTGGAAGACAAAGAGATTAGAATTTCCGAGATTAAATGCATCGTTAGAAGTTGAAATAACAGGAGGAGGAAGAAGAATCTCCATTGGAAAGTACAGAAAGAACGAAAGAAAGCGCACGTGTGAGCCAGCAAAAATGATGCAAGCTCACAAAAGACGTGCCAACATTTTCAGAGAGAAGCTGCACTTTGATGCCGGACAAACATTTGTTTGACAAATTTCCACCTTCAAGTAGGACTGCCGAGGTTTTCCTTCCAACGATGGGGAACTTGTAATACAAGAGATCGAGGACACTTTGGGACTTGTTGAAGATCAGTTCTTGGGACATCGTGGACATGTTGTACAGCCAGGCCTGCAATTCAAGGATACTAAACGCCACTCACAGTATTTCTTAAAGTGGCTGCCATTGGCAGCCCAGCGTGGCTTCACATCTTGATGACAGAAATTGGCAGTCATCTCAGGCCCAGCAGAGCTTGGGTCAGTACAGAGAGACCTTGAGGACATTGGTGTTTGGTGGGTCGGGGCTTCTCAGTACCTGGTCAACAGGCTCGGCTCGACACCAGAAAGATCACAATCCTGGGTAGGCGTGGATTTGTGGTGCTGGCAGTCCAGCCAGGACTTTTCGACTGCCTGCATGATCTCCAGGCAGGCGAAGAAAAATCCAGGCACTGGCAGTCACGCCCAGCTCCATAGGAGCTGCTGCATGCTTTGTCTCGTCGATCAGTGGCACATCCTCCATCTCGTGTGCCAGGTACTGGTCATTCCAGGCATTCCTCTCTCTCTCTCTCTCTCTCTGCTGAGCTGGTCTTCACTGTGCTTTTTGATCATTTCTCACAATTTTTTCACTGGCCCTGATGCCCCAGTCGATCTCACTGCTGTTGGCCAGGAGTTGATCGCAGGACACAGCCCGGAGGTCCTTCTTGGCTGTCCTGACTGTCTTCTCATCCGTGTGGAGCTACCAGGTGGTTTTTTTCATGAATGCCGAGGCCATTCCTACTGATTCCCAATGTCCTCTTGAGGTCCCTCACCCCGTAAATGAGGGTCCTCGAACCGTGCGGGTGTCGAGCAGACACTCTTGTTTACCTAGGAAAATGGTTTGTTTAATTGAAGAATGCAAAGTGCAAACACAGGTTCAGGCCGGTTTTTTTCTTTTTTTTGGGGAGGGGGGGGGGGGATGTGTGCTTAGGTGTGGCAATTTGACACTAAAGTCGTGTTCTCGTTTCCCCTGCATATATATATATATGCGCATACCGTACATTAATAAGGTCAAGTTGTCATCATAAGGCTGACTTTGTTTCGCCCACACGCTTATTATGATAAGTGTGGCCACTTTTATGGCGCTGTTCTTACGGTGTGGCAGCCCTGCAGTTTTGAGTCACTCAGTACATCTTACACAGATACGAGTATTTGTGTGTGTACTAAAGGCTTACAAACATGGGTGTTGGCTTTATTTGTTATTTACCCTCTCATGGTGCGCTAGAGGGTGTCCGGTTGTTTACACAAGAATTTCTTCCCACTTTGTCTTAATGCTTCTTTTCCCCATCTGCTTTCCATTCGGACTGCATTAGATTTTGGGGAAAAAGAGAGCAACAGAAATGAAAACATCAGCCGTTAATTCTCCTCGGACAGAAGCTACGTACATCCCTTGGCAGCTGAGTGAGGGAGGCAAGCCTAAATGCCTGCCTGTCACTGGCATTTACTATTTTCATTCCTCGTCATATGACGTCTCGGTCACATTCCTTAAGTACAAGCTCAGGAGTTTCTGGAGTGAGACGCACAGCAGAAGCTTAATTTCTCCACTGTTGTAGCTCGCCCACCAGACAAAAGTTGCATGCGCTCAAGTATGCGGCCCAGTATCCAATAAAGTGAGGAAGAAATTGCTCAGCCCCTGCCTTGAGGCATTCCGAGCACTTCGATGAGCTCCTCGACGCTTATCTCACATCCATTTGTTTGGTCACAGGCCAGAAGAGGCAGTTTCAAGTTTATTTGGGCATGCCTGAACCAAGAGTGCAGAAACATTCCTAGAAACGCTGATTCCCCCTTTTTTCCTTCCTGGGGGTGACAATTCCAGATCCCCGCCACTAATTAATGTCATGGAGAGAGTCATTAGTCTCTCGCTGAGACGAAGGAGTCTCTTTCCAGGCCATAAAGAAGGGGGAAAAAGGGAACGAGGAGGGAGAGACAAAGTAGACAAAAAGTGGTTGTGGCAGCGAGGAAAAGAGCACCGAGGCTTCTTATCCTGCCGTGAAAACACGGTCGAGTGGGAGAGGGACCACTTTCTTCGCACTAGAATTAACCATGACACAACTTAAGTAAGAAGAAAAGTCGACGTTTGGTTGTGCGAGTTCTGCTCTGATTTCTGGCATCTCTTCTGCCAATCTTTGGTCTTCCCTTTGTCTTTCTATCTCTCTCCGCCACCCCCACGTCCGCCGCCCTCCCCTTCCACACACACACCAAGTTTGCTTCCCCCTCCTTCTGGGAGAAGACAAAAAAGCCGATATTTGTGGTTAGAATTTTCTGGGCGATGTCGCCATCTGAGACGTCGATCGAGCAATGAGCTGAAAACTTCTCTGGTGCTACAACAAAGAGATCAGAGAGATTCTTGCTGCTATCTCTGTTACAAAAGAAACCGAAAAGGAGAGAGATGAGCTGTCCAGATTAGTAGTCTTTTTTCCTGCCGGCGAAAAAACCACCACTACTTTTGTGGCCCTCCCCTTTCTCCATTTTTATTTTGCCCTTTCCCGGAGGAAAGAAGATCTGGAGAAAGATTCGAGACGATGAAACTTTTGGGGAGAGGGAGGAAAGAAGTTTTTCTCTCTTCGGAGCTTCCAAATTGTGTGGGTTTTGGACTTTGGTGGCTTCACAGACAAAAACATGAGAGAAAAAGAAGGGGGGAGAGCGAAATAGGGTTGTGCCTGCGTCCTATTTGGGCTCCAATTGGACGGCAAAAACGTGCGATCCGTTTACGAGAGAATGAGCCAGAATGGGCGAGGCCGACTCGGCCGGACAGCAGGTGACTCGAGTAGAAAGCAGTGGCATCAATTGTCTGGCCGAGGCGACGACGAAGCTGTCACAAGATTTTTGTAGTCGAGGTATAACGACTTTTGTGATACATATGTTGTGCTGATGATGTTGCTGAGAACTCTCGCCAACTTTTTTTCCCCTTCTCTCTGGAGAAATTTTTCCCAGAGAGAGAGAAAAAAAGACCAAGGAGAAAGAAACGACCTAGAAGATTTACAGCGTGTTTCAAATTACTCTTCGATAACTTGTTTCTCTCTGGCCAGGATGAGTCCGGAGACCGCTGGCGCGGTGTGAATGACGACCACTGCGCGGTTGCTGCCGGCGCCTCAACAGTCGTAGTCCACGCAAACCACGCAATGACACCGACGTTCTTGAAAGTCACAAAGCCGCAATAAGTAGACAACGCGCGAGAAAAAGGCCTCCCCCCCACCCATCAATGCCAAGGTGTGATCCATGCAAGTTGGCGCCAACCGTTACAACCAAAGGCTTCTTTTTCATCTCCCCCTTAATCCGCTTTAGCACGGGGATCATCTGATTAGCGTTTTCTTCCTCCCCCCTTTTCATTCGTCTCGTAGCGAATCGAATTGGCCACACTTGGTCACAGACAATTGGTCACAGCTGGTCACAGACGCGGATTTCGTGCGTGGCAATGCGTGCGGGGCGAATCGGGACTAAATTGAAAGCCTTGCACGACTTCTTTTTTTCCCCAGATATTATCGTAGGGCTTTTTAAGTCTTTTCCACCATTAATCATCATTATGAGAGAAGCATAAACATTAGCTTTACAGAGCCCACGAACAAAGCGCTCTTATGCATGAACTTCATACAAAGCTGCAGTTGTTTATCTCTCACATGTGTAGAAAGCAGAGACTCGAGCACAAAAGCCTACACTTTTTTCTTCTTCTTCTTCTCCATTGACACTCGACTATTTGCATTCAAGAAGAGATTAAAGCGAGAATTTTTTTGGCGTGGGTTAAGTTGATATCTGTTAACCTCCTGTAGGATGAGGCCCGTTAAGTTTTTTTTCCTCTCTCTCTCTCTCTTATGAGAGGACCCAAACCTGTTTTTGGGTGAGAGTTTTGGGCTGCCAATTTGTTCGCGTGGCTCTCGTGGATCACTCAGGAGTGACAAATCAATGGGGGAAGAAGGAGATAACTTGTTTTCTTCCCACCCACCCCCAAAAAAAGAGAACGTCTAGAAAGGTTGGGTCTCCATCCATCGGCAGATGTTTGTCACACCAACGCGTTTGAGGGACTGAGGACGATGACGAACGACTCCAGCCAGTGTACTCTCCACAGGCGTGCGTCCGTCCGTTTGTCCGTCGTCCGCCGTCAGCAAATTCGCTAAGTTGCTAAGTTGCAACTGCTTTTAAAAGTGCAAGCCTGCGGTCTTAAGTTATTTCAGGTGTGTGGCAGCCATCACATTTCCAATGCTGTCCTACTTCGATCCGTCCTGCTCAGTGCTCACGCAGTCGTCGTCGTCGTCGTCCTCCTCCTCGTCGTCGTCGTCATCGTCGTCGTCGTCGTCGTCAATGTCGACGTCGTCAGTCCGCGCAGGAGGCCCGACACAGAACGCGCGTGCGTGTGAATGTGCCATATGTGGATTGCGAATTTCACATTTTCGCGAGTGCGTTCGTAGACGCGTTATGTGGGCTCACATAACTCAAAGACGCGTACGTAACGTGATGAAAGGTGGCTGGATTGTTCATTCCATCTGTCTCGAAATGGCCTGGGAAGCAAAACCGTACAAAATCCACTCTTTTCCCATATTTTGCGGCTTCCCAAGCTCAGTCGAATCATTCCGTGTTCTAGAAGAAGAAAAGTAGGGAGAACAGAGCCTTTGTCGTGGTCGTTATCAATTGGAAAATGTCTTCTGCTGCGCTTTGTTTCCGCACACGAGCTCTGTGTGAGTGCGCGCGTGTCAGGTGGAGGCCTACGAACGAAGAGACACACGAAAAAGGCCTGAAAGAAGTTGCAAATAATAGAGGAAGAGACACTCGTAAAAGGGGGGGGAGGGGGAAATCGTACTTGTGTGTTATGTTTAGATGAAATTGGTGCCGCGGGCAGACGTGCAGCAACAGCCACTACTGCACTGCACTGCCACTGAGGTCGGAGTTGCTCGGCCGAATTTTTTTCTGGCCTGTGGCAGTCATGTGACGGATGCATTTGACAATGTCAAGCGCACCCTCAACGCTTCTGCCTCCCCCTCTTCAGATTTGTGCCTACTGCAGCCATTGTTTCCTGTTAACCACAAGAAAGCAATAATGTTTTCTGGTACTGCAAACACACATCAGGGGCTCCATAAAGCTTAATAACGTCCTGAAACATATTTACAGAGAGCAAACGAGGGGGGGACTTTGTGGTTTCTCATGCATGTGCGCACGTATGCAAGCGTGTGTGTGCATGTACGCAGCACGTTTATCGCTCTCTTTTCTCCATTTCTCCACGTAGGAAAGTGTATGTAAATACGACTTGTGGGTCTGCTGCCTCTGCTGCTGCGGTCTGTTAATGCCAGCGTGATTACTCAGTTTGTGTGTGTGCGAGTTGGGAAAAAAGGGTTAGGCAGAGTTCTTCTCCATAAACACATTACTCCTAATGACCCCGAAGCACACGCACCATAAGCATGAGCACGCACACACACACACACACATGTGCTGCCATTAGAGAAGGATCCATAAAACTATTCATTAGCCCTATAACCTCGGCTACTTTATTAATAGAATTGTTGACCGTAAGATCGATCGTGCAACCGATCGATCACACCGCCACTTAGCGGGGATTTATCGAAGGCCCTTTGAGATAACACTTTTTTTCTTCGTCTCCTTCTGGCTGCTCCCAAAATAATGAAGCAGTTTCCCATTATCTGATAAAGACAAGCAATTAACGTTGCAAAGCTTGATTGAACAGCTGTGTTGCTGCAGCCAGCAGAGAAGTTGCACAGTGTGGGTGTGCGAAGTTGCTCAGTGCGAGAGCGCAACTTGATTTTTTTCTCCACTCCTTCTCTTACAAGCCCCACTGAACCGATCCGTCGTCACACGAGTGTGTTACGTGTGTTAATGCAGTTATGCGGAATTAACGTTAGTCGTGTTTACTCAACAATTAAACAATTTTCTTCTCTCGCAATCAAAGGGCAAAAGTTCTCGAGCTAAGTTCGATAACAACTCTGATCATAATGTGAGGGACCGAGAGAGAGAGAGAGAGAGAGAGAGAGAGAGAGAGAGAGAGAGGGTACAGTGCTTATTTTCAACGCCTCGACAAATAATAATTTTTCTTTCTTTTTCCTTTCCCAGAGTATTTTGCAGGAATATTAAATCAGCTTTAGCTTTTTTGCCTGTGTACAAGAGCACGCCTGCCTCACGCTGAGTCAAACACCCCAAAAACACAGCGAGCGCTCATACAGATAGGTTAGAATGGGCACCTTGTAACATGCTGAACCATGCAGCAGCAACAAACCATGCATACAAAGCACCGAAAATGTTCCCTCTTCTTTTTAGTACACCTACCTTTACCCACTAGTTACAGGGGGGGCAGGGAGGCGACGGCCCCGGTGGCCCCGGCGGCCCCGGCGGGCCCCGGCGGCCCCGACGGCTCCAGCAGAAGGGGGCAACCCTATGAATGTGGAATTCCACAGCTATGAAACAAATTGCAAGCAAACACACACACACATGTGTGAATGCGGCCCCCCCGCTTAAGCGGAACGGGCCAGCCATTTTTTTGAGCAATAAAATAAATCCGCCTGATCGCGCGCGCAGTCTTTGTGCTGAACTAAGAGTGCGCGTGATGGCCGGGAGAGAAGGCTTTTTCATTGCATGCAAGATATTTTATCGTTTTACCCCTCATAATAGGTGGCATCGCCGCCGCAGTCATTTATGCAAACACAGTGACACACATACACTATGCAACGGCCAAAGTTATAGGCCACATACCGCACATGCCATTTCAGCCTTGGACCCCCTCCCCCCCCTCCCAAGAGGAGGCCCATTCTAGGCCTACCCTCCCCCGACTTTATTGCCGCCTCCTTTACGGAGCGTAAGAAATTTACGGGGAAGGAAATTTAATTTGTCAAGCTGGCCCCGAATTCGCTGTCGATGAAAAACCGCCACTGAAGATGTGTTGGTGGCAGCACACAACACGCAGTGAGTGCATAAGTAGTCAACCTTGTCCTTCTCCGCCGCAGCCTGCTGAATCTTGACCGACAACCGGGGGTAACAAGCCAAACAAATCCTCCCCGACTTCGTGTGCATGTACAAGTAGGTGGGCGTATGGCCGACACACCCCTCGGAGAGGTCCCCTTCTCCCCTCCCCCCCCCTTCAAAAGAGAATCCTATTTATCATGGGGGCAAGCATGAAAAAGAGGGACAGAGCGCACATAGACACCCGTTCCGTAAGAGACACACACGTTCTGTGTCCGTAAAAGGCCTTGCTTTCCTCTACCTGGCAATTAAACCTGTCCAATTAAACTCCAACTAGTGTTCTCTGCCTTTCTCCCCAGCTTCTTGGGGCCGACGCCCATTTTATGGGGGTGTCCATAAAATCATTTTGGCAAGAACTCAGAACTTGTCCCTCCCTCCCTGTAGCTGCTGGTAACTGCAACTTTTTCTCCGGAGAAGTCAAGAAAACGTTTCTTCAACCCTTTTCTGACGCGCATGCTTCTCTCAGATTGAGCCCATTACCGAGTTAATGACCTCTGCACATAACTCCACGCTCACACACACAGATGCGAGAAGGGAGAGCTTTTTTCCCCCTGAGAAATTGCGAATTGGCACGCGAGCATTGCCAGAAGCAACGTCTACGTGTAGACCCTCGGCATGCCGGCCGGCAGCAGAGAGAGGAAGCTTCGTCTACTATTGAGAGCAATGTTTGGTATGTGAAGAATAACTCTTCACATGCGTTGTACCTAACTGTTTGGGGCATCGAACAACTCCTTTTCTCCTTCTTGTTCCGCCACACTTTCCTGCTGGAGGCGCCAGTCTGGACGAGCGAGGCCCAGGAACTGTCAAAGTTGTTCTTGTTCTTAGTGTTGTTGCTGTCGTTGTTGTTGAAGGGGGGGGGGAGGAGCTCAAAGCATGTCGAGAATTGGCAGAACTTTAGCAAACAGCAAAAAAGAAAAAATTGAAGATTCTCAGGAGATGCAACCTTGTATGAGGAGGCTTTTGATACAAACGTCACCACGTGACGAGGAGGCCAAAACTTTCGGGAGACCAAATTTGGCATATGGTCGCTAAATAGCAGTTGTACACAGAGTACACATTCTTCTAAGCTCAAATATAGACAATGTCTTCCTTTTTCGAGATACCTACATATGTTACGTACTACATGTAAATGACAATTGAAAGATATGTTCAGCGGTTGAAGAATGTCTCTTTTTCTTCAGCAGCAGAAGAACAACGACGTAAAGTTGGTCACAAAGAGTGACCCAGGCGCATTCCTGATGCTGACAAAAACCAAAGAGACCCCGGTTTGGGGAGGAAGAAACAACCAGACGAGTTTTTGTGCGATTTTAGCCGATCGATGTTGCTACAACTACATAGCACGCACAGTAGCAGATTCCCACATACGAACATGAAGTGACCTGAAAAAAAATCAAAGGAAAAAAATGAAACTAATTCTTATTCATTTGATCCTCTGGTACGTCTAAGAAGGGGAAAAAAAAACTTGCATAGATTCGGAATTGCACCCTCTCAGTAAAGAGTCTGGCAAGATTAAGTTCGAGAAAGCTTCTCTGCCGCTCGAGCCGCTGCTAGATCCCCAAGATTACAGTAATTACTCTCGGAAAGTTAACACTTTCCAGTCTTTCCCCTAATCTAATCCTGCGTAGCAGCAGAAGAGGCTTTGGCGCAGCCATGCAGAAAGAAGGCAGCCATGGCCTTTAGGATGTCCCTTAAGAGAGATCTAATCTTCTCTCTCCCGAGGCAAGAACTTTTATATCCCTCCTCTAAGCATATAAAACTGCTACTCCTTGTATGTATAGAACAGTACCTGTCTGGAAACAGCAGTACCAAAACTTGGGCTTTTTTGCTTGCTTTTCTGTCTTTGCCCTCAAGACTTAAGGAGTTTTTTGCGAGGAGGAGAAAAACAGAAAAGGAGGGAGAGATGTTTTCTTTCCTCGAAAACTTGAGAGAATCGAGTTAGAAATGAGTGCAGCTTTCTCGCTTTCTCCTGATTGTCAGGAGCTTTAGGGGAAGATGACGGGTTTCTCCCCCTCAAAAAGTGTGAGGTGAATTCCCAACGATGAGACTTGAGGAGAATTCGAGAAAAGTTCTCTGCTGTGATTGTGAAGGGAGGTGAACAGGCGAGCAGGCCGGCGGGCAGGCCGACGGGCAGGCCGGCAGACGGGGGGGCAGGCGGGCAGACGGGCGGGCGGGCAGGCAGGCGGGCAGGCAGCCCGGCAGCCAGGCAGGCAGCAAAGGGATAAACAGGGATTCGTTTGTGCCACAAATGCGTCATTTTCGTCTGGAGATGCAACTGCAGCGTGCACTCGTCTCCATTGTCGGTGTCAAACACTTAGACATTTTGTCATAGGTGGTGCGATTGCCGGATAAATCATGTTCTGGGTACTCCAGGTACTGTGTCTTGGAGTGACATGCTCGGTGTCAGCACGGAAGTCGTTTTCACCAGAGTCTTTGTACTTGGAAGAACGAACACAACTTGCTGTCAAGCGTGCGTACTTTTGAATTGGCAGCTTAGATCGTGCCTCTAGCATTGCGTCAAGTGGTCCAAGTACCTGTGCATGCGTACAAATCTAGACATGAGTATAAAGTTGATATCATTTAGCAGCGAACGCAAACTCGTACCTTTGCGTACTTAGTGGGTGCACTTGAAGGATTCTCTCTTCATAACTGGTGCTCGAAGCACACTTGCGCATGCAAATTTGGACCTTATTTCCCAATGACTGTGTTCAGGATAGGCGAGGGCTTGAAGCACACCCTAATGAAGTTCTTCTTCAAGTGCACTCATAAATACGTATGTGACGCGCACAATTTGTCAATTTTTGATGCACTGTGCAATATTAAAACAGCAGTATTAAAGCAGTTAGCATGCAAGTGTGAGTGAGGAAGCTTCAAGAACCAAAACTGTCCCGACGAATCCGACTGTTCCGAGTGCGCCAACACCTCAGTCGGTTGGTTGAACTAACTGGTGTTATGGAGGGCGTGTGCGTGGGAGAAGTGGAAAGGCATGGAGTAAATTTCAATGTGGTAGATTGTTGGGTGGGTGATTTACCTAGGGTAGATAGCCAGAACGAAGCAGCAATAACCCCGCCCTCCAATCAGACTGCACATATTGTCCTTTAAAAAGACATTGCCCTGCTATGCTAAACAGAGATTGAAACATTATTTTCTCGACAAATTCAAGGCCAGTACGTTCAAACATGTTCGAGGCCAATAAGTTCAACTACAACATGTGAGCGTTGTACTCAGTTTTGTCTAGAATTAGCTAGATAGGACTAATGAAACCTTAGACGACTGGGCATAAATAATTCATAATTCAATCATGCTTTAAACACATATAAGAAACCCTGTGGGTAGTTCAGGCGAGAGACGGCAGGTCCTTAATCAAGGAACATTAACCTTGTGCTGCACCTGGCATGGTCATATGCAGGTACATACATTTCACCAAGGTGTGTCCTTAGACGTGATAAAAAAAAGCATAAAAGAAACCGAACAGGGTGGCACAAAATTAGCGGCAGTCCGAGAAAACTGCTGTGTTTGTGGACTTGGGGGACAACTTGTCAAGGTCGGCGTATGGGGTTTATCTAGGATGATATATATGGGGGGGGGGGTACAGTCACGGCTTGCTGAGGTTTATTTTAATGATATTAAACGTGTCAAATACTCCATCTCCCTGACCTACACCACGGGGTCGGTGAAGGCCGTGTCGACGTCACTCTCCTTTGCTGTTGTCGTACTCGGTTATCTCTGGCATAGGCTACCAAATGTTCCCTCTGAACATTTCGTATCAGAAGTCATGACGTGTGTGTCTTTACATGTTTGTTAAAAGAAAGTTAAGAGAATTCAAATGAAAGTTGATGCTGAATGTCTCCCGCAGCCTGTGTACACAACAACAGTGAATGTCCGCGCATCCGTGTACAGGGCGCACCAGATTTGACTCCAATGAGAATATGGGAGATAAAGTGTATGAAAGCCTATACAAATGAGTGAAAGGTTTTGTGACCTATCAATCCACCATCCCAGTCAATTACTTTTTGTTCACTTCATCTTGGTACGAACTTTTCCATTTGTGGTCAAGACAAAAAGTCCTTTATAGTCTTAACTACTGATACCTCTCCCGACCTTTTCCTCGCAAGGTTAACCATCATTTCACTTTCGTGGCCTTTAATTAACTTAAGAAGGTAAGAAAAAGCTTGAATGCTGTCCCTTGACTCTCCGAAGCACTCACCAAGTACGTACCCAACGTTGCTGTAGTGAAGAAGAGTTCAGCACAAGATTGCCAGATTGTGGGCATGTTAAAAGCCCATAAGACCATCAGGGCAATCATGAAGCTGATGGGGTGCTCAAAGAGGCTCACTGAAAAGAGGCTGCACAACTGCAATGATATCAGATGGGCAAAAAGGCCGGGGTAACATGCCGAACTGTCATGGTGACGTGCAACGATGAACACGACCAAGAAGTGAAATGCAAGGCTGAAGTGCTCAATGCACGTGATGGCTGAGGAGCTGCAGATGTCCCACAAATCCACAGTAGGACAGACGGCGAAGGCAGATTCATACCTGGCGAAGAAGTCAGGAGTCTGGCGATGGCCAAGCTCTAGGCAAGGGGGTCCTCATTTGGACACACCAAGAAAGAGCTTCTGCACACCTTTGCTCACGTCGATCGTGGCAATGACTGAAGAGGAATGTGATTTGGGTGATTTGGCGTCCGATACCTCCAATCTTCGGCCATCACCTGGTTGTATCAGGCCTTCCTCACTCAAAATTTGCGCTCCAGCAGTTGCTAAAATATCTACATAGGTCTATCTTGTCCAAAAGCTCCGAAGCGAGTGGTTGGTGGTGCTGGAATAAGACAGATGGGCCTCCATCTTCCCCAGACTGCAATCCCCCTTGACTTCTTCTTTTTCTTTGGTTCTGGGGCACTCTGCCAGCTGCTGCATGTGACACGGGGCCAACCTGGTCAGCCTCATCAAATACTGCTAGACAAAAGGTCCGGGACCCTGACTGTGCCATTAAGACCTGCAATGCTGCATCAGACAGAGAGAGCGGACTGTGGGGCCTGCATGCAGGCCCTACATCAAGAGGTCTACTCGGGCCCCCGACAATGATTAAATGTTTGTTTAAAAAAATGCCAATAACGTGCCATACCTAGGCTGTCCTTGATGATGTTGTGCACGGGGAGTTGCTGCCAGAGTTGCTCGGTCGGCTGAAGCCAGTTCTTGAACGCATTGCATCACGTGTATTTCGAAGACGTCCGTCCGTCCGTATGTACTGCCTGTCTTTTCTAATTATAACGCTCTAAACTCTTTCCTCCGAAAAGTCTGTTCTTTCTACTGAATCATCTTGTTTTCTGGTCTTTCTCCCAAAATGGAATGGGAAGAACCGCTAATGCAATTCAGGAGACACGAGACAATATTCCTTTGCTCCCCCTTCGTTCCCGACGGTCTCAAATTCCCAATCTCCTTTTCCCTCTGTTGCTTTCCCCCAATTTCGCGTCCTCCCTAATCTTATTTGGCCTGGGTCGATCAGGGGTTAGCAAACTGCTGGTGTTTTGTGTGGTAAAAGCTGCATAGCTCCTATTAATGAAAGTACTCCATATACGTAGTGCGTTACACGAGCTGCACTGGTACCAGGGCAGTGCAGTTCGATATCGCCTGAGAGACACATGTTCCGCTGCAGCGCAGCCTGCGTCAGCAAGGATCCATTTTTCAATCAGCAGTGATTACTTTCGGTGCCTGCGCGCGCGTGCGTTTGTGCACGCTCCAGTATGAATGTGCTGCACTCATAGTGGAGGAGGAGAAAAATGTCAAACGCCGACAGCCGCTGAAACATTCATGGCAGCAGGGACCCCGACGACACCGCAAACAGCAAAATGGTGTCACAGGCAATGAGAAGGGGGGGGTGTAATATAGTAGTCAATTATCGTCCATTTATCATTTCCCCTAATTCCACTTTCGGCCAAGCTTCCCACGTAAAAGGCGCTCGTCGTCCCTGCTGTATGTACAGCGGTGTCAGCTTCTGCACGAGGGTTACGCCGAGAGCTCCGCACACATTCACACCGTACGTGCGCAGTCGTATGTGTTCGTACGTGCTGCGTGACTGTTACACGCTGTTCTTATCCCTTTTTGTTAATTATCCTTTTGGCACCTCCATTCTCAGGTGCTGCTGTTGTTCCACAAGGTTTTATTATCTGATGGAGGATTAACACAGGAAATTAATTTCACGGAGCCCTGACAAAGACACAGTTGTCTCCCCCTCTTTGTGTTAAAGGTTGCATAGATTACACGCACCCTTTTTTGTCATTGTACCTTATAATCAGTCTAGTGGAAAAGGACTCCCAGCCCGGCTATTACTTGCTCCATGCACAGGTTGCTGCGCTGACGCCGTCAGCCCAGCGCGATTGTTATTAGTAGTAGACTTGGCTTCATAAGAATTCGCTGTCAATTCATCAATTTCATTGTGGGTTCCGCTAGAGTTGCCCTTTCTCTCTCTCCTGTCGATCCATTGACGCAGGGTCTTTCAGCCGTGCAATTAGGTAATGATTTGTGTCCGTCGAGACACCCTAATCGGGGGCTTTCCTAACCGACCCAATTGTGAACAGGCATGCGCGTGTGCGTCTGCGACGCCGCCAGCTCCAAAATGATTAGCCTTGTCACACATGTGTTCGTACGTGCTACGTACGTGAGCGCACACTTTTGATACGGGCCCACTGCCAGTGCTGCTGAGCACAGTGAAAAAAAAAGCCTCCTATCACTTTAGGACTACCTGTCATTCAGACAGTACTTTACTTTTTTTTCTCGCCAGTACAGCGCAATCAAAGTAGGAACGACAGCAACAAGGGAAACCGGTGGATAATTGAAATGTGATTAGCTCAGTCTCTTCGAGCAAAGGGAGTCTCACCCTGCAATTAAACAACTTGATTCTCTCCCCCCCCCCTCTCAAGTACCTATAATTTGTGGCCGTTTAAGCTCCTTATGTCGCCGTTAATTACAGTGTTTGCTATGAGATCCGACGAGAAAAATGCGACTTTTGTGGTTACAACGAGATTGGACTTTGTGTTTAATTTCGATGATTGGACAAGTAACTAACGCAATGAGAGACAAGTCACAAAGGAAAGAGAAACCACTGCGTAAGCAGGTAAAAAGAAATTAATAAGTTGTGTAAGAAAAACACGATCCTCATCTAAGTAGTATAGCGAAAACACGAGATCCGCAAGATTAGATTTGCTGTAGATGCCATCACTTCTTCTTAGCAATGGCGAGTGGTGAAGACTAAAAGCAGCAAGCAGCACATGATGATTCAACAGATTTAGGATTTTTCCTTTTAAGAAGGAAGAGGAGAAGGAGGCTTTTAATCTATCTCCACAAAGAAATTCGAGGCTGTGGCCGAACCGATATCTCAGCAGAAAAAAGGAGGAAGTCACGAGAGGTGATTTGTCGAAAAGATGACCATTATTCAGGGCTCAAGTTGCACATAAGCGCGTTAGTTAACCACGAAGCAGCAGACGGCTGTAAATTGCCAGATAATTCTCCGAGATACAACGATAGCTGAGGAGGTCGTCTTCTCGTTATCCCCACGCTTTGATCAGTCGAAGCTGCTGCTGTTGCTGCCATTAGCAAACAGACACAACTTGGAGAAATGACGTGTCAGTTCCGCGGCAAAGTGACACAATCGCCAGCTGAAATCTCAACAACAACAAACGCCCCAAAGACTCGTCGTTGTCGTCGTCCAAAGGAGGGAGGGGGAGGATAACTGGGAGGGGTGGTCAGCAGGGAGGGGAGGGGAGGGGAGGGGAGGAAAAAAAATCTAGACAGCAAAGAGATTGCCTATTGAACGTGAGTGGAGACTGTTCGTGCATGTGCGTGTTGGGGGAGAAGGAGGAGGAGGAGGAGGAGGCGGCG
>JAAUXU010073713.1_pt1 | contig 24463 bp, 21 predicted proteins | sample 7278151 | NCBI WGS metagenome assembly JAAUXU01 (sample SAMN14350113, study PRJNA611818) | marine sediment metagenome | isolation source: surface marine sediment (1.8m) | place: French Polynesia: Moorea | collected 2018-08 | reverse complement strand
TTTGACAAAAAAATAAGAAAATATTTTATTACCCCCCCCCCCCTCCACCAATTTGCCAGCTTTTGGTGTTTTTTCTGTAATTATAAGGCCCCCACCTCCCACCAGCACCACACAGGAATTATTAATATTTTACTTGCATTTATGTACCTTTTCCATTCATATACGTCTTGCATTTGTGTACCATTTCCATTCATATACTTCTTGCATTCATGTACGGTGAATTTTTCCGTTGTAAGATGCCGTGAGACTTTGGAAACCAAATGCATAGAGGATAGGGTCATGCATCCCCAGTTATCTTCTGTAAGCCAATCTTCTTTCCTTGGGGTATTAAAGCAATAGTGTAAGTCTACTATCTTCCATGGAGGTCACATATTACGTGTAAGGCTATTTGTCACAAACATTTGCAACCCACAGGGACAGATGATTAAGACCAGGGAGAATAGCTCCCTGGTCTAAGTGTTGATACCAACACTACTAGCCTCCTTTCTGCCATCACACTGGCAAGCATCATTATCAGCTGATCACTGCTGAACATGGAGACAATGTTGGCTCCCTCCATCCTCAGATCCAGGGGCCTCATCACCATGTCCTCAAAAGACTTGTCAGGTCCAAATCTGACTGATATGGAGTCTTCAATCAGAGAAGGAAATCGCTGTTCAACCAGTGACATGCACATCTCTTTGACAGAACAGCCCATGTTGCCATAGTTCGAGGTCACCGCATCAAGTGTCTAGGAGAAGAGGGAATAGTAAGACTTGTCTTTAATCAGCTTAAACCATGAGCAAAACAGCTTGAACCATGAGTACCCATGGACATACCTTCACAGCATCCTTGTTTTAACAGAATGACTGGGTGTTATTGCTGCTTTTCTGCCGTTATGATAATTTATCAATGTAGCTGAGCAGAACCTTTAGATGTGACGCCCAAAACTCACTGTAGACACAGTATGATTAAAACAAACTGTGATGTTTTACAGACATATTTTAGGGCTTTTGTGCACAGATGTTACTTGTTCAAGGCACATTTTAAAGCTAACATATGAAGTTTCTATGGGATATGCATTCACCATGGACAATGAATATTCAATAGGACTCTGCCATTGACAGATGACAATTTCTCCAGTCTTTTTGCGGGAAACAGGTGTTCATGCACCCAAAATTTCAGTCTGTTTCGGAGAACTTCCATAGATCTTGTCTGGACCTGTACCAATGGCTCGAGAAATGTCTGAAAGTTCTGCTTCAGCATCTCCTAAGGGCAAAAGATCTAGGGAACGAGGTACATTCTTTGATCATTCAGTTTTCATCACTTTGGGTAAACAGAGAATAGTATCATGCTTTACTGCTTGACAAAGATTACATTTGTACTTTTTTTGCTAAGAGAAGATCCATTTTTGGTCATCAACCAAAATACCCTCATATGGCAACTCTTGTAAACATGAGAAACTACTATTTCCCCAAAACTGAAAAAGCAAAATTCACATTCTACTTTTTCCAGCTTCTTTCAATCATCCTGTATTCTATTTAGGCCAGCTTAAGGTCAACTTTTTGAAATTGATCGAGCGCTCTTGAGGTGTGTTACCTGAGGACTTTGATGCAGTCATATATTTTTTTTAAAAAAAAGGTGAATTTTACTATGCCCAACATTTTAGTACAACAGGCAAGAAGTTGGGAGCTATTGCACTAGAACACATGACTCAAACAAATGACTGCGAAAATTAATGTCACTTTCTTTTGTGTGGCTTCTACTTGTATGACTTCAGCCTTCACTTACCATGCATCTTAGAGTTTCCAGTGACAGTGCAGCCACAACAATGAGGTTTTGGTGAGATGAGCATGCAAAGTGAATGAAACTTATAAAGCTGTGATGCGGACATTACGAGATATTTTCATGTTCATCTGGCTGCAAAGTTTCCTTATGACCACAAAGTAACTAGGTAACATAATGAGAAAGCATTATTTCCTTTTTATAAAGGTCAGACTGTTTGCTCACTGAGCTTGGTATTGAGCTTCTGTTATAAAAGTTAGGCATTGCTAAAACCCTTTTTCCATTTTCTTTTGACAATGAGTCTTCATATGACTTGAAGTAACAAAGCTCACATGTCCACAGGGAACCCCAATCATTCACCTAACCGAATATATATGTAGTGAAGTTTTCATATGCTTTACCTGCACATGCATTTACAGTCCTATATGTAAGTGACTTCAACAGAGATAACTGCACTTCATGGGGGAATCCTGCCTCCCTGCCTCCCCCCCCCCGCCCCCATTTGACACTCTCCCATGGTCAAATTGACACCCTCTCTTGGCTCACAAGCATGAAAAAAACATTCATTTTTTTTGGGGGGGAGCTGTTGCAGAAGTTCCATGGCAATGGCTCTTTGAAGGTGATTTTTCATGGCACATAAGATGATCGTACTACAAAGTCTCGATGAGCAATGATATTTGTTGCAAATGACGGTTGAATGACTAAAACACTTTCATTCACTTTCCCCCAGAAAAATTTCAGTCAATTTCATAAACTTAAATCTCCTCAAAAAGCCAAATTCCAAGCCTCCTCCGTAAGCTACCCTCTCCAACTGGCTTTCTTTTTGCACAGCACACCAGTGAAGTAGGCAGCCCAAACATTGAACCTCTGTATCAACATCGTGCCCAAGTATCACATGTAAACACGTCACATCAAAATTCCTCCTCAAGATGTTAAGCATATTTCAAGAACCGTGGCTCGCGAATTTTCTGGGAGTGGCTTCCTGAGGAACGATGAGTGGCGAACTGCCACTTTAGCTTGTGACCCGATGGGTGCCGGCACCTCCTAGAAGCGGAAGCTGAGATTGACGGACAAGAATGACACTGTCCACATCTTCACCAAGGAGGACAACGAGGGAACATCCCTCTTCATCGACGTCTCAGGGAGGATCACAGGACTGACAGTTCAGCGAAGGAGAACAGTTTGACCGATGGTCCCTGATGATCCTTCAGTGAAGATAAACGGTTGACCCTATGTGACTCAATTGATTTATCTTAGAATAAAAATTTAGGTGAAGTGAGATTAGTTGGAAGGAGAAGCGTTTTGATGTGCTTAAAAGACATGTGAGGCTAGGGGTGTATAGTGACCAGACCCACTACTGAGTGTTATCCCTATGCGTGTGGGTGTGGACGTAGTTGATGAAATGTTCATGGGGTAATCCTGCCCCACAGGCCCACCACTTCTAGGGGGATTCACTCCCCGGGCCCTTTGGCGCCGTGCAACCGCGCAAAAAAACGGGTTCGGGACGAGAGGTTGCCCAGTTCTGAGTAGCTATTAAAAGAGGACGCCGGGGTGACACTCAGAAACAAAACTTATCGACGTGGTTGAACTGGACGACGGTCGCATGAGGGAAGAGACATCACTTTCTCCTGACACTGATCATTGCTTGCAAGTTGGTGGGGTTACAAGTACTTCTTAAGAACCAGAGATGTCATTGCTTTGCTTTATAAAGTCTTCGCAAAAAGAAGTGACCAAACGTCACGGACAACTTGACAAAACTTTACAGAAACAATTTAAGGGGAATGCACTCAGTTAAACTTTAAGATCGGTTCATATCTTCTTTAGCTCGGCGCTGCTGCAGTGCTGCTGAGCAGCCGTGGTCACAGTCTGGTCACACTACGACATCGATGTCTCAGCAGTACTGTCGAAGCAGCACCCAGCTGAAGAAGATACGTATGAGCCTTAACATCGTATGATTACGTGATTACGCCCTCTGCTCATTGTAGGGGTGGATTCGGGTTTAGCCCGAGCCCGAAAGCCCGATGTCCGATGGCCATTTTTGGCGGTCCTAAAAGCCCGAAGCCTGAAGTCTAGCCCGAACTTTTGAGGCCAACTCTACTCCTCCCCATTTTGAGGGCCTTAAGCTAAATCTAGTTAGTATTGTTCATGTCAACTTTTGAAGGTGCACAAATTGAAGGAAGAACAAAGTACCTTAAGTTTTCTTTAAAAAAATCCATGAAATAAGCAATGAAGTTGTGGCCAATGATCTGTCCACCCCTAATTTTCTGTTCTTGGCCAGAAATCCCGTGAGCAGGCCCGAAACTGCAATCTTCTTAGCCCGACGGGCTCAAAACCCGAAAAAATTGACCCGATCCACCCCTAGCTTATAGATGACAGAGACTGTGGCTCTTGTTCAAGGCGCAGCATTGCCATCTCCTGTGGAGTATATCCTCAAGGCATCCTCTAAATGGTTTTCCCACTCAGCTGGCAGGATTGCTGAATGCAAGAAAATAGCTGATCCCATGCATGGGAGATGAAGGCTCACCTGAGGATGGTGACAACAATGAAAGATCATTGGATAGAAATGGGAATCGAGTCCTCAAACTGATATCGCCAAGTGTGACAAGCTGGCTGGTCTTTGCAGACTGCATCAATAGCTCCTGCCACAGTATGATGCCCTCTCTGCTCACTTCCAGGTGGCAGGTCTGAATGAGCGATGCTATGAAGCCAAGGTGTTAACCAACATGTATAAAGATGAGGCCCACTGCCTACACATGATCTTCTTGGCTTTGCCACTCAATGAGCTCAAGAGGATTGGCAACCTGTTTCAATCCAACCACAGCAACAACATCAAAATTTACAAAAAACTTCAGACCTACTTCATGTCTGTTGGACGCCAGCTCCTGAAACCTGGAGTGATGAACCACAATTCTGAGTGTCCCTCTGTGATATCTGCTTGAACACAGAGTTTGCCCTCCTGCCCATTGATCTCGTGGACCTCTGTCAGCACTTCCAGACCAAGCTGGATGAGAGCGACATTGCCAAAGAGAAGAATAGAGACATAAGAACTGCTGCAATGAACTTTCTTAAAGAGCTGTTTGTTGGGCTGCAAAAACGAATCAAACCTGCTCTCATCCTCACTAGCAAAATTGAGGTATTTCAGTTGCCACAATACCTTCATGAGAAGGTAGAGGCCAGTATGTTCTCCCTACCATTCTTTGATCAAGATTCATTGTCCCAAGGTGAGCTGGAGTCAAAAGTCCGTTTGATCAGAGAGATGTCATGGGATAAAAGCAGCACAGAGAGCTTCTGGATCGAGATCCACCATTACATGGATGCATCAAGTGGACATCCTTTCTGCTGCATCAGCGGCGGAGTCCTCAAGATCCTCTGCATGCCAACATCAAATGCAGAGGTGGGGAGGGTCTTCACCCAGGTGAACTTGATCAAGACACACACAGAAGGAGCAGGATGCAAATGGACACATTGGAGGCGATGCTTTACTGCCGCTATGGGCTGAAGAGAATGGGAAAGACTGTAGTGAATTTGATCCACCCCCTCGTCTTCTGAAGTATAGCGCACAAATACAGTCTGTAAACTTGAAAACCGGATCTGGCCTGAACGTAATAAATCTGCACTTTAAATACATTCTAAAATTTACTTTTTGAGTGAAACATAAGTTTGGGTAAATGTTTAGCATAACTAAATGGTCACTTGGTCACAGTTCATGAAGTAAGCAAGTAAATGTATGTATTGCTTTAATATAAGTAACATCTGTGCTGGCATCGCAAAGGTGCAAAAGAAAATCCTAGCAGTGGTCAAAAAAAGGTGGGCACATCAAAAAGTTCTAAATAAAAGTTGATTGAATTGCTTTATACATTATATATACAAAATATTTCTGGCATATTGCACATAATAAAGTAGTCATGGCTAAAACTCCTATCTTTGTTTTCAAGTTTACAGACTGTATATGAGTCAGGTTTAGTGGAGTTACTGCGGTTATCTAATCTGCGGTTTCAGGAAAAAGGCAGTGGGCCTTCCTAGTGATTTGGGGCGAAATCGCGTGATGTTTGCCTGAGATTGTCTGGTCACTCTCTGGTGACTCTCGAATTTTCCGAGGAGTGGCTTCCTGACGAACGTTGCGCAGTACAGCGGCTATCTTCTCGTAGTAACGGGGTGAGTGCATCACACCAAATTCAACTTTACCAGAAATCCAACGTCTCCACCTATCTATTACAGCTTGTACACGATGGGAATATCTGGCACAACTAAATGGACCAGGGCCAAAGGGGCCGCTCGGCAATATTGCGTCGCTTTCATTGATATCGACGACCAGCTCCATAAGTCCTTCACCGTTGACACATTGGGGAATTCTCGGCTAAGTTCAAGCCCTCCGCAGAGCTGAAAGAGGTGAAGCTCTGCCCTCCGAAATGGGGTTGGCCAGTATTCTCCACGAGTTGGTCCTATTCGAGACCACGGTGAGTGATAGCTTCAAGTTCAAGTTTTGAATTTTGTGTCAAACGCATCTTCATCTAGGACGGTTTCCTCTACACCGTCGAGAAGATCGCTGAATGCGTCACACTCGGGCTCAGTAAGAGTCTGGAGAGTCTTCTTCGTCATAGAGGCGCCGTCCCCGTGTGGTAGGGGAAACTCAGGAATGGGAAAGCGACAATAGGTGACGTCCTCGACTTCCTGAAGAGGGAAACCGCCATCAAGTATTCCGTCACGAGCCTCTCAGGGTCGAATTGTTTCGGCCTCGCTGAGGAATTTACAAGGATGTTTTCAGCGGATTGGGTCATGTCAGATCATCCAGCGTTTACCCCTTTCAAGACGCTCTGGAAATTTGTGGCCTAGGTATGTCTCCTGGACAAGAACGGCGAAGCCGTGACTCTCCAGCCCAGTCGCTTCAACGGTCCTGGAGGTCCGGCTCCAACTGTTGAGGCCCCGCCGAAGAGTTCATGAGACGCCTCTCACTAAACACCGTTATGCCAGGTGTACATATCCTTGTCCAACTCCACTGAACATACTAATAACATTGCTAACGTGATGAGAAGAATCTCTTTTTGAAATACAGTCTTCTGTGCGAAGATTTTGCGCAGGCATCACCTCATGCACTGTACTGAAGTGTGTTGATGTGGAATTTTGATGCGGAACATGTAGAGGTGATACTTGAGAGTTTGAGTACATACTGGTAGACGTTTTTCACTCGATTGACTTATTTTAGAGTAGAACTTCAGCTGAAGTGAGATTGGTAGGACGGGTGAAGAAGGTGAAAGGAGACACGTTTTCCTTGGAGTCCCGAGTGACCAGACATACAACTGTGTTGAATCCATGTGGGTGCGTGTGTCCACGTAGTTCTTGTGCCATGCTCAGGTCTTCTTATGTGTGTAACTCTTGAGTGTGTGGTTCCTATGGGTGTAATTCTCGTGTGTGTATTAGCTCTCATGAGCTCGTGTAGTCCTCGTGTGCGTGATTCTTGTGTGTGTAATTCTTGTGTGTGCGTGTGTAGTTCTTGTGCGTTAGGGCGCATGCGTGTGTGTGTGTGTGTGTGCAGATAGTCACACAGACGAAAGACGGCATCAGAATGTACGCGGGCTGAATGGCTAATTGAGTGAGACTGACTCATTCGCGATTGACGGCAAAAAAGGCGCTCTACGTAGTCCCCGCATGGATACATACACACACACATGCATTGTGGGCATTGTGTGGCCGTGCATGCATCTTTAGCCGAGATGGCATCAAGATTGACCTCTCGATATCTTACAACTTGGATGAAAAAAAGCTTCAAGTGATTGAAGTTCCTTTTAAGCTAGGATTGAGAAAGGAATGGGAGATCCATGATACTCTTATCACTGGGAAATTTTAATGCTTTTGCACATCACGTCTATTTTTTCTCTTCTAACAGAGTAATTTGGGGAGAACCAGAAATTGCACAGCACTTTTCTACAATCTAAATGCAATTGAGGCACCCATCTTAGGTGTTTGGACTATTGGTCAATCAGGCGCCAGAGCGCGAACGCCTTCGACACATGGAGAGGTATACGATGCAGTCGATGCAGATCATAGTGATGTAGATCCAGAGGTAGAAGAAGGTGGTGCTGCGGAAACCCCAGGCCTCCACCATGAAACCAGCAGCCGTCGGGCCCAAGAAGCAGCCCAGATTGAAGCAGGAAGCCCACAGGCCTGGGACAATAGAGTCATCACAAACAGTGCCAATGCTGCACCTTCAATACGAACCAGTGCTACCTTTTTGTACAGAAAAGAGCTGCCATGCACTTTCTCACTTGTACTTGAGATGGTTCTCGTTATCGACCTCGCAAGTCTGTCAAACTGTGACTTGAATCAAATACCATTGGTTGGGAATGGTCCCTCATGTACAAGGTGTGACTCATTCAGCCTAACATTGTCCTCCATTCTAAGTAACAAAATGTGTAAACTTCCTTTAAAGGCCCTATCAATTGTGGAAAAAGCCAACTAAATAGAAATAGCTTGTGAGAAAACGAGATCAGTGCTGTGGCCAAAGTCAGTGCTGCCAATCGGGGTTGGTACGCTGCTTTAACATACACTGTTGATGCCAAGCAATAAAAATTGTGTTTAGGTATTGTCGCTGCTTCTACAGTGTAGATCTGCCCAATCTCCCTCATGAAGCTATGGGCCAACTAACGGAGTCCATGTTGAACTAAATGAAACTTTAAACTATCATACCTGAGACAATGAGATTTGTCCTCATGTTATCAGCGAAGCCCATCGAGATAGCTGTGTGAAAGCCTCTGGTGAATGAGGACACCCCAATGAGTGAGTATCCAGTGCCAGCCATGGCAACACTGCCATAGATGAGTTGTGGCGTAGGCTGCAGCGCAAAGATAGGTAGCGGGCCGATGAAGACCATGGAGAGAGAGACGAGCAAGTTCCCCACGATGGACAGGACCACGGCATGCTCCCTCAAGCGGTCACCCAACTTTGGGAAGAAGTTGAATAAGAAAGAAAGTGTTCCTGTGTGAGAAGGGAATCGACTTACAAATCCTGCTAGAGGAAACGCGAACGCGTATGTGGAACCGAGGATGAGAAAGGTGACGGCGACCTGACCCTGCGAAGCGTGAGCCTCGTTCTTGAGATGCGGCTCCAACATGGCCTCCACCATCCCATCGGCAGTGAAGCACGTGAGGGCGTCCAGAAAGGGCACCATCAGTAGCGGACGTTTGACGACGTCAATGAGGCTCAAGGACTTCCCTTCAGTCTTGACCTCCTCCTTGTCTATAATCGGCCTCGCTTCTTCGTCCGACACCTCGGTGTTTTTGGGGACCAGAAACAGCAAGGTCAAGGCCACCAAGGTGGTGACGAGGCCTACGACGTAGAAGGGCATACCAAAGCCCCCAAGCGAGTAGAGCATGGAACCGACCACTGGGCCTAACACATCTCGTCAGGCATTCAGTTCATGGCGTTATAAAGACCCTGCTCTTACCCAACATGTATCCGATGCCCAAGAACATTCTGGTGTAACCCATGATGGAGGAAACTTTCCCTGGGAACATTCCCATCAAAATTCCAGTGATTGTGGAGTTACAGGCTGCATTGGCAACACCTTCCAAAAACCTAGAAAGAGACCGCAACCCCGACATTCAGATAGTGTATGATATCTCTATTACATACTAGGCATTTTGGTGTATGTTGGCTCAGGATCTGGCCAGCCTGGGAGAAACTCTTGATGCTTCATTATCAGAGCATACTTGTGACTTCAAGGCTGCAAACTTTGGTTGACTCATTTCATCCTGAGTCCTGAAAAATTTCCAAGGTTGTCACAAAATTCAACGGATCTCAGTTGTTTGTAACCTTTGCTTTGACCCCTTTTAGGAGCAGTTTGCGATGGCAACCCTACATTTCAGTTGTTTTTTCTCCAGGAAAGCACTTAACTGGATTAGAGTTTGTTAAACCCTAGATCTGATCTGAACAAACAGATAAGACCAAGAAATTCAATTGAATCACCAGTGATTCAGCTCTTGTGATCCCTATACAATGCTGATCCAAGACATATTCAACGTCCCCCAAAAATATTTGTACAGTGTGATTAGGATAAATTTCGTTCCTTGGGGCTGGAGGACAGATTGAGATGCACATAAGTGTGCATAGCTCTTATTCAACTCCGGTCCGCGATTAAATAATCCGAGCCATCTTCAGTTCGAACAGTACTGTGCATCACGCACAGACTTGCCTTGACCTCACCTGATTCGACGCTTATCGCTGTTATTGGACCCGTTGGATTCGTACTACATACATACCGGTACATGCACACCTGAGCAAATAAGAGAGGCCAATGAAGGCTCCGGTGGAGTTGACAAACTTAAGAAGGCCGAAGCAGATGCTCCCGATGCCTTGGGTCAGGCTACCCGTGTTGTACAACAACTTGGGACCGATGGCGTCCCCGTAGCGACCCAGGACGGGCGCGAAGAAGAACGCAGCCAGGTTGACGATCCCGAAGACGAAGCCATACTGGGGGGGGGGGGGGAAATGTGACTGAGCTGCATGTTTTGTTGGTCCTCGCCCTCCTCACCTGCGACGGCCTCGCCCCTTTGGCCTCTGCCTCGGACGAGTAGAATGTCGGCTGCAACGAGAGCAGCAGCCCAAAGTCGAAGAATCCTTCCATGGAGAAGGATGAGCAGTTCACGAGAGTCACATTAGTGGCGGTCGTTCCAAACACTCACCCATGCAGACAAATATGAGAAGAAACCATTTCCTCGTCTTCGAAATTGCCATGGCTGTCACTAAGGGGCATCCAAAACCATTCTTAGTTGAAATGATAATAACCAGTTAAGTGACACACGGAAAAATTATGCTTAGGCTTTTAATTCTTGACTATGCCTTCGTTACTGTTTTAAGAAATCTTCTTAGATTTTGCTCCCTTTTGCATTTCTTTCATTCTTCAACTTTAACTGTTTCTATTACAAAACGTTTGATCCTCGAAGGGGCATTTCAGATTTATACCTCGCGTTTATTGCTTGGTTTTTCACAATTCCTCCCATTGTCACGATCTGTTGTACTGGCTGTCTTCATTTTTTGACAGAATATAGTTATCATTTTTTCAGGTTTTTAGCTTGCTTTAAAGGTTTTTACCTAAGGCTCTGAGGTCCCGTAATGGGATAAATATCTCAGTAGTATGTGTCCACTCACCTGTACAGCTGAAAATAAGTTCTGTACTTTGCCTTCCAATTAGGCGCAGGCTGTGTAAGTACTAGCAGGACTGTGCGATGTATCGTGTCGATATCGAATATCGTGTTAGTTTCAACACATGGAATATCGCGATATCTGGAAAGATAGCGCGTAATCATGCAATTTCGTTTTGCTTGCCATGCTGAGAGAGAGGCAGGAGATCGGGCTAGGAAAACTCGGCCATATGGGCCGCCGTGCATATGACTATTTCATTTAGGCCTTGTACGTTCATGTGTAGATATTTCACATTCACATCATGTAATAATACTCCTTTGTCAGCATCTCCACCTTTCAGTACTCAAGTCAGTACCTCAACACAATCTATGTATGTAACTTTGGGAAGGAATAAACACATCTAACTATGAATGTATTTGGCCATTGAGTTACCAGTCAAAAGCAAGACAATGAAAGCAATGAAAAGGCGGACGCTCTCCACGTAGCAGTACTTGAAGTCTCTGAAGTATCTTTGAAAAAACAGCGGAACTTTCATTCTGACAATCAACTCTGGATTGAACCCATCGTACCAAACATCTTCGCGATATCGACTGTCCTGGAGTATCGCACATGCTTAGTAAGCAACATGCTGCAGATAGCGTCACTGGGGTCACGAAAGAATCACAGCGTTATCGATCCGACAAGCGGTGGCACCATCAGAAAACACTTATGCACAATAAGTGGAGAGAGATGATGAAAGCGTGTCTGACATATTTATATCCCCAATCGCACAAAATGCATAATTAGCCTTGCTTGCTGCATATTTGGTCCGCATGTCAGACCCGAAAGATGAAGTCGTTGAGCCAAAAATTGACTTCAGAGTCCACAAATCTCTCTGGGGAATTTGTTAAATTCTCTGGAAATTGCTGTAATTCCAGCAATTTTCACTGCAACTCTCACTGCGGAGAGTTGCCCAAAGTACGCAATTTTTTGCACAGTTGCCTAATTTTTGCGCATAGTTATGTGCATATTCAGTCTCTTGTGCATGTGCATATTTCTGCCATTTCTAAGGTGCGAATAGGGCCATATTATTTAGTAGCTGGAAATTGTGGACTGTGTCAGTTGTCTTTGCACTTAAGAAGATAATGAACTCTAATTTTCTGCCCACAACCACACCATGAAGACAGTGGGACCTCGATTATGTCTCAAAGGAACAAAAAGTTTACAAAGTCAAAAATCTCAATTACACTGAAGGAGAACCTTGCAAGCAAAAGTGATGGTTTTACCGCGTCATATACATATGGGAATAGTGTTTACAAATCGGTGCCTTGTGGCTTCTCAATCAGCTTCTAGCAGCTGCTCCTTGTTCCTCATGATGACGTTGAAGCTGACCACAAAGTTGAGGGGCAATGATAATTGCAGCTTTAACAGTTTCAATCTCATGGTGACCCCGTTGTTTCATTTTGATTTTACTGGACTAAACTCATTTTTTTATCGCAGCCATAACTGAAGTAAGTGCTTAAAAAATTTTCACCTGGGAAGGAGAGAAGAGATTGTTTCTTTACAAAACCGAGATTGATTTTTGAATTTGCTAAATTGACACCATTTACTTAGTAAAAACAAAGGGTTGCCATCGAGATCCTTTACCTAAATGAGAGTGTCTTCTGTACGCTGCAACTGTCTTCCTCTTTGTCTGGCTCCAGCCACAGTGAATACAAGTCTGATTTTAACTCACTTCCGTGCTCAGCAGCGTCTTGATCCAGTGCAACCTGTGCACTGCCTTGCTGACACACCAGCCAACTCTGGTAGAAGTGATATTAGGCATTGGGCTGGAAGAAAACAACCCCGCCGTGAAAAATGAATTAAGATGTCAAACATGACGTAAACCTTTCCTCTCCTCGTGAGCATTTTTCCACATGGAGAAGAAGAAAAAGGGCATCAAGAAGACTGAGGGACCGAATGATGAGGCAGAGAGAGAGTCTTTTCTTCGCTTGGAAACCCCCAATTATGCAGCATTAACGGGGGGGGAGGAAAGTGGTGGAGGGGGAAAGAAAAATGCCAACAGCTGAAGCAGGGGAAAATTGGTTATTCCAAGTTATTCAGAGTCGGCCACTTGTAATTGAACTCTGACGAGAAGACGACGACAGAGAGGAAGATCCTGCTTGAAGGACCCAGGAAACACCAGAAGAAATATGGACTGGCACGTCAAGACCAGGGTTGCCAACTGCGCTATAATTTTCACGACAATCATTCAAGAACTTGTCCCAAGAGTATCACAATTTGATGGCCTCCATTATGGGTTCATAAATTCTGCCTGGGCCTCAAGTAACGCGATCTCCTCACCTTTCCTCCCTCCCCCCTCAATAAAGGTGCTTAGAGTAACCTAATCTCAGTTTTTTGAATGTCTCGTGCTCATTGCAGTTATGGTTCATTGTCAGTTCCAAGTCAGACATTTACGTTCGTTCGGCTCTTTACTGTTAAAGGTAGGAAGCTAGGGATGTGCCGGATTGAGTAATCTCGATTAGGCTCTTCCGGACAGGATCACTAAGGCTAAATCGGCATCTATATTGCACTACAGGAGCTGAGGATGTACTGGATCAAATAACCTCGATCAGGCTTGTCCAGGCTGAATCACCAAGGCTGAATCAGGATCTATACTGCACTGCGGAAGCTAGGGATGTGCGGGATCGAATAATCTCAAACAGGCTTGTCCTGGCAGGATCAGGATCTGTATTGCAATGCAGGAGCTAGTGCTTACACAGGAAATTTATCCTTACCTCTGAGGCCGCGTTCACACTGGACAGATATTGTTGGTCAGGTTGAATAGTCTTTGATCTGAGTTGAATCAGGATCATGAAGTCTGAATCAAAGTCGATTTGGAAGAACTCCATTGGCAATTTTACAGTTGCATCAGGTCAGACCTTGGATCAAGCAGAGTCTGATACAGGTGAGTTTCTCAGAAAGGAACTATTGCTACTCGGTGTAAAGCTTTTTCAGTAGGTTAGCTCAGAAAATAATTTTCTATATTGACCTAGGAAGTTTGTTCCATTGCGAAGCTTTGTGAACGCAAGTTTGCAGCCTCAAACCATGCAGTCTCTCTCTTGGCTCAGGCCCAGACCTGATCCGATGCTCCAGATCGATCCCAACACACCCCTAGTAGGAGTTGCTCCAGCCATGAAGGATAGTGTCTGGTTGAGGAAAAAAAAGGTCCGTCCGTCCGAGATGATCCATTGACCTATCCCTAGTGAGTTATGCAGGTAGCGGAAGGCTGATCTCGCTCCTTCAAGGTGCCCATTCTTCAATGCCTCGACGATCACCCAAACTGTTAACAAATGGGGCTCATAAACAGAGATTGCCATCTCCATGAGAAATTACACCTGCTTTGCTCTCTCACTTTTTCTCCCTTTCAGGCTAATATAAAAGCACAGAGGAGAGAAGCATTTTTCTCAGCCTCTTTTTGTGTGCTATGAATTTGGTATCTCTAGTCTCCATCATCGCAGTATTGCCAAACTGTTACAATAATCACGTGTCGAGACATTTGGGGTCACACAAACCTCATTCTCACATTGGTTTTACAACATATTTTGGCTTTTTTCCCTCTTCAAATGAGTGCTTTTGGCATCTTGGCACCCTCTTGACAAGCGCAATCAGAGCAGATGTGAAACTGATCTTTCTTACGTTAGTAGACCAAAAAGAATAAGTTACATAAAGCGAGAATATGTTACTGCTAAAAGTTGACTGGTCGTTAGATTCGCATACGTTGAACCAACCTAGAGTAGCTTAGGTCATCTAAACATCCGACCCCTACTAATTGTAACTATTAGTCGCGCGATGAACCGCCCCATCATTAATTAATTGAAGCTTTTACCAAACTGACTATTAAAACCTAAACACTTAACTGTGGTCATTAATGCCCTAGTTATCATGAAGCCCTTCTTCCTCTCCCCTTCTCCCTCCCCCCCCATTTGAACACGTATGTACTGTACAGTATGTACAGTAAATGAATGCTCATTCATTACGCACTTGCGCATGCGCACTCACTCCTTGGCATCAATTACTGCCAGGCACACCCGACAATTACGCTTGTACAGGATCAAAACAAGTGCCAGCTTCTCATCAGTAGCATGGGTTAGACTAGTCATTTCACCCATTTAGACTAACATCATGAAGAACAGGGTCTTTTTTATGGGAATCTGCATGCTCCAGCGCTTCTAAAAAGTCTCTCCTCTTCGCTCAAGAAGGAAAAACCCTTTACCTCTGAGGCCGCACTCAGACTGGGCGGTCATTTTGGGTGGGTGGGTAAGAATTAGGGACGTCTCGGACTGAACATTCTCCAGTCAGAGTCAAATTAAGATCATGAGGGCTGATCAAGAATTCGGGTCGGTTGGTTTTTTTTTTGGGGGGGGGAGGCATTCTTAGGTCATTGATTCAATATTGAAGTTTCAAGTATTATAGTTCAAGTGACTTTTGTCATACAATCAGGAACTCCTCACAAAGATGTACCAAGTTAGACTCAATGCCAAGGACAAAATTGCATAAATATGGAAAGAGTTTCAATGGACTCAATACAAGGCCCCCCCCCGAGCTTCTGGCACCATGGAGTCCTCCTCTGCTCGGGCCCCGGCCCGACCCGGACTCCAAAATCGACCCGGATGACCCATCCCTAACGATAATAACCACATGGAGACCGATGCCGCGCAGGTCCACCAGTGCACGCGCGATGTAAGAGTTGATGATTTAGTGTGAGGAGCGCTAAAGTACAGCACCCTGGAGGTTTCCCCAACCTACAAACTGCCCCATTATCATTGAGCAAACATGTGCAATTACGTGTCTGGCGGTTAGGAGCGGCGTGTGCTTAGTGGCCGCGGCCGCGGCCGCGGCCGCGGCCGCAACCGCTCACTCCTGCCCCTAAGAGCTCTTCTCTCTTTCTTCTCCTGGGCCTGTTTGTATAACAATGATAATTAACCACAATCTCGCCGCATAAATAAAATTCCCCCAAGGGGAATTAATGGTTGTTTTTTACTCGCACGAAGGAGGGCAAGAGCGTGTTATTTCAGCCAGGTCCATAAATTAGGAGGAGGGTGAGTTTTTTTTTTTTTTACTTTCCTCCAAACCACACATGCACCCCTTTTTGCTGGTCTTTTCCTCCTTGCACTATTAAACGGCCAAGGCTTGAGAAATTACACACTTGTCTAGAAATTCTGGGAGGGCTGCAGGGATGCCCTCGAGGTGAAAGGTTCATTTTCGTCTTACTTTACTTCACTGGTCTAGACGTTCCCCTGCTCCATTTCGCTCTTATTTGCTTCATTTCGCTCTCGTTTGCTTCATTTCGCTCAACTTTGTTCTACTTTGCTTCATTTCGCCCTACTCAGCGTCACTTTGCTCCAGAACACAAGCAAGATCAACGTCAAATACGGAGTCTTTTCAGGCATTCGTTCAAACTATCCTGAAACGTCTACGTGCAACAGTTACGTTGTGTGGTCACTCTTTCTTAAAACGATTCTCAGCAGTTAGTGATTCATGGTCCAATACAGCAGTATAGTCGCAATTGTTGGACATACTCTGATGACAGAAAATGTACTATGTAGTCAAAATTTCTAAAGTTGATGTAGTCTTGGACGTCATGGAGAACTTGGTCAGGCCCAACTTCGACCACGACGCAGCCGCATGGACGCTGGCGAATGCAGCCAGTCCTTGATTCAACGATCTCTAAATTAACGATAATGCTCCATGTGGCAATATATTCCTGGCTGTTGCTTCTTTCAACGCAGTACTCGACTTGACAATATTTTTTAAGGCGACGACGGACCATATGGTCGAATGGAGAATTCACTGTACTTAAAAATGTAAGCTTGATGCACACTCTGTAATTTGATGCTGATGGCCAATGTTAATAAATCATCTGCTACAGCAATTAACTAAATGACCCCCATGATGACACCCCTCCTACCCTGACGCGCGCAGTCGATCCGGTCACAGCCATTGGATGTAGTCACAATTGGGCTGCCGCGGGGTCATCGTGACCATGAGGAATAAGTAGTGTACCTGTTGTTAACGCGCGTGGCTCTGAACGATGCGCTCTTCCCATTATGTATTCAGTTGCGCAAGAAACGATGACAGATATGAGTCTGAATGGACGACTGATTGGGTCTTCCTTGGTCTTTGTCTTGGCCAGGACTAAAAAGAGGTCTTTCTCTCTCACACACGCACGCGCGCGCACGCGCGCGCACACACATGACTGCAAATCCAACCTAAGCTAATCAACCCGATGCTCGTATGAAGGGGTCAAGGTAAAGGGGCAGCAACAACAACACACTTAGCGCATGTCAAGTTTAACCTAAGCTTAAACCTCTCTCTGGCTGCGTTCAATGGGATTTAAATGAGAGTCTTTGCTTGTACAACGGATTCGAGGGCGCAATTTTAGGTGCGACTTTGGGTACAGGGACTTTTTTTTTTATCGAAATATGTCTGTTTCAGTGGAAAATTCATTCTTTGAGAGCTCGTGATCTGAAGTATTGTTGTTTGAGATTGAACACGTCTCTGTGTTAGGTCAGAAAGTCGAGATATATTCTATACTGAGATGATCTTAACTTTTTGATGTGTTAGTTTAACCAACTAAGGATACAAGAGTTGGAAATGTTGGCTTGTCACATGTCAACCTGTGCTTGTTTGACAGTTTTTATCATTTTAGGAACTTTGCCAAGTGAGTACCCATCAACTGGAACACTGTGAAAAAGTGCAGTCCAGATCTTTAAGAATATTTTTGGGAAAACTCTAAAATCCCCTCCTCCATAAATAGCAACTGCATTCAACTCATCCCGTACAGTTGTAACTGCTTCACTCTCCTTAGAGCACAAGGAAACAATCGATATTGACATTAAGCTTTGCTTTATAGTATCGTTATTTGGTGTAGAATGGTGAAGACCACCAGAGTAATGATGCCAGGAACTGTCCTTGCCATGGCAACAAGCGCACCGTCTTCGAGGGAGGCACCAAGCAGCAGTCGACCTTGATCAGGGGCCCGCCTGCAACGGGTCAGCCTTTATGATGTGTTGTTATCAGTCTTGATTATTAGCTAAAAATGTGCTACTTTACACTGTTATAACTACCAGGTTCACCCGCCCAAAAGGGGGGCATCCCAGGCAAAAATTGGCTAAAAGGGCCGAAAAAATTAAAGGCTTGTAAATTGAAAAATGAGCTGTAATATCTCGAATTTCCGGTTCTACGACACCAGGTTGATCATCATAGCAAGCCAGAGTTTAGTCGGGCCTGTCTTGTGACAACGAAACGTCTCTTTCTAATCTAGGTATAAAGATAGGTTAATGCACTTCTCTATCCAATGATGTTTATTTTGTCAATCTATGCAGTTTGGGCTTAAGGCAGCCCCTCATTTGAGTCATGTGAAGACCCTTTTTCTACAATTGAACGTACAAGCAAACCTAAAATGCCGACACGTCCACCATATGCTCACTGCTACAGTATGTGCACAAAGTGATGTGCAGAATTGCAAAACGACGCTGACAACAAAGCATCTACCTCATCCATAGCGTGAAAATTACAATGCCTGTGAAGCTAATGCGTCTGGTCCGGCCTGGCTGGCCTTTGGACTCGGGTGCAAAGTGGTTTTCTCTCTCTCTCTCCGTTGAGTCGGCGATGCCAAAAGGTTTTTTGGCGAAAAAGTCTCTCTCTATCATCGTGCATCCGTCACTGCCAGGCCCACTCGGGCTAATGGACTTTTGGCAAGGAAATGGAATTGCAATTGTAGAGAAAGGGTTACTCGCAGACGTCCAGAGGTGTGCGAAATCATTCATTTCGGCCCACTGAGGGGAGGAGGAGGAAGAAAAATGTCTCATTCCTTGATTGCAAACTCCTGTCATCTCTCTTAGTTGGCGCACACAGAGAGGAATGACAGTAATCCAGACACATCGCAGATTTTGGCACATTTTAAAAAGAGCTCCATTAGGCCTGATAGAGCCCAGCAAGTGCAAGCACGGCCTTCAAGAGTCCTCCTCCTCCTTCTGGCAGGGGGTGTCGGTGCATCAGTCGCTACAGGGTGCGAGATGAGAAGTTGAGTGAGATGTTGCCAAATCCCATGCCTCTGTTATCATTTGCCTATTGTTGTCAGTTGATGTCCCACAAAGGGACCAACACTTTGGCAACCCTGGGGGACAGAATCTCTTAAGCCGGGCAATCAGTGCTGCACTCGGAGTCAACACTTTGGCAAGTCTGACTCTGATATGAGCAGGTGGGAATTATTAGGGCAAACCTGACTGCCCCATGAGCTGATGGGAGTGGGTTTGGCAACCCTGAATTCGGACTTGTGACCCAGTGGGACTGGTTTTGGCAACACTGACAGCTGGAGACAGAGCTCAAAGGCGTTTTAGCTGGCGGGACTCGATGCTTGGCGAAGAAGGAATCAATCTTGTTACACCCTTTACATGGGGCAGTGCAGAAGCTGTGAGAAAGAAGCTCCACCATAGGTATGAATGTATGAACAATAATAACATTGGCATGGACTTTTCCTGAATACTGACTTTCGATCATTTCATACGAAAAACAAGGACGTTCATGCGTACATTTAGTCATGCCTTTTTGAAGAAATAGCTTTTTCTGTATTCAAATACATTTTTCCCATAATTCACACAACTCCGTATAGGACAAGTGCAGGGAAAAAGGAAGGAAGAAATCGATTCAGTGTCCGACCCCAGATTTTTAGGTGAATAATTTAAGCGGTTTGTTAAGTTGCTGTTTAGTTTGCTTTTCATCTTTCGCTGCAATTTTATTATCTTTTCTTCAGAACTCTGAAATACTTTTTTTTTAATTTCTCGCTACTGCTGCATTTCCGTCCTTATTTGAAAGCTAAACTATGAAATATGAGCCAATGCACTTGGAGGTCATTCAAGGTCGCTAACTAAGGTTAAAGGTATTTCACAACCACAAAATCTCCAATGTTGGTTTGTGACCTCAAATGACCTCTGAGGTCAGATCTGACCTCATCAACTCCCCCATTTTGAGGGGTGCTAAACATTTTTAAATCATAAACATTTTTCGTGGGAGGCCTTCCTTAGCCAAACAGAAGAAAATGTTTTGGGGCACTAAAGTAACCGCCTTGGGCCTCCCCTGAGGTCAGATTTGACCCCCCTACCTTAAACAGACAGTTCTATGCCAAATTCGGTCCAGATCCATCCAGGGGGTTGGCCGCGCATCGCGAACAAGCAGACAGAAAATTTTATTAACATTTCGCCCCCCCCCCCCTTTTTCAAAAAAAACATATTTTGGGGTCGTAACATACTTTTAGGGTTTCTACATAACCTAAAACTGACTTTTTCACCTACTTCAGATTTATTCGGGGGGGGGGGGAATTGCTGTTTTGGGTATTTCCTTTTGGGGGATAGGCAAATTAGGAACTTCTTTTTCTTCTCAAAAAAGTTCTTCTAGGCTGGCAACTTTTTTGTTTAAAGCTCACTCGCGTGGCAACTCTAGAAAATGACCCATCTTGAGGCCTCTTGCCTTTCCAGGACCATGGGGAACAACAATGATACTTGTGCAGTTGATGAAAGGCCAAATTTCTGTGTGTCCAGAGCAGACGTGACAATTTTGGCCTAAAAAGAGGGCACCTCAAAATCTCACGCTCAGCTCGTGACAGTGCAGACATAAATGTTGTGCAATTTCACAAGGACGACGAGGCAAAAGTATTCCTCAATAGGTCTACGTATATGAATGTGGAAGGAAGAACCCCGATTCACCGGCAACACCCTGTTGGCAAGAGTTGCCACCTCAGCTGCATAACTCAGGTATATTGAAGCTCTCCATCTCATGTCAACTGGGGCACACGAAACACTTTCTTCACATTGAACACGTTTCACAGAATTTCCTGGGGTTTCAACCAAAAAATTATTTTTTTGCATATCCTTGGCTGATTAACATATATTTCGGCCTGAGTACCATAATTTCCTCATAGTCCTGGCCAATAGAAATGTTTTACGGGAAAGATGACATGATTCTGACCCATTTGGGGGCCAAAATGAGGTGATTTTCGCATAATTCCGCAGACATGAGATCATTTTCACACATCCTCCCCCCTCCTTCCCTCGAGCATGCATGAAATCACCCAGAGCGACACATTTTCGTCCGTTGTTGGCAGCCTCCTGCACCGTCGACTTCTTGCCAGTCAGGCTGCAGTGGCTGTTGTTCTCTCTCTTTTTTGGCCGGGCCCGAACTGTATCATGGTGTGGGCGCAGCATATTAATGAACATTGTAGAAGTGCACCTTTTTGCCTTCCTCCTGCATTAACGTCTTCACGCTCATCGCGCTGAATTTCTGCAAAGCTGTTGTCAGTGCCGGATGGGGACTGCTCGGTGGGTTCGGCTTGGCCTCCTGGGCCTCCAGCTCCAGTTACCCCTTTCTCGGTAGACGGACATGTGACCACCCAAGCAGGCGCGGAAGAGCGGGCAAAAACCAGGCAGGCGTCGCTTTTTTTTGGCTCACGCGATCTGCATAAAGCGCGGATGAGGCTTGGATTTCATGATCCTTAAGGAGCACCGACAATATCTTCTGCTTGAAAAAAAAATCAGGCTTTAAAAAAAGGGGGGGAGGAAGATGGGCCTATAACTCATGTGGGCCTTTTTGTTGCTCAAAAATCTTTTCTCTGCCAATTTGAGTGAAGCCCTGAGTGCTGTCATCAAAGTGATAAAAAATCTGGTTGCCAATGAAGAAATTCGCTTGATGAACGCACCTTTGACTGCGGTAAAGCCAGCGTTAAATTTGGCTTACAAACACACACATACAAAAAGAAACCTTAACCTCTCTCTACGCGTATTCCTTCGCTGTTTTTTTTGCACATGCTGAGAGAGTGTTGATTTTTTGCCCTCCAAAGTCCTTCGGTCACAGCAGTAGCAGCAGCGGCGGCGGCAGCAGCACATATACCTACCTGTACAGGTGAGTTAGATTAATGGCAGCACTTTTGGGACCAGGTCTTATATGCACGAAACGTGATCTTGGTTGTACGGACCGAGTTTTGCGATCATAAGAGGTGGAAGGGGGGGGGGGAATAAAGACATGCCAATGGGGGCCATATGGCTTATCGCTGTATACTATTGAGTCCCCCCCCCCTCAACGCACACATCATGACATTGTAATAAATTGTCAACTCTACAGCCAGAGGTGAGTGAAGTAGCACAGACAAATGGATCCGGCGTGCTGGGCAAAGGGTGCGATTTGCTTCGATCAGATGGGCGCCTTCGCCTATGGGGGGCATTAAAAGGTTGCTTGATGGGATCTCCATGAAGAGCATGAAAACAGAGAAATAGTTGACTCTTTATATAGTGTCTGTGGTCTGACTGTCAATGTCTGTCTGACGAAAGTGCCTGGTGATGGCCAGAAAGGCTGCTAAATTGAAGCATGATTTCTTCCAAGGCCAACCCTGGTCGTGCTTGTGGTCGGCCCGACAGATCGTGAGGGCAGCAGACGCTGCAGCCGTCGTGGCCAAGCTGTTGGAGCTACCCATGTTGAACCTGCCCCCTTCTTGCGGCTGAAGCCAAGCTGAATCAGTCTCATCCCGCAGTCAAGTAGTACCTAAGGAGACATTCCTGGCCTATCTGAGCCCACGCACGCGCATTCCTGGTCGTTTGAAGCGTTGGTGCTGGCACTAACAAAGTCTGCTTGCTTCTCCATCGTCCTCTTGTTCTTCTTCTTCCTCCTCACGATTTCGCCGCCCGCGGCGTCGACGCCGGCGTCGACAGCGGCGTCCACGGCGGCGTCGACGCCGGCGTTTTGACAAAGCGCCGTGCGTCAATGAAGAAAAAAAGGCAAGAAGTCATTTGCAGCAGTTGAATGAGGAAAATCGCGCAGAATCATCGACCGAGGGAGCCGAGGAGAGAAATTAGGCCGATCTTGAGCAGCAACTTTGGCATCACCGTGTTTGCAGCTGTTAACTTCCATTCAACGTGTCCTTCACTGCGGGTAAATGAATGTTATTAAAGTGTGTAAAAAAGTTCTTTGTTGGTGTCTCTTAAAAATTGATTGGGTATTGATTGCTTCTTGGCAGCCTCCTTCATTCTAGTTCGTTGTGACCCAAAGGATGCCAAAGACTTGGCACTGAAGAGCTGATAATGAGCACTGTTTGTACCGACCAAAACCTTGACTCTGGTCAGACACTTGGCAGTGCTTAGCATCAACTATAGTGACTTATATTGCACCAATGATAAGTGCACCTTCGTGGTCTAATTGTGCTCTCGAGGTGGAAGAACGAAGCAGTACGTAACTAATCCCTGGCCGAACTAACTAACCAGACTGACCCGAACCTGGCTAACCAGACTAGAAAACCCTACACCCAACTAAAGAGACTAATCTAGTGAGCCTAAACTTCACTTCATGATGACTGACCTAACTTGGCGAACCGGAATAGCCCGATTGACCTACACAAAACGTAGCCGGGATAACCCGATTAATCTAAACGGAATAACGTGACTGATGTAGCTGGATTAATCTGAATGGTGTAACCGATTAACCCGACTGACGTGACCGGGTTAGCTTGACTGTCTTAATCGGAACAACCAGACCGATCTAACCGGAATAACATGACAGATGTAGCTGGATTAAACCTGAATGATGTAACCGGATTACCCCGACTGATGTGACCGGGTTAACCCTACTAACTTAATCGGAATAACCCACCCAAGTCTAGCCTAACTAACCCAAACAAATCGTAACCCATATCTAAGAAATCTAGTACGAGCAGCAGCCCCTCTCAAGCACCCTATAACCCATAGCTTTTACTGCACAATAGATAAGAGTTCTGCTAGACCCTGTGTATACATCCGGTAGCTCTGCTCTGCTCTGCCCTGCCCTGCCCTGCTGGCCTGTCATTGCTCATCGTTACTTTTCAGGCACTTTTTGCTCTCATCTTTTCCTCGCCCAATTTTGTTCGCATTTGACTTTCTTCTTGCTAGCTCAACAACTGCCAATTTTTTCCCTGCCCACGGCTACATCAGATGCATCTTCCTCGGGCTCCTCCTGCATTCTTTTATCATCGTCGTCGTCGTTGGGTCGGAATCTCAGGTTGAAGCCGGATCCACTCTGATCCAGCCTTTTTTTTATTTACTTATTTACAGCTCGATCTTTTCCAATCCCCTAAACTCTGGTCAGAAAACCACGACGCTGTTGTCGCATAAAGAGTCTTTATTTGCATAAACGTGTCGCAAAAATAAAGTGTCTGCCCTTATGGCCAAAGACGACAGACGCGCGCTCAGACGTGAGTGCATGTGTGCGTGTGTGTGTGTGTGTGTGTTTGTGTGTGTGTGTGTAGTACAATGGGACAGTAGTTGACTGCGAACATGATGAATTATGATATCTTATTGTGGACTGTTTGCTCTGTATCAAACAAGTAATAATATTATGTACATAAATATAAAGACAGACAGGTATATGTATATACAAGCACGTGTATATTTTTACAGCGACGAATGTGAGAGGCAGGGGGTGAGTTTGTGAGGGGCTGTGTGTGAAGTATGGGAGGTCGTTATGGAATAGTAGAATACAAACTTACTACAAGATGTAGTGTAGGAAAAGGGTTAGACAGTAG
>JAAUXU010133107.1_pt1 | contig 24471 bp, 19 predicted proteins | sample 7278151 | NCBI WGS metagenome assembly JAAUXU01 (sample SAMN14350113, study PRJNA611818) | marine sediment metagenome | isolation source: surface marine sediment (1.8m) | place: French Polynesia: Moorea | collected 2018-08 | reverse complement strand
TGAAAACTCAGATGCCCAACATCACTACTCAAGCTGTCATTCTGCCTCCAAGCTGCCTATCAGGGATCCAATAGATGGCTCTGCCACGCTGGACATCTGGGTGTAACTACTCAGTCTGTGCCTCAGCTGACGTGGCACGAGTTTGCGATGCATCCATCAACAAGGAGTCTGCTGCGTGTTTGGCCGAATTCCACTGTATTAGACCCCCCTTAGGTGGAGTCCTCGCGTGCTTAGTATTTCTTTCTTTTTATTTATATGAACAATGTGGCAAGCATGTGAGTGTCTGTGTGGCGAAACATCGAGATGTTGGTCAGATCCACTCACTTCGACGTGTTCTTTCCAAGGATAAATTATTGAGGTTTTTAGTTTCTGCTCCTTTGGAGAAAGTCGCCAAACTTCCACCCAGCGACATGTTCCACTGTTATAGTACACCAATTAACCCATGATTGCTTGATGAGTGGTTTCCTCTGTACCTTCGACTGACAGAGAACGTGCTAAAATTAAACAAAACGTACAGACCAAAGTAATACTTATTGGCAGCAGTCAACGTTCTGGCTCCCATTCCTCTTTATCACTGTCACGTAGCCCTCGTTCAATTCCAGCTTGTTGGCGCCTGGGCCTTCATCCTATCTGTTTCTGCTGTGTTCACTTGGGGTACTTAACAAAGTAACCACGCATGGAATTCGGCATCGTTTCATTTACCTAATGAGGCAATATAAGGGATACAGTATATAACGTGAAGATCCAAAACTTCTGCAGTCGTTGGCGGAAACCAATCCTTTGTTTTTTTAGGTGGGTGACGCCCATTATCATGACTGCTTACTTGCTGGTGGCCAACATCCTGCTCATCAACCTGCTCATCGCCAGCTTTAACACCATCTACAACAAAGTTAGCGCGATGTCGCTCCAACTCTTCAACTTCCAGCGCTTCGACATCGTCATGGAGTACGAGGAGAAACCCATCCTGCCTGTGCCCTTCACCGTCGTGACTCACTTGCATCTGTTGGGAAAGTTCATCTACAGGAAGATCAAGGGCAGGAACACGAGGTACATCAGAGAGTTGTTGTTTCACCCCGTTTAAATACACAGTATTTCAATGTATGCCTAGTGTGAGTCAAAGGAACTACACCACTGCTTGCATAGGTGTGCTGGGTTGAATACGCTTAACATTTTATCTATAACCCACTGTGTGAAGCTGAGGAAACTCACCTTATACCATTGTTCAAGGTTCGAGTCCGGCCTGAAGCTATTTCTGGGCAAATTCGACATGGAAAGGCTGTACGACTTCGAGGAGGAGGGCGTGGAGGGGCTGCTGCGCCAAAAGGAGGAACAGTCCCACCACAACATTGAGGCCAGGTAGACAACCGTGATCCCTTCTGGTGTATTATTGCAGAGACGATCAATCGGTCATGTTCGTGAAACTTTCTTAGGCTGAAGACTCTGTCCGATGTTTCTGAAGAGCTGAGGTCCAAGTTGTACGACCTGGACAGGCGTGAGAAAGACTCCTCGGACGCCCTCGAAGTCAGGCTGCAGGCGTTGGAGAAATACGCCGAGACGACTGCCACTCACTTGGCCGTTATCCACAGGTTCATGGCTTCGGGGGGGGAAATAGACGAGGACGAAGAAGAAGAAGACGAGGAAGACGAAGAAGTGGGTGAAGGATCCAACGGCGATTCGGGGGCCCACTCGCCCCTGACCGGCAAGGCATCCTCCTCTGGTGGACAGATGGAGATGGAGATGAGGGGGATCGTGGAGAGGTCGGCCTCGCAGAGCAGAATGAGAAAGTTAGTCCACGAAGAGAAGGTCATGGTCCGGCAAGACACTCTGGAAAGCGAAGATTTCGCTTACCTGAACTCTCCGGAAGATGCTGAACCGCCTGCAGCAAAAGAACCGGAGCAACCGCAAAAGCTACCAGAAGAAGCCCCGCCCGGAGCTGTCCCCGACAGCCCCGTGAAGAGAGTTGGCTTTAAGTCTTCCACCAAGAGGTCACGCTATGCGTCCAGTGGCGGCAGCTCGACGGCGGCAGAGTCTGCAGCCACCAACCGCGGCAAGAGGCGTACGAAGACGTTGTCTCAACGAAGCCGCAGCCGTCGACGTCGTATAGGAACAGAGTCCTCAGAGGATGACACCACAAAGCTGCCGCTGGCGGCCGAGTCCCACAAGTTGTGCGTCGAAGGCGACGAGGGCGCAGCTGCCGCTGACGATGGGAAGGGGGAGGAGGGGGAGGTAGAGGTGACTCCAGATTCCGAAGTTGCTGCAGTCGCAAAGGTCAGTTACCGCCGCGCTCACAGTGAGTCTGCCTCAGTCCTCCCGCCACAGGTGGCCGCGGCGACGGCCTCCGTCTCTCTGCCGCTGCACGAAAGCAGTAGTAGTTCTCTTACGCGCTTGATGTCAGTGGACGCGGCGGCGGCGGCGCTGGCGACTGCGGCGGCCGCCCAAAGCGCGCACGAGGAAAGTGACACAGAGTCCTCCCTCAAGTTCGGCCGCGTCTTGAGCGTGCGCAGTAGGCGGCGGGTGGCTGCATCGAGCCGCGACTACACCTCCATCACGGACGAGCTGGAGAGCCTGATCGAGCTTCCTTTCCGTGCGGCCACCGACGGTCCCCGAGTGTCGCCCGCGCAGCCACCCGCGGTGAGGATGCAAGCGGAGACGCTGCACGACGCCGAGGAAACAGACTTCAACCTGATGGAATCGCTGATCGAGCGGCGGTTGCGCAGAGACTCGCACAACCTTCAGGCCTCTCTCGAGGAGTTAGTGACCAAGTCCATACGCGACGAAGTCAGCGTGATAGGCGCTGACGAGGAGGAGAAGAACGACAACGAGAATGGGGATGACGACGACGATGAAGCGGCCCAGCCACCCCCTGCTTCCGCGGTCAGAGGCTTTCGGCCATCAGTGGCTGACATTTTCATCGAGGTGCCAAGGAACAAGCGGGCAGTGGCTGCGACTTCGGCTACGTTGTCCGCGCCCACACAGGAGGGTAAAGTCAGGGTGCGGCTGGCAGAGGACGACGATCAGGTCGAGGTGGAGTTCATAGACGAGCAGCCACCGCCGTCATCCAAGTGTTGAGGCTCTTTAGTATAGACTTTAGTATATAATTTATGCAGGTAGTCAATGCAAAAAGGCATGCAGACGTGACTGTGCTTATGTTGTTTCATTTCTCCAAAAAGCTGTACGTACAGTGCCGTTCAGTATTGACGGCCCCCTGGCCAGGAATGTGGAAAGCTGCATTGTTGGAGAAATTTATAGTAGTAACATGGCCAATTTTTTGTCATTTTTCCCTAAGAAGAGGGCCTTGCCCCCATTCTCCCCCCTCCCACCAGGGCCCCCGCCCCCCGTGGACGGACCAGTTTGACCCCTCTTCAAAAGTCATACATGCACACACACACTCACACATATCATAACTTCCTAAATCCTGCAGCCACACAAAATCAACTTGTATCGTTGGAACCCTTGGCAGTTAAACTTATTTACTGCACTTCGAATGAAAAGTAATGTTAAATGCAGCACTGGCCATTTTGTCCATCCCTCTTGCTTGTGCTCTGTACTAACGTGAACTGTTTGTAACTTCCTGAATGCTGCAGCAACACAAAATAGCTTTATATGGTTGGGAAGCTTGAGGAATAAGCAGTTTGGCATTAGCCTCACATTAGGACAATGTTGGACATTAATAGCAACATTGGCAAATAACTTGTGCAAATCTGACACATCAGTGCAGAACAGTAAAAAAACACAGACAAAATGGCCTGCGCTGCCCGAGCGGGGGCAAACGGGGGTCTGGGGGCCTGCCCTCCCGTAGGGGTCCATGGAGCGGAGATCCTGGTGGATGGGGCATGGTGGAGGACGCAGGGCCCCCTCTGTAGAAAAAAAAATGGCCAAAAAACATTGGCAATGTCACTGTTGTAAAATTCCCCCCAAATGCATTTTTCTACATTCTCGACCAGGGGGCCTTCTCTACTGAACGGAGCTGTACATATATGTCTGTGCAACATGATTCTACCGTGTAGGCATGAATTAATTGATTACTGTCTTAGGTATTTATTAATAAAATCCTCGAACTTAATGTGTGATCCCAATAAGCTGATAGATGGATCAAGTCCCGATATCGTCAGATGCTTCTCGCAATCTTGTGGGAATCCGTTGAGTGTCCGTAAGATTTGACGTTTGGGGATAACCGAGCTATTAAGAAATGATTGATTCTTTGAAATAAAACAAACATGGCCCGAGGCTCAACTTCAAGTCGAGTCCGGCTGCTGCAGTCAACAATGTTTTGTCTTCGGCCCTTCTCTTAAGGCCTTCTCATTTGCCCTCCTAACGCGACTGGACAAGGATTTGGTGACACCCTGTGCTCAACAGGGTGTCACCGACAGGAAGCCACGCGACTCGAAATCTGCTGCGGCATCACAATTTTTCCGACTTCTAAATTGACCTTTAAAGCGTACATTTCCGACTTCGCACCTGTTGAATGGTGTGCGCGCGCGTGACCTCCAGTTTGATGCTCTCGTTGTTTTGAACGCTTGAGTCGGTCGCTTTGTTGGCTTCATTGACTGAGAGATCGTGTGGTGGTCACGTGTGAAGCTTCTTGAAAGTGACCTCGAAAATGCCCTCACCCTGTACGGCATTATTGCAGAAGCCACATGTGCGCTCTGCACCGTCGGCTTCGACTTTCGCACGTTCAGTTTTGGCAAGGGACTCGATTTTTGCAAAAGTGTTCTGCTTGGCAACGTCTCAATTAAAGAATCCTTTTTATTTAGCACATTTCCAGCATCTACTCTTGATTTTTGCTCAACTTTCCTGTCATTTCGTTTAGTCTTGAAGTAATTGAAGGTGTCATTATGCAGCTACGAGCCACATGAACTAGTCTAAGTGCTACTTTATAACTACTCTTAATGGTTTGATTAGCACTCTCGAACATCTGCAAAAGTCTCTAAGGAGAGCCCAAATTCAGTGGACGACGCGTATACTGGTCGCCGCCGACATCGGTCAAGACGGTCCGCATCAAAACCAAAAAGTTGTTTTACTTGATCTTGTGATGGATATCACGGTCAGACGGATATAGCAGTCAAAAGTCCCGTGCACCAAAGTGACCGATGTAAGTATCGTCTACTGTACTCACTTTTTCCGGTTCTGTCGCAAAAAAAAAACACGTCATAAGCAACGTTCTGTCATGGAACAACCTCAGCAATCAGAGCTCCGACGAGACATGTGCAAAAATCGAAGGCCGACTCTATGTGCGAGCAGTGCATGCATCACGCACATTGAACAAGAAATCATTACATTGACAAGATCTTAAGCTGCCGATCCTGGGATTGGATCCTTTCCGGACGCTCTAACAACACTGTCCTAAATGGCCCCTTCCAAGAGCGCCATTGCTTACTGCTCTGCCTCGGATCCAACACTTTCTCAGCTCAGTACATGTTTTCTTTTCTTTTTTTTCGACTTTTCTTTTCTTTCACACTCGACTTTCACTATGTTTCAACAGCTTTTTTGTTTTGTTTCTCCCTTGTCCAGCACGCGGTAACCACAATTGTGCATAATACGAGGCTCTTCTTGATCCTCGTGCACCTTGAAGGCTAGGATTTCCGCTTAATGCTCTGTTTCCCCCGATTTTGACAGCTTTCACGTCAGCACCTCAAGATGATCGAGATACAAAAAAAGAAAAGAAAAAAGACGGCAGCACCAGGGTCTTTGGGAACTCTTGTCAGGTTGCTTTCACTACACACACGGTGGCGTCTTGGCTCTGAAGCGCGGAAAATGCCGCAACTCTGTTGAACATCGTCATCCACGAACCTGTGTCATTTCCGATTTTCCCGGGCAACTGAGTTCTGGCGGGTCGTACAATGAGATCCTGGTTCAGTTGCAAACCCATCAGTTCCACCAAGAAACTGCATTCGCTCAACAGCTGCACTGCTTGGACTCCGCTCGGGCTGGTGCAACAGAGGGTGGAAGCTTTGTCCGCGTAACCTCGCCAAATCGGCTGTGGTCTCCTGTGTGCTCGCCTTGAAGCAACATTGCTCCGTAATGATTGCTGCATGCGCACGTTGGAACTCAGCAACGTCGTTATGCAGTGACGAAGCTTCCACCTACAGTCAGTATCTTCAGGAGATCTTAGTGATGCTGTCGGGTCGAGAGAAACCGAGTCAGGCTCAGAGACTTTTTTTTTTAGCTAATCCGATCCGATTTGAATCAAGGGCTGAGAGAAACCGGATAGATCCGGACTGGGACTGGGATCTACTCGAGTTTGGACAAGTCAGCTTGCACGCCTACACAGATACACAGCGTTGACACAATCCAGTACACAACTTTATTGACCTAAAAGTGTTGAGATTGCTGAACTTCAGTGCAGATCTTTGTACACTTCATACTTTCTTGAAGAAACACAGGCTACCCCTCTCGAGACGTGTACACAATGGGCAGACGAGATTACTTCGGGTGTAACTTTTGACTGGATTGAGTCACAGGTATGATTCACCTCTCTATGGAAAGCTTAGAGTCTGATGTCCAATCACTATTGCCTGCACTTTCGAGCTAGAATGGTCAATGCTTGTTACAATATGGTCACTTATATGATGATAACATCATCGTATAAGTGAGACTTGACTTTAGTTTTAATGACCCATCACATTTTTCCACTAAAAGTGCAAGTTTTTACGGTTTTTTTCTCATCTTAAGTCGCTGGTATCAACACCCAAAGGGTTCACGTCAATGCAATATCTTTGACACGAAAGAATTTCGCGTACGAAGTCAATTTCTTATTATCTGCGATTATCTGCGACGAGATCGCTCGATCATCGATTTCATTCGAGTCGCGCGCCATCATCAAACTTTTTTCTCCTGATAGGTTGACATGAAACGATCATAACTTTTGACTGAAAATTCTGCACCCTTCCAAGGGAACCCTCATCTACAATCGGTGTGAAGTGCCCTTTTGCTCTAGGATTATCCGTTTTGCCGCAAGACGCAGTTTTTGTCAGTGCTGCCTCGTCTCAAGCGCGACGCCCTGTACGGTATGATCTTGCTTTGGAAAGCTTTGTCTGGCAGCCGAGATCTCTTTTTAGTTAGTTGACTTGTTTCAGATCCCTCTTTAGTTACCAAATTCTTTCATCACTCAAATGTGGAAGGCAAACTTTGGCAATCTCAGCCAAATACTCAATGTCGAGTCCAACTCCGATTCGGGCCGGGAGACTTCCGAAGCCGAGATCCCGACTCGAGTCTCGATCCGACCCATCACTACTGGCTTGATTTGAAGCGTGCCGGATGCGGTTCATTCAGCTTGAGGCCGCTTCTTTAGGCCAACATTCCGTCAATCCTGCCTGAATCCACATTGAAAGTTAGCTGAAATCTTTATGAACAACAGTATCAAGACGGAAGGGAGGGAGGAAGGAGTCAACTTTTGGCACCAGGCCCATGTTCATCATCATCAAGGCTCCCAAGGTCAATCCCGCGTGCTTCGTTTGTCCCTTCATTTTTTTACCGAGGTGGTGCACAGAAGACTTGGAAAAGTGTGTTTTAACGTGTCCAACTGTGGCAGGTCCACTTGAGGAACTTTCCAGAGCTCTCACAAACGTTGAGGACTCTTCTCCCGTTGTTTCTTTCCCTTTGTATGCAGCAGCACATCGATCAAGCTCAATAACTGTAACATTTGTGACCCTTTTTTGGGGGGTGGGGAACAAATCTTCGCAGATGTTGTCTACATGACTACAGCTCCATCTTGTGGCAAAGGTTGGTTTGCTGAGGATCGCAGTTGAGCCCACCACAACTGAGTACCAACAGCCCGTCCAAAAATCTGACTTGCTCGAAAACACAGCCGAGCAATGTTGCAATGGGTGAGCTTTTTCTTTGTGGCTCGTCGAGATTTTTGCATGCACGAGACTCGGCTAAAGCCGTGCGGGCGGCAGTTGGAGCCGCTCCAGCATGACCAACCCTGCGAGCCCCAGCTGGAGACAGAGTCCGAGTATACATAATGTGCATTGTATATCTATCTATCTATATATAAAGTTCTCATATAAAGCATGAACTTTTTGTGGAGCCCCTGACGCGGGCAAGCTAGACCGTGAAAACTTTGCTTCCTCTTGTTCATCCGTGGACCGAGAGCCACTTTACCGTTCACTGGATTGGAGAAGAGAGAAAAAGAGAAGAACGCGCGCGTGGAGAGAAGACGAAGGCAAAAGTAAGAAGCAGCCTCAGTAGTGAAAGGAAACTGATCCGTCGCTTATGCATAAATAAGAGCAACAGAAAGTTTAGTTTGAATGAACGCGATTAATGTAAAAAGAAGTGTCAAAGGAGCTGCAGTCACACAAAGCATCGACAGGAGGGTGAGAACAGCCTCTGCGTTGAAGTCTGCGCCTTATGGTGACAGACGGAGATTTTCTTTGTGTGCCATAAAATATAAAATGGTTCATAAAGACATTACAGCCTCTCTTGTACACGCAGACAGACAGTACTTTGTGCTATTGTAATGCGAAGGGCTCTATTGCTTTAGGGAAAGCATTTCTTGCATACAAAGTAATAGCTTTCCCTTCTAAGCTCCATGCCCTATGTACAGAGGTGTCCAAAAGTAGTGACTACTCTAGGGTGTCTGAGAACCATTTATTACATAAGGTTAATGAGTTAATGGGGGGGGGGAGAAATGACAAGTTTATTATTCGTGCCGCGCCCCTGACATCGCCAATGATCGGCGTGTCTGAAGTTATGCAGTGGGACAAACTTTTAAGAGCAGGCCTGGGACTGGAGTTTTCTGCCCCTACATATGTGGTGCTGACGCAATACCAAAGTTAATGTTCTGAACAGACTCGCATTGTCTTTAGTTCATCCCCCAGTCCCTTTGCGAGGATAAAAGAAAAACCCAACTCTGGGCTCGTGAAATGTTTCTCCAAGGGTTTCTCTTCGTCAATCGAGGATTCAAATTTTCTACGAAGTCCTCAAGTCCTCGACCCTCTCGGAATTTGGCGATTTGTTTGTCCAAATTTTCAAGTACCTCCAGTCTCGGCCCGCTTTGACGCAGACAGACAAAAATCTGCTGTCTCAGAGCGAACATAAGCCAAAAAAGGGATAGTTTTTTTTTGCACCTTGCATCCTTTGTCTGATAACAGTTGCACCGAGGGTTGGCAGACCTACTTGCTTTAACTACAGTGGCGTCTTGCGTATTAAGGGGATGCTTTTGGCTCGCTGCTCTTGCTGTATACGTCGACTGCAAAAATACAGTGCACTTCGGATAAGTCGAATGAGTGTACAATTCGCGCCAAAAGTTGGACGTCACCCGAACAACGCCCCGAAGCAAAGAGGAAAGGCATGGAATATATTATTCGGTGTCATCTTTTTATTTGGTTTGAACGCTCCTCAAATATAAAATTCACATTACTGTCGTGCATACAGAGTGTGAAACTCCTACAGAGAGACACTGACTTAAACTAACAAGATCGCCGAAGTTCGGCTTAAGCCAAGTAGCCACTTCGATCGACTCGGTTTGACTGAAAGGTGCACTAAAATATTTGGTTACGCCAGAGGAAAAATTGACGGATTCGAATTCGGCTTATGTGGAGCACAATGCTTAAACGTTGCTTTTTGGTCTCTGAAGTTTTCACATTTAAGCTGGGTCTCTTCACTCGTCAGTAGAAGGGGGAAAAAGGGCTGCATTTTCACATAAATTGCTGCTTGGTGCCAAAATAAGATTTTTTCGCAAATTAACATAATTTTGACACATTTTACCAAGCCTGTGCAATGGTTTTAACGATCATATCGAGATCCACCCTCGATGCTTTTAAAAACAACGACTCGATATCGATGTCGAGGCTCGATGTCTTCTAAAGGAGTATTTTTCTGAGACCCATAAATTAAAGTTCCAGTGTGGAAGCTGTTGAAATCAGACTTTTTCTCTTCCTCCCGCGACTTCTGGACAGACGGCATTTGATCCACTCACTTAACATTGATGAGATATTATAAAATACTCCATGTCTACATTGATGTATCGAAGGTTTTCCATTTCACTGAAGACACATGCAGCCTTATGTGACTGAGGCTTTTTGGAGAAAACCCTGTAGTTTTGAAATATTGTCAAACACTTTTTCTTTAAGCTGCATTTGAACCGTCAGAAAATGTAACTTGATCATAGACTCCTTACGCCTTGCCACAGATTAAAATTCACTTCTTCTGAATAGGCAGTGCTGTGGTATGAGCAGTTCACCAGTAAAACAACATATTTTCTCAGACCTGAGTCATAAGTTGTTATGACTTTCAACTAGAGACATCCGAAATATGCAAATACTGTAGTTGCTTGATCATTCCACCCCCACCCCCTGGGGTTTATAGGTCTCAATGGCCCCTTGGGGCGGGGGGTTTGAAATTGTGATGCCGTCACACTCTCCACTCGTCCACCTCCTCTTTATCTCAGCTTTTGACGCGGTGGCTTTCGAATACGTCAAATTGTTATAAACCTGGACATTCCCTGACACATTAGACAACACTTACTCAGAGGGCACTTCTACTCAAGGTGCTTAATGATGCCACCCAAGGGCATATACGGTACCAACCTTTTATTCACAATACCAGCTAATTTCTTTTTTAATTGCCTCCCATTAAAGGAAAAGGCACTCTTTTTAAAACAAGAATAATCTCCAACTTCTTCGTCCTGGCTTATTTTTTGCGTGAAATGACGAAAGTCACCGCTAGATGACGCTTTTCCGCATGTTTTGGATATCTCTCCAGTCATAACAGTAACCATCAAAGTTATTACAATTCTAGAAAAGTAAGCTGGATATTTCAAAAATGAAAAGACAAGACCGACCAATGATGAGACCACAAGACTGAAGTGAAGGAAGAATATATGCTCATGGACCTACGGACGAGAGTGGCCCGAAAGGGTTCTCAAATAGTTTCCTTCTTGACAAATTTGGCAACCATTTTCCCAAGCAAACCATTGCATAGAATCATTCCTAGACTTTCACTGCTTGGCAGCTCTGGCTTCACCAACCAATCACCTGTAGGCCCACAGTTGTCCGTCAAAGATCTGTGTATCAGCGGTTCCTGAATGATGCAACAATTTCCTCGTGAGCAACTGGGAATGAAAACTTCCCGAGAACCAGAAAAGAGGAAGCAATGCTAAATGGAGCATCAAAAGCAAGTGTGAAGTCAACCCTAGTATTGACTTCCATGCCCTGCTGTGCCGAGGTTTGCTTCACTTCTGATACTGGCCAGATACTGCATATGAGAGCGAAAAGTCAGCGTTTGTTTTGTCGCAACTTTGCCATGCAGAGAGGGCACAATCGAAATAGCAAAATTATCCTGCATTCGCAGACAGCCCAGTAGTCAAGCACGGAGAATGGCTGAGTGAGGTGACAACTTGGTGAAATGACATCTCTGCTCCTCCTGGCCTGACGCATGACCTTCTTGCATTTGTCCTCCCTCAGAGGTCCTCCCTTACCATAAATAAGACTTGCGAACAAAAGAGGAAGTCGCGGTCCTTTGTTAGGGAGAGAGGGAAAATAATCTGGCTTATACAAGGCCCATAAAGGGGGGGGGGTGAACAGACCCTCTATTTATATACATATGTACTCTAAATACACACACTGAAAGTTGGGCAGCCCCCCTTTCTTCTGGCCGCCTCATTGCCCTAGGCAGGCTCGTCCCTAGAGAAATTTGCCGTAAAGAGATAAATTGCGAAGGTTTTGTTCCGAAAACGAAGCCCGGAAGAAGGTCTTAACGAGGTATTTTGGGGGAAACAAGAAAAGGAAGATCATCTATCTATACCGCTGAGGGTAACTTTACTTTTATAATAAGTGATAAAGCACACAACTTTTTGACCCCTATCCCACCCCACCCCCCACCCCAATAAGTTCCTGTTGCCGACTGATGGCCGGCTCAGGTAGAAGCATGCAGATTCCTGAAAAATAACCTTGATTCCATTCCTGGAGGCGGGATTTTTAGGCACTCTGAGGGCATGAGTGAGGCATTAAGGAAGAAAATCTGGAAGTGTCGCACTGGAAAGTCCATTTTTATTCCCATTTCCCATTCACCCGAGCATTTATCAGCTGAAAAGTGCTTAGAAAATGTGCAAGGCTTAGAATTGCGTAGTGGAAGTTAAATGATTACGTCGTCACTTAAGCACCTAACAAGTCTTTACATTGCCACCTTTCTCTCTTTCCTTCACGTGCAGTGAACAGTGCATAAACGCAATTTCAGTGAAAAGTTGTAACACAAAGAAGTCTCTTTTTCCCTCTGATAGAATGAGAAAAAAAGCACGTGGCCTCCCTAATGGGCCGAAATCATGAATATTAAGAGGAAAACCACCCAACCTACGCTGCCGGCACTGGAAAATGTGGTTATAGCGGTGACATTTAACCTCACAGAAAATAAGCAATCTTTTAATGGAAGCTGGCTAGGCCTTCCAGAGCCTTGCAGGACCTGCTTGCAACAGTACAACAGAGACCACATTTGGCAGCCTCTTTGTTGCTGTTTTCCGCAGTGAAAATGTAACATTGTTTCGGTCATAGTGCAGTACTTATTCCTTTTTCCGGGTGAGGTTAATACACTGGCAGATTGGGTCGACTACAGTGACAGCTGGATTCAACATTTTTTTGTCAAAGCTCTCAGGCCTGCAAGTTTTGACTCAACAGTACTTTAATGGACTCTGTCTCGGTGGCAATGGGACAGGGTGGGATTGAAGGAGTCGTCACGTGACTGAGTCTCAGTAATTGCCCAAACTTTCCTGGTATGCAGTGCACGAGGAGAAGCACGCGCACAAAGTTTAAGGCTCGTTTACTCAATCCCCAACAGTGAGTAAAACTCTGACACTTTGTGCCTCAGCTTGAAAACGAATGTGTTACGGAAAAGTCACGAGGGGTTGACTGACTTCGGGATTGAAATAGCCAGAGGGAAAAAGACAATGTTATTGCACGCGATATTACTTTTATCTCCCTCTCTGTGTATGTGTATATATCAGGACGCAGCTGAGGGTAGTAATGAGATTGGATGCTTTCACCTGATGGAACAAATAATTATGTGCAGTGAGCAAGGATCACTCTGTACTTCACAGTGCAGTACAGGATGCGTCCATCTAGTGAGTGAAGATGCGCAGATCACCTCTGGAGGAGCTGTGTACATCCTGGCAGTCCTGTCTTTCGTAGGCCATGCAAGTCAAGACGTGGTTGCGCAGGAAGTACAGCAACTGTGTTGCAGCTTGTAAAAATTCAATGAATAATACCGCAAAATGAACTCTCAAAGGAAATTCGACGCAGAGCAATGACACGGAGTTTCAGTCATATCACAAAGAATTTGAATGTGGCCGAAGCTTACAGCGTGTGTCAGAAACAAGTGTGTATTGTTGTAAGCATCACAGCTGTTTCTCCATTAAACAGGAAATGTTACGTCTGAGGATGCCAAAAAACACTTTTGCGTGTGCATTAATCCCCTACAGGGAGAGAGAGACACACAGAATGAAGATTATTTCTTTGACGAAATTTTGGCAGAGTTGTTCTCATGAGCACCCCACGAAGTCAGGCCCAGAATATTAATTTTTCCCACATAAGGCAGGGATTCCCCATCACTAGATCGTTGAAAAGAAGACTTTTTGCTACAGATTTTTCAGTGAAAAAGTCCATCAGTTGAAGAATAATTATGTCTTCTGAGGGAAAAAGTTGCAACTTTTTTCATGCTTTTTTAAGGTCATAAAGGGCAATTTCTTGTGGGGGGCAGAGCACACAAATGAAATTGATCTTCATGAGAGTACCTTAAGACGTGTGAAAAAATGTTCGCAACGTACTTTTTCAGAAGATGATATTTTCTTTCACTCGATCTCCTTTCATCATCTGTTTTGAGTACTTATAGAGGCTTGACCTCACCAATATATCGATGGCAGAATGTTTTCCGGCTTTCCAAAAAAAATGATTTTTTTTCCTTTTTTTCGATCAAGAGTAGAATAGTTTAGCTCAATTTGACGAAAAACCGATGACGAAAGTAGATGGAATGAAAGAAAACTGTTTTATCAGCTCACTATTTAACACCTTACACAGTCACAGTACATTGGATTTTTTTGTGGTCAGTAACCTATTTGACGCTTCATCAGCTCGATTGGACCCCACTGTCAGTTGAAGTCTTTGAAGGGATCCCCGCTTCTTTCTCGCGTCCTGTTTTCGCGTCACCCTGTACAGGAGTGAAGAAGACCTCAAAGCATCTTTTTCTGACTCTCGAGTGTGGTGACAAAAATGAATAGCATAATGTGAAAGTTTCTCTCGCTCTCTCGTTGTGTGCGCAGACAGCCTCGTTGTTTATCTATGGAAGTAGACACGGAAAGGCTTGAGAGAAAAATGGAGGGGGACCGTGCGAGGTCCAATTTAGAAAGTTGTATGCCAAATATGCTTCCCAGCTGTCTATGATTACCTTGGGTCCAGCCTCTTCTCTCTGCTAACGCAAAGATAAGAGGAAAAACCAGTCGTTTAGCGTCTTTTCCGTAAGCCCTATAATAGTGGAGAACCTCTCCGTGGGGGGAAGAACAGCAGCATCTCTGTCGTCACTCTCTATCTATCAGGCCCAGATGCCTCCTCCCTCCCCAAGAAGTTGGGTTTGGGGCCCATTTTCTCGTTGTTAGTCACACTTGTCAATCTTGCCCGACCGGGTCTGCCTGAGGAACCCTGATCGGCCCGGGGAGCAGGGGCGAACCCAGCGTATCTGGATTAGCTTCACCTGTCAAATCGAGAGATTCTGCGCTGCACTGAGCAATGCGATGCCGTGAAGAGAGACAGACAGAAAGGAAATGGGCAGTTCTATTTGGGGAGAAACAAGGTCGGGCAACATCAGGATCTCATCAGCTTTGATTGTGCTCAAGGACAGTGAGGAGGAATCTCCACAGTCTGTCTCAAGGATAGCAGCACCCCCATTTCTCTTTAAACGCCTTCAATCACCTCAAAGGCTTCCCTTTTTACCATCGTGGAGTCTTTTCTTTTCCCATAGTCATCCTGGCCTTCTCCTATCTTTACTGCCCTCAGTCCTTCCCCCATGGGCTGTCTTTTCTTTTCTTTCTTTTTTTGACTCAGGCCCCATTTCTGAATGGATTTGTGGTAAAGAGAACATTTGGAGAGTTTAACCGTTGGAGATGTTATGTGAGTCGGTGTTTTTTCCATTCTTGGAACAAGGACTCACCTCGGGCAGTGACTCATACAGGGGTGTTCGTATTAACGGTCTTCATCGAGTAATCTGAGGACTTTTCTATGCACTGCACAAAGTGTCTCAGTTGTGTCTTTTCACAACAGTGAGCAGGTAGTTGTTAAATAAGTTTTGGTCGGCATAACTCTACAACACGCCTCATCTGGCGTTGGCACAATCAAAAACTTTGTACTATACAAATTGTCTCAGTTCTGTCACAACATGTTCTGTTTTTATCACATTTCTTATGATAGGGCTTCTGTCAGTTTGACACGCTTGAAGAACATGGTTTCACCTGCAATTGGTGCAGTGAGAAGAGGCTTTATGTACTGCACAGGGTGTTTCAGTTACGTTTTGATGTCACATTGAGCGCATACTTCTTAAAATGAGCTTTGGTAGATTTTGCGAGGAGATGAAGGGGTTGAGCATGGAAAAACTCTTGAACGACGAGAAGCACAGTCACCAATCCAGATCGCAAGGGATTCATTATGAAGATGAAGTTCCTCATGCTGTCGTTGCCCAATCTACTAGTCTTGGTATCATGTGATTAGCAACTAATGGCTGCGCATTTACACGGAAGAAAAAGGTGATTTGCAGTGATTTATAGAGCCTTGTCACAAATTTGCAAGTTTTCCCTGGCGCAATAACCGAACAAATGTAAAAAAAACTGAGTTGCAACTAAACCGAAACAACCTTCATTCCAATGAAGCCTTTTCCCTAAATAACGAATGATCCAAAGTTGCTGTTTCTGGCTCTTGGAGACCTCAAAAGGTTCTCCATTTCTCACGCTTTTAATTTTCTAACAGGAAGGATAATTTCCCCCCCCCCCCAAATCTTTCAGGCTTCCTCACTTAGGTAGGGGTAGGAAAACAGTTCGACGTCTCTTTTCCACCGCCTCACACGACCTTGAATTCAGCTCATTGTGAATAACATTTTGCTCCTACATAGGGAACATCGCAGCAAGATCTAAATGGCGATTCGCCAAAGTCGACATCAACCTTTAGCGGGGCGAATTTGGACAGACCCAATTTATCTGAAATGACAATTGCAACCCTTGGAAAAATGAAGATACAGTGTGTCCCATAGATAGATGGATGGGGACAAAGTTTTTGGACCTTTGAAGAGCATACGTTGACATATCTAATCTTTTACTCGCTCCTCTACTTTTTGCTGATGCAGAAGGTAAAAGAAGAGTAGGCGCGCAATGGCTCATGGGACACCCGGTGCGTTTTAACAAAACTTGGTTTTAGAAGTGCTTTTTTCTGGGTCACTCTGGGTGGAAACGTACACTTTAGAGAAGAAACAGGCTTCTCGTCTTCTATTCTCCTTACTTGGACACCCTGTGCAACTGCATACGATATCCCAGATGACCCCTGTGTTACTCTGCTCCTTTGCTAGCGTCTCCACCATTTGTGACACACATTACAAGGTAAAAACACGTTTCTTGTGTTCGTCATCCGTGACACCAATGTATTAGTGCCTCTTGAGCTCAGAGAAGACGAGGGTATCTGTTCCTTTGAAGCCCTACTTCATATGTAAAGTATTTTATGTTTTTACGAATGGTCTGACGAGCATCTTTTGTTGTCAATCTGGAGAGTGACACTGGGTGGTTGAAATGACGAGGCCTATGAGGATTGGCAAATCAAAAATTTGATGGCATACAAGGAGAAGCAAACAAGGACGTCTGAAAGAGTCTGGATGTGAAAATTCTTTACTCTATTTACTGTCAGGCCAAATTTTGCCTGTCAATTAAGGAAGCAAGGAGTGCCAGTAAAGACTGCATCATCCAGTAAAACGAACAAATACCACCACACTCTGAAGTAACCTGGGTCTCCCAGTGTTTTGTATAGTTGTCCGGCTCAAGGAGAGTGCACTGCTCCTTTTTCCTTGCCCTGTAGAACTGTTTTTTTGGGGCGTTGACTCAGTCAATGAGCTGTTCAGATGGGAGAGAATTAAGTGGGAGTGACGAAATGTCACTCCCACTCGAAGTCGAAGGTTGCGGTAGACAAAATGTCAGCTGTCGAACCTCAAACACGATGCAGTAAATACTTCAGATTGACGTCTTGTGGACTGCAATTGCTGTTGACGTAGTCAGAGCCTGGTGTACAGTAAAGAACTTCAACATGGCAAAGCCAACCCTGAAGTAGGCCATTTCGAGGGTTGAATGTACCGGGTTTGTTTTGACTATTAAACTTGCTGAAAGTTAAGTGTAGTTGCTGTTAATGTTTTCTGCAATGTTGATCTTGCTGCATAACTGCATGGTCAGCATTCACTGCAACGCCATCTACTCAGGCGAAGGCCTCTGTGTGGCCACTGGCAAGTAGTTCAGCCCAGGTCGGTCTCGATCAGTTTGAACGCGGCGGCTGATTTCATCTATCGCCCCCAAAAATAAAGAAGGATGGGAATCGCCCAGATCGGCTGGGAGAAAAAGGTATCTTTGATGACGATAAGGTTCGCGCCCGTGAGGGAAGACCTGGCCGTGAAGTCTACGGTAGTGCAGTAATGGCAGCTGTTAAGGTCATTGGCACCCCACTCCACCCCAAAAAAAGAAAATTGCGAGGAAAATCATCCTCGAAAATCACCGTCTCTTCAGTTGAGACGAATTCGGCCGATGACAAATGTCACAATGCCGCAACACCAGATTCCTCGTCAAGACCAGGTGCAACGTCATCTCGGCCAAAGTCCGCTACAACGCAAAGACCCAATATCCAGCCAAAGCCATGAACTTCGCATTGGTGGGAGGAATAAACCCTCTGCTTCAGTCAAGCACGCAAATGCTCAATGGCATGAAGATTAGGAACACTTGGAGCGTTATCTTTCTCCTCCACAGAGTTGACGACTTCAGCCTGGAAAAGCTCACAAACCCAACTGTTTCCATCGAAAAATGGCAAGTATCCATCCAGAGGATGGCATCTGAATGAGATTTACAGCGCTGGTCCCGAACGACATCGGGTGTTTCTTGAGACCCTCCTTGATGTATGTAGAGGTCGCCATTGATTGTCTCCTGCTCCCCAGTGACAAAAGCAGTAGAAATTCCACATCAGGTCATGAGCCAATGGGGGAATGGCTTTCGCCCGTAAAACTTTACATTGGCAGGTGCATCACCAGGATTGTGTCTGTGTAGCATACTTTACTCCCAGGCATATCAGCAAAAAGAAAAGAGTTGGCACCAGAGACGATCTCATCTTGGGCAAGCTTTGACAGCAGCTTGCGAAGCCTGACCAAGCACGTTTTCTGTGTCTTCTGCTGGTACTTGGTCACCTTTTTCATCTCCCTCGAGTTAATCTCGCTGTTTAAGGTGTTCTGCTGCTGGTCGATTAGTGGGCGTTGAACTTGTGAGCAAGTTTCTCTTGAGAAAGCCCAGTTCTATCGCTGACAGCTTTGACCAGACAATGACTCTTAGTAGAGACCATCTTCTTATTCAGTCCTCCAGCTTCTTGTTTATCTTGAATCCTGCTCTGTCGAGACTTTCTGTCAGAGCTGAGGATGCAGGAGAGCTTTGCCATCTTCTTTGCAATGAACCCTGAATGTGTCCGAAATGGCCTGTTGCAGTGGAGTGAGACAGAGTTGCAGCATAGCCAAGCTTCGACACGTCGTGCACTCTTTGTCGGCGAAACATGTCGTCCTTATGCACCCAATTCAAGCTTTTTATGCACTGAAGATGCCAAAAATATGCAAGAATGACTTTACAGCATTTTAGTTTATTGCACTGCAAAAAAAGAATTTCATCGTCTTGAACACTTCTGTGTCCTTTGCGGAAGCCAAGTGACATCGATAGAAAATCGTAACTGCTTTCAAGGGTGCTTCTTTTGAGGATATCTAGTATTTATATCAATATCGATATTTATTTTGTTAATGTTCCATTTTCAAACCAAGGACTTATGCACTTTCTGCGCAGTAAATCCGGGGTTGTCCATTGTTCATCAAGAATCGAGAATTTGTCCAGGGAAGTATGTGGCATCTCTGGTGGTTTCAACTTTAAACAAATGCCAGTCACGCTGACCCCTCCAGTTCCCCAATTCTTCTGAATTTCACGAGGTTGGCGGAATTTTTCTCCGTGGATTTTATGCTTTCAAGGAAAGAAAGTTTGTCTCTCTCTTGAAAAGAAGTATCTTTCGTTCAGCCCTATTTTTGCTCATCACTAAGCCATGGACTCAGGCTGAGGAAGCAATGGGTTTTTGATTCGGTCGTTTTAAGGGCCCATTTGAAGTCATACAGGCAGGAGCAGAGGTTAGGCTCCATCTCCAGGTAGCTTGCGTCATTTCCCGCAGAGGATAAAGTCTTGTAGAGGTTGCTGAAGGCTTGAGCTGAACTGGTAGGTGTCGGGATTGTTGTATCATTGTTTCTTCCATAAAAGTGTCTACTCTAAGTGTCCCTGTTCTGGTTGGTCCTGAGAAGAGTCCTCCTTCATCACGAGCTTCATGGACAAGCGAAGAACAGTCTTGTTGCCTTAAATGAGGTCCATGACGGCGGCCTGACTATCGTGGTTGAACATGAGCGTTCCAGAAGCACGTTTCAGTACCTTCAGGCGGACCAGACCATCGTCAGTGTCGTCCTAAACTTCCCCACTGGAATTGAAAAGTGACAAGAAAGAGATGGCGCAATCGCGAGGAACCTTTGACAATTATAGACCTGGAATTGAGAAAGTCGAAGATCCTGTCCGCCATCAGTATGAACTTGGTGGTTTCTGCATCGTCCTCAAAGCCCCGAACCCAAATCCCATGAGGAGCTCAGTAGCATCAGCTACACTAAAGCTTAGTGTTTGTGCGGAATGTTTACTTTCATCTTGTGCTGGTGGAAGAGGTGTGCGTCGGATGCCAAGTTTATTTGCAGACTCAATGCCCTCTTGTTGCTGACTGCCTTGAAAGAGTGAGATGCCATGCCACTACTTATGACGCAGCTGTCAACGTCTTGCATGACCTTCACGTATACCACAGCATAGCTTGCTAACTTGAGCAGATAGCTGGCGTCCCAAACTAGGTACTTTTCTCCCATTATTGGAGTCAGACTGGAAAGTATTCGAAACAACCCGAGATTCGCACTTTTTCAACTGTAGGTTTCAGACTACTTACCTTTAATAATCATTTATTGGGTGTGGAATAAGGATGCACTTTATACCATGAGTGTCATAAAGTAAAATGAGTGTTTATAAATAGTTGTTGCAATAGCGCTTGCAGCCATTCTGGTGCACAGCATCCGCCTAAAAGTCGAGTCTACAATGCACGTACAAGTGTACAGTAGCATGCAGCGAAAATGATAACCTTAAAAGTTTTCATCCGATTGAGATTACTCTTGACTATGATGACTGATCACTTGCGTTCTGCAGAAGAAATTTCTGACTCTATATCTCTGAGATCGTGAATTACACTTAAATTTCATAAAACATTTATAAAATACTAGCACATGGCACCCGCTCCGCTGGGTGGGAAAAGTGCCCCAGTCCCAGCCCCAACCCCCATGGTCAGTGCTATGGAAGCGTTATTGGGAACTCAAGACAGACTGCCTTAACCTGGTGGTCAAGGAGATATTATACAGATTCTTTGCCTTTTGCTTGTGTCACCTGGACTGAAGCATAGGCAACTTCGCCATGACTGCACCGGCCTACTATGATGATCTGCACATGCTTGGGCATAATGCTGTTGGACCAAGCATCCACAACAATGCTGTCAAAAGGACTCACATGCTGTCCACCTTCAGGTGCAACAACCTACTCTGGCTTGAGAAAACAGGACCAGTGAGGTGCATCCTTGAGGAGATGCTTGAAGAGGCAGACAACTGAGAGGATGAAAAGGTCACCGACTATGCGACCTTCATGAGACCTAGATACATAAGTGAAAGGTGAAATGAAGTCAGTGAACGACTTTGAGAGCAATGAAGAGGGTGGAGATGTTTTGTCCTGCCTTGAAGTTGCACAGGGCAGCTTTCTTTGCTTGAAACTTGACTCACTGACAGATTCCTCCATGATGAGCTGGGTCAATGATGAATTTGTCTTACCTTGTAGAAGTACTTGACCCATACCAACTTGATCCGTGGCAGTCCATTTTGGTCTAGCTGGCTAGACCAAGTCAAAAGTACCAGGATAGACAGTATGACTTGGCTTATGCAGGCAGACAGACAGACCGACAGACAGGGTACATAAAGTCCTTGCGCTTTATATACACGGAAGATAGATATCTTGTCAAGGACACTCGTTGTTTACCAGCGCTATAGATCGCAAGCTAAATTTGAAGCAGTTCATGAGGAGTTATGGATGGTGAAGAACTGTTCATGTCGACATTATTCTGGACGATTCTATAAGTGACACTTCTCCATAATCATGTATGATAGCCCTTCACCACCCATACCTCCTCAGAAAACGCATCAAGTTAAGCTTACAGTACGACTCGGAAAGCTATGAGTGGGTCCTTCACAAGATCTATATTTTTCAAATTTGACTTCAGTACTTGATTTCAGGGATGTTGAGTGCTCAGTCAGAAACTTCTTCCACAGAGCATGTGATCACCCTTTATGAGGGGTCTTTCTCGAGCCGTCGCAGCATTATCAATGCTGACTTCGAATTTTCGTATTTTGAGCTTTTGGTTGCATGACTATTATAGGTAGAATAGATGAATTTCGAATGTGTGCAGTGATAGAGCAATAGAAGCTCTACAATTATCATTACATGTATCCTTTAAAGGGTCTGAGTCAGAAATTATTGTGGAAGACGTGCAAATCCCAAAGAGTTACGAGTACTTGTAGGCATTTTATGCCTATTCAGGAGATAACTAGCTGCTGAGCTTTTCTGTTTCAACCAGCCACATCCACGCCAGCAAGGTCATCATTTTCGGATGTCAAATCTTCGACGTCTTTTTTGCACGGATCACGCGCATGTCCTTTTAGAGCAGCATCCATTCCCACCAGCACGTCCAAAAACATTGGTGCACTGCAATAGCATAGACACTATACCAGTACCAATTCTTTGAACTTGAGTACAATTCCCAGGTACTATTATCCTCATTTTACGGTGCCTTTCCTATCTCACCGGAACTACTTCCCTTAATGCTTGAGTCCTTCGCTCTCCTTGGCCTTAACAGCTCCTGTCGTGGCCATGATGTCGACTCGGTCTTTTCGCCCGGTTCTACTGGTGTGGCACTGGTGGCTTCTGAACCCTCAGGGGCACCAAGAGAGGTGCTGCATTTCGTTGGAGGTTGCGACTGCTGAGGCCGTGGATGCTGTAGAAGAGACTTGGCAAGTTCAGAGTGGATGACCCAGCACCAGGGACAAGCTAGAGTCTCTGTGCTCTCTGCACACGTCACGGCCGCCTTGCAGTCGTCCTTGCTGAAGTGAGCTGAGACAACTCTGTGGCACGCCGTGAGTGAGATTCGGTCTCTCTGTTGCTTCGGTCTCTTTCAAAGCAGGACATTACTAGATTCCACCAACTGCACCTATTATGTTGAAAGTATCGACAGCATGCACTTACCCAGACGTGCAGTTCGCAACTCTGCGTCCTTCGGGAAGTTGAAGAAACTCAGAGAGGTGTTCCTATTACCCTGTTGCTATGACTGAAGATGCAACAACTCGTCACCATCTTTTTCAATGCCTCTGCCTCAACTTTGTTTTGCCTACTTAAGTCTTTTGGGTCAATCAGAGCCACTCTTAGGCCATGGGATTACTCTCTCACAAAACCTTGTGATGAAGCTGCTGCAGTCACACTCTGGTACATTGCAGGAGCTCACTGGACAAGGGCTAAGGGAAGAAAGGTTGGCTTTACAGATGCATAGGGCTACAGCCCGACCCGAAGATAGCCCGAGCCTGCACAATAAAAGCTAAATGCTGCTCTAGTTGTCTCAAACCGCTGCACTGCCCCGCCAGCGCTGAAACAGATTACGCAACAAAGGCCAATCCGGGCCGCCTTCGAAGTTATCACGTCCTTGGTCCGTCCTTCGTTTCTGATGAATAGAGACAGGCCAGATGGGCTTTTCAGGAGATGAGCACGGCTCTTCTGCAATTCCTGAATGTTGTTCTATGGCGACAAAGAGAAAAGCGGTCCAGATGTTGCACTTGATCGAAGTTCCGGCCCTATGCGTGGACTTCATTCGAGAGTCACAGAAGGACCTCACTCGTCTTCTCAAAAGCCGAGTGATGAAGTATCTGTCCACCCTTAGCTCTGGCCCAGACCGGTTTTTGTACACATTCAGACACAGAACAGTTTGGTGGCGCACTCGATTATGTCCCCCTCCCCCCATAAGTGTGCCTACCAAACGTTAGGCAGTGCGCAGGTCTATTTAGTGCCTCTCCTGTGTCAAGATGACGCTCAGTTCAGCACCCACTTATTAGCTGCTTGTCAATGTTGACTTTTTGGGGCTGGAAGAAAAATATGGCGAGAGTTTGACAGCAGCCTCGTGGAGGGAGAAACCATTGGGTGCGGAGTGACTAAGAAATGTATGAAGATTTGGGCGGATTGGGCCAAATTGAACCAAAAATGTAGGATTATTCTTAAGCCAGCTGTAGCGGGTCGGACCAAACTGTTCTCATCTCTTCTTGGACGTGAATGTTCATTCCCGAAGTTTTTAAAATTTGAAAATTTCTGTTCGGAGCAGGAGACTTTGTGAGAAGCTCCTTCAAAAATAACTACTGCCTCTGTCCAATAAGAAATTGCCTATTTAGGTTTGTTGTGCAGAATTAGCGGTGCTGGTTAAAATTTATGGATTGTACCTTAAATATGAGCATGATGAAAGGTCTTTCACAGGAGCCCACAGAGGTTCAAACAGAACCTCTTTGGGCCTGTTGAGTCTCTGTTGAACTTCTGTTTTCTTTCGGATTAGAAATATTAAGCCTAAATTAATTAAATATTTCGGCGTCTCCAGTTCTTAGCCCAGCGCTAACGAGTTGCTTGGAAGAAGACTTTTTCTAATGGTAGCAAGCAGTGGGACTTCACTGTACTGTCAGGATTCGAGTACAGGACTACTACAGGGTGTCCGCCAAACTCTGTGATATAAAAAAACGAGAATAACTAACATACGAGAAAAGTAATACAGTCGATTCTCGATTTATTGATAAGTTCTGTCAACACCAAATGAACCGTTAAATCAAAAACCAGCAATCTGGGGCTGTAGAAGCAATACACGTACGAGGCGTGTGCACGTCAATATGCGCGTTTGGATTTGGCCACCTACTGGTGAGCACAACCAAAAATTTGTTTAGCCCTTATTTCTCAACATAATCTCCTGCTCTCTGAATGCAGCACTCCCACCTCTCCTCCCACTTCCTGAAGGCCAGGGTGAAGTCGTCCTTGCACATCATCCTGGTGACCCTCTCCTATGCTGTTTTTACCTCATTAAGGGTGCCAAACTTGTC
>JAAUXU010056421.1_pt1 | contig 24479 bp, 20 predicted proteins | sample 7278151 | NCBI WGS metagenome assembly JAAUXU01 (sample SAMN14350113, study PRJNA611818) | marine sediment metagenome | isolation source: surface marine sediment (1.8m) | place: French Polynesia: Moorea | collected 2018-08 | reverse complement strand
GTACACATATAAAGCAAATTACTGTGAATGCATTCCAGAAGTATCACCTTTACCATCTTTTTGCAAATGTAGTGTTGCTATACGAACCCTTTCGCTGTAACCCTTATGTAACCCTGACAATTGACCTCGCGGTCAAATTTGCAACATGGGGTCTTTCGTGTCGCTGAAAGCTGCAGCAAGAGAGGTTGCGTTATCACTAAACCGTTTTTCGACAGCAGACTTGGAGTGGACACTTTTTTCCTCATTCTGCTTAGGCAGCCTCGCCTGCCCGCCGGCCTCGATGCGCGTTCTAGTTACACTTTACGAGTTTTGTAGTCCAGACAGGCCGATGAGGAGAGATGAACGACGCGGCACGGCAGTCACGGAAACAGCTGACAATGCTGTCTAGTGCAAGTGCCTGTCAATATCAGTGATTCCTTCGACACCACGATGATGTTCAAGCATTGATCCAAGTTGTGGAGGAAGATGGAGAATGGGTCGGATTAGTCTCCCATGCCTAAGTCTGTCATCATCTTAAACAGCGGGCAGCCGTGTCGTGTTATCGTTGTCGGGCTCTTCTCGTTGTCTCTGAGTTCCGCGTCTTCAGCAAGAATGAAGACTAATCGATCGAGGACGTAACATGCACTAACTCCGACTTCGCCTTGAGGGACCGAGGCAATGACCTCCCTCCTCCTTGCCCGCCGGCTGGCGGCGACAATGACCTCCACTTGTTGGAGGGACAGAGTTGCCTTGCCAAGTAAAGTTACAGGACGTCGGGCGTCGTTGGCAGCCTCCGTGGTGGAAGCCTTCCCGCTGAAGGCGGTTCGTCCCTACCTTCGCCTCATGCGCGCGGATCGACCCACAGGCACCTATCTCCTGTTTTGGCCGTGCGCGTGGGGTGCGGGGCTGGCAACGGCAGCGGGTGAGTGGCCGGACCCATCGCTGCTGGCACTGTTTGCCGCCGGCTCCTTCGCCATGCGCGGTGCGGGCTGCGTCATCAACGACTTGTGGGATCGCGACATCGACGCGCTTGTCGAGCGCACGAAGACGAGACCGTTGGCCAGCGGAGAGCTGGCCTCCGTCGATGCGCTCGCACTGCTGGCGGGCCAGCTTGGAGTCGGCCTCTACGTGCTGTTGCAACTCGATTGGAACACTGTAGTGCTGGCGTCGGCTTCACTCGGTCTCGTCGTAGCGTACCCGTTGGCCAAGAGAATCACGCACTGGCCACAGTTGGCGCTCGGCGTCACCCTAAACTGGGGCGCACTCGTGGGATTTAGTGCCGCTGATGGCGTCCACGTCCGTGCGTGCCTGGCACTTTACTCAGCCTGCATTTGTTGGACCCTGATCTATGATACCATCTATGCTCACCAGGATAAGCTAGACGACGCACAAGTGGGTGTCAAGTCTACGGCACTCATGTTTGGTGACGGCACCCCCAAATTTCTCGGGGGGGTCGGCGTCACCATGGCGGCGGCTCTTTGCCTCGCTGGCGTCTTGACCGAGCAGACCGTACCCTACTACTTGGGGGTGGCGACGACGATGGCGCTGTTGGGCAGACAAGTAGCGACTTTAAAGACTGATGATCCTCTAGACTGCGCAGCGAAATTCGCGGAGAACAAGTGGATTGGGCTCATCATCTTTCTCGGAATCACCTTGGGGACGTTGTGCAAGAAGCCAAAGTACAAAGATTACGACAAAACCTTGTCAGTGACGTGAGATCATCCCAGCTGAGCTGGAAAGGATAAATTTTTACCTACCTAGTAACACCTTTTTCGGGGCAGGACGTGGATGAGGAACGTTTCTAAGCGCTCACCCACGTCCTCATAAGCTGTGTTAAGTAGTTCTGTGAAGTCCTAGTCCGACTCCAAGTCGTCGTTGCATTTAGCGAGAAAATTTATGCATACTATTGGTACTTGCAATGCAAATGTAGGCTTGTGTATTCTCTGCTTCCATCATTCAGGAAGCAAAACATTACTTGTAGTCATCATTGTCAAATACAGAAAAAGTTGAAATCATCGCTAAGTGACGTTGCTAAAAGGAGGCAGTGTTTTTTTACTTATGGGGTATTTTACTCATGGTGTAATCATGAGTGGTCAGTGACAAAACGAGGGCATGCAAATTGTGCTTATCAAAAATGAACAGAAAAATCCATGTGTTCGTAATCATACGGAATTAAGAAAGATAAAGGTTAGTCTCTCCCCAAAAAGTAGGGTAGCCAAACATCCTCGCACTGAGGACCGTCTTGGGAGTTCCTGAGCTTCCTGATTTGATTCGCCAGCCAGTTGGCCTTGTTGCTTCTCTCGTCGGGGTTCAACTTGGCCAAAAGGTCATTTTGAAAGTCAAAGACGTGAGGAAGGCCTCGGTTCCGGTTTCTCAAGCACTCTTCTAGCACTTCCAAAGCGTCAAGGAAGATATCGCCAATATCCTCGTTGGCCCAGTCCCTTGGCTCCCGCCGCCTCGTGAAAAAGAGCCTCATGGCCACGGTTTTGAGCGCATAGCTGTACACGCTCTTCCCGAGGGCCTGGTTCTCATCCCGGAATTTCTAGGGCGGGAACCAACGTTCAAACAATTGTCACGAGTAAAGTTGCTTCCACTCACCTTGAGCAGTCTGATTACAGGCTTGATACAACCCATGTCGTGGATGATGCCACCTTCCTGCTCTTGGAAGGAGAGCCTCCAGAAGAAATCGTTGTGTCTGGCAGACTTTTTGGGCACAGCGTACACCTTCCGTTGGTGCGGGTTAGGGACACCAAAGTTACTGTCGATCACTCCTGCTCTCTCACGTAAAGCATCTCCAATCCTGGACAGGCCCAGAAGTTTCTCTTCGCTGAAGGCAAAGGCTGGGACCAAGTCCACCTCCAGTACCTCGCCAGGGAGAGAGTCATGTCGCTTGATGACGAGGGTCATGGCGGGGCCGCTCTGCTTCAGTTTCACCTGTCAAGCGGTACGTAGGCATTTTGTTCTAATTACCTTCCGCATGCACCAAAATAGAGTTTATAATTACTGAATCAACATATCGATTGGGTTCTCCATTGAGGGCCGAAAGTGCTCTGTCGATTAGGCTGTGCACCCACTGGGAGACGGACCTCGTGTTCAAGTAGAAGACGCCCGTGTGTGGATCGATTTCCAGAAAGTGTCGCTCAAGGGCTCTCTGCTGGGTCCTCAGACGATGGTTGTGGTGCAACAGGTCGCTGGGGGAGCTCACGAGAGAAATCTTCATAAATCCCTATGTGGAGCACGGATGTAAAGCTCCGACTGATGGCTGCTCCGTCCCTCACATGAAATACCTGTTCCACTCTCTGGTTGTCAATCCTCCACTTGGACTCCGAAAACGGCAGGTTGATCACCAAGTTGAGGTCGAACTCCCGGGGGTTGTCGATCCTGAGTCCATCGTAATACGAGCCAGTGTGGGACACGCGCTAAAACAACAGCTTGTGTGACAAGTTCTGGTGGGCGCATGCAGAGTGCACTGCTCACATTGAACAACTTATCAAAGAGCTCACGGTCCAGCTCCCTCATTTTCTTCACCAGCCTCAATTTTACGTACTGGAACAATGGAATGACTCATCAGTGGTTCAAGCAAATTTGCAATCCCCACTCACGTTCTCCACGACCTCCATATTCTTCTTCCTCTCAGAATCGTCTAGGCTGATGCGTCCCAGGACCCCCTGCAGCACGGTGACGGCCCTCGTCCTAGGCCTCTCCCTGTTGGGTGTCGCGGTGGGCTCCGCCATGATGGCCAACGGGGCGGTGTCCCTAATTGGCGTCCTATAGAAGGGACTGCTTACCATTGCACTAACCTCTTGCTTCTTTGTGGAAATGGACATTTCGTCAGACCCCTTCAAGTCGAACTGTCGACAGTGCAACCTTCTTGCCCAAATGTTACCGGTTTGCTTGACCTCGCTGCTCTTTGGAGTCAACGTACTTCTTTTGCCGACCTTGGTCGGGTTGCGCTCATCACATACCGGTGCCTTGTCCAAAAAGGGCGTGCCCATTCATGGAGCCAACTTTATAAGCATTATATGCGACTGGCGTGTCACAAAATTTAAAGAAGGCATAACTTGTCCCTTTGTGAAATTATTATAAATATTTTTCTTATTTTTTAAATCACTGACTGGGAGATTCTGATGCCAAACTGAATGAACTAAAAAAAGGCATTTTAAAAAAGTTGTTTAGTGTACAACAAACACTTGTGTGAAATCTTTTGATCTCTCAGTGGTGATGTTGTACCCTCAGCAGCTTCAGGGCGCAGCAACTATGCGCAGCAACCCCTTGATGACGTAGGAGTCAAGCCTGACGACGCTGAAGGTTACCAACCTTTCTGACTCGTTTGAGTCTCCAAAGAGCCAGTATGCAGCTAGACCAAGACCAACACCACCGGCTATGACACAGGCTATCTTTGCGTCGTCGCTTAGTCCTCCGGGGTCTGGAGCTCCCCTCCCATGGTCCGAGCTGGAGCGTCGGTTAGACATGATTCTCTGCTCCGTTCACTTGTCCGTTGGTGATGACTCGAGCGCACAACTCTAGCTCATCAGATGTACAAACGAGCTGGCTGGAATTGAGCCGTAGCGACCAGCTACGGCTCAATCCCTTTTGGGTGCCAAAATGCGAACCAGACTGATTTCGTCGTCCTTGAGGGGTGTGAGCCAGGCTCATCTCTGGTCGACACATTTCTACTGTAAATCCCCAAACATTTCTTGGGTGTCAGACACCTCTCCAGGCTCAGCTCAAGCTCGCACACGAGAAGTGCTGCTGTACTGTGGTCAAGTTGCTGGAAAAGTTCCAGAAAGAAAAGCATGACTTGCAGCTCGGGCTGGGCTCAACAAAGTCTGTGCATCACTACAATCAGCACACGGTCTACCGGTAATTCTGTGCTGACAGTGGAGAACACGTGTGCAACAGCAAGGGGAGGGAGCTGCTAATCACTGTGAAACTTCTACAGAGTGAACGAAGTAGGGTGGCTTCATAATAATGTTTAACGAGTGGTGAGGCGTCGTATTTCAAGAGGAGTTGGAGAGAAACTGTAGACATTTCTCGACTCCATCGGGATTCTTGATCGCAAAAAGAGCAAGTCTATGTGACAGAGGAAGTGAAGACCGGGTCATTTCTGCAGCCTCGACCACAAAGGCTGTTTTAGACTGTTTTTGTTTGCGTCCAAGCGAAAGTTTGTACTGAGATGAGCGGGTTCACAAATTCGGCCTCTGCTTCATCACTGATTCCTGCCCAAGGAATGTGTATGTACTCTGTACCAATTATACACAAACGTCTGGGCAAGTGGAACAATGCACATGATATTTGAGACCTTGACGATACTGACACCCCCCCCCCCCCGGGGTCGTCAATGCCTTTGAGCTTTGAAGTACAAGAGTTTGCAGTTGAACGTCACTTTTTGATGCATGTTGCATTTACTGGAGGGACACCATTATTGGTACGGTTTTGAAAAGTTATGCTGTACATTTTTGTTCCGTAGCGGGCCGTATAAATATACGGCCCGCTCCATTGAACTGGCAGCGGGCCGTATAACTTTGCCGCTCACTCCACTGTAGTGTAGTACAGTGGTATACTGATGCGTACCATACGGTCTGCCCACAGTAGAAAATAAGACCCGCACGTAAACAAAAAAAAGAAGTGCCATTAAGGTATGTAGTGCGTGTACAGCTATGGACTCCAGAAATATAAGTTCAAGTTCTGGAGAGTCGAGGAGCTGAAAATAGTCGGAAATCCAGACTTCCCTAGATGGGGAATTCCCGCTGGTTGAAGGCTGCTCCAGACGCACTTTACAACCACATGCAGGGATCAGGGATGGGAAATCGGTCCCTGAGGAGATATCTGATCAATCGATCATCAGGAGCACACTTGGTCCAATCAATCCATCAATCGCCATTAATGTGGAGGGGGTCTTTTGCTGGCAGCACAGGAGGTATATATTTACATTTTTTCAGGAAATAGCCCGAAAATCCGTCAAGTACAACAGCGGCTTCTCGCACTGTGCACCGTGCCACACTTTCAGAGCTGACCTTTTCTTCTGCAACTTCATGACTTTCAGATGTCATGAGCAGGGTCCACAGCATTGTCAGAGTTGTCAGACTCAAGGACAAAACTGAACTTTTGGTTGGTTCGGATTTGACCAAACATTGCGTGATGGCTAAACAAAAATACCCTGGAAGATTGCTCACAAAGGGAACATTTTAACTGCGATTGGTAAAACGACATCTAAACAATTATGTCGAACCTCTAATTGGATAATTAATCAAGCAATCAGTTATCTCTCCCACCGGTAGGATTCTGCTACGGTGAGAGTTTAGAGTATTGCAGAAGAAAAATGGACTGGCACTGATTACAATATGGAAAATGGACTTGTACCGCCAATATTTCTGTACTCAGTACACGTCAGCTTTTAGACATCACTACGGAAATATACCCGGAATAACTTAAAGAAGTTAAGAAACAAGCGGTGAAGCTTTAAAATTGAATTTGGTGAAAATCAACCTGGGCTGAATCTGGTCAGTTTTTTGCTCCGTTTTGTCGGAATTTTGGAGGATGAACGTTTGTACAAAAGTACTGGCAGACTTGTACTGCAGATACTTTTTCTGTGAGGTACTGATATCGCAACGTAAGGACATCTTACGAGCCGTAATGAGTGCTGCACTGCAGTACTTTAAAATGCAGTCCTGTCAAGTGTCCTGTTTCGGAGCCACCCAGTAGGACCCTCTACACTTGCAGCGCGTAATTGTACCCTTTACTTGCTCTGCAGGGCAACTGACCAAATGGCCACTGAAACGACATTCATGAATTTCAAGATAACAAACACAATCTCAAAGGGGGTTCTCAACAATCTCGAATTGAATTTTTTGTCCTACTTAGGATGCCTCTGCGCTATTGGTCCATGTGGCAATGCCACGGTAAGCCCGTCTGCCTCGTGGCCGCCTGAGACGATCACGCTGCCTTGGATCACGGGGAAAAAACAGTGATTTACTTCTTTTGCTTCACAACGTACTATTATTTGGCCTATGTATCCTCGACGGGCCTTTCCGGACCCTGGATGGACTCGCTCGACTTTCCCCCATCAATGACAAGTGCAATTGTTCAAGTGCGATGACGTTCTGGTCTCAGACCCCAAAAGTCTGCACTTCCAACAACTTGTGGTGGTGTCTTTATGGAAGCGAACTTGTACTTACGTCGGAAGGTGAGCGTCCAGCAGCTCCTGCGCAAGAACGAGGACGTTGCCCGGCCGAGCGAGACCCTTCAAGTGTACGATGCCTCCTCCAGAAGAATAGGACATTGATTATTAGAAAGGAGGTTAAACGTACGATTACTCAGTTTTCAGGTGTGCGCTTTTTCGTACACTTTAAGTTATTGTTTGAGCCTCGTCAGAACGCGGTGGGATTAATTGTAGCACGGACAGCCTGAAGACCTCATCGACGAAGGTGCGCTCCGACTTGTCGATGGACACCGTGAATGCCGTGTGTGCAGTCTTCCCTTGGTGATTCATTCCATTAGAGGATTTTTCTCTATTTTAGCTCTCAACTGCTTACTTGTTTCGTACGTTTCAGTTGCTCTGTAAGTACTTAACATCCAAGAACTGATAACGCGTATTTCTCCGGCTCCAATACTTTACGGCCTCCATCTCCGTGACACTGAAAGATTTCATCGTCCGTCAAGCTGGGGGACTCTAAACCCTCCACCTTCATCAAGCTGGGGGACTCTAAACCCTCCACCTTCATCAAGCTGGGGGACTCTAAACCCTCCACCTTCAACAAGCTGGGGGACTCTAAACCCTCCACCTTCAACAAGCTGGGGGACTCTAAACCCTCCACCTTCAACAAGCTGGGGGACTCTAAACCCTCCACCTTCATCAAGCTGGGGGACTCTAAACCCTCCACCTTCATCAAGCTGGGGGACTCTAAACCCGCCATCTCCATCACCCCAAAGGACACAACACTCGCCAACCGCCTCACCCTGAAGGACTGAACATATCATTAGTGCGGCATTAAGCGGAGAAGAGAAAAGCGTACATTTTAGTATAACGTTTTATTCTCAACCGGGATATATTTTCCACACACAAAATATAGCCAACATTCATTCTTCACATAGTACAAGTGCGTAGACAAAACGTACGCACACACATACTACGTATACGTAGCGGTTTTTTTCTTGCTTGCTGCTTCAATCTCGGTCGCCCCCTGTAAATCTAAGCGGAAAAACACAAAGGTTCTTTTGAAACAAGAAATCCTTGCATAAAAATTTGACTTCTTTTTTTGCTAGCAAAATTTTCTTTTTTTTTTTTTTTTCGGAGCACCGTTTTTTTGCGTTATTCTACTGCTAAAATGTAGAAAAGTGACGAATTGTTTGGTGCCATTTGTCACTACTAAAGAAGGCAAGCATCTAATGTTTTATATACGTTTGGGCCTAATAAATGTTAGTTATATAAGGAGGAGAAACTTTTCTTCCAGGGAGATTTCGAGAGTTCAAACACAATTCTCCTTGCTTTTTTCCAGCGTTCTCTGCGACATTTTTCTTTGGTCGCCGTAGCTCTTATTAGTAGTAGACTAGCATACATGTCTATTGACTAATCACAGATACAAACATAGTGGTGTGTATGTATACATATATATATACACATTTATATACCTAAATTATATATATATGTATACTTGTTGTAGTATTACGTACAGCTGCTGCCGCCCCCTGAAGATAAAAGGAAATGTCAGTTAAGAACACGTTCAATCAAACTTTTCTTCCTGCTTTTTTTGGTTTTTTTTTGCTTTCTTTTCTTCTTCAGTCACATATGAAACACACGGTAGCAGCAGCATCAAAGAGAGCCTTCGTACATGTGTTAAGTACGTATCATGGCAGTTGTGGGCTCACTGTTGTTTGAAAAGAAGGGGTAAACTTGCCTCTTTTGCGTGTGCTTATGTTTGCATATGTGTGTGTGTGTGTGTGTGTGTGTGTAGGGGGGAGGGGGTGTAACGAACTATAGGGGGTGGGTGGGTAAGGGGGAGAATTTTTTTTTCCGTTTGACAGGCACCAAATAAGTTTGTATAGAGAAAGAGTTTGTTTGGTTTCTTTTTTTATATCGGCGGCAGCGATATTATTAGGAGTGCGAGTACGTAAAACGTTTGCGGAATCTTCTTTACAGGGTGTTTTTTTGTGTTGCTAAACAAACTTCGCTTGAATTATTGGGCGCCCACTTCTACCAAGTATTGGCATATTTACATCTGTTCCTTTCTCTCTTCTTCTCATCCACACTGACATAGTTTTTCTTACATAACTGAATTTATGAAGCAGTAATAAAAGCGCTGAGATTCACCTTATGAGAGATTTTTTTAGTTTTTTTTTTAATTTTTTTGTCGCTGAGCAAGATTTTGAGCATGGTCTCGAGCGCGCGGTTCTGTTTCTCCTTCTTGCTTTCTTTATTGCTGCTGCTCACGAAGAAGCCGACGATGTTCTTCTTCTGTATGCACACGCGCAAGTGTTTCTTTTTTTTCTGTGTTTTCTGTTCCTGCTCGAGCCCCCCTCATGGGTCTTTTTGCCCCCTCCCTCAGCGTGATGATTGTGTGATTCTTCTCTCGCTCTCTCTCTCTCTTTCTTTCATCTCACGCAAATCTCTCACTCACTCATGTGTGTGATACTGGAGAACACAGTGTGCGTCTGAAAAATGGGCTATGTAAAAATCTGCTTTACCAACTTCTTTTTGCTTCTCAAATAATTGTCAAGGGAGGGGAAGGGGGCAAGGAAATGTTTTCGTACCTTAGAACAGCTTTTTTTCTTCGTTTTCTTCTGCTCTACCTTCTACGTACGTGGATCTGTACAGTACAATGGCAGCAAGAGGCAAAGTCACATGTGTGGGTGGGGTTGGATTCATCCGATGGCAAACTCAAAATCTTGTGCAAGATCGTTGTTTTTTCGTTCTTTCTGAGTGTGTAAAGGGTTTGGGGGGAGGGGGGGAACTGCCTCGTTTGTTTTTTTACACATAGTCTCTTCCTAGACATACACACACACGTCAATATTCATCAGTCTTTATATCTCTAGAACTCTTCTTATTGGCTGTGTGAGCATACGTGGGCAGAGGGGAGGGATAAAGAGGCCCAAATTATTTAGCTGCATGATGTTATCGTAATAACTAATAACTGCTGTAGTAATGGAATAGCAGATTTTCTTCTCACGTCATGATGTGTGTGTATGTGTTAGGTGTGTGTCTTTGCAAAGAAAGGGTATGAACATTTTTTTCCCTTCTAATGTCTTACAAGTATAGCGTGTAGTAGTAATTTTAGCATACTAATAATCATTGTATGAGAAGCTACGAAAAGACTTCCTGATAGGGGCTGGGAAGTGGAGGGGTTGGGATCGGATCGGGAGGACTTGCAAATCCAGTTTTAGTCGTCACACGAACTCCCAGAAAACGGCAGAAGGAATCTGAACACAAAGTCAACGAGAGATTTCTTGTTATAGCACCGGTTTGTGGTTCTTAAGTGAGTCGTCTCTCGGCAAGGATGGGATGGGACTAGGGGAGGAGGGGGGGGGGGGTCGGGGTGGCGGGGGGTCGGGAGGGGGTTGGGGTGGTCGGGGTCTGAACACTTTTTCTTCTTCCTGTCTTTTGTCACTTTGCTGTGGTCCTTCAGACCCCTCCCCCCAAGGTACCCTCCCCTCCATCCCTCCACGCCCCCACCTCTTTTCCAACCCTTCGATCTGGCAGTAATAATCATTTTCTTTTTGCAACCGAGGCGACGTTCGGGGAAACGCTTTTCTTCTTCCCTGGCCGGGGAGGTGATGATGATGATGATAGCAGTGATGATCATGATGCTGAGAGCAAGGAGATCCTGGAGATAGAGAATCCCTTCCCGACCCTGGATGAACGCCAGGGTAAAACGACATTTCTTTTCTTCCTTCCTTTTCTACTACAGAGTTGTTGGCTCATCTCTCAGCAGTTCTCGCTGGCCGCTGCTCAATCGCTCGACAACGCACCACCGACGATCCGTGGTTTCCCCGAAAAAAAAGATGTCATCGACAGAAGTGTCTCTTTTTTTTGGTTTGCTTCTCCCTGATGGCGAGAAATCCTGGCCTAGGGCTGCGTTAGGTTGTGGTAGGCACACAACGACTTCTAGATCGTGGTGGTGGATGTCGACGAGCTGGCTCAAGTGTCCGAGAAGTCCTTGCCCAGGTGTCCAAGCTTCCGCGCCAGCTCGTGCATCACCTCTTTGAAGATCATCGAGTCGACATTTTGTCCTGCAAAGAGGAGGGGGGGGGGGGGCGATCAGTGGTGCTTGCGAAATGCTTCACTGGTCAGAGGAGTGAAGAAGACCTCATGGCAACCCTGTCGGCATTCAAAAATGGGGTATGGGGGGTTCCTGCCCTCGGATTACCGGGTGTCCAGAAAGTTCCCACTCATCTCTAAAACCCTACTTCTGATTTGGCAACGCTGCTGTTTTCCAGAAAGGTTTCGGGTCGATACTGCATAGGGACTTCCTGGACACCCGGTACTTGACCGCTGGCGCAAACTGTTTATTAGCTCAGTCTGACCTACGGTGTCTGTTGTGCCTCCAACCACATCTACATGTCCATACATGCGCACAAGTTAGCGACGCCGATCTTGCCCCTACTGCTAATCTCGTTTGTCATCAAGGACATCATCCAGATTAGGTAAGTGATGCTAAGCATAGGTTAAATACCGAGCATATAGAAGAGGAACCAGTCTCCAACGTAGCTCTTCTTGACGATGGTGTTGATGACCTCTCTGCGGATGAGCCTGAACCTAATGTAGAGCAGGTAGGCCCTCATCTTGGGGCTGATGACAATGACGACGCGGTACACGATGACCAGGAAGCTGAGCACTGCCAGCAGAATGAACCAGAACCACAGGAAGATGTAGACCTTCTCGTTGACGATATTGAGCGGGAGCAGGCACAGCGCATCGTGCTTCTCCACTTCACCTGAAGTGCCAAACTTGTGGAATGTGCACTTCGTCATCCTCGGGAACACATAAATGAGCGGGTCCAGGCGGTCCTCCTGGTCCTGCTCGGCGAACGCGATCACCTCCAGGCCGAACGTCAGGAAGGCCCCGTCAAAGAAGCGATCCATCAGAAACATTTGGCCTAAGAAAAAGAGAGAGAGGGAAAAAAACAAAAGATTTCGGTTAATATATCATGAGTACACGTACAATACATCTGTTACATACTGTGTGAGTCAAAAAAAAATCTCAACAGTCCCAGCCTTTGCGTGCAATCACATTTACGATTCTGACGCGCCCGCCTAAAAAGGATGTTATTAAGGACGGTTAGAGCAATTCTCTCTCTATTTCTCTCCCCTTATGTACAAATTCGCACACTTAGCAAAATTGGCAATGGTTTTAAGCCTCTCCATGGGTTTCCTTTCTTCTTCTGCAAGGTTATACAGCTGTTCGCAACATATATACTGTTGCCACTCAGCTCCTTGAGGCTCATTCATCTATTACACCATGTGAACCTTCCAAATTTTGTGACACAGCCCAGATGTCCTACATCAATGTCACTGCCAGGCGCAGGAGCTTGGACCACGCCAACATGCTCTTCATCTACTGCCATCTCCGAGTGACGACGAGGTTGAGTCACTCTGGTTCCACTGCCACGCGTCCAAGGCCGGCGGCCTCGCCGGCGGCCTCGCCGGCGGCCTCGAGGCCGCAGCTGTACGTACGAGGCCAGGTCATGGAGAGAGTGGAGGCAATAATGAGCTCGCTCTCTCCCTCGTTCCCATGTTTCTGTGGATGCCTCCTCCTCTTTCAGTTTGAGTTTGCCAACATTCTCTTCTGGCCTACTTTGGGAGGCATGAGGAGGGATAAAACGACGCCATAAGGGTGTCAGACCTCTCAATCTTCATTTCCAGCAAAGACAAAGGGGGAAAACTTGCTTGTTTCGCTTTGACGGAGCTCTGTGGCCTCGACCATAATTGCCAGGAGTCCTAGGAAAGAACTGAAAGATTTATGAAGTACCTGGAGAACAAATAGGGTGTGAGGAGCGAGAGAGAGAATTGGCAAAAGCTTTTTCTCTAGCAAGGAGACATATGATCCCACCATGGTTGCGGCCCCCACGTTCAAAGCGTCGGGGTCCTGCTTGCCTGGGCACAAACTCCAGGCTGGCTGGCATGTTTGCTTTCTGCCTTGTCAACCCTGCCCTCAGTGGACTCGTCCCCGCCTCTCCTTCCCGCTGCTATCTGGGTCTTGAAAGTCCCCGGACGCTTCGCTTTTCTGCGCTCAGTGGGCGGCCCCGGGACGTCAGAGCACCTTTCTTTTCTCTCCTGAAACTGGTGCTCTCTGGGTGGAAGGAGGAGGAAGAAGACACAAAAAGAAGACGCACAAAAAAGACACCAAACATGTGTCAGGACTGGGCGGCGGCCAGGCCGGACTTGACCAAGTCAGACACGTTGATTGACGTGCTGTCGCATCTCCGCATCTCCGCGCTGCTAACTCACTGTATTAATCCCACTGCAGCGTCTAGGACAACGATTTCAACCAGCGGCTGCTGGAATCTCTGCATGAGTTTTGAGCGAGAAGTCAATGCGGATGACGAATCACCAATAAGACGAGCATCAACTTTGCACAGCGATCTCCCACATTTTCTTGACAGTTCAGAGAGATCGTGTGGGCCTCAAACGCACACGTCAGACGTTGGGCTCTGTCTTTTGACGCCTCCCACGGCATGCAACAACGACAACAATTTCTGATCTGCTACTGCAGTGGATGAGACCTTTTCTATCAAGTGGCTTTCTCCTCGTCCTTCTTATTGACCTACTAGCATAATGGCTTTTGGGCATCAAGCCCTAGGCCTAGCGAGGCCTCCCTCCTCTCTTTCTCCCTCTCGATACCACATTTGCAAAGTTAGACAGCTCGGCAACGAACGGAGAAAGCACAGAAAAGATGTCGGTTGACAAGTATCGAATGGAGGAGGGAGGCAGGACCATAATTCAACGTCAGAATATTACGGATGTAGCAGAGATCTGTGAATGCGCGGTATGGTAGTAGAATTTCATTGATAGTGGGGATCCCCCGGGGAGCCCGTGAGAGTGTGTACTGGGGGCGTGGGCGGTGGAGTCGCACTTCATCTCTGTCACGACAGTCCTTAAATTCATTCTCTACTCTAGGAGAAATATATTGTCTGCCTCAATCAAAAACCTCACACACACTCAAGTGTGTCCTACACTGTGAGTCACAAAAGCTCGCATCTATGATGAGGCCACAGTATGAGCTGGACTTTGGGGGCAGAGTTTGCCCTAATTGCCACATGAGTTACAGAAGGCAGGGAGGAAACTGTTTTTTGGTGGCTCACACACCAGGCAAAACATATTGGGGGTCCTGTTTAAACAGTTATTGGGCGGAGGCCTCAAAAGGCCTGACAATCAGCATCCAATGTGACGCGCAGAAAGTTACTATTGAATATTGCTGGGAGCGATATCTGCTTGGTACATTGACCGCGTGTGCGTGATTGCTTGAAGTAGACGTCGAAATCAGTGCCCATTTTTTTTGCAGCTTCAAAACCCAAAATAGACCCAATGCACTCAAAGTTGAGCCAGCCCAATGAACCATTGCTCGCTTCCAATTTCCTGATGGTCCTGACTCTTTCTCTCGCATGACCGATTCCCCCCCCCCCTCCTGCGCTCACGTATCAGAGGGTTGAGTCAAATCTGGGCTCCACTCACGCGAGGTAGCGTTAAAAAAATTGGGTCAATCTGTGTGAGTGCGTGTGTTAGGCCCAATTAAAACACTGCTTTCTCTCCGCTTGCTGGGCCTGCCTAGGCCTGCGTTCGCCGTCCCCATTTCTTCTCTCTCTTGTAGCGCTATAAAATTCTTTACAGGCCCATTAATCTGCATGCGCCCTTGCCAAATTGGGCTTGGAGAGGAACCAGAATAAATCTACCGCTTCGCATATTTGCACGTCTCCTTCAAAATGAATGCTTTATGTTCATAATGGGCAAATGCTGCAAGAGATAGAGCTGAACACACACACGCGCGCGAGCACACACATACACACACGCATACTCACAGCGTTCTGTTAAGGAAACAAGAGGCTCTACAAAAGTGCACGCGCAAATAAACCAACTTGGTCCTGAGTCCCCACAGGTCTTCGAGTGGTTCTTGTTCTCCTTGGAGGGGGTGGAAGCTGGAGAAGAGGCGGGCTCCAACTTCGGGCTAACCAATTCAGCAACATAAAAGTTGCCGAGCAGTCAATGACCCGGCACTGGAGAGCGACGAGCCTGGCATTTGTGGTCCTCGTCATCGATCGAGGACTGACGTAAAATATATGCTGACTTTATTAAGTCTGCAAGGCCGAACAACGTACTGCAGCAATTTGCCCGAGGAGACGCAGAAAATCTGGCCAAACTTTTCTCTCAGCTCTGTGAAGACAGAAGGAAAGAGACTTGAGGAAAATCCTCGACCAGGGGGTCATTAGCAGGTCTGTTCAGAACAACCGTGGTCAATAGCAACGTTAATCACCCCTAATGATGAAATATTACTTTGGTGTCACAAATCTGTGAGGGAGGCCTCTCCTTGCTTCTCCAAAGAGCTACACCAAGACCAGATACTTTCCTGTCTGTCCAAGGAGCAGCAGCTGGCAGTTGAAGAGCGTTCAAGAGCACCAGGAGGAGGAGAAGAAGAAGTCATGGAAGACGAAGAAGACGAAGGAGAAGAAAGAGAAGAAGAAGACTGTGGTGGTGGCAACATTAGCAGAACTACTCTCAAAGAAAGTTTGCCTTGCTGCTGCGGCCTCGGCGGCCTCGGCGACCGTCCAGGAGGCCGCTAGGATATAAAGAAAAGAAGAGAAAGAAGGAGCTCAACAGAAGATTTTAATCCTTTTTTGCGTGAAGAAACAAAGAAAAGAAACATCTAAGGAATTTTGCAACGCCGGAAGATAAGGTTGATTCTCTCACTGCCGCTACATTTAGCTGCTCTTTCCCGTGATTGAGCACCAGTAAACCGTAGTTGCTGAAGCAGGGAGAGCGGACGCAGAAGCTGATCTGAGCTGGTCTGAGGCAGAAGTAGAAGCAAAAGCTGAACTGAGCTGAGACAGAAGTTGAATTGAGGCGGAAACTGAACTGAGGCAAAGGCTGAACTGAGGCAAAAGCTGAACTGAGGCAAAGGCTGAACTGAGGCAAAGGCTGAACTGAGGCAAAAGCTGAACTGAGGCAGAAGCAAAAGCAGAGCCTGAGCTGGGGCAGAAGGAGGTTGGAGCGTTAGAAGAATGGATGGGATAGACCCTACACCACAACAGAGAAAGAAACGCTGCTCAGAGAGCTTCCTGCTCATTTTGTGGGCATTATTTTCTAGCCCCAAAACCTGAGTGTGGAAAGCGTTCTCCTTTATATGGGTGCTTAGGGAGGGGAAGCTTTACAGTGACGTAGACACAGGATGTGACACACACAGCCAGCCCTGACTGGTAGTAGGAGGGGGGGGTTAACCACTTAGCCACCTCCCATGGTTAACAGCAGGGGGATCACCAAGTTTTACTATAAGACTTGCTAAATAAAAGTGTTTTTCTGGACCCGGTTACTTGACAAGAGGTCCTAGCACAGACGCTGCCAGTGTAAACGTGGTCTTAAGAGGAAAGAAAAGAGGAGGTAGAGAAGTACATTAGACAAGAAAGCTCGAGAAGACGCTGATAGAATGCTTGGCTCGAACAGGAATTAATCCTTGAGTGGTCTCGCCAGCAAAGGGTTATTTCTTCGGGTGCGCCCGCACCATCTCAGAGTTGCCACATGAGTATGTGTTACATGATATAGAAAAGAACTAGAGAAGGAAACGTCTGCCAATTTTCGGATTCCCCCTCCCCCCCTGCGATCTGGTATGGCTGCTCAGTAAAAGATAAAGAAAACTTCTTTGGCAAGAATCAATGCTTTTTAAAGCCCTGTTGTCCTCCCTCCAAGGGCCAAGACTTCTCTCCTGCACACGCAGCAGAAATTGCAAGGCCAACAACTCCCACTGGATGACGACGAATGCAAAAAAATGAAGTTGTTGTAGGCCTCGTTGCGCTCCTTGCTGCTGTCTAAATTTTGCCATGTCCTCCACGTAGCCAAAGAGGGAAAAAAAGCAAACTTTAAAACAACGGTCGTGGTGTGATTCTTGGAGGAAGGGGGGGGGGAGGGAGAAAATGGAGGCACGCCATTTCCCACTTTTTATCACTGGCCAGTGGAGCGAGACCACAATGGTTATTGCCTCTCCTCTGCATGCTCTGGAAGCAACTGTGCTACATTATTATGAGAAGCAGGGATCTCAAACAATAAATGACGGCATTGGCGCAGGTATGTTGGGCTGGTGATACGTCTGCAATGTCCACGGCGGCATGAAAGCCTCCCCCATGTCTGGGATGACTGCCCTGGTCAGGATTGGGAATGGTCGTCCCAGCTGGGGCTTCAGGTCGCGTACCCCAGATCCAACGTGTCGGACTTGTCGTTGTCAAAGTGCTGGAGGCTTTAGACGCTGGCGGGCAGTCGAAAGCGTACTCAGAGTTGTTCTTCTAATGCTGTTCTTTCACATCATCTAATCAGGGTTGACACTTTGACTGGTGAGGACGCCAAATCCAGATCACATTGTACATAGATGAATTTTGTCCTTACAGCACAGTAACATTTATTATGGAAATCTTTGGACAGTGTGGTCGTTTTGCATGATATTTTGTTTTATGGCGATGGCGAAAATTGCTCAGTCTCCCGCAACCTGAACTTTGTGGCTGCAGTCACGCAAAACTCCTGATTTATCTGGAACACCCTGTACCGTCCGTGTACACAGGGTGGCTCAGGCAGAGCTGGAGCTCATCCTGAGTCACGCAAAACTCCGGATGCGATGTTGAACCCCACGAACGTGTAAACATCAGCAAGAAGGGAGAGAGAGAGAGAGAGACTGCACCGGGGGGGGGACTTGGTCACGGACGGGAAGGAGGGCAGCAGCCCCGACATGGGGAAGGGTCCAGAGGGAGAGACAACAACCCACATGTGAAACAATACCCACTTTGATGTCCGGCAACTCACCTACGATGTTGACTAGGGCTAGGAATTCACAGAAGAAGTATCGGTAGGCCCACCAGTTGTGGTGCTTAAGGTTGTCTGCGAGGTAGTCTAAGAGCAGGCGCTTCTTCTGTCGCTTCTCCACGTCCTGGACGACGCCAATGTCCAGATCCATCATGAGCGCGTGGATCTTGCCAGCCTCCCAGTTCTTCCAAAGCCACCGAGGCACGTAGAATAACAACGCCTGGAATGACAGAAACGAATCTATCACTGTTGATCATGCTCAAGGGTTGGCAGGAGGATAAAAAAAAAGACGAGAAAATATAGCTCCTGCAGCTGAATTACTCTAGGTGAGCTCAGCAGTACAATAGAAAGAAAGATTAGACCGAAATCACGGTGTGAGTGATGACGGCCCCTTTACAACCCCTCGGTTGATACCGTCCTCAAAGCTTTCCACCCTCTGCTTCTTCGGGCAGTCGCGAACCCGCCGGGTGTCGTAAAAAAACCCCTTTGCCGATCGTTGCGTGTGTACAGGGCGGCGCAGGAATTGCGCTTCATGTTTGACAACGGCCTCATTCTGCATTCGTCACACATCCAGTGCATGGAAAGCCCCCGAAGTCCTCTGTGGTGTTGGAGGCCATCACAATGTGCCAAGGCCTTCATTAAGCGTGCCGTCGAGGCCTGAATCCAACTATGAGGCCTCTGTGTGACGTCTACATGGAATGGATTTCAACTACGCCGGATGGCAGCACAGCTACTTGGCCACCCTGTGCCGCCCGCCACGTGCCTCTCATGGCACGCACGGACGTGAAGGAAGCTTTTGCCAACTTTGTTGTTGTTGTTGTTGCCGCTGCTGTGACTCCCTCTGATTGATTCATATTTGCCAGTGCAAGCAGCTCCTCCTAATGCACTGCGAGTGAGCACACAATGACAAGAGCTGCCCAACTTTTCATGAATGCTGGAAGTATAGACTGAGATAACATAACAAGAAGCTCATCCTATCTGACTTCCCTGAGAGCCCCGTAAAGCACACGACATCTACGTAATGAAGGCGGTAAAATAGCGCACAAAAAAAGGCTGACGTCGTCGCAGCTGAGTGCAGAAGTCCCTAAGTAAGAGGTGTGGAAATGGGAGAAGCATTGCTTTGAAATGTCCGTGACCTTCTTGGAAAGAGAGAGCGAGCAGCGGATCCAAGGACAGATAAGACTTTTTCGCTTTCACACACCGCCCACCGTGTGAGTCGAACAAAGGCGCAGACCGAGACCCGGTCCAGCGTCGGTGTGGCACTTTTCGTCGCTCACACTGTGGAGTCGGGAGGGAAGAAAAGATCCTCTACCAAGGCCTCTTTTTTGCCGCCATGAGAACAAAAACCCGGCGAGACCCGACAAAAAAATGGGCAACCGTATGCAGTAGTTAAGGTCGGTTGGCTGCGAGGGAGGGGGAGGAGAGCGAAGGAGATGAAAAAAACATCGATTTGGCCAAAGTGAAAGCTGTTATACTGCTTTCTACTTCGATGTATTCTTGGCACACTTTCCCCTTCATTAAATCTCAAGAGCCAGAAATACTTTTTGGATTGGGGAAAGTCGGATCCTTCTTGTACACCTCGCGTCTTCCCTAGGTGAGACTCTTGATGCCGTAAATGGCGTCCAATCAAAGAGAAGAGAAGCCTCTGAACACTTCACTGATCACCTTCAAGAGCAGACAAAGTTGGTGACAAGACTCTGTCAGGCATGAAGAGGAACCACACACAGGCACACACACACAATGGTTGACAATGTCACGCTTTAAAGTTTGCAGACATCATTTTTGACCCATCCTGTTGAGAGGAGGCTGTACAGGGTGGCCCAGGTAAATGACGACGGACTGGCAGCCACTCTGGTCCAACCATGTGGCCACGGGGACGGAGGAGGTGGCCGAGAGCTGCTTGAGTAAGGTTGACTTTCCCCATGCGTCCGCTCCAACAGCTCGGACATGTCCAAGTCGGTGAGATGCCAGCGGAGCCTGAACGGGCTTTTCATCCGCAACATCCATGCCCAAACTCGGGGAGGAGCGCACTCATCTCCGTCACCCTGTACGTACAGGGTGCGCGTGTGGGAAGGGGGGGATTGCTTCATCCTACTGCAGCCTCTGCTACGTGATGACCAAGTAGAAAGCTGCCAGTCAAAGCTCTGAGCCCAATGGAGCTGCTGCTGTCGTGCCAACACAGCAACCTCCTCCATCCAACTCTCCTGGCCACGTTGCAGCCGGGGAGTATCTGCCCGATTGCCCCGGTCGTCCTGGCATCCGGGTGGTAGTCACAGCGACCTCTACTATTTCATAACAGTCACTATTTCATACAGTGTGCAATGATTTTTTAATCGGTGCTAAAGCGTTCATCAAGTCACTCAGTCACCAAGTAGAGAGTAAAAACTCAGCAGCAAAAAAGTTCATCGAATGAGCTCACGGAATGAAAAAAAAACTACTTTTTTAACAAATTTTGGTTTTTTTCTTCTTCTTTCAGGTCGTCAGAAAAGACTTTTTCCACTGATTTTCACAGGGAAAAAAGTCGATCTGCGAAAGAGAAAATGCAGTCAATTCCGATGCAGATTCGATGCTTGAGTACCCGGAAGAAGTCTTAGACGGACATGCCCTCGTTGTAGCACAAGCACTACTTGCTCTCCATGTCAGTGCTGCCGATAGTCGACGACATCTGACTTTATCAGTACCACGTTAGGCTGAACTTCGACTTTTTATCCACTCAGAGATGGACATGCGCGCTGAATAATTAAGACTTTGTTAATAATTAAGACAAGAATTAGCAAGAAAAATCACTCCCGACACAAGTGGTATAATGAAACAATTACAACATAAAAAGTCAGGGTTGCCATTGCTACTGTACTTTTTTGCCCCGTTCAACACCTCCTGAGGCCAGAATTGCTACGCAACATTGACACTCGAAGGAGGCGTCCGGCAAAAAAATTGCCTCGCAGAAAATTAACAACAGGCCAAAAATTTGCCAGCGGCGTAACGATTTTCCGTCTTGTGAGCTCATCCATTATTCACAGCTGACCTTGGAGGAGCGGGCCAAAAAAAATATAAATAAGGCCAGCGCCTGCTTTGTATGTGCCTGCCTTGAATGCCTGACGTATATGACACAGGAGGTAAAAATTACCACTTCGCCACGTTTCTTCTAGGCCTCTTTTTTGCCACATGACCACAGCTGAAGAAATTATATCGAGCCGTCCCCTCCAGCATTTAGGCCTTTCCTCCTAGGCCTTTCTACGCCCTCCGGGGAAGAAATCATCAGACGTGCACATGAGGGACATGCAGAGGATTCCTCCTCTCCTACATCTTTTCTTCCAGGCAATCCGTTAACAAGCTTTCACTGCACGCGACCTGGTAATATTGTTATCACTGTAGCTGTGGCCACCAAACATGTACAGGTTGGCTCAGTAGGGCTGGAGAGGACCCCTTCTGCTGTTCTTGCGCAGACGTCTGAAGATGAGCTCTTGTGTATTTGAGGCGGAGATCAGGACCGCGCTGCCAACTGGCATTCTGCGATGCCATTTTTTTTTTTACGCGAGATTGGCATTTTTCGAGTCTTTGGAACTCGTGTGTTTGGCATATTTTCGACGCCGGGGCCTGACTGAGTGGTTGGCACGTCTGGAGGGCAGCGTCTTTGCCTAAATGGGCATGTCTTCCTGGTCGGAGGATGGCAACCCTGGCCGTGGCAGCACTGGCGGGAATGAAGTCCGCAATCGAGACGAACTCGTGTCTGCCAAAGTTCTGACACGACCATATCGGTTCACACTTTGATGAGTAATGTTGTCGATGCGACTCGTGGTGTCTTCATGTGATGACCAAACAGAACAGCGAGGGAGTTGAAGCTGAAACTGAGGCTGTGAAAAGAAAAAGGGGGGGAAAAACCGCTCTTGTTCAGCCTCATGCTGATCCACGGGGGGGGGGGGGGGGGAAAAAACAAAAATGCCTTTGGGGCAACGGAACCAGGTTGTGATTTATAGGTCCGGGCCCAAACCTGCTTGGGCCAGCCCGAACCAGCTGTTCTGAGCTCAGCCCGATGCCTTCCTGTCCAGGCGAAACTCAAGCCTGACTGACTTGACTCGACCATACATTCTGAGTTTGACCCGACGGCCGACGTCGTGTTTCTAGACTGTCTCGTGACCCACTTGAACCCCGAACGGTTGAACTCGTCCTGACCCGAACTCGGACTCTGCTGGGCCCGAACTAAGCCGTTGACATCCCTAGGAAAAGTGTGCTTTGTGTTGACGCTGGCCAACCGTATAATTTCGTGCAGGGTTGCCACAGTCCCCGGCAGGCTTTAACAGCCCACCCTACACGACGACGTCAGTGCAGAGCTTATTTTTTTGGGTGACTCACTCAATGTTCCCCTACATTGAACGTTATCTGACCTGGGCATCTCCAGCACTCACAGAGAAGAATGAAAGTCGTCAATCGATCGTTTCTGCGTGCAATTTACCAAGAGAAAGAACGATAAGGCCGAAAAACACCTACCTGGATTCGTCTACCTGCATCGAGCACATGAAAGAGTGCAAACAACAGGGGTGGCGCCAAGAAGAAAAGTGTAAATAATGGGCTCTTAACGCACTACAATAATTGAGGGGGAGGCCCAATACGCACTTGGAGCTGTTAAGGCGCGCTCAGCCTGACCGATTTGTCGGCGTCCGCACGGTTTTCGTCCTTTTCCAGCAGCAGCTGTTGCCAGCGTGACGACGAGATCGTCTCCGTCGTCCCCGGGGACGAGGCAGAGTTGCCATCTGTCAAGTGTTTTCCATTGAGAGAAAGTTATGGGCTGATCAGAGACTCACCAATCTCTCTCTTTCTCCATTCATTGAAGAAAAAAAGACCCTGCCAGCTGACGCGTGGGTGACACACATCAATCACCAGAACTTGGGCGCATAGATGCAAACACACCATATGGATAAGTCTCAGTCCCGACTGCTTCACCCGAGGAAATCTACATACAGGGTGGTGCCCGCAGCAGCCGCCCTCTGCCAGACCCAAGGAGGCAGTCGAGCCCAACTTCTTGGCCACCCCGTGAGAACAGTTCTCTGGATCAGAGGAGAATTCTCAGAAAGTTTTTTTTTTTTTCCATGGGGGTCCAGACTCAGAATGGAGATTTTTCTAATATTATCTGCAGTGTAAACAATTCCAGGTTGTCTATGAACACAGGTCTGATTTCAACGCCTAATCAATCCTTTTTTCAGATTCCAAGACTCTCTTATTCTGGTGGAGAGGGAGAATAGATCCTCCAACCACCAAAATCCGACCGTTTAGTATTCAGGACATATCAACTTAGGAGAGAGAAGAAGGAAGCAGAAAGGTCCGGGGCAAAAAAGTGTAGACATTGTACCACGTCATCTCCTAGTACAAGCCTGGGATACGATAGCAGCAGAGCTCTCTGTTAACGGCCTTCAAGGCCACGGACGACCCCGAGTGTAATAGACACAGGCAGTCACAGAGAGGGACCTTGGAGAGGGGCTGCATGAAAAAAATACTGCGTGAAAATGATGCATGTCCTGGGCAAACTTTGTGTGGACACTTTTTTCTGGGGGGGGAGGGGGGAGGGAAAAGAAAGTGGGAATTTCCCCATCTTTTACAGTAGGTAAAAAGGAAACATTAATTGACCCAATTTTGCTCCCTTTTTCCCCCTCTCCTTCTTTCCCCCATTGAAAGGAGAAAGCTGAGGTAGGACAAAAAAGAAAGGGTTAGAGCGCGCGTGACAGATGGGGACTCAGCCGATCATCATGCGCAGCTCCTTCACTGTGCACACATTCTTGCTGGCACATATTGCAGGATAACCTTGGGCCAGAGTGATAGATATTATGCAGCAGCGGCAGCAGCAGCATTCATTGGCCAGACAAAACAAGGAATTAGGGCCAAGGCTCAAAAAATCTTCCTTTTCTTTCCCATTTTTCGCTCGCTGAGAGACGCTGTCAAATAATAAGAGGAAGGAGGAGGAAGGACTTTTCTTATGATGAGACAGTCTTATGAAAAAGCTTTTTCCCCCTCTTCTGTTCTGTTGTCTCCATTGCCAACGTCGGAGACAACAGATTTCTTTTCAGCCGAGACCCCCGCGCTCGCACGCCATACTTTTATCACATGTGAACACGTCTTAGGGCGCGTTTACGCTCTCCAGAGCTTCGTTGTGGTCTCCAAGTAACATTGGTCACAGCTCCTTTCAGCACTGCCGAAGTCCAGACCGACATCATCAGTCTGTCGGGACAGATGGAGGAGCAGGACAGTAGGTGGCAGCACCGTCACTCCACACCCAAATGCCAGCACCCCAAAAGTCCAAGCAGGGATTCCTACCACCAGGACTGCTCTGGAACGCCGTCAGGAATGGCGAGCAGCAAGCTCTCCTACAGTCGAAGTGCCTCATCAGCACCGCAAAATCAAGATTCGTCCACCACTGAAGGTTGTTTGTTCACTGCATTTCCTGTCAGTACCACGACTACAGCAGTGACTTGGGTGCTCAGCATCTTGACGGGGACATCAGTGTGAAGGCCGAGTCC
>JAAUXU010178510.1_pt1 | contig 24488 bp, 24 predicted proteins | sample 7278151 | NCBI WGS metagenome assembly JAAUXU01 (sample SAMN14350113, study PRJNA611818) | marine sediment metagenome | isolation source: surface marine sediment (1.8m) | place: French Polynesia: Moorea | collected 2018-08 | reverse complement strand
TGGCTGCCAAGGACAGCATGCATGTGCCAGCCGGGTGCATGGCAGTCCCTCGCAGCTACAATGCTTTTGAAGGTGGTTGTGCTCAATGAAGTGTTCAACTGCAAACCTATGTTGAGTGGTGGCTTTTTTCAGCACCTTTTTGTCTTGCATGTTGGAAGCTAGTTTCTATAAGAAAGAACTTACGAGCAACCCTGTAGATTGTCAGAAAAGTTGCCAAAGGATTTTTTCTCTCCCTTTCTTTCTCTCACATTGTGGATCCAGATGATCCTGGTTGGCGGCGGGCGGCTGCTCACATGGCACTCGAAGTAGACGTCGTCGCCCTCCTTCAAGTTGGACGCATTCAGGGTGCGGCCGAGTGTCAGATGGACCTTTGGAGCATCTGATGTGGAAAAAAATAGGTCACACATTGGTGAATATGTTCGTCATTTTTGGCTTTCGTTGCAAATCCACATCCAATACCAATAGCATGCAGTAACGAGGTGCAGTCGAACCTCTTCAAGAAACAGTCTGCATATGTATTAGAAACAAAGGTCTCGCAATTATTTTTTTGGGAGACTTTACTGTAAATGGTAGCCTAAAAATGTAGATAAGTAAATAAATGCACTAGATACGTCAGATCAGTAGAATCTTCATCATCCTTCAAGGGAGGGAGAAGGAAAGGAGATTTCGTAGAATATAGGACACATAAAAATGTTATATCGGACAATATTGTCTTACAGCCTTGAGCCATGAGATGCGCCCGAACAGCTTTTTTCACACATTCCAAAAAATGCCTTATTGGCCTGGCCTTGGATCCTTAATCTAGAAATAAGAAAGAAAGTGCTTATCTGTGTGCATGCATAAGCAGTCAATTTCTCTCTCCCATGTGTGCATGCGTCCCTAACTGGGGAAAGCGACCCATTTAATTTGAACCATTCTCTGCTCTGTCTCTTCCTCCCCTCAGAGCTCTCTCCGGTGTACCGTTGATCTCATTAGCGTAGAAGGCTCCATGGCCTAGTCTGTCTAGGCCGCCTAGGCCATCTTCCTCTTTCTTCCTCTTTCTTCCTCTTTCTTCCTCTTTCTTCCTCTTTCTTCCTCTTTCTTCCTCTTTCTTCCTCTTTCTTCCTCTTTCTTCCTCTTCTATCCAGCATTTTTTAAACTTGCAACAAGGAAGGAAGAAAAGTTGCACCCGATGAGAATTGCACGCTCACTCACACTTTTTAGGCATTGTGACTATAAAATGCTTTCATTTCATCTGAGGGAGTGTCGCAAAGTGACGTCTGTTCTTTCCCTCCTCGTTCTCCTCCTCCAGTTCCTGAAGAGCAGCGAAGGATTCTGGTGGATGAAGAGGACAAAAAGTGCTCAGGTAGACGGTCCTTCAAGCCGCCACGAGGCTGCTGAGGGCCACCCCACAGGAAAGTAAGTGTTGGACAAGTTTTGGAAAACCCCTGGCTACCTGCGCACAAATCCTCTGGGATCCCACAACTTGTGTGATGTGTTTACCTTAGGGTCTCCCTTTTCTCCTCGTCAGTGAAGTGCGTTCGTTCGTTCAGCGCTTAAAAGCACGTTTTTACTATAAGGGAAACTCATCTTAACATAAGAGTCGTAAGAGAAATTTATGGGAAGGGACCCGTAGATGTCACCGGACGCAAATTTCTCTGGCCTCGCAGCCTCCGCGACCTCCCTTCGGCGTCAGAATCCTCACATCGCATGAAAGAGGAGGCGCAGGAATGTCAAGAATTGAGTTTTGGGTGCTCGCCCATTTTTTCTTCTTCCTTCTGCTTCCACTCGTGACCTTGTCTATGCTCTCCCTTCTTTCCTTCCACCCATTTGCTAGATTTTGGAGCATCAGACCTTTTCCCACTTTCTCCTTCTGTCGTCAAATTCTTCTTCTTCGTCGTCGCAGACCCATAAAAGGCTGGTGCTGGAGAAAATCTTCTCGAATATATTGCTTCCCAGAGATTTTGTTTTTCTCTTCTCTTGCATTCAGAAGATTTTCTCTCTCTCGGTCTCTGGACAGACATGAGAAATAGCGTGTGTTCCATATCCAAGCATGTTCATTGTAGAGGACCCATTTACTAAGCATATGCGATGGCTCAGATTAACCGATCTATCGAGACCGAACGTGGCGTTTTCGAGACGATATCTTGACTGACCAATGAACTATCCACCTTTACTTCAGAGATGTCTCATGTACGGCAAAGATTCAAGTACAGTGGTTTCCATATCTTCAGGTTTTCCCATTGCTTTCTTGTCTTGCTTATGTCCCCTGAACAGCGGCCCATTCGGCCCATGGACCGCCGGGCTGTCCCAGCGTTTTCTGCTGCTGCTCTCAATGCTACATTGGATGATAAGGAGATGCACTTTTTAAACCATCGCCGTATTCGATATCGATGTTATATATCGCACAGTCCTTCTTCTTACTCTCTGCACCTGTGCTTGCCCTTCTCTCGTGGCCACACCCTTTCTTCCACTAGACAGTGCTCAGTCAAGATAGTGCAAAGCAAAGGCTCTGGCCTCTGAACACCAGGGTCGGGGATCCTGGAGTGGTTTTTCCAGCCTGATTCTGTCTGGCAGAGGAAGGAAACAAAACCTAGTGAAATTGCACAAAGTCAAAGCGTCCTAGACAGCTTTCCACAAAAGTCAATTTTAGACAAGGGAGAGAAAAAAGATGAAAGGGAGAAACAAAGAAGGGGAAAGAATGCACAAAATCCCCCAACAAAACAGTTCGATCGAACGACTTTTGACAAGTTTAATTTCGTGCCTGGGGATTTTCCTTATTCCCTAGTGGGCAGAGAAGCAATGAAGAGGATTCAAGGAGAAGAAAAAGTCGGTCAGGGTGATGCAAAAAAAGCCACGATTTTATCTGAGAAAGGAGGTAAAGAGCTTTTTGGCCTATCATGGTGCGATGATTTGACGGACACAGTCAGGGGGGCACATAAAGGCATTCTACAGCCATTCTGTGGTTCTTGCCTTGGCTTAAGTTGAATGGCCAGCCTACTTGGACTTGCTAGCCACTTCCTCTGCCATGCATGACAAGTGGGGGGCACCACTGAAGGTGGGGGTGGGGGGCCTTTCTGCCTCACCAAAAAAGAAAACTTTAGTAATGGAAACGTCCTTCTCGTAACTCCTTCTCCTCTGGTATGAGGGAAGTTTCCCCTCTCCTATCATTGGGTGGAAAGGGTTAAGCTACGTTGATTGTCCTTGGATCTACGAACTACTGAAACTGTCTTAACATCTTTTAACTTTCAGGTCCTCGTACTAATACGTGGAGAAGTGGCCTGGAAGCTTCTGTCTGGTTGAGTCAAGAGAATGCATATGTAGTAATACAACGGGGCAGAAGAAGAGGTTTTTTTTTCTTCGGCCCATCTTTCTCACGCTAAACTGAGACCCCTAAAAAACCGGGCTTGGGTGTCGTTTGGAGAACAGGAGAATTAGATTTGTAGTGACAGCATTCAGCAAAATTTATCTCCCACGCCCAAATATATGTAGTTCAGTTATCTGGTTCGCATCTCAATGCATAACATATTTCTTTGCTTGCCTTGCTCACTCCCCACCCCTTCCAGAACTATTACTGCACTTACAGGGTGACTAATAAGTTCTTCGTTTCAGCAAAAAATGTTCAGTAGGGACCTGGCTGATTCTGTGCTTGTAGGTCACACTCGTACGGGACCGGAGGCCGTGAGTCCTCCGTGGCGAGGGAGGTGGAAGACATCAATTGCATTTTTTCCTCCATGGGCATGTGACTCAGGACCAACTTGAGTCAAGCCCTTATGCGGTGCAAATTTGTTTTAAGGAATGAGTACCTTCGGTACGTATGCGCATTCAGCACTGAAGATATACACGAAGTTGGCCACCCTGTACAATTGCCCGCATGATAGCAGTCGCGCACGTATGCACTTTTGTACGTTGAGCGGCTTGGGATGGGCATGGGCCGACGTTTTCGAGCCCCGGGTGCTCGAGCCATCCCAGTCCAACCCCGGAGGTGGAAGCTTCGCGCATCGCTTATCTGGCGGACGAGCTCAATAACAATTGTTACGAGGCGGTGACCACCACCCTCCCGAATCACCCAATCACCGAATCACCGAATCACCCAAATTTGACGACAAAATCACCAAATTTTTGCTGCTGTCTTGCCATCTCGCAGCGGTTGCTGCGACACGCTTGAGCTTGGCTGAGCTGCTGCTTGTGGATCTGAATTGTGCTTCTCTTTCGAGTGTATGACGGCGTAGCCACGTCGGTGATAAGTCTCTACTACATGTCACCCTCGAAGACCTTGATGCAGTTGAACTCGTGCATGAGAACTACACTGTCCACCTCATAGACTGGGGCTGCTTCTGCCGCCGCATGATTGCGGTAGAGCACGAGCCGGGTCCTTCGCCGGCCCTAAGGGACCCGGTCGGGACTGGGAGCCACCCCTGTCCACCCCTATTGCGTACAAACTGGCTTGTGGAGCCTCAGGCAGGCAGGCATAAAATGAGGTCACCGCTGACATTGGATTTTCTTGTCTTCACAAGCAAATGGGGAGAAGATTGAGTCGAACAAGCTCTGAGGATGCATTAGCTGTATATTCCAACGGAAGGAGTAAAAGAAATTGGAGGGGAAAAGGAAATCCCAAGATGGAGGAACAGATTAAATCTCCGTCCAGTAGCTTTTGCCGGTAAATGATAGGGGAAGTCAGGTACGTATATTTCGAACTCATCGGGCTTGTTTTGCTTCGCGACCTGAGGGGCGCCATAAGTGAAGAAGTATGACTATTTCGACAGCACCAGACTTGAAGAATTCGATGGCCTCTGGATTATAAGTACCAGTGAGGATCTCTGTTAAGGAAGAGACCCTTTTGATCTCTTGTCTGGCGGAGCTGCGTGGTATAACAGGAAAGTCTCCGTCTTGATTTGTAATAGGCAACAGGAAATGAGATTCGCCGGCGGCGGCTTTCTTTCTGTATATACACTACTACAACTACTTCTACTACTATGCTGTAGTAGCTGATACGTATACTATTATGTAGGGTAGGATATGTAGGGCAACTCACATAGTATTGATAGCCGGGTGGAGTCGCGGACAGGATTGTCCTCGGTCTGTTCGGCCGTCATTCCCGCCAGGGGCTCGAAGGCCACGCAGGCGAGGTCCACGCCGTCGTCGTCCGACGAGGGAGAAAACCTGAGGGTGCTCACGGTCAGATTGGAGTTCGCTTGGCGCAGGCTGGAGGACGCGCTACTCAGCTGAGGGAGACAAGAACAGATAGCAGGCTTATTGTCGTTACCCCCTTCCTTAGAGACTTTCGGAAAGCTACGAATTGCAAGTTATGTAGTACGATGATGATGTGAGAGAGCAAGAAGCTGATCTGGGCTATCCTGAGCTCGCACCCTGTCAAGGACTTCCTCCAGAGGTTGCGTATTTGAGCGAGCTGCAGCTACAGGCATGAGTACGGAGCACAGTGCGTGCCTACATCAGTCCGTAGGGCTCATACGCATCTGGTAATCCCAAAAGTAATGGGTTCAGGAAATTGCTGAAAAGGGAACGGTCTTAAATATTAAATCCCCTAGCTTCCATTTGCATCACATCAAAACTTCAGCGGCTTTTTTATGCCTTAACTCAGAATTCCATCTCACTAATGAATATTTCCAAGGCTTTTTCCTCCTGTGGAGAAAAAATTCTTTCAGGTATAGTATAGAAGGACGCTCTGGAAGATGTACAGGGTCGGCCAAAAGTTCGGGAAGTTGCACAAGTTGTCGGTATTTCGATCTTGGCTCCGTGAGACATCTTGGCAAGACAAGAAGCGATCCTCATCGTGACTCCGAAAAGAGCAACTGTGAACAGCTTGGCACAGTCTTGGTCGTGTCTCGTGCCAGGGGTGTGAGGCAGATGAACTGTTGACAGTGTTCAAAGTGTCAGTGCTGCTCTGTGGGTCACGAAAAAGCAGGGCTGACGTAGAGATGTGTGCTCTGAATTCGCCTACTTTTGGCGGACCCTGTACGCGCAGTGGTAAGACTGTACTTTGGGTTATTGTGTCGCGCATACTAAGAGATCTTCTTGGGAAAAATAGCGAACATCTGGGGCTGCTGTTGACGCTGCAGCTGCTGGATGTTGTCGTCAAAAACTTGAGTAAGTGATCTCTTTATCTGCTTTGGATCTCACCTGCCTCTCACCCAGCCACCAGAAGACCAAGGGCCTGTTGGGCCTCGCGCCCATGACCTCGCAGTCCACCTCGTACGTCCGGCCCACGGACATGAAGATGCCGCCACTTCTGCCCGAGATAACGATCTTCACGGACACTGGTTGGACTGCCGATGAAAAAAGACTTTCACGTAGATTTACTTTTTCCACTTTTGATGCGAGCTTCTTGACTCGCACAACAAGAACTTTGCTTCCAGGAGTTTGCCCTCTTAAAGTATTAAAGGTGGAAGCAACACTTGTACGAAAAAAAGGAACTTTTGGAAAACAAAACTTCTTTTTTTGCCTACTTGCATTGCTAAATAAGCTTGGGGACTTCTTGTTCTTTGTTTTTCCTCCCTGTTTCTTCTCTCTCCGTACTCCCAAGTGTATTGAAATGGAGCTCTGTACTTGTAGTGTCTACATGGGGAATAAAGTACACATACAGTGTACTGAGCAGTACAAGCATCTACAGGGTGATCAAAACAGTTTTCACTGCCAAATTCTACGTTTTCTTTAGGTGGAGATCACTGAAGAACAATTAAATCACGCTGAAGAATTCGGACAAATCGTACTGCACTCACAGGTTCATGCTCACATCTCTCTCAGTTTCATTAAAAAGAGAACATTTAATTTCACTCCATTAACACAACTGTACTTAAGACAAGGAAAAAAAATCCCGCGAGCTGAAGAAAGTAGTATTGGCGAATTGAAAGTAGAACATGAGATTTTGTGAACGTGTCCAATACAGTCTGCTTAAGTTCTTAGTTGTGAAGTCCGCTTGGTACGCAAAAAAATCTTTAGTCAGTGATCCGCATTTCAGTATTTCACGCGCTATTTTCTGTTCTCTTAATATTTTTTGACAATGTTGTTCATGACGTGGAATTAATTAACTGCTGCGCTTGTGATGAGAGTCTTGAGCATGAATCTGTGAATACGGAACAATTTGTCCGACCTTCAGCTTAAACTTAAGTGGTTCTCTACTGATGTCCCCCCCCCCCAATAACGTAACAGAAAAGTTATCGCACTCTTCTTTTGGATCACACTGTGGTAAAGTAGTCCTCCACTACATGCGTAGATGTGTGCACGTATCAGGTCTGTAACATCACAATTTTACAGCTGAGAGCTTGCGAAACTCCATGAGGCACACATCAGAAAGAGAGAGAAGAATCAAGTTAAATGCTGGACAATCTTCCTCATATGCTGAGAAGGTGTCCTGGAGTTCGCTGCTTTAGATCATTGAGAAGCTAACGTCAGGAAAGTTCGAAGAAGCTTTCAAATTTCTTGAAAGTCATCTGGGACAGCAAAATTGGGCAAGTCCGACGAGAGCAGGAAAAAAGAGAATCATTTGTGACGTTGCTCATCTTGTTTGGGTAGCTTCGTAGTCTCTAATACCATTTCTTCCTACCTACCCCCATCCTCCTACACACCCTCCCCCCCCCCCCCGTGCTGATAAATCATGGAGCATCTGGTGGGGGGAAATAATTAACGAGGGCACCAGAGGAGGAGTGGAGGAGGTGAAGGGGAAAGAGTCTGGGACGACGTGTACTTTGCTAACAATGCTACCATCACTCTCGACGTGATCTTGCACACCACCGCCGCGTCACGCTCAATGATCACTAGCGGCCGCTATTCAGGCTGCATTCTCTGTGCGGGATTGTCTTGCGAATAAGCAGGATTGCTGTCCACGTACGCGTTTTTGTGCGGTGCGGTAAGATAATATGCCAGTGTATATTACGTGTGTGATGGGAGAAGTGTATCATACACTGGGTGGGATTTATTCAGCTTTAGTCGAATGCCCCTGACGTGATACTACGTAGAAGGAAAGACCAACGGGAAAAGACTCTTACAGATTTGTGTTGAGCTTGGCCAAGTCCGCTGAGTGGATCCGCTGCAGTTGGACGAACTAAACACACTTCTTTCAAGGCCTTCGCTTGGTCAAGAACGGGCTGTAGTTTGCTCTAAATGCGGATATGTGAACGTAGATTTGTATGCTAGTAACCGACTACCAACCATTGAGTGCCTACTACTACAAACTCCATATTTCAGCATACTCTTGGTAAAAAAAACCAGGAACGCTGAATAACTTTGGTTTGTTTTAATCACAAGAGCCGTAATAACGACTTATTTTGCTCGCCGATGATGCAGCTGTCACTTTGCCTCCCAAAAGTTGATTATTTGGTGACTGCTACACTTCCAAACTAGCGATAACTTAGTTTAGTGAGGGTAGATTTGGCTGGCCCGTGAAACAGCACTAACAAGAGTTGTTGGAGGGCCTTTTTCTTTGATGGTCGACTGGATTGTGCAGCTCCACGACTAAGAAGAAGTGACGTGACGTCCATTGGTGTTTAGTATCGCACTTCATAAAGAACGATCAGGAACACGTGTTCCTATCATTTGTCGTCTCTGCGCAGGATGAGAAGAGTTGTTACACGCACGCACAAGCGCGCACGTTTCAACGACGCGAATACCTATGCGCGTGCACACTTTCATGACACGCACACACACCCAAGAGCGCTTAAGGCATGCGTCGCACACGCACACACACTTGTGTCACGCACACTCAGCTGCTCGGATTCATTGTCTACGAGGCAGAGACAATGAGTAGTCGCAAGTGACTCAACTCACGTAGCATTTCTATCCTGATCGCGGTGGCCACCAAGGGCATGTTCGGGTGGTTCGACGCCCTGCACTCCATTCTGGCACCAGCGTCCTCCCGGACCAAGGAGCGAACGAGCAGAGTGTTTCGAACCAACGACTTCTGCTCTTGCTGCAGCTCCTGCTGTTGCTGTTGTTCTTGCTGATGCTGTTGCTGCAAGTAAAAAAAAATGTGCTGGAATCCACACCTGAGGTAAATGCAGCACGCACTGTTCGTACGTACGGGGCATATTCATGTATATTCGTTTCGTGCAGCAGCAGCCGCATAGACCAGCACTGAAGGCTCGTTTACTCACTCACTTATTCGGCATGCTATCATAAAGTTTGCACTGCTTGACCGACGACTCCCCTGGGCGTGCGCCCACTATGTAAAAGTGTGACAGCAGCATGGAAAGCTCTTACTGCGCCCCTCATGGCGTGTGTAAATGCTCATAGCACAAGGTATTGGTGAAGAAATATGCCCGAGGAGGAGCAGCACCAGCAATGTGTCAGGGACGCACGGTGACTTGATGGATCTTGGGTCCCAGATTGAGCATCTAGGGAGATTGCCCAGGCAAAGGAGGAAGAAGAGGGCGAGGGGGATTGCCTTGTCCATCTTGATTTGCCCTTCATACAGTGCCCGAGCACCCCTGGTGCCCCCTCCCCCCTTGACGCACGTATGCACACGGCAGTCACTGCCGCACTACGGGGTCTTGCATAAGTTGGGAAACGTAAGTATTGACTGACGTCTAACAACCAAAGTAATCAACACATCTGAACAAAAGGTAGAGTTTTTGAATAGTCACAAACAACACAAAATCCAACAACAAGATTAATGTTCAGCGTGATATGAACAAATTGGGAAAGACGTTTGACAACAGTGGGTGTGGAACGTGGCACAGATGACATCTTGGGGAATTTCTGCCCGTGCCTTGGCCGCGCAGACATGTTTAACATTGTGACCAATTTTTTCAGGGAGAAAAAAACGATCAGCTGTGAATGCACCAACTTTGAATTCATTTCAGGAACAAATACGACCCCTGCACTGATCAAATTTGACTGACTTTTTGCAACACTTTTGTGGTGTAGAACTTGGGCAATGGCGGCAAGCACAGTACTGTGCTTGCCGTACATAATGGCGCTTGGTACATATCGATGTCAGACTGGGGATGTTTCCGAGTGGAATTTCAACCTGTAATTGATTATTCAGACACTGCGACATAACATTTAGTACACAAGGTCACAGTTTTGAATGTTTGTTAAGGCAATAGAGTACTAAAAGTATCGTGAGTTGACAAGAGGTCCGTGCCCGAAGTGGCCGAATTTTGATGTTTTTGACCACTTTTTGAAAGTGAAAGTTACTGAAATCCCCCCCCCCCTCACCAAGAAAGTTTGAATTTTTTCCCCTCATCCACCCCGTACCATGAAACAAAAACTATGCTTTGATCATATTTTATCACAAATTTCGTAGCTGGTATAAGATAAAAGCGTAAAAACTTAACTGCAACAACCTGTACGTGCCTTATTCTAATGTGTGTTTACAATATGTGTCGACGTTATGTACCCGTGAATACTGCGACAAGTGGTGAAAAAATAATCAGCTGTGCCGAGATCGAGGAAACATATGTACACAGTCAGTTCTCGCTTTAGCAGGGCTGCTCTACTTCAGAACAAATCTCGATGTAAGGATACTTTTGCCACTGAACGAAATTCCCTGTAAGTAACCTAACTTACCATAAGAATGCCTTCCATTGCTTCGTATAAGAATATGATATCGATTCAGGAGATGCTGGAAAGGGAGTAGGACATTAATGAAAACATGAAATTTTGGGCCATCATTCACGGCCAATTTGGCCCCTGGCGGCAGCGCGGCCCAACGGCTGGCACCAGGGCTTGGTCGAGCTGGTGTTCTTCATGTTCAACTTTCCGGTTTCGAGCTCGAGTCAAGTTCAGCTTGTTTATGGGCTCAGAAATTTAGACAATTTTTAAGCGAATTTCTGACCCGGTTTTCGAGCTGACTTCTCGGCTAAGTGTTTGCTTTGGCCCTTATTACTGCTCGAGCACTGTGTTCTGTATCTGCTGCTTAATATACGAGTAGAACTCGGTATTAGACTTATGTTGCCGCTATCCTAAGACTATTCTTACAACTAGAATCGACTGTATTTGGACTCTGCTACAAATGTTCGTGTATAATGGGTCGACCCACCTGACGGTGTCTCCTCCGGTTGACGTGACCCCACCAATAGGCGAACTCCTTGCCTTGTTCCTCGTCGTTGGGCAGCAGCGTGTTGAAGGTCTCGTCCGCCAGCTTCCCGTCCTTCCACCACGTGACGTTCGGCGTCGGCCGCCCGCCGCTGACCAGGCAGAGGAGTCGCACGTCCTGGTTCGCCCGAAAAGGTCCCGCGGGCGCGTTGGGGCCCAATTCCTTGGGCGGATTGGCGTAGGCGAAAGCAAGGGATTCTTGCTCAGTCAGGAATATGCGAGGCTTCGATGGAGGAACTTGGGAAAAGAGAACGTAGAAAAGATGAGCCGAGAAGAGACTCCAGGGGACAGGGGGAAGTAGGTCTGGGGCTGTCGGATGAGCCAAAATTGGCTGTCAAATTCCTGCTAAAAAAGTGGTATAGGAAGAAGTAATGCAAACATGTCTCCATGTAACCGCGCTATTGGACGTCATATGCAGACTTGGAGTTGTCTGAGTTGAAACTTTTCGTCTGTTGCGTAGTCCAGAGACAAAAGCAGTACGTTGGATCGTACTCCGTACTTGTACCAGCTATTTGTTAGTGATAACGCGAGGCAAAAGGTTTTTTTTCGACTCAAGAGACCAATGTTGTTATCTGTACTTTCTGTTATAAAGGGAGACCAACTTTGTAAATCTGTTTCTGTGGGCTAAATTAGTTACCAAACTCCATCTGAATCCATCTTGTCAAAACGAAATGAAGAAAAAAATCATTGTTTGAGCCCCCTCCTGTATTGAATACTGAAGGTCTATCAGTGCAGTTAAAAAATACTCGAGTACATGGAAACTATCATGAGAGGAGTCAAGAAGATACTTCTTCAAACCTTTTGACTGCGTCTTCTTCATTTAGTGTTACGTTACACAATCTGAGATGCACCCAGAGGTATTACATTTTTTTGTTTGGCCTGCTGTAACAAATGGGGGCAATCTGCAATTTTACGGCAGTGAAAAAAAGGCCAGATTTATTTTCACTTTTTTCATAAAATGCAGTGATTTGTTCCCAAAGAATTTTCCGTCCACTCTCAATATAATTGAAGTGTAAAGCTGCCTTTTCGTTTTAAAAGCTGTTTATCCCGACTTTCGACTGCGTAACTCAGTGTAACCATTGCAGAATGGAGTCCCAAAATATTTCTGTGGTTCAGTAGAATAACAGCACTAATAAGCAACAAATTCTCGTCAATACATTTGTCATTCCCGTAAAGTAGCACTTTACACCTGATTTTGGCACTCGAGAGGCATTAACGTCGCGCTGTTGTCTCTTATTGATGGCAGTTCTAGAGTGCGTTCTGAGGTGCCCTTTTTGCCAATGTAGCCAGGCTGCCCTTTGTGTTAGGCAAGAATGAAAGTGCCTTTTCAGCCCATTGTCAGGCAGCCCAGTGACCGGAGCGAGGTGTAAAGTGCTACTACGCGACATGTCGCAAGTAAATGAATCAGGCTTGTAAACAATATAAGCGGCGTCACAAAAACTTTCCATGTGCAGTAAATGCATACTCTTTTGGCCAATATTCAGCATGATAGAAAGGGCTCGCTCGGGTCCCGCCCGAGGCTTGAGCCTTTTGGCCAACGAAGCGTAAAGTAGCATTATATCATGCAAAATGACCGTGTGGGAGTAGATGGGGAGAAAGGAAATGCAAGGTCAAACTTTTTCGGAGTTGTTTATTCGCACTAAACTTTTCTATTTCGCCGGATTTTCTATAAAATTTCCATATGTTTCCAAAGGCCGTCAATTTTCTGAAAAAAAAACCGGGCTTGTAAAAGGGCCCGGAGCATCTTTTGAGGGGTTTAAGTTCTTCTCACCGTGTATTCCAGCAAATAAAGTAAGACCTCTGAGACCATCAGTTAATCTGGTTCCAACTTACGACATTTTTAGACGTGCTCGGCCAATAGACCAGACCAAGCCCAGCACTTTTTGTTCACCGAAAACTTCTCTAGCGTGAACCATGGCCATCAGGGGGAAGATGTCTGCGTTAGTGGACGGACAAGTGCCGAGCAAGGAGATCGCCAGAGTCGCCGACTACTCCCTACCGCTTTCCCACAAGATCAAGTCCCTCAAAAACAAAGGTGAGTGCCGTGCGGGTCCACTGCCTGCATCTTGTGGCACAAGAACCTGTGGACTGTGGATCAAGTCAGGAATGCAGGGAGGAATGATCACTTCCTCGTCTACGGCAACAGTACTGTACACGCCATGGCAACGGTACCTTGAAGTCCTCAAGACCACAGTGAAAACATGGATTGATGCGTACTTTTGAGGAGGAAAACACACGACCCCGATGAGGACAAACAAACTGAGAAATGGTGCGAAGTCATTTCTTTTTAACTTTTCTGGTCATGATGATCAGCATGGCCTCCTTCTTATGCTGACCTCTACCTCCTTGACTAAGGGGAAGGGGCTGCATGGAGAGGAAGGCCTGTGCCCCCTCCCCCTCCTCTTCACTACATTTGGAGTCCGTCAAGACCGCCGTTGGCAGGGAGAGACAGACTGTGTCAGAGGAACTTGTCAAGGATACCAGTATGGTGTTCCAAGGCCTATTCCAGCAAATGGCCCAAGGCCCACGAGGGCACTTTAAAGAATTCGTTGCCTAAACCTTGCTAATTCGTCTCTGAAAAATTGAGATTGATCTGCCTTGTACTTCCTGAGTTTCAGGCCGAAGTTGTGGGCGTGCCGAACTCTACACGCTCTGCCGGGACTATCCAGACTCCACCAGGCCCAGAGGTCCATTCACGGCTCGGGTGTACGGGCTCGAGGGCTCGTGCCACCACTACTGGTACACCCACTAGTGAGTGAATGCATTTGCTCCTACTGAACATACTTATTATTCTACTATGCCTTAGACATGTGTGCGCTGTCGTCTTAGACAATAAATCTTGTCTTTGTGTGCAAACCAAGGGGCCTGACAAAACTGGAAACCATTTATCTAGCATTACGTGCGCGCATTGTACGATGTTGTTGCATTATTGTGTCATCACTACAGCTATTCATTAGCACTACAAAGTATGACGCATGCACGAGGAAAGTACAGTAATGTTAGCACAGACGCAGGGAAAAAAACAAGAATGAAGAGCCCAAGTTCAAACTTGGTTGAATCTTGATCCAGCCAATACAGAACTCGCAGAATGCACGCAGACTTTGAACCTTCAAAGAGTTTTAGCCGCACTTGACGTCTCCCTCATTACCCTGCCGAAGTATCGATTTAGTCCCCATTGTGCTCACTCGACTCAAATGCTTTTCTGTTGTTTTTCCTCATTTGCCAGGGAAGCTGCAGCTACGGTAAAACCAATATAAGAGAAGAAAAATCGAGAGAAATAGTATTCAGGATTTCCCAAGTCTAGGATAAGAGCGTTCGTTCTTTTCAGCTGTATCTGAGGGAGACAGAAGCATCCCCCCTCCACACACACACTCAGCACATAGACAAATGCCATGACCACATTCTGAGGCCATTATTTTCAGGCAAAAATCCGCGGGGACTTAACACCACAGCCCTGGGAATAAAGGCTCCTTAGTTAGCGAGAAAATTCAAAGGAGGGGGGAGGGGACAGAGAGAGAAGCTGACAATGCAATGGAACCTCCACCAGACAAGTCTAGACTTCGGCAGCAAGCGAGAAAAGGGGGGGGGGGACTGACAGATCCACCACCAATAGATTCCAACTCAGTGACTTTGTCTGGCAGGGTTGTTTCTCTCTCCTCATCCCCCCCTCCTCTCCAATATCCACCCAAGTCCTGGGTCCAGCATTGTTTATTCCCGACTTTCACACATCTCTTCAGTCAGCACCATAACCATGATTCAATTTCCTTCGTCTCCACCTACTCCTTAGGTTCTTTCAGATGCAAAACTTGCTTGAAGGAGAAAGGAGAGAAAGTTTTTCCTCTCTATCCATAGCTTTCAGAAAGTTTGCGCGGGTTCCTCAAAGATTTTTATTCTGTTTTTCATTCTATTCAGCAGATTTGTGGTCTAAAGACGCTTCAGTAGCGGTAGCTCTTTTCGATTGCTGGCAAGGTTATTTCTTCTTGAGCTCCCACTTGTGTACGTAGTCAGAGTACGCTGTTTTAAGTAGTTATCAAATTGGAAAAGTTTGCCGAGGACATTTTAACAGAAAAATCCAAAAGCGCATACGTCAGCCCCTCAGCGGACTTGTTGAACAGCCTAATTATAATACAGTGAATGCTGGCAGACTACAATACAGTAATTCCAGGTACTTTGTACCTCCCACGTAATTTAGTAACTTAACTATGCCAGCATTGCCAGTCCTTATTGCATCATTGTATTTTCCGAGCTTTGACTGAAGACATTGATTTTATTCTATCTAAGGCCTTAGACTGTCCGAGGGCGGAGGCCTCAATGTCCCCTCTCTGCGTCAAAAAAATCGAAAGTCGAGCAACGATTTGGCGTGAAAGTACATCTGTATGTAGTGCAGAGCAGACTGACGAAGGGGATTCGCAGCTCGGTTTGGAAACAGTGCACCCTGTATTCATTGTGTAGTCCTTTATTCGCACTGCTGTGCAGTCGATACTCCTTGACAATACAGTAGAGGCCTTCGTTGACAATACCGCCGAGCCGCTTTTATCTTTAGAAATTGCTAGAAGTGAGCGAACCGATGGTTTTGTGGAGCGAATTAATCTGCTTAAGCCAGTTGTCCTGCTGAAAAGCAGGATTTGCTGATTGGTGATCCAACGGAGCGAAGTGGGATAGATCTTGTTGACGATAAATTTGTCAACTTTGGCGTTGGTCTCAATCTCTCTACTCCAGGAGAACAATGACAACAGCAAACAGCAACAATTATTGTGAGCCTGAAAAGGTTTTGCTTCCAGACAAATAAGAAGCTCCTTAATATATATGTACGACGTGCCAGGACGTTGTCACACTCAACAGCTCGGCGTTGCAACAAAGATGCTCTTGGAGATCCTGCGCAACAGAGACAACAAGGTTGCCAGACAACCGCAAGAGGAAGGTGGGGCAGGGATCCAAATGTAGAATCCCGACTTGCCCAAATGGGTTGCCAATACGAGGGTGAAGAAGACATCTCTTTTAAGACAAGTTGTTAGGCAAAAGGGTGCGTAAAGGGCAAGAAAGATGGACCAGGACAGCATCTTCACAACAAATCGCTGGTTCCAGGGAACAGACGTTTTCGCTATGCATCTTGAAGTTCTTCCGTGAAGGAAACAATTCAAGATTTTGTGTATGGAGAATTCATTGTATAGTAGGCTAGGTCAAAAAATGAAAATTTGGGAATTTGCTTGAGCGTATCGTAGTAGGTTTGTTACCTAATGCCAAATAGTGAAGATGCAGTCAAATGATTTTCCCAAAAAAATATTTTGCACCCATCTCCATGGGGGTCCAAAATATTTTTGACAAACCAGAACACACTTTTTTTTAGTTTCATTTACTACAATGCTTCCGTTCAGTATCTAGAAAGTAACCAAGCAGGTCCACATCAAATTTGTGGGTAAAGAACTATTGTTCTGTGAATGTACTGTGGCTAAAGAACTTTGAAGGCAGAGGGGGGACCCAAAAAGTCATTATTTTTTCATTCCATTTGACTAGACGGTCTGAGAGTGAATTCCTGCAGCAAATCTAGGACGCCACAAGAGATTAAAAAATGACCTAGCCCATTGGATAGCCAAACCAATTGATTTTACACAAGTACTGGACTACTTCCCAGATGGGAAAAATGTCAAGTTCTTATGTGGACCAACGACTCTCAAAATAAGCTCCATCCACAACAGGCACTCGGCTTAGTCTTGAGGGTAATCCTGCAGGTCTCTGGCGGATCCGTCGGCCATCGAATCTGCACCATTGTGCGTTTATGGAGCTGAGCCATTGGGTATCCATGACGCCCGTGCTCACATCTCTCGAGGGTGGACCACGTGATCCAGCCAAGCCAAGTTCAAGTCCGGGTTTTTCAAAATTATGCTCATGTCAAAATTCTTCTTGTCATGCAATTGTAAGAAAACTGACGGAAAATGCTGGTACGGCTCAAAAAAACAGATTTTTCCCTTAAACATGAGGGTTCAAACTGTTCATGCAGCTGTTCATTTATTTCCAAGCATGAGACCACGGTTACCACTTGGATTGTAAAAAATGCGGCCAGACTAAAACTCGGATTGCAAAAGATATAGCAAGGCATCTCTCGACCTCGAGCATAAAAAAGCTGCGTGGAGAGGCAAAGACGCTGATTTCACATCAAGTCAGGAGTGCTGGAAGAAGGTTTAGTTGTATCTTCAAGAGACAAAATATGGTAAAGGTGAGATTTGAAAGACAGATGGGAGCGATCTCCACTTGGGGCCTGTCGGACAAGGCCAAGAATGACCATGGCTTTAAAAAGTCGAAGGCCAGACTCGCTATCCTCTTGAAGCGCCTGGTCCATGCCCGGGGAGAACAAGAGATCCTTTTTGTCCTGGGCAGGTCTAGGAATGCTCGCTGCCTTAAAGGGTGTGTTACAGCTCCCAGTGGATTCTGATACAAATAAAAATGCATGGATCCTCTTCTACCCTCTACTACCTCTTCCCTTTTCACAAAGTGACTTCGAAGTTGAGACAAGGAGCTCTCTTCTTCAAGAAGAAGAAAGTGGAGTTGGCCTTTTATTCACCTCCGTTCTTCAGCTCGCTGAAGCTTCATTAGAGCAACTAAGGCCCACTACAGCAAGGCCACTCAATGTTCACACATGACATTGATGAGCCTCAAGCTTGGCCAAAAAAGTGTCGTGGTTGGAAGCGATCAAATTGATTGTTAGTGTCTGGGACCATTGGCATCATCAAGGGGAAGGCCTTCGACTCCCGTTTTCCGAAGAAAACGGGAATTTTTCACATTTTTTCCTTTCCCATTCCCTAATACGTTGAAACGGGGACAATTGCACTCCCTATGAGAGGGACTCTCATCGTATACAGTGGAAGCATGGCTGTGAAGAAGAGTCCCACTGATGCCACGGATCAGGAGAACTTCATGGTTCTGTGGATTGGGTGGAAGAGGAGATACTTTTTACAGGGTGCTCGAACCGACGATCCCTTGTCACGGAAATCATGCCGAAGACTCAGAATCAGGAGGAGGAAGAGGAGGAAGGAGAAGAGCCTTTGTCACCTTTTGAATACGTTGAGAGGGACATGCCAGTCAGAGACCTTGATTTTATTGATGAACTTCTGAAAAAAAAAAGACTCAACAAAGAGAGAAGATTTCGATCGCATCTCTTGGGCAGCGTACGCTAAAAAATCGTGAAATAAATGCACACATAAATGACTTCCTAAGTTAAAGACTTTTCCCTCATGTCTGTTATACATATATTGAGTCGGCTGGTCTCTCTACATGACAGTGAAAGCGATGTACAACAGCATTGCTGTCAATTAGGGAATTACGCAGAATGTATTAGACAAATTGGTGACTAATCTGAGCTTCGGTGGATTACAAATTGGTACTGATGAGCATTGGCAGAAAAAACCTCAGCAATTCGTCGCTTCAGCCTTGTGAGATTGTCGAATGTACTACTCGATGCCACATCCAATTGTCCTCGCAGACCATGAAAAGTAACAACATTGGTGTAGATTGATATTTCAAGGATTCAACTATCAATGGCAACCCTTAAATCCTCCTCAAAATCGTGCAATTTGTACCGAAAATACCACTATAGTAGACAATTTGATGTGAACCCGCCTTCCCCTTCCAGTACGTGCAGAACACTGACGATAACTTACTTGACACCACTGTTGTTATGAGTGTATTGCACATCTGCGAGGAATGTTCAAGTTATTATTGTTCTGGCCAAGCCTCCAGGGCACTATGAGTTTTGTGAGCATGTGCGTACCGCACGCGATGCGATACGTGAGATGCTGTGAGACCTAAACCAAACCTCTAGATTACCTCCCGAGTTCTGAAGCAATCTTGGCCTTAGCAGCAGCCAGGGGAAAACCAATCTTATCACAGGGTGACTGACGCTGTAAAGCAACTTGCTCTATAAGGTCAGCCATGCACCTCAGACGTCGCGAAAGGATCGCGGGAGACGTGAACGCTGAGAAATTGACGATTGTCACTCACCTATTATTCTCAATCTGACGGTGGTGACCTTGGTGGGCGCCTTTCCAAAGTCCACCCTGCACTTGTAGACGGCGTCGTCGTCCTCCTCGACGTCTCTCAACCTCAGACTGGCGGTGTCGGCCTGGGTCCTGGTGTGAAAGGATGCGCGAGACTGCAGCACGTCCCTGTCTGACCAATGCTGAGCCTCGGCCTGACCAGGTCGCCTGCGATTGTCGTAGCTGCAAAGTGAGCAAAGCCTCTTAGAGCCCTCTAATGTGCAAGACTGCGTGAAGAATAATTCTTGGGGAAGGAATAGAAACAGGCTGAAGCCATGAGGTGCGTCACATTGTGCTTCACCATAGAACGAACATTTCTTGTGAGCTCGTATCGTATTCCTTTGAACAGAACAAAGTTGATGCACCATTGATGCGTTCAACTCTGCCATTTTAAGAAGAAAAGGTAAAGCCTCCCTCTTTCCCCCCCCCCCTCCTTTTTCGAGCCTTCCTCTCAAGCGTGCTCAATAAAGGCAGTAGCAGACATCAGCCAATGCATATTGGTTGGAGGAGAGAAGATTGGAGTATTGGAATAGCGCGCAAATACGCCAAAAAGGATCCTCTCAAGCAAAAGGGGGCGCGTCAGGGCAAAGAAGTGATGAACCTTCGGAGTCGTCGTCGTCGTCATCGTCATCGTCGTCGTCGTCGTCGTCGTCGTCGTCGTCATCGTTGGGGCTGCATTCTAGAACGGGGAGGGATGAATGTGCGTGCCGGGCATGCTGGTGTCTTCGTTTGGACGGGAGATGATAGCATTTACATTCAAGAGGGCCTCGCTAATCGCCATTGATGAGAATTGTCCTCAGTCGATTGACTATTCATCGCCAAGACTTTCTGCCCCCCTTCCATCCTTTTCCACCAGTTTGCTCAATGAGATTGAGCGCGCATGCGCGCGGAAAGAGAGTCATTTCCGACGACAAGGGGGAAGGGGGCGGGGGGTGGGTGGGTTGGAGGAAGTGAGGGCCTAATGATCACCCAGTGAGGGGCTGAAAAGTGGGTAGTCTCTCGGGCAGACACGCGTCCGTCGTACTGTCATTGCTTGCACACTTGCGTCTCGCCCGTGGTGGAGCAGGGGGGGGGGGGGGGAGGGGACACGGTTGCGATTCTGTCTGGTGGAGCCGCGTGCGCCACTTAGCAGCACAGTGTATTGGAAGGGACGAGAAATAGTCATCTTGGCTGGGGAACTGTCAGGAGAACGATACAGTCACTGCTCTCTATTTCCTCTGATGTTCATTACTCCTTCTCTGTGTCAGCTCTCTCAACAAGACTATTTTAGGCTTGCTGACTTCATTAAGAATTAAAAAGCTCACGAGTAGATTGGCGCAGTGGAGTTGTCCTTAAACCAGAGGACGAGCTTAATGAAGTCCTCGGCGCCGAACTTGGATGAGACGTCGCAGGGGAGGCTGACGCCGTCGCTCACGGCCACGTCCACCACGTGGGAGGGCTCTGGAAATAAAAAAAAATATCAGCCGTTGAGATACAGAGAGGGGTTATCGTGAAAACGCACTGAGGAATCTACGCCATTACATATCACAACCAAATTCGTTGCTGCAACATGAATTTCCAGGTATGGGGAGGAAACTTTACAGCTTCTGGTGCGTGGCTTGAACCTCGCGCAGGCTCATGCGTAGAGGGCAATAACTATAATTCTGTGCACGTATTCTACTGCAGCAAGTGTCATGAAAAGCTTATCTCTTTCTCTCTTCCCTCACTCTGGAGCTACAGGGTGACTAATAAGTAGCTCCACGTTGCATTGGTTCTGTTCGACCATGCCTTTTCTTCTGACTCATTTCATAACCAGATTCGTCTAAAGAGGCTTTCACGACCAGCTCCAGGAAGATCCTGCAGACCTGTTGATGACTTGTCCGACTCCACGACCACGGAGAGGGACGTCACGGCCTCCCCAAGCTTTGCATGTGCGAATGCACACAGCAGAATGTAGATGCTACGTATGTCAAGAAGATTTGTCGAATAAGGGCAGTTGGACGTGGCCACCCAGTAGTACATAGTGAGTCCCCCCCTTTCCCCGTCTTTCCTCGTTGTGCGTCCTGCTCTCTTGGGACTTGCCCTCCACCACATAGAGCATTTAGATAGTGAACAAGCCCAACTAATTACCAGTTACACACACGCGCGCGCACGCATCAGCTCACGCGATGTTACAGGTAAAAAGGTTGGGAAATTAGCCATACACATGCGCAGCACTCTCAAGATCATTTCGCTCCGCGTCGAGGAGCTCACTAAACTGTACTTAGTCGTTTGAAGTAGCATTAGCTCTGGTGAGGAGCTAAGTGAACCTGCGCATTCCGTATGAGGTCGGATTGCGATGCAGGAGGGATCGACGTTGCTTGGCAAGTCGTTTAACTCCTCCGACCTCCGCCAAACGCTCCAGACGATTGAGATAAATAAGGAGGGATAAAAAAACAAGCAAGACACGAAGCACTCATGTGAAGCCCTGGCGAGGAAGGGGGAAAAGCAACGAAGTTTAGCCACAGTTAATTTTCTGCAATGCGCAGCTGCCAGAGGCACAGACATTTACAACCATTACTGGAGAGAGATGCTTCCTTCTAATTGCCAGGGCAGCACAAAAAGAGTACAAAGAAACCACAGCAATTAGGAGAGAGTAGCCTAGACCCCCTTCCTGTGTTGAAGTATGAGCCGCGCGTGCCGGGGTGTGTTCGTACCACTACTGTTCCTTAAGGCAGTTTTAGACTGGGGTACAAAGTTGCAAATGCTTCCAGTAGACTTAATCTCCGACAGTTCCCAATGAAATATTTTTACTTCCAATGTGCAATTCCCACGTAATGTCAAGTTTCACCATGGAACAGTGGCCAAGGAATAAGTGAACAGATGTCTTCATTTTACCAAAAAAATTTGCAGGTACTACAAAAGAATTTGCAGAATCTGCAACTTTGTATTCCAGTCTGAAAATGCCTTTAAAAGAGAATGCTGCCTCGCAAAAGTTCCCCAAGCGAGACGTAGTTTTAAGTTCACCACATATAGGTTGGGTGAAAACACTTGTGAACTTAAAACATATCATCAATATTTATTTTCACTCTGCCCTAACAACGGGCCGCAGCAAGATCCGAAAGACCGCACAAGCTTTCGGAAACAATGCGAGATCAATAAGAGTTAACAATGAAGGTTTTGAAAGAACTCGTGCAAACACATCAGCAAGTACTTCTCATGCAAAGGCCTAAAGGCCTCACATGCGATTTCTTGCTTGGAGGGAGTCTCCACCATTGGCAGAGCTCAAATCAACGTCACAGCACTCCGACAATGTCAGAAAGTGCGCAGACAATTGTCTTTCGCAAATTTACCTGCAGGTTTCGAATTAAACAGACACGTAGTGGATACAAAAATTGGTTGCAGTAAAAAAAGTCAAGTCCAGCGTACTTTGACCAGCCCGTCATGGTGTAGCCAAAGTGTTGATGTACTCACAGGGTGTAACAGAGGCCTCTGACAATTCAAGAACGGTCTCACGCCAACTTTTTCTTCTCCAAGCAGGGTGATATTGACACCGCCTGGCAGGTAAATGAGGGCATTTTCATGAGAGGCAGAGGGCAGAAATAGTTCTGTACTTTGCACTTAGTGGCCAAGCACAGTTCAACTACTTTTGTTACAGTGGCTTTCAACTTTCCTCACCTGCAGCTTCACCCTTTTTGTTTCTCTTTCTGTTCGCCATTGTCATGTACCTCGTCCTCGTCACCCTCATCCTCGCGATGATCAATGCTCTCATTGGATTTCTTCTTCATGTGACGTCATCCTTGATGAACGTTTCGTTTCAAATTCCCCGAACTATTTCGGGGTATTTCCAAATTACTGTTTCGCAAAATCATGATACCATTCCTAAAAATGTCCTCCTTCCCTTTGCTATCAGACAGTGTGACTCAGAATTATGGACATTAAGCCCCGATGATGTTGGTCTGAGAACTCTGCTGCACCCTGTCCTTCATGTGTGTGCTCACGCAACACAGCGTTGCTCACTCCAAAAAATGACCTAGCAGAATGTTGTGTCATTAGAAGTACAAGTGTGACGTGCTGTGGATTACGTATGTTTCGATACACACGCACGAAAAGAACATGTGCTATCCATATATGCGCCAGTACTGCACGGACTCCAGGTTCTCGCATGATATCTCTCGGATATCGATTGACACCTTTTGTAGCACTTGTGGAGGTGCCTCTTAATTATTTGCATGCGAAGCCATCACGTTTTGCACTGGACATGATTCTTGCGTACTTGACAGCATGGGCCTTAAAATGAGGAAGGCTTGGCTTAGGTGCCCTCACTGAGGACTTTTCTGCAGGCCGCCTTCCTTGGAGTTGCGACTACGCGTATCATTCATTATTATTACATAATGTGGAACCTTTAACATCAGTTACGAAGCACCTCAAGTAAGGGCCGCAAGATTATTTCTTAATACCAATGATTTGTGAAGTGCAATGTTGCTCTCAGTCAAGCTTAAATTAAAGGTTCCTTATGAGATGGGATAGTCAAAACTTGTGAGGAAATACCATGATTCATGGCTTAAATATCTTATGCGTTTTATATCACCGCCATTACTCAATGACGTTTCTAAAGGTCATTCAAGAGACGACACCTTCAAAATGTGAGAGGAAACATTCCATACAGCCTTAATAAATATCCTTTATGTCTGGTGAATGTGCGAACCAACGAGATTGAACAGAATTTTGTCAACGGTAGCAAGTCTGAGTGTCTCCAGCCCAATGTCAATCACACTGAAAGTCACACATTATAACTCAATGTGTGTGACCAACTGAGACGCAGTGTAGACTCCCTTTATGAAAACACGTTGGGAGGTTTGAATCAATTAGGCGGTGTGAGTGTAAATCAATTGATATCGTTATTCAATGGACAATCGGACCAACGGTTGCTGAGATATGAGCATTTAAAGCTCCATAGGCAATGATTCAGTGGGTACATCATTACGATTTTGTATCATGATGTTTAAACATTAATAGAGCACATTAAATGTCATTTTCATAAGACGCACAGAAAAAAGAAGGTGTAGAGGATGGTCTGCGGTGTCCAAAACGGTGCAGCAATGGGCGATCATACCAAGGGTTACTGAGATGAGCATTAAAGCTCCATGACCAAAAGACTCATGCCTGTGAGGATGGGAATGTACGGATAGTATAACGCATGTCTTTTTCGTGTGAAGTACTGTACTGCATCGCTCTCTATGACCCTTTTGCTTCGTTTCGGTCTGGAAAATCTCTCTATATAAAGCAAAGTTTCCGTATGTATGTCTGTGTATCTGCCTGTCTGCCTGTCAGGCTATGGCCGCCCCAACCGCCGCACCAATCGTCACCAAATTCGATCTACAGACGCTAAACATCACAAGCTTGAAACTGATCCCACCACACCTTACATTTGAGGCCGTGTTTGGCGGAAGTTGAGGCCCAAAG
>JAAUXU010176995.1_pt1 | contig 24489 bp, 17 predicted proteins | sample 7278151 | NCBI WGS metagenome assembly JAAUXU01 (sample SAMN14350113, study PRJNA611818) | marine sediment metagenome | isolation source: surface marine sediment (1.8m) | place: French Polynesia: Moorea | collected 2018-08 | reverse complement strand
CAGAGGGGGGAGGGGAGAGAAGCTGTGACGTCACTGGGAGAGAACTACTACGAATTCTGTCAATATTGCTGAACAGGTTGCTGTACTCTGAACTGTTCCCTCGCAACCTCACTCTAAAGTAGTTGCTCAAAGGTCGTCGCTCGAAGGTCCGTGCAGTCCATCAGTCCAAGGGCTGTTGCTCAAAGGCTGTCACTCAAAGGCCGTTGCTCAAAGGTTTGTTCAGTCCATCGCTCCCAGGGTCGTTGCTCAAGGGCCGTCACTTCGAGGGCCACCTCTCAAACGCCGTCACTTCAAGGGTCGTGCAGTACATCACTCCAAAGTCCATCAGCTCTAAACTGGCAAGATGTCGGGGATGATTCCTGATGGCACTGACAGCAATGAAGAGGCCAACTAATATTCTGCATTTTTTTTTGCAAAAAACAGAACTTTTATTCGAATAAAACATCTGGACCACAGGCTGAAACTTGATGAGGCAAAGGTAAAATTAAGGAAACTAAAGCAGGCTGGTCAATTTATGTGCTAACTGTTAATTTGGAAATAAATGTATGCTTGTTGAATGCGGACGTGATGAGTACTTACTGTGGGATTTGTGTACAGTTGAGCTTTGTAAGATCGACATGGCGAATCGGTAAATGTACAGCAGTTGGTCAGGGAGCTTCTCGGCGCTTACCTTCGTAGGATCAGCTTCATGTGCTACGTCTGCAGGATCAGCTTCATGTGCTATGTCTACACTCAGTATTATGGCATGGTGAAGAGCATTGACATCAACATTTGATTTGCGTAATAAAAATTAGAAGAAAAGTGCTATAACTATTGTCCGACTGCTGCGCACTGTTCTGTCTGCGCTCCCCCGTGTATCCCAGTGACGTCACAAATCTGCGAGCGCGCTCCTATCGCTGACGAAGCTTATTTACCTACCTTGTCTACAGCTTCCTTGGAGAAGACCTCAGTGCCGACGACACCTGGTGGAGTTCCGACGACAGCATGGATTCCGACTTCGCCTCGTGCTCAGGCGAAAGTGACGGTGAAGTCGACTTGAGTGACGATGAATCGGAACTCGACTCTGGAAGCGAAGAAGAGTCAGACGAGTCCAGCGTATCCGAGGCAGTCTCGGACGACGACGAAGGGGAGGACGAGACAGACGAGAGTTTCGTTGAAGACAACTCGACTGGAAGACGTCAAACTGAATCTCATAGTATTTTGAAAAAGAGGAACCGAATCGTGGCCAGGGCTTTTTCATCTTCTGACGAGGATGAAAGCGATGGAGATGATTCATCTCCGATCAAGAGGCCCAAGAAGTCCGCAAAATTGCTTTCTTCTTCCAGCAGCGAAGACGAAAATGCTGCAGGGTCCGATGGAGAAGAATCTTGCACGATCTGTCTGCTGCAGTTCAAGAATCAGGTATGTTTACGCGAGTCCGACAATACTGTTTCAGACAAAGATGACCTTCTTGTTGTTCTCCTCGTTGAAGGAGCTGGGCAGGCCTGACGCATGTGCACACATCTTCTGCGCAAAATGCATCCTAGAGTGGACCCAGAATGTACCCACCTGTCCCGTGGACCGCCTCGCCGTCAAGTAACTTTTTCACATCAGTCAAGAAAACCAAATTATGATATACGTTTTTGTTAACGTGCATCCATCCTGCCTTCCAGGTCCATTAGTGTTTTGGACAGCCGGAGAAAGAAAATTCGTAGCGTCCGGGTTCGCGCCCAGCGGTTGTCTCAGAACCAGCCAAATGATGAGGAGCTTCCTGCAGACCTCTATGACATAAGCTGCTTCTGTGAAACTTGTGGCGCTGGAGACCGAGAGGACCGGCTGCTCCTTTGTGACGGGTGCGATCTTGGGTACCACCTCGAGTGCTTGGTGCCAGCACTGCATTCCATCCCCAGAGGCAGATGGTACTGCCCAACCTGCAAGACTGCCGGGGTCGGGGTCTCAAGGTACAACAGTAATGATAACATTATTAATGCCAGTCAAAAGGAGCCCTTCGGAGCTCTTTTCGCTAGCGTTTCAACTATCATTTAGCTAAGAAACAAATTTTATCATACAAATTGGGGGCTCTGATTCTTTTTTTTATTCCCTAAGAAACTCGGGGAGGGAAAGATGGGTGGTTGGAAACATAAACTCGTTTCATTTCTTGAGGTCCTTAGTAATCTCTGAAAGTTTGGTCAAGATCGGCCCAGCGGGTGGTGACGGACAACAGACAGACAGTTAGGAAAAGTGGGTTCCAAGACAGACAAACAAAGCTTCATTACAATACGATTGTGTTTTTAATTGTAAACTGTACTTCCTCAACTTACCTTATGAGATGCACCTTTTTTCTGAAAAAGTACCAAAAATGTCTTGCATCTTATTTGTGCGTACAACAGAGAAACTGGTTCAAATTTACTGCTGTTGACTTGAATACATGCACAAAGTCGGGGTGTGTCTTATGCGGCAGAAAATGGACTACTACGCTCGTAGAATACTGGACTCAGCTGATATATGAAAAGGCTAGCTCTGTATTCCTCCCCCCTGTCTGTTGGACCCCGTTGTAATTTGGTGCTTTTTTCGCATTGAAATATACACTTAGTCTACCACTAAACGTAAGAGACGCAACAAAACTATTATTACCTCTGGTCTGTGTCTTCTATTCCAGGCGGATGGAAGAAGAGATCAACCAAAGGCCTGGGAGAAGCAGGACTCCAACTCGTGAAGGAGACGCGGATGACCATACTGATGAAGCAGATGATGACCTTGATGGCTTCATCGTGCCGGATGATGCATTCATTCCTGAGGATGAAGAGTATGAGGTTGGAGAGGCTGTTCCGAGGACTATGATGATGGAAAGGATTCAGAGAAGAGTCACGATGAGAAGAAGGATGGAGGCGAGCATAATGAGTGAGACAGCATCGTCAACAACAAATTCTCCAAGAAAAAGAACAACCAGAAAAAGGAAGTCAGTAAGCAAGAAGAAGACTACAAGGAAGAGTTCAAAGAATGTGAAGAAGAAGATAACAAAGAGAAAGTCCACAAGCAGAAAGACGAGAGGGAGCAAGCATAAGATCACAACGGGAAAGGGAAAGGGAAAAGGAAAAGGAAAGAGCAACGAAGTCAGGGAGAAAAAAGCTTCAAAGGAGGAAAATAACTCTTCTCAGGAGCTATCGTTGTCTATATTTGGGGATAAAAATGACCTCAATTTCTTTGGAGATGATGAAAGTGCCTACGCCAACCCTCAGCCAGGACCAAGCACCTCATACAGTCATGTCAGGGCCAAGGAAGTTTTCCTCAAGCAAGACAGTAGTTACTCAGGGTCTCAGGACTCTGTTGATGTCCTTGGTGGCATCATTAGCTCTCAAAACAAGGTGTTCAAGGCTTCATCGGACGATTGTCGACTCAAGAAACTGCCAAGTGAAGTGTATCGAAAGACTGATGCGGATGTACTTAATTCGCCATCTGAAGCAATATCAACTTCAGTGACACGTCAAGAGCGTGAACAGAAGAAAAGGAGAGAAGTGATCATGAAGAGGATGAGGCTGGAGGCCAAAATCCAAGAGGACCTGGAGGAGTCGGTGGAGACTAAGGCACCCATCCCCAGGCCAAAGATAATCCCATCCAGCTCCTCCAGTAGACTTGGTGGGGCGGCCACTTCTTCATCGTCGGCATCATTAGCCTCTGTTGCTCCATCCTCATCCACTGCGAATATGTCATCCTCATTGTCAAGGACATCTTCCTGTTCCGATGATTGCTCATACGACGGAGTGGTGCAGCAAACCAGGGCACCAGAGCGATTCAGAAGGCCACTTTCTGCAGTCAATGACTCCAGCAGCCTGGAACTCACTAAGCGGCGAAGCAAGGATGACCTCAATCATTTGGCCTCAACCAAGCGGCCCCGGATTGACAAGTATGAAAGACTGGGTGAAATCAAGAACATCGTGAAGCATTGGTTACGTCCTCACTTCATGGACCGTCGGTTCGACAGGGAGATGTACAAGAGGATCATGAGCGTGGCCATGGAGAAGACGTTTGACAGATTCGGGATGACATCTAAAATTGACCGTGACCAAGTAAAGTTTCTTGTTGACGGGTGTATGGAAGCAAGATCCGGCATAAAATGAACGTGTCCTGGTGCTTGTGTTGACCATGTTACATACACACACAGTACAATGCATGTAACCATCACTTTTGTGGTCAGCATCGGACTTTCTGTTCTAGCGAGAATTTCCTTCCGCTGAGGTTCCACTCGATGTCCGCCAGGCCAGTTCGAAAATTCTATGTGAACTCAATTTCATCAATTTCAGTTTTTTGGAGTGGGAAGTTGGGGTTAGACGCCGACATAGCAGGTACAAGTCTTATTTTTTGGGGGGTGGGGGGGAATTGTTTCCATAGAGGGGTGGGTGATCCACTTCTATAGCTCAGTCCAATCAAAAGTTATGGCTGAAAAAAGGAGTGTGCACTGCACGTACTATATGTGGTGCGTTATAAAACTATGAGTGAAAAGAGCCCCAAGTAAATTGCCCTTGGAAACAAAAAAATCGTTAAAAAAAATCTAAATATTATGACCAAGGCCAAAAAAACAGGCCAAAAAAATATCATTTCCCAAAAAACTACGTTTTCGAATTAGCCTAATATGTAAGCAGGCATCTTACGTTGCAGGCTTTACGTGGCGTCAGTGTAATATCTTCTAGGCTTTAGGTGATCTTAGTTCTGGTGTAATTTCAGTCGTTGGAACAAAAAATTACACATGCTGATGTATGGACGTACGATAGTAGACGTCCCACTACAGCACTCACTCGAGGCCATCCTTGAGATTGACGCCGATGAACACTCCCAGGATCAAAGCCGCCAACAACAAGGCCGCCTGCTTCAAGTAGTCCATCATGCCGTTTTCCAGCCTTTTGTCAGGTCGATGCACGCTTACAGCTTCACGATCCTGGCTGAGGATCCTTTCTTTCTTCTGTGTGAACTCATTTCTGAGCACCTGATTGCGTTTCTCCAGGGCTGCTTTTTCCTCAGTCAGCTCCATGATCTTGACCTCAGCTCCGGCAAGTACTACGTCATTGCTCTCCGCAGCTTCTTTCTCACGTGGTGTATCGTCTTCAGCATCGTCGTCGTCATCGTCGTCGCTGTTGTCATCCTCATCTTTGGTAGTCTGCTCGAAGACACAAACGAACTTGCGCTGGTAGAGCTCGTTCTTGGGCACCATGCTCCAGAAGTCGTGTTTGGAGTAGTTCGCGTTTTGCTTGGAGTAAGCGCAGGCCTAAAGTACAAAGAGAAGAGGAAGTAACATCAAGTAGTTCAACAATGCAGTTCAGAACGAGGCTGCTTGCCAGAAGCATGAATTTGTCGTTGTAACTGTGCGAGGAGTTGTACAGGAAGGGGAGGAGGGTGATGACGACCAAAGACTCGGAGTGAGCTGCAATCTCGCCCTTGTGCGGCTTCACCATGTACCTATGACAGAAAAAAAAAACCGAAGCCAGTTTGAAATAGACTTCAGCAACACCGTCCACTTTATCGTCACCTGTGAGGAGCTGTGGTCCTTAGCTTGAAGATGACGTGCTGGTGGCTGCAGTTCTTCACCCTCATAGTGACTGTGGTGGCCGACCTGAAGTTTCCTCTGAAGTGAAGCTTCGACGGCGGCTGGCATTCGAGGTGAAGAAGACGCGGCTGACCTCCATCCACGTCGGAGTCGCCAGGAATGTCTCCCTTAGCCTTTTGGACATTGACATTCTGCGACTCTTCCATCTCTTTGGAAGAAGTAGTGAAGAAGACTGATGCCATTTTGTCATAGATTCACGCGCTCTCCTCAGACGAGACTATGACAACCTTGACCTGGTCTTGCTGGAGGACTTCTTGCGATTTTTTTTCACGTTTTGCAAATTCCTTTAATTCAGTCTGCAGCTACCAGGACAACGAAACTTGTCATAACTTCAAAAAGTTCTTGGCGCACAATACCTCATTGTAGGAGTACGCAGTGGGGATGACACGAGCTTCAAGCCTAGGCTTGCGAATCCCGGGCCTTTTTGCAACTTTGGCTGTATATAGGAGGAGCTCAAGTGCCACCAACAAGCTGTTTGGCAAAATTAGTCTTCTAGTTGTGAAGACTTGTGAAATATGCCTTCACTGGTCCAACGAACGAAAAATTTCGAATGAAAATCTGGCAAACAGGAAACAAACAGCAGCCTAGGACAGATGGTCTGACGGCGGGTCGTCTTTTCGAGCGTTTTACTCCTAAACGGGTCATTTTCCATGATGTAAGGGAAAGAACTTCTATAACCAGGACTTGACACGGTGTCTTTTCTAGAAAAAGCCATGTTGAAGGAGGGTTCTACGATTCTGTCATATCCTGGACATCCCGGATCCAGCCAACCTTGTCCCTATCCAGCATGATTGTTTTCTAAAAAACTAGTAAGTAAGCTCCATGCATAGTCATATTCTGGATGGAAACATCCGGTCAAGTTTTACCCTTGTCTAAAGCTGCTTTGGTCGTCAGGTTGAAGTCTCGTTCGTTGGTCGGGCCAACCTGGTTCGCATTAGACAAAAAGGCTCGGGCCCCAAACTGTTGGGCTCGTGTCATCACTAGCACGAACATTGCAGGGAGGGAGGGGAAAATTATGTTGCTGATAAGGGCTCAAATATTTTCAATGATGTTTTGTCATGTGACAAGGTCATACTCATGACGATGACGTTAGTCCTCATCAATGCTTGAACCACCCAACACCAAAAACCGTCAGCACTTACCCATTGCTCCATTACCGCTGAGGATGAAGTCACAGCTAGATGATTAAGCCAACTCTTCTTCTATCTGTCCGCAAGTTTATCTGTGGCCAAGGGCAAACTTTTTTTCCACAGTAAGCAGAAATTTGATGCTGCGCAACAGGACTGTGAAGCATTCTGAGAATGAGGAGCTTTTACATTTTTTCTACCTCACTCATGTCTTCTTCCCATGTCGAAGCTGAGGAAAAAATAAATATCTGTGCATGTCCATTTGCACTATGAGATCCTCCAAAGTGCTGATAACACATGTCACGACAGACCTCGGATACACTGTTAGTCCGCAGCACCAACGACAGATGTGCATTACCTACGTGCATGGAGTCTAATCTCGTAGCGCCTCGCATTTGTCCTATATTGTTTACTGCTTTTAGCTACGCATTGCTTTTTATCAATCCAACGCAATTGACTGTGATGATGACTGCGAGGCTGCGTGGATTCAGGCAGACAGCTGCTTTGCCAGACCAGAGCTCCTTGTCCGACGCCACTGGAGACCAGGGCATGAAGAGAATGCAGTGCAAGTGGGTCCTACTACAGAGCTGTACACTTACGACAGAACTCGTCCACTTCAAGACTCAGACAGAGAGTCTCTTGAACAAGACCAGGGGCTGAGTACAAAACGTGGGTGTTGCATGGGTAGCAACTGCTACGTGCGTTGGGCCTAATGGTTAGTGAGGTTACTGGAAAAGAGCAAAAAAAAAGCAGAGCATTTCTTCAGCAGTGAAGCCGAACAGGAGAGTGATGACGAAGAAAGAATGATTGAATGTCTTAGACTCAGTGGATCGTGTCTGCGGGTCATTACGAGCTTGAAGTTCCAGGCTTGGGTTAGGCTTGTGAGCCTTAGAAATCCGGCCCATTTTGAGGGGCTTCAAACTGCAGTGGACAATGCTTATCAGGATTTGAGGCACAATCATTGAGTACGAGGACAGTGTTAATCCAATGTCCCGAAAGTAAAAAGTATGAAAAATGATCTCACACGTACAGAGTGAGAGCAAGTTAGCTTAAATCCTACCACTTTGAATGAACCTGGCAGTCACTCAATGTCCGATAAATCCAGAAAATGACAGACATGAAGTGGGGACTCTGTGCTAAATTCATATGTCAATTGGGGTGAAAAGGTTGGCCTGTGTAGCATTATACAGCCCATTATAGCATTGGTAGCCAAAGAGACACTCCTTTTACCTCAAGAACAGGCCTCCAAACTTAAAACAAACGATTTAAAGCTTCAATGGCTTCCACTTTTGTCCCATTTTTCTTCAAAACAACATGACTGAAACTCATTTTAAACTTGTTCTGCTGGAGGTGTAGACTGGCTGGCAATAATGACTAATGAGGGAAAGACAACACCCTAACTAAATCGGTGAAAAATTGCCCCTCATAATGGCCAGAAATAGGTTGATTTCTGTCATTGTTGTGTCTACAGTACTTCTTCCTCGGGAAGTTCGGCTTGACGAATGCTGACATGTTTCGGGTTTTATTTTCCTTATTGTCATGAGCAAAGACTTTTCAGCCAATTCTGAGTCATACGCAGACTTTGTCTGCGGCAAACTTCTCTTTCCATTGATCTTACTCCATTGCGAGGTCTAGAAGTAGAAATATGAGTCAATGTCTTTTAAAAGCAGTGCACACAAGACATTTTTTTCTTCATTTTACTTACTTGAAGGTCAGCTCCGTTGACCGGCCTAGCCAGGTGCTCTAGGTCACCCTGTTGCACAGGAAAGGCTCGGGCTCGCCTTTTTGGACTGTGTTGCCGTGGGAAGTTATACTGAATAATTATAATAGTCGACTGCAAAAATAAGTCACAACATCGAAAACTCAAGCTTTTTGCTCGGGCGTTAAGTTTCAGGTTTTGTTTGACCCTTAGCGGCCTCTATATCGAATGTGTCACCCTGTAAAATTTGTCACCGACCGAAATGACAACTAGTCGGAGTCCCCTTCATTCCATAGGGCTGTCAGTTGAAGCAAACGGGTCAGCCCGGAGGGCTGGACCAAACACAGGACCCACCCGAGGACACAGTACCGGTACAGAAGACACAGTACATAAGGACGTTACGCCAACATTTCAAATTACTGTAGACCTGCTGAGTTACTTTCCCGATGCTTCTAAACTGCTACACTGTAGTGAAATGTAAATGGTGTTTTTTAGCTTTGCCGCACGGACTCCTAAAGCTGAACGTCTTGTTTTGTAAAGAACACATGTAGTAAAACTTCATTGCAAGAGGGGTTTGTGTGTGTGCTCAAAAGTGACGGCATCACACCTTAGGTCTGAGGCCGTTTTGAGGCCAAAATCGAGGTTCAACGTTACATCTACCGCATCTAGTATCAGTATGCATCAGTGGCTATTTGGTATGCATCAGTTGCTATTTATCGCAAGAGGAGGGGAGAGAAGAAGGGTGGACATTGAGCCAAGAAGATCAGGCAAGCCAAATTGTTGCTTGACCCGTATACTGTTGCCTTGCAGCTATCACTAAGCTGGCGAGAGGAGAAGAGTGTCCGGATCAGTCAAGTTCAAAAGTAAAAAAGTGATCCGTGTGCAGGTCGCATGGATAACACAGACTGCGTGATGAGTGTGAAGTGCGAGATCAGCTTCGAGGGCGAGATCAGGGTCGTGATGAGTGTTGAGCGCAAAGCGCCTGTTGAACACGTGCTCAGCGGGTCGAGTCTGCCATCGCTTTAGATATATGTATATTTTTATATCTATTATGTTTTTTGTACATTTTTCCTACCCAACGAAGTGGGTAGCACGTAAGTGCTAGATGTACATAACTCTTTCCTGTAGTTGGTTCTAAGAAAAGCAACCACAGCCATCTTACACTTTCTATTTCATTTGTCACAATATTCAGCATTATCATGGAGATCTGCGTTAACAAGACCCAAGTGACCATGTGTGATGGACCCGGGCAACTTGTCCATTGTTTACATGATAACACACTTTGCGCACAGCTTCTTGAAGAGCACCTGCCTCAACCTGTGGCAGAGTGTCGATCTGGAGACTCTCCTTCTCTGCAATGGCGTCATGAGCTGGCGTCGGTCATCGAACTGACGGAAGAAGGCGTCAAAGTCTCGGACGACGAGGTCGGACCTGCCCTCACTGGTGTGAATCACGCTCGTCTCGTCCAGGCAGACTGGGAGTCTGTAGTAGTTGTGCTCATACTGGTGCAGCACGCGCTCATTGCAGAAAACGTTGCCGTTGTTGTCCTTGACGTCGAGGTCGAAGGCGGCGATCCGAGTGCGGAAGTCGCCTACCTGGAATTGGTGCTTTTGGTAGTTAACCCAAACGGGAAGTTGGTGTCCGTTTCATCTTACTTGATTGTGAACTAGCACTACCACCCTGTCCAGGACGATGTTCAGGTGGAGCACGTCCACGAAGGATTCCTCGGACAAAATGTCGCCGGTTGTGGAGTCCAGGATCAATGCCTGATTCACCAGTTGTACAACTTGACACATGCATGCTACAATCTTCATGTACATTAGGGCATTTCAAATTTTTTACAGGCTTAAAAAGTGGCAGTAGGTCAAAACATGCATGTTTCAGTAAAATTTTTTTTTCTTAAATGGTTTCCTGACATGCCTAAAATGACTTGTTTTAGTACAGTAAAAGTTTTAGCACAGTAGCACAGTATGTAAGACTGCCTGAATTCATACTATCAAAAATGCTTTGTTATAAAAGTGTCTCCAATTGAGCTGAAATTTTAGGTGCTTGTAGTAGGTGGTGTCTGGTCTGAGCACCTAAAATTTCAGCTTAATTGGAGATACTTTTGTAACATAGCTTTTTTGGGAGTTTGTTATGTGCTGTCACCTCCCTCTTTCTACATGTTTGTTACATGAACCTTTTTTGATGGGCCAAGTGGCTTGTCAGACATCTGGTTTTCACACAAACGTGAAATTCTTAGATAGTTGCATCATTTCGCCACTAGTGAATGATGCAACAGTTTCCATTTAGAGCCATCTACCTTTAATGGAGCTTCTGTCATACTGTCTCTTCCTGGTACATTTGACTTGATCTATGCAGCTACTCTCATGCAACTGTCATGGGCACCTGTCCTTGTCAAGCAAGGGCCACTGTCATATCAGACCAAAACTTAGCTCAGACAAGTTCAGGCATTATATCATGTGAGGTCACAAAGTGAAGTCATAGATTTTGTGTTTCTGATAATTCTTTGACCTCAGTTTGTCACCTCAAATGACCACCACAGCCAGATCTGGCCTCACCCTATACCATTTTCAGGGGTGCTGAGCACTTGGCTTTTATAAACTTTTTTGATTCCATGCCACCCTCTGCCTGAAAATTGCAATTACACCTTTTTCACCTGGATGTGATGACCGCATTTTGGCATTTTGACCTGAAAAGATGACCTCAAATGACCTCTGAGGTCCAATTTGACCCTGTTCTGACTATCCTGGGATGAAAAGAGAGCTTTATGTCAAATTTCGTCCATTTCCATTGTCTCAAGTGAAAGTGTATGTTGCTTACATAGTATGTTGATGTAGCAAACTGAACACCTATGTAGAAGGGGAGAGGTGACAGGACATAACAAACTCCCAAAAAAGCTATCTTATAAAAGTATCTCCAATTAAGCTGAAGTTTTAGGTGCCCATACCAGACACCACCTGCTATAAGCACCTAAAATTTCAGCTCAATTGGAGACACTTTTATGACAAAGCATTTTTGAAAGTATGAATTCAGGCAGTCTTACGTACTGTGCTACTGTACTAAAACTTCAAGTCATTTTAGGCATGTCCGGAAATCGTTTAAGAAATTTTTTTTAGTGAAACATGCATGTTTTGACCTACTGCCACTTTTTAAGCCTGTAAAAAAATTTGAAACGCCCTATTGTACATATTTTAAAAGTTAAGAGCTCACCTTGCAGGTGAGCAACTTGTGTTTGATGCAGAGCAGCGCAATCAACCTGTCCTTGGTGAGAGCCACTTCCTGGAAGCCGTGGCCTTCCATCGTTAGCATCTCGTGCACAATGTCCCCGTTCAACCTGTCGTAAAGCTGGAGGTATCCTTCCTGGTCATAAGATCCGGCGGCGGCTGCGCGATCGGCCGACAAGGCCGCTCGGGTGAACCTCGCGTCCGACCGCGAATTCGACCAAACCAGCTTGCAGCTGTCCAGATCCCACAGGTTGATCTTGCTGTCCGCGGAGGCGGTCAGCAGTGATGACCCGTCACAGGCAGGAGAAGAACAGCCTGAAGAAAAAAGAATTACTGCTGTTTCAGCGGTCAGCGGTCTTTTTAGCTGTTTTCTTGTCGCGGACCCTGTATGTGTCCGTTGAGTGTTTGCCGCTTCTTCATACTCCCATCCCGGAGGACGGAGTACACGACGATGGACCCATCCTCCTGCCACACGAAGGCGTCTGTGTCCCGGACCTTGACGTACAGGGCCGAATTCTCCTGGCCGTCAATGCCAATGCACGGCAACTCTTGAATGATCCTGTGCAAGTAGAGACGGCATCCGTAGGTACTGCGTACATCTTCTTAAGGAGCAATAGATACCGGTAGACGAAAGCTACGTAGTCCTGTACCTGTAGTTGATGCGGTTCCAGACCAAGAGGAGGGAGTGGTGTTTATGAAGGGTGGCCATGATCTGCGAGTTGTAGGACAGACACTGCACCATTACATGGTTAGAGCCTTTGATGTCAGGCCCAAATTCTCCCTTAAACTCTTTGTTCTTCCTATTCCAGACAAGGATGGAGTCAATTGTTGTCATGATGATGTCTTTACGGTCCGAGTAAATCTGCAGTGGCGGAGCCAGGTTTTTTGTGATGGTGATCTGGCTGACGATGGCTTTCCCATTCAGCCAATCATGGGGCAACTGTGGGGAAATAGGATGTTGGTTTACTGTCAACAACACACGCATTGGTGGACGGGGGTGCAATATTTACGTTCCTCTAGAAACTGACTCATAACTACACTATATGAGCATGTTATAAGACAATATCTTCAAAGTCTATAACTCAGAATTGATTGAAAAGGTACTTGCTCATCACAAGCAGCTAAAGTTGAAAATAAGTTGATATTGGGAGCTCGCTACTTCAGCGAGGTTGCAAGATAAAGAGATAATTAATTGCTGTTATGCCCTGACTAACTTGGATCCATGAAGGCTCATATAGCTTTCAAATGAGAGGTTGATAGCTCAACAACGAGACAGTTGCGTTGTCATTCAAAAATCATTTTAATACAACACTTTTTTAAATAAATCCTCTTAGCAGAATCATTATGCATGTAAAGTCTTAAATGTCTGTTTTACACTGACTGTTCTTTTCATGACTTTAAAATGCAACAACTGACTAAGAAAAGCCAGTAAAAACCTCGTGGCTCAGGCTCATGTGGAGTTTTTTAAAGTGTTCAAAACGACTTGCAGCACTATTTTTTTCAGTGAAACATGCAAGGTTGAAAGCCCATTTGTTTAATTGTCTACTACTGCGTTTCCTTGTTGTTCTTGCCGCAGAAGTAGATATTTTGAGCATACCAGAGTTGGTGTGTGGATAGGAACCAAAACATTGCCCGACTTTTCCATGCATATACATTTCAGGTTGTCTGAGTTACTCGGAGTATCTTTCAATTTTTTGTAGTTTTGAACACAGGTTTCTAAATACAAGTTTTTGTTTGTTCACATCAAATTGAAAAACTTAAAAAAAAGACTCAAATCAGCAATCAAGACCACTGAGGATGAACTTGACCAAGATTTTATACGATCTGCCATTGCCCAAGTTGCCAAGCTTTGACACCTTGTACAGTCCTTGCCGTAAGTAATTGCGTCGAGCATGATATCACCTCATACGCTGTACTGAAGTGTGTTGAGGTGGAATTTCGATGTGGACATGCAGATATAATTCTTGGACACAATGTTGAGTACAGAGGTAATGTCGAGGATGCCCATTTTGGTGCTAGAGAGCTCAAAAGGAGGCCCCATGGAGAGGGAGACATGCCAAAAAGGATAGAAATTTGGCATTTTGAGGGGATAAAAGTGGATGAAATAGGCTGAAATTTTCATGGAAGAACCCTGACCCAAAGTCCACCATCTCAATGGGGATTCACTCCCCGGGTCCTCCGGCGCCATGCGCTAGCACTCAAAAACTCCGTGTCCGGGTTCAGAGGTTGCTACATTCTGTGAAGCTACAAAAAGAGAGCAACAGAGTGACACTTTGACATGCAAACAAAACTCATCGTCGACAGTCGGGAAATCTCGATCTCGACACCGATCTATTCTGCAACGCTTGCTACTTCTGAGTGCGATCTGGACTGCAAGACTTTCCTATAGTGAAACAGAGTCTTTTTACTGCAGTTCAGTGCATAAAATTTTTATATTGAATGCATAAATATGACCCATGTTACTGTCGAAAATGTTGAACCCGGGTCATAGGCAAGATCAAGCAGACTTTAAAGAGTTATTTAAGACAGACTATGTCATCCAGACCGACAGCACAGCCTGTGGTGTGCTTCAGTGATATGATGCTATGGCAGCCGGCGGCGAGTAGATTGTGTAATGCCACATGGCGTAGAACAAAGTCACAGCTTCAAATACTTTTGCAACTCTTGTAATTTCGTACCTAGCCGTGTATAAAACGCGTACATTACAACCACATCCTCATGTTCGACTTGGCCATGGCCAGGAGCAGCGACTAACGGCGACTCACGCTAAAACAGCCTCACCCTGTACTTGCACGTGCAAGGGAAGATGCATTGCAGCAGCATGTGTAAATTTTCCTGTACTTTTTTTCCAGAATCAGGCCGACGTACCTAACGAATATTCTTGCTGGGGCAAACGTCTTTCTGGAAATTTGGCCAAGGACAAGTGCAGATTTTTCGCAAGAAAAATATTGTCAAGCATGTAAAAATAAGAAAGGATATCAACGACAAGTCTGGTATCTGAAGACAAATAAAGATTTCTCAGGTTTCATCTTTACTTGCAACTGATTATGCCAGTGAGGTTTCACTTTGAGGAAGCTTACAGTTGCAAATTCACGTACTTGGGCTCATTGACAACTGGCCCCCAAAAACCTTTTGACAGCGATCAAGTAGTTGGAACAATTTCCATTCATGTTTCACGTTTGAATCATTTCACTGAGAGCATGCAAGTGAGACCAGTGTGAAGTTGATTTAATGGCACTGTGTGTGTACAAGTCAGAAACACAGCAAGGAGAACAACAAGAAGTCCCAAATCAGGAATATTTTACCCGTCCACCTTTTTGACCCCTTCAGACTGCATAAAGAAACTTAAGAAGTATGCAGCAAAGATGCTGAGTGAGTAAAGCGCTTGAAAAAAGCGATTCTTTTCATTCATCCTACTTTTTTATGTGGCGATGCCTCCATCCCGAGAAAAAAGCATTTTGGGGCTGATTTCACATCCACTGCGTAAAAGAGTGGAGGCATAAAGGAAGGTGACATCTTAATTTTTTGCACCATTGCAAAAAAGAACTTTAGAGTCAGTCTTCTGGCACCAAGTGACTCTACACATCCCAGGGCTTTTACTGGCTGAGGCCGGTAGCCGAGGTCGGTAAACGTTCGAGGATGCTACGTCAAACCCTGTGCTTTGGGCCAAGATAAGAATATTTTTTTGGAATGACGCAGTTTGTTTCAAGAATCTTGCATTATCCAAAATTGCGGATCTTAAAACGTGAAAATTTGCTGATAGAGAATCTTAAAGTGTCGTACATGATATGAAGCGGGTGCGGAAAATCCGCGAACTAAAGTAGAAGTGGACAATAATTCAAACATTAAAAGTCAAAAGTGTGACGCTTTTACGGCCGAACTGCTCGACCGATTAAGGCCAGAACTGGTATGGTGATAGCTCTTCACCAAGAGAGTGTGGGTGGGCTTAACGTTGAGCAGGAGGTACCCAAAAGGGTACCCATTTTTGGAAACATAACGCCCAATCAGAGCTGAACTATATGACCGATCGAGACCGAGATTGTCTTGTGGATACCTGGCAGCATCTTAGGCGATGTGGCCCTTGGACCTGTCTGCGCGTCCACGTGTTTCGTACGTGGACAGCCTGGGGATATTGGCGTGGAAGCTGGGATTACAGCGGGGATATCAGCGCGAAGGACTTGAGCTCATGCGCTGCTTAGCACTATTTGACTCGAGCAACGTCGGGTACCGCCGCAAGTGTTCGATAAATATAAGGCATACATATAAGACATAAGAGGTTCTTTGACTTGTTTACCCATGGGAAGTTCAGTAGTAAATTTAGACTTTTTAGATCAGGGGTTATCAATGTATTACTCTAGTTTGGTCCTGCTCCGTTCACGGTCAAGGTAGGGCTACACCTGGTGGCTCACCTTCTTCCTTCTGAGTATGTCCCTGCCGTCGGGCGCGCAGACCAGGTGTCTGCCGATGAAAGCCCTCCATGCGTGGCAGACGCGCACACAAGCGTCTAGATCGCTCATGGGCACGTACATGAAGATTTTGACGAGGACATTGATCAGCTTCCGGTCGTCTAAGAGCCGGTCGAAGTGGCAGAACGTCACCTCGGACGTCGTGCTGATGCTGCGCTTCAGGTTACCGTCTAGGGGGAAGAGCGGCAAAAAGTCGTACTGAACGACTGAGGTAATTCTTTGACGCTCACCATCGTTGGGGTAGGACTTGCTCCGAACGTCTTGACCGGGGTCGGCGTCGCTGTCATCCTTGGGACCTGTTACAATGTTGGCGTCACAATTGCTGTTGCTGGTCTTGCAGCTGGTGCCGTTGACAGCGTGCAGCTCGGTTGCATTGAACATGTTTCACAAAAATCTATACAGATATTCCGTTTCTGTCACTGTATCTTTTGCTACGTGTTCATGATTAGGACTCGGTCCCCTGGGCCTTTTCTGAGATGGGCCCAGTTCATGGTTTACTTCCTGTGTAGGAAAGCCATGTGTGTGCGGCTTTCTAGTGCACGTTCCTTGCACACGTCACTGCAATCACAAAGTCGATAGAATAAAAATGGCGACTCTTGATGGCCTTGGGGGAGGAGGGGAGGTAGTAAATGCACTTGTTGTCTCCTCTTCAAGACACACAGTAAGCGTTGAAAGAAGAGAGCGTCCAACTGGGCTTTCGGGAGCTCTTCAAAGTGGTCGGCAGATGGCGCCGCCAAGTACAAGTTGTCCTAGATTCACTCTGAATCGACGAGTGATGTCTGGCAACGAGAGGACGAAACCTATTCCCGACGAGTCGAGTCAGCGTCCAGTGCAAGCAGTTAGGGCTTGTTTGTAAGGGCAAAATCCCGAAAATTCTACCCAAGAGAAAATAAAACTCTACTCATAAGGGCAGGAATGGAGGGACGAGATATTGTTGCGAATCAGACTTGAGATTTGACCCGAGTCCAGTTTGCCGATTGCGGTTCCAACTCGAAGTCCCCCTAAGAAGGGCACAAAGTTCATCGGGACATTTCCAACGTTCTCATTCGCAGAGTTGAAGATCGGTACTTTCGTGAGGCCTCTCTCTCAAGTAGGCCCTCGCTCATGGGCTTAGCTAGGCCCGATTAGTGCGGTATTAAATCCTGATAAAAAAAAGATTCATATACGTATTTCCCAATTGGCAGGCTCAGATTTAAATAATCCCCCTCCCCCGAAAGCTTCGTGAAGAACGTACACGTGCGTAATATTGTCCGTACGCACTGGTTAGGCAGTCCCGAGCACAAACGGAGTTTTCACCCCGTCCGTCACGCAGCCGTTGGACACGTCATTGGACTCGTTGTCCGTGCGAATGTCGTTCACGATGTGCAGGGACTGGGACCCGGACCGGTCGTCGTGTCAAAGAGGGGCGTCAAGTTTTAAACTGACAATTTTGAATTTTGACTCTATCCAAGCTTTTTGTTCGTGTGCATGCGTGCCTTGACTGCCTCCATGAAGAGGCTGTCATAAGCGTTCGTAATCATAGTGCTCCTTGCAGCAATCTCGTATGGACTGGTAAAAATAAAAGAAGGGCCTTGTTTTTCTGCTTTTTTTCTGCATTGCAGCAGAATTTAAGTTTTCGTGCAGACTTTGACTTTTGCGCGGAATTTGTATTTTCTTCACAGTTCCGCATGCAATGTGGAGTTGGCGTACAGTTTTCCACATAAAAGTTGTCATCAGATCAGACCCTAAGTTACTTACGTTAAGAGTATCAAGCTGCAGCTGTGGAAGAGGCAGATGACTACGAAGGAGAGGCTGACGACCTCGACCTGTTTTGGGTCTCAGTCTGAGATTCGTTTAGCACAAGTGCAGACAAGTCGCGAAGAGCTTTTTAACATACTGTTGTTAAATAGATTGCTTATTTTGTCACAGACATCACTTGTTGTTCCATACTTACCCAATAAACATGTTTGAACTTAAACATTTGTCAGTCTCTAAGGTCACTGTACTTGTCCCATGCGCAGAAATTCCACTTGTACGACTAAAAGAAAACACGCACAATTCTCTTCCTTGAATTCAACACAGAACACCGCGAGACTCGTGAGCATCAAATGTGACTGCTTAACAGCCTTTAACACTGACCCGCTGCTGCTGCGTCAGGTTTCAAACGACTGCACTTAAGTTATCATATAGACTTCTTGCCTGTATGGAGAAATCGAATGTGCCGCAACATCTCCACTAGTGACTTTCACAAATAAGTTGGGTACAACATATGTAGCTTGAGTCAACTTGGGGGGGGGGGGGGAGGAGGACGTAAATTGGTACGTCAGACCCACGTTTAGAGCAAGATCGGATAGCAGTAAGGAGAAAACAGAAAAAAGACAGAAAAACAGACAAAAGTCAACATGTTTATCTTCAACGACATCTCAAGGTCAGACTATTCTAGACCAAGCCTGCATGGAAAAGGAGTTGAAGAAATTGTGCTCCACGTGTCCAACTGCAGCGGGTCCACCTTCCAGAGCTCGTAAGAGCATTTTGGCCTCTTCTCCAGTGAGACTACTGTAGCACAACAGCGGCTGGAGCTAAATCAAGCGCATCTCTTTGTACCCCAAGTGGACGTACTGGAAGAAGTCATGCTATGTAGATGGTACTGAGGTAAGTACAAGTGAGAAGTACGTGGAGCTGCCTTGACTCGGCGTAGGCGCGTCAATGCGCAGGTAAAGGTTGGTATGCTATGCCCACACACCCCCTGCTGAAGGGTATAACAGCAAAAATGTGACTGAGTCTCTCAATCTCTGGCCACACCTTGGTGATGGAGTTTCCTAAACTCAGCCCGAGAGTCAAAGCGTTCAAGGAAGAAAATGACTCGAACAATTTGCCTCTCGGGCTGAGTTTAGGAGACTCCATCACTAAGGTGTGACCAGAGATTGAGAGACTCAGTCACATTTTCGCTGTTACACCCCTTTATTTGCGGAGGAAAGGTGACGACACAAGTGTAAGCTTGCACTCAGGCGATTTATGGATTGGCTGCATCGTAGAAGTCCAACAGAGTGTTCTTTCCATGTCGTACAGATACCTGTTACGCGTGTGTCTCCTTACTCAGGCTTCACAACTGCGACACTTTTCCTGGGAAATGGCGAATCGGCACAGAACTCCCACGAGTTCCCGGGGGAATTCTGGGATGTTTAAGCCAGCCATGTGGACGACGCAAAACATGTGCCACACAAACACTTGAAATTGACTTTTGGACACACACAGAGCACTGACAGACTTGTCCAAGAAGCTGGACCGCACAAAAAGGCCAGCTACAGATAAGGCCCTGACCCTGAAGTAGGTCTGATCCTCTCCAGTGCACTCTTCAGCAACTCCAGATTGGCAGTGAGCTTCACTGTGACCTCGTGCAAGGTTGCATTTCTCTTCCTCAAAGAAGGAGAACTTCCGGGAAGTATTTCCCACGTTCTAAACCCGACTTCTCAAGTGCTTCTGAACACCTTCCAACCGGAGCTTTCTCACAGCATCAGACCCGACTATTTCTGTTATCAAACATGAAATAGACTTTGATCTGCAGTTATCACACCCTACATTAATTTGAATTGGGCGGCCTCAGCTTTGATGACGGACTCCAAGCGGAGGATGACGGTGGGGCGATGAGGACAAGTTAAAGTTCTGCCAACCTCTCAATGATGTGAACGCTCCATCAACGTTGAAGAGACTCTCTGCTGTGGCTGGACAACGCGGCGTGCGTCCGCTACTTGCAAGTGCTGCATCATATTAAAAAAAAGTGACTAAACCGTCTCTAGCACTATAAACGTACTTCTGCTCACCTCTATTCAATGAGTTGATTGTAGAGGGGCAATAAGTAGTCGTCTGTGGCCACAAATTAAGCTTTTACTGTACTAAAGTTCGCTGCATGGTAGAGGGATTCGAATTTCAACAGTAAAGTTTCTCTCGTTGACCTCGATTCTTACGGCTCACATTGCAAAGAGCTTTCATTTCTTCAACAAAAAGTTGGTTCCCTGGCAAGTGGGACACAGACAACTGGGACACCTATGCAGGAATCATCGAACCCAAACGTTTTCAACCTCTTCAAGTCCGCGGAACCCCAGGAGGCAGAAAACATCTCTGAACAAACCCACACCTGTGAGTACCCCCATCTATTGTATAGCGTGTCCCTAAAGTCCGGTCCAAACTTCAAACTAATATCACTTGGAAAGAGTGATGAAAAGAAGACATTCATAGGATTCTTCTCATAGCTCATTGAGTTCCTGAAGATCAGTAATCAGGAAGCCAAAATGAAGTGCAACCTTAGAGAACATTTTTTTTTATTGCAAACATGAGGGAAAGCAGCAGAAATTTTCTGCGGACCCCTCCATTAAGGGGGGAGGAGGCGAAGCACTGAGCACAGCAAAGCATCTGACTTTTGATCAGAAAGATTGGCTCTTTCATGGCTCGAACGGAAGAGCCATGAATGGAGAAATTACGGCAGTTTCCTGCACAAAAGTTATAAGAGAAAATGGTGGTTTGAAAACTGGGCAGCAAATCCATTCAGGCTTCTCTGTCCTCCTGATTTGTGATTTTCATATACATGGTGAGCTATGAGAAGAATTTTATAAGTATCCACTTTTAAATGAGACCAAAAGTTCGTTCCTAGGTGCAATAGTTTCCAAAATATGTTAGTTTAAAGTTTGGCTCTGACTGCAGGGACACCCTGTATATAGCAGCAGATGTTGGAAGACTTCACACCAGAATACTCTTTTTTGAACCTTTGGAAATCGCTTCGCCAACCAGAGGTTAGAAAACGCCGGCTCACAACGCCGAACTCAACCTGGCCCAATGAAACCAGAGTCCCAGTTGTCTGTGTCCCGCTTGTCAGTGTCCCAGTTGTCGAAAGAATCTACTGTCGCGACAAAGACGAGAAAAGAAGTAATCTTAGTAAGCACAACATTCGTTTTTATTCCCAAACATAATATATATGAAAAATAAATCTTATTCTGCTCGCACTTCTATGGCATTTTCTCTCACTCCTAGGTTTACTACGCTTCCTTTGAATTTGGCATTTCCCGACGAAGTCTCACCGTCTTGGACCAAGTTTCAGTTAGCTGCTCAGGAAAGGCTGTTTTTAAGAGCTCCTGCAGTATTGATTCCTGTCTAGCTCATACATACGCACATGGGGGAGGATAAGGAGGGGCGGGGGAGATTGCTTATATTTAATACAACAGCAGCAGAAGGATCAAATTTCTTCGTTTGAGCTTGAAAAAAGGTTAAGGGGAGACTTGTGACCATTACAAAGTGCTCGCAACGAAAGTGTTAGCAGATTATTGTTTTGCACTGTTAAGTAGCTACAGTAGGTGCATTTTCGTCACCCTAAATGGTCACATCAACTGGTCACAGCACGTGGTCACACAGAGCTCTTAATATTGTAGGAGGTGTCTGCAATATGGACGTGGTGAAATGTGTTTTCCTTTTTTTAGTGGAGCGTTACGATTCGTCATTCATACGCACGAGTGAGCGGCAGAGGTAACTCCCCCCATCTTAAAAAAAGAAAAAGATTTACCCTGTTCTTCTTGCGTGCTGAGGAATAATACAGCAACATTGTAATTGCAAATTGGGAAATCGGATATTGAGTTAATAAAATTCTGACTGTTTTCGAAAAGCTTCCTCAGCGCCTTCGTAAACATTAATAGTTAAAAATAGGAAGAAAAACTGCAGGGAGGAATGAGATTTTTTAACCCAAAAAAAGAAAAAAATATATGCACAGCGATGGAGAAGTTGATGACAGGTTTCTTTCTTGACAGATCCATAATGCGCGGGGTGATTGACAACTTTTTTTCTCTCGCAGGAAAGATGACGACGGCGACGGCAGCGACGACAGCGACGACAGCGACGACAGCGACGACAGCGACGACAGCGACGACAGCGACGACAGCGACGACAGCGACGACAGCGACGACAGCGACGACCTCCAATGCACACATTTCTACCCCCTTCTTCTTCGTTCGCACCACAAAGAGAGCTCCTTTGAGATTACTGTTTTCTTGTTTTCTTGCATTGAGACTAAAAGAAAGTTAGGTGAGAAGAGGCTTCTCGCTGGGATGCCTGAAGTCGGAGCTCAGAAGCTCCTTGGCCGAAGGCGGGATCTTCTGGTAGCTCCTGACGATGGGCGCGGCGGTGGGCACGGCTTGCGTTACTACGAACGGCGCGTGGCCCATCTGCCTGGCCTTGGCCCTCCTCTGCTCGGCGGCCCTTCGGCACAGGATGAACAGTAGGAGGAGGAGCAGGCACGAGGCCACGAAGGACGACAACAAAATGTAGATGGAGGTCAGGCTGAAGAGGGCCCTGTGGGGAATCAGCACGTCCTCTTGTTCAGTGATGACCACAGGCGGAGGAACTCTATCCTCGAGGATGGCGTCACCGTCGTCGTCGTCGTCGTCCTCGTCGACAATGATATCTGCCGCGTCGCTGTCTTCCTCGTCGTCGTCGTCGTCGTCGTCGTCGTCGTCGTCGTCGTCGTCGTCGTAGTCTTCCTCGTAGTAATCGTTGTAGTACTCATACATGTGGTCATCACCTTCCTCCTCGAAGGTAATGTCATCTTGGCCGGATTTATCGCCACTCTCCGCGTCGGCCGCGGCCTCGGCCTCCTCCCCTACGTCCTCAGTCTCCTCCTCAATCTTCTTCTTCTTCTTGTTCGCCTCTGCCTCTTTCACTGACGGGACCACCTTGTCCTTATAATTCTCATACCACTCGTCCTCATCTTCGTACCAGTCCACGTCGTCGCCCGAGGATTCGTCACTCTCGTCGTCGATGCCGCCGTCGTCGTCGTCATCATCATCGTCGCCGTCGAAGGCACCATCGTATTCTCCTGATCCTTCCATGACCAAATCCAGCAGGGTCTTGTCCTCATGCTTGTCATCCTGCCTGACCTCCTTGATGTCCGACGAAGCCAGGCCCACCAGCAGCAGGACAGAGAGGAGGCCCAGTGTGCTCCTGCCCATCTTTTCTTCTGTTTCAATGCCTACAGCTGCTCTCTGTCCAAAAATGGGCAACCAAGACTAGAGCAAATAGAGACAGGGACAAGTTATTCTCACTGGCCTTGGTAGCTCTGACTTTGGGCACCCCACACCTGCCCAAAAGATTCAGCTGTGCCCACTTAGTCTCCTCTTTCTTCTCCTTCTTCTACCTGCCCTCCCTCTTTCTCTACTCTGCTCTGGTTGCTACACCAGGACGATCCACATTTTTTTCTTTCTTGCCAGCGTAAACTTCAGTCCTCCTTATTTCTGTGTATCTGTATGCTGCAACTTTTCACTGTGGCACCAATTTATTGTCGCTTCCTTCCTCCTTTCCGAGAGCAGAATGTGCAAGAGTCCCTAAACGTGTACTGCGTAGCTTCTCCTGCAGGACTATGCACTAGATCTGTAGTGTTGGAAGTTGAGACTCCCCCGTGACTCCTTACCGTACACTACACGCCGCTGCCGCTGCCGCTGCCGCCGCCGTCGTCGTCGCCGCCGCTCCTCCTGCTGCTGCCGAAGTAGCAAACGCGGGCGCGCGGCCGCTCCTCGGAAAGAAGTCCTACAGCTCTGACTTTGTCGGAAACTCATGATTTCACCAATAAAGAACCACTTGGAAGAGAGCACATTCTTTGCGGGCTCCGCTAACCAGTGTTATAGGCAAAGAGCAGCAATTCAGTTCTCAGCATTGACCGAAAAAAAAGGAAGAAAAAAGCTCTGGGTCGGACATATTCAGTGGGAAACGGAGGAGTGGGGGACGGATCCTCCAGGAGGCGGACCCGATAGAGATATGGGAGTCCCTTTATCTCCTCCATCCTGCCAATTTTGTATTTTGTATTTTTCACACTTTTGTACCTCGTTTGGTTCAGACCTGGGACAAGAAAAGGCCTTTTCCGCTCACTTGCGGCCTTTAGTGGAACAGAAAGAGAGGGGATTCATTCTCCATCATTTCCTGATTCTCCCAGCAAGGGAGTTGCAATGAGTGTTTACCCTCAAAACAGTACTGAAGAAAAGAGTTTAGATGAATGTTTGTGGGTCTCCTAGACGCTGGTCGCTGCCCATTCGGTTATCTGTCTATGTGGCGCGTCTGCACGCCCATGCTAATCCCAGTGTGCGATCTGCTGTGCAAAGCAGCAGCAGCAGCAGCAGCATAGGTTAGGTAGGTCTGCAGGTGGGCAAGGGCTTAACAGCAGGTGAGGCTGGATGAGTGCCCAACTGGACTCGAAGTCCACCCCGTGGTCCGCAGAGCAGTCGAGGCTCGAGCCCAAGCAGCAGCAGCCCAAGCCGACGTCATCCTGACTTCTCGGCATTCATTCACAAAGACTTCATCAGCAAGTTTTTGGGTGCCCCATAATGGGCAGCAGCAGCAGCAGCTGCTGCTGGATAGATCGCACGTACGCGTGAGCTCTGTT